>Ga0214917_10000800_pt1 | contig 40929 bp, 41 predicted proteins | sample LL_1208_BB_MetaG_FD_177983 | JGI IMG/M metagenome (GOLD analysis project Ga0214917, IMG submission 177983) | Freshwater microbial communities from Lake Lanier, Atlanta, Georgia, United States - LL_1208_BB | ecosystem: Environmental > Aquatic > Freshwater > Lake | place: USA: Georgia | collected... | reverse complement strand
AAATTCAGCCTCCTAGAACTGCTACAGCGGGGTATTTCTCCCTGAGGTACATCTGGGCTACAGCGGGGTTTTTCTCTCTAGGGCTAGGTTTCCACTCACTGTCAATCTCTCTCGTTGAGTGGTGACAAATGGATACACTGTGTGACACAGCAGCGCAGGAAACATGATCAAACGACCTCTCCAAGACTCGTCAGCTTCCAGCAAGTGACCTCTCAATTGTCCCAGTATGTCTGTATAGAGAAATTCAAAGCAGCCCCATTTACGCTCTTGAGCACGCTCATGTGCGTGATTTCGTTCGTGCTCAATGAGGTAAGGCACATCAACAAAGATCACAAAGCTCAGTGCTCCGCTGTGATTGTGTGGGGGATTAAATTCTCCCTGCTGTTGTCTATTAAGCCATAGGATATCTAACACTAGATCAAAATCTTGCTCTTGGCCGCACTGATTTTTTTGGTTATTCCAATAATTAAACTCATGAAAGAACTGCCTGCCCAAAGGCACTGTCAAGCTCTCAATGTGCGCCCTGCTCCGCTCTAGTAGGTATTCTTTTTTGATATGGCCACTCAACTTGCCATTGGCTTCTAGGGGTTCCACGTGCCCCTGTTCAATAAGATCTATTTCCCTCAGCAAGGGCTCTAGATCTTGTTCACTCAGTAGAGTTTCTATATAGCCCAGATTGGGCAACACAGTCCAACTGTAGTTTCTATTAGTTGACATTGAACACACGGGCCTGTGGTGGCAACTGTGTGTTCTCCAACCAAGTCCAATAGTTGCCCAACACAGGAGTCAGCTGTATGTGACTACGGGGCACAAAGTACCTGCTGTCATCGTCTAAGAGACTCAGCTGGTCTATGGCATTTGAGAACACACTGTCCACTGTGATCACACTGTGTGCCTGTTCTATGGCTGTCATCCAATCCCAAAAGCAGTCGGTTAGGTCGTTGATTTCAATGTGTGCACATTCCTCGGGCAGTATTTGGCTGTCGAAACTGGCTCTATGATCCGAACCCATCATGTGTATCAGAGTGTAGGGTCTGCCCTTGAGCTCTTGTCTTATGCGTTCTGCCAACAAGTCCTCACGATCTCTACGTCGGGTTATGGCTCGGCTCAGCTGCCATTTCATAAGGAAGGGCACCTGTGCCTGTTGATACTTGTAGCGATCAAAACTCATGTGTTGAAAATGACAGGTCTTGTGAAAATCCTGTCCTGTCAAGGCCTGATACAGCGTCAAGGTTTCACTGACGCCCACTCGTTTCAGCGTGTCTCGGGGCTGTTCCAGGAAAAAACTGCTGGCGTCTGTGCGTACACTGTGCCAGTGCACCCAAGGTGCAGTTTGATCAAAATGCGTGCGAAATTCTTCGCAAATGGGCCAGTGTATTTCCCAGCCCTGTTCATGGTAATAGTGAGCTATGGGCAAGGCTATCACAATATCACCTAGCCCACGACTCTGTATGATTCCTAATTTTTGTGCCATAGGTCCTGTCCTTTGTTGCAGCACTATTTAACTGTCTAGTTAACTAGACTGCAAGTGTTTAGGCTAAATATGCCTATGCCAATCACAATCACCACCGCTTCACGAGTACTCAACAGTCAACTGGGTCCCATGGTAGATGGCGTCATAGACATCATAGGACTTGGCAACAACGGCTATGGCCTAGTCAATTATAGTTCATACCCCACTTCAATTCGCAGCCGAGTGGTGGCCAATCAGGTCTTTGGCATCTATCAGGATCTGCAACTGATACATCAACACATTTATGGTGTCGCCAGCGGCACAGTGTTGACCATACAAACAGGCACAAACATTAGAATTGTAAGACCACCTGAGACCAACCTCATAGATACCAGCACTTGGACTGACCTCTATAACCTCTATGACTATGTCAATCCCCGGCGCTATCAACTGTCAGTGAGCCAGCGCAGCACCTATACCGGGGCCTTGGGCACCTATGAAGACATTTGGTATACAGGCACTACCAGCAGCCAACTCACAACCTGGGGTGGGGGCGTGGCCGGTGTCTATACCTCGGTCAATCACACGGTGGTCTACACTTGGCCCACGGAAAACTTGGCCAGATACTTTTTCAACACTGGAGGCCAGCTCAAGTTCGTGCCCAGACAGACCAATATGATCGGGGGAGCCAACCCCACCAAGCCCATAGACCGTGCTTGGGCTCAGCTGTTGAACACTGGCTCGGGATTCAAAAGCTGGTTTAGCTATGGAAGAACAGAATTCCTGGGCAGTAGAACAGGCATATGGACCACGCAGACCAGTAGTGCCACCATTTTGGTCTTGGTAGATTATGAACGCAGCCAGGATTACCGCTCAGTGACCTTGACAGCCAGTTATCAGGTAAGACCTGGTCAGTCAGGTCAGCCCAACACAGGCTGGATAGTCTATGATGATGGTGTCACAGTACCCCAAGGATCTAGTGCGGTCAGCGGTGCCAACACCAATAGTGCCAGTGGGACCAAAGGTGGCAGCAGCACACCCTGGTGGATCATAGGTGCTGTGGCCATTTTGAGAATTTTTGGATTCTCAGCTATCTGTGCCAAACTCTACGAATTGGGTCTGTTTGATCAAGACTTGATCAAGGGTGACGCTCTGTTCAGTGAGCAATTGGCCCAGCAGAGTCCCGAGGCCATATGGGGATATCACAGTTGGGCTTGGTGGGTCATAGAATGGATGGACGGCCATGGACCCCCTGTGCCCTTGATCAAGCCCAGTCGTGTGCGAGAGATCAGTCGCAGGTGGGCACAGCAGATCGCTCTTCCAGTGGCCAAGGAAATGAGCCATAGAGCAGGGCATAGGTCTGGTGAGACCAGTTTCGCCGGTAGAACCATTTTGAATCTGGGTCTAAGGATCACTGGCTTTCTTGGTCGCAGACTGGGCCCTACAAGACGTATTCAACCCGGTGCACTCTTGATCATGGCCTTTGTGCTGTTCTGTGCCTGTTTGAAGTCTTTTGTGGCCTTGACCTACCGTCCACAGAAAAAGAACAAAGGAAATATCATGTTATTCAATACCACACAAGAAGAATTTTATCAACGTTGGTCTGACCTCACTGAGCAAGAACGTTTATGCCTTTGGAGAGGCATGGATCTAGCGGCTCTAGAGGTAATGAAAAAGCTATTTCCAGAAGAGCCCTTGGTTGATCAAGCACTAGAGTTCAAGAGATCAGAATAACATGGCCATTCAAAGCATTAGAAGTGAAGTTCTAACAGATTTTGCAAGCAGCCTTACCTTTACCAGTGCATTTGGCTACATTGTCAGTGGAGGTGTTTTGCAAGGGCCCAAGCCCATAGGCGGCACAACCTTGCATCTGGATGGAACTAGACTCAACACTGCTACAACCAGCACCCAGCTGTTGACCATTCAAGACGATTACCCCTATGGTCAATTTATCTCCTATCCAGGTTTAAGAGGAGTAAGAAAACGTGTGTATGTGCGTAACCAAGGGTCAACACCAATTTATGTAGGTACCCCTACATATACCGAGCGTTTTGCCAAGGCTCAACCCAATTATAATGCATTTTTACCGCCTCCTTGGACCATTGAGGCGGGAGACTATAGATTATTTTACCTAAGCTATGAAGCAGATAGCTCGGGCCTAGCTGATGAAGTGGTCTTGTTTCCAACTCCCTATGCAGATACTCCTTTCGCCAGGCTCAATGCCAGGGTAAATATAACCAGTGATGCTGCTGTGCGTATATCTCCCTCAGAATATTCTACATCAACCACACTACCTGGTGAAAACAGTGTGATCAAATATCAGCTGAGCGCAGATCTTTTTGGTTCATTCATTGAAAACTACAATTATGATTTTACTGCTACCATTCAAGGTCATAAGAGCTGGACCATTGATGATATTCAACCAGACAGCATAACTTTGAGATTTGATGGGTGGCTGACCAATGACATTGAGGGTGTTTATGTATCTACATTGACTATCACCACCCCCAGCCTTAGCATTTCCGCTGTGAACACAGCCACTCATTCACCCAGTGTCAACACCATATCCAGTGACTTTTTCAGTAAGAGCTACTGGAATAATCCTAAATTTAAAAATTGGGGTCTGTTGAGCAGCACATTGGGCTATAACCCCACGGCCAATTGGGGAGACGGTGGAATCAGTGAGGTACCTGGCAGCATACAGTTGGCCGCTACAGGTCAAGGGGTTGATGTTGTAATAGTAGATACAGGAGACGTTGAGCCCAGTCATCCGGAGTTTGCCCTGTTTTCAGATGGAACAGGTGGTTCAAGAGTGCAGAATTTTAATTGGTACTCTCTGGCAGCTGAAGTAGGTGACACAGGAAGAATAGGACTTACCTACACTCCCACTTATGTGAGAGGTGATAGCAGACATGAGCATTCACAGCATGTGGCTGGCATTGCCGCAGGCAACAGCCAAGGTTGGGCCAATAAGTCCCTTGTATATTCAATGGATATAGATCAATTCTCAGGAACTGCTGGAATGGTCTTTAAATACCTTGCCGCCGCACATAGGCTCAAGAAAAACAGTGGTAACACAAGGCCAACAGTGGCCAATTGCAGTTTTGCTACAAATGTAACTAATGTGTCTTGGAGTAGCATAAAAGAGATTGTCTACCAGGGTCAAACCTTTAAGCCCCAAGAATATGGCAGTAGTACATTTACAGCCACTACTTTGGCACAGGCTGGAATTTTCCTCAAGGATGGGATCAATCTGGTAATTCATTATCAAAGTGCAAATAGAAGTGCTTGGCTGGCAGCTATTCAAGAGTGTATTAATGAAGGTGTTGTCGTTGTTGCCAGTGCAATGAATGAAAGTTCTTATATAGCAAGATCCACCGCAGATGTTAATTATAACAATATTGTAAGAATTCATGACGGTAATGGAACTCCTGCAGGAATCGTAGAACTACCTGGAGTATATCCTGCAGGTTCTGGATCTTACTCTACTCCAAATTTAATTTTATATTATCGTGATAATGGTGGCTATTATCAATACATCAGCGGATCATACGTCAGTAAAACTTCAGCAGAATTGCGTACACTTTATCCTGGAATGTTTATAGAATATTGGTATAATCGGGGTCCTTTACCTGCCACAGTGGATGGTGTCATTTGTGTAGGTGCCATACGAGCTGCTGTTGATGGAATAGGTGTAGATGGTCTAGCAAACTTTAGCAATAGAGGTCCAAGAATTGATATCTTCGCTCCAGGAGCTTATGTGCAGTCAGCATGGACGTCCAGCACCGGCATTACCATAAATGGATTTGCATATGATACTCCTGTCCGTGATCCTCGCAGTGCAGGCAGTCACTATTTTATGAAATTTAGTGGAACCAGTATGGCAGCACCTCAAGTGACAGGTATTGCAGCATTGTTATTAGAAAGAGACCCTACACTTAACTCAACAAGTACCTTGTTGGCCCTAATTGAATCAGCATCAATATCAAGGATACCAATCAGCAACGGAGGTATATCTGATTTACATGACCTTATGGGAGCTCCCAATAGATATCTACAGGTTCCTAAAATTATTCAAACAGAAAGAGCTGCCTGGACCAGTAGCTTCAGTTTACCTGATGCGGTTGTAGGTTTAAGAATAGACTACGTCAAAGGACGAAGAATCTTGACACTAGGAGTAGGTTCAGGTGGTGACGCCATGCCCATGTTAAAAGACAGAGACCCAGATTGGTGGAGCCCTGAATATCTTAAACCCAAAGCTGGTCGGGGCAAATATGCCTACTTCCAATGGCGTTCTGTCTACGAAATTCCTTTAAGTGATACACCCACAAATAAAACCTATTATAGTGACTCTACTTTGGCAGATGGAACTTATCTTTATAAAAAGAAAACAACTTTGGTAGACAATAAAGATTATTCTTGGTACTTTGGCCATTATGAGGGAGAGCATAGTCTTTTTCAAGTTCAAGAAGACTTTTCAGGTAATGTCTATATCAGTATTTGCAGCCTTAGAGAAACCAGCGGAGATACCACATTAGACGGAACTTTGGATAGATTACAGCGTGTTTTTTATTATCATAGCAAGGTTGATCAAGATGCAGGATATAGAACTGCCGCCAACCAACTTGGTCCTAGACTTGATGACTTCGGAAATCCTAATTCGTTGGGTCTAAATACACTGTTCTTTTTAGGATTTGATGCTAGAGATAGAGTAATAACCAGTTTGCGCCCACTGCCTTAAATTCTAGTATAATTAAGTAAAACACTAACTTAATTATGTTCATAGATAGATTTCCTAAATTGAGAGAAGAACAGGTTCGATCTGTAGAATGGAAGGACGATCCTGAATTATATGATATAGAATTGCAGGAGCTCATAGGACCTTATGCTTTATGTTTTGTACTCAATCCTGAAGTAGAAGTCAAGGTTGCATATTATATAACCGAAATTCCAGAAAATCAAGGAGAATGTATTATTTGGACCTATAGAGATCAGTGGGTGGCCAAATTATTCTATGAAGATTGGACACCAGAAACTGGCTATATAGAAATTGATATACAACCTCCACAATTGATGTGGAGGAAAAATCCAGATATTGATCAATCTATGACTTTTATAGAAAGTCCTTTTGGAAATTTTGAACCAGAACCATGGGATATTGACTATACTATGGTATGGTATGTAGATCCTCAGTTTAATCCTTCTGAGGATAAAGTTTGGGTAATGAGTTGTGATGTGTTAGGGAAACAAAGTCTAGGAATTAAGGAAATGGGTTTCCTTATTCCAGAAGTTGAGGTCAGCCTGAATCCTGATGTGCCCTACGACGGAGTTGATCTTGATGGAGCATTACCACCCTATTGGGATTTGGCTTATGAGTGTGCCTACTATCTTGATCCCAGTCATTGTGGAGGTGCCGAAGAAGAAGTATGGTTGGTCAAGGTAAAACCAACCTATAGACAAACCAAAGGATGGAAGTGGTTGGGTAGTATTACACCTGAACCACAATTGATCTATAATGACCAACTGGGTGAAATAAATTTTGAAGTAGATTTTTCCAATATTCATTTTCAGGATTTTGCCTATGAAAACATTTATTATCTTGACAGAAAGCACTTACCTGAAGCAAGTGATGATGTTTGGGCAGTAAAGGTCAAATTTATTGATCAACCAGAAGGTTACACGGTGGTAGGAAATATAAGTCCAACTTTTACTATTGAATTTAATCCAGATATGCCTGATATTGAATTTGATATCAGTATGGTAAACCAGTATGACATGCAGCTCGATGAGTTTGATAGTGTGTTGACCTGGTATATCAGTCCGAACTTTACAAAAAATAAAAGAGTATGGTTGGCTAAAAAATATATCAAACAGACAGGCCAAGAAAAATTTATGGGTTATATAAGGCCTGACATAAATGAAGATTACGATGTGTTTTTTATCAGTTATGACGAACCAAATGCAGATGAAAATTACGAACGTCTGTTATCAAAGTGTCCTGCTGCAAAAAGAATAAAAGGAATTACAGGAATTCTAGAGGCACATAAAAAGGCAGCATCACTGGCCAAGACCAGTATGTTTTATGTAGTTGATGCCGACTGTTATATTGATAATAAATTTGAATTTGATTTTCAACCTAGTGTTTGGGATCTAGATTGTGTGTATGTCTGGCATAGTAAAAATCCATTTAATAGTTCTGAATACGGATACGGAGGTGTCAAGTTGTTTCCTACTCAATTGGTTAAAGAAGCTGAAACTTGGACCACGGATCTCACAACAAGTATAGGTCCTAAATTGAAAGTCATCCCATTGGTAAGTAATGAAACAAGATTCAATACAAGTAGTTTTCATACCTGGCGCAGTGTTTTTAGAGAGGTTGTAAAATTAAGTTTTAAAAATGATGCAGAAAGTCAAAAAAGAATGAGAGCTTGGGCAAATGTCAATTTTGATGCAGATCATGCAGATTGGGCTGCTAGGGCAGTCGAAGACGCACAATCCTGGGCTATGAAACAAAAAAACATCAAACAAATCAATGATTATAACTTTCTAGAAAATTACTTTAAGAAACTATATCCTTTTAAAAATGTCGGACACAGATCATCAAAGAATACAAAAAGTAATACCAATAATTAATGGTATTAGCAAGAGCTTTTGTCTGGCCAAATGGTTTCATGTGACTCTATATCTCCAGACAGGGGAAAATCATAGCTGCTATCATCCACCTCCTCACAAAATTGACTTACAAGAAATAGAGGAGAATCCTAGTGCTTTGCATAATACTCTGCATAAAAAATTTGAACGCAGAGAAATGTTAAATGGAGTACAGACCAAAGGTTGTCAATATTGCTGGAACATCGAAGGTCTAGGAGAATCATATATCAGCGATAGGCATATCAAAAGTGCTACAATTTTTACAGAAGATAGATTGAGGCTTGCAGCCAGCAGATGGAATAGAAATGTCAATCCCGAATATGTAGAAATAAGTTTTGGTAATGAATGTAATTTCAAATGCGGCTACTGTCACCCCAAAGCCAGCAGCAGATTCTATAACGAAATAAAAGAACATGGTCCTGTTACCACTGTAAAGAATCACAGATGTGATATTGATTACTTTAAACTTTATGAGCGTGAAGAAGATAATCCATATGTCAACGCATGGTGGGATTGGTGGCCTGACCTAAAGAAAAGTCTTACTATTCTTAGAATCACAGGCGGCGAACCTTTAATGCATAAAAGCACTTGGCATTTGTTGGATGATATAAAGAAGGATCCTCAGCCCCAATTGGAACTCAATATCAATAGTAATCTAGGAGTCAAACCTGGAATGGTGGATAAACTTGTAGAGCAGGTTAATTGTCTTATAGAAAACAAATCTATTAGACGCTTTAAATTATTCACTAGTATAGATACTTGGGGTCCACGAGCTGAATATATTAGAACTGGCTTGGATCTTGGTCTATGGGAACGAAATCTTGACCAATATCTTACTAAGGTAGGGCATCCCATTAGTTTTATGATAACCTTTAATATCCTTAGTATTACCACATTTAAAGACTTATTAGAGAAAATCTTAGAATGGCGTAAAAAATATAATCCTTATAACCGTACTGATCAATTTCAAATGGTAAGATTTGATACTCCATATTTAAAAGAACCTTTACAATATGACATCAATATTTTACCAAAAGAATATTTGACTTATATGAACAATTGTCTAGAATTTATGCAAGATAATTTAAACGAAGAAGATCCTTGTAAGTTTAGCCTGGTAGAATTAGAAAGATTTAGAAGGATAGTAAGTTATATGGAAACTACGCATTACGATAAAAACAAGCTGTTAGAAGGGCGTAAGGATTTTTATAATTGGTTTAATGAATTAGATCAAAGAAGGAATACTGATTTTATTGCTACGTTTCCTGAAATGGAAGATTTTTATAATTCCTGTTGGTCTAAAAATGAAATTTGATACTGATAAGAAGAAATTTCTTTTAGAAAAAAGCCGTACATTTTGTATGGTCCCTTGGATTACTATACATACCAAACCAGTTGGAGATGCTATGCCATGTTGCATAGCTAATCCTGAATTTATCGTAGGAACTAGTCATAAACAAAGTTTGATGGAAATAGTCAACAGTCCGCTGATGAATCGATTGAGATTAGACATGCTAAATGAGCGTGAAAGTAAACCCTGTGTAAGTTGTTATAAGCATGAAGATGAAGGCATTCACACCTTTCGTAATACTGTTAACAAGGAGTACGGACAATATTTCACAGAATCTTTAAAAGATACCAAACCAGACGGCTCATTGAAGAATTTTAAAATGAGATACTTTGATATTAGATTTGATAATATCTGTAATTTTAAATGTAGAACCTGTAGTCCTGAATATAGTAGTCAATGGGAGCAGGAAAATCGTAAACAAGGAATACCCATCCATTTTGAAAAAGGAACTAACAAGCCAGAGTTTATTCAAGGGGTTTTAGATCAAGTAGATAACATGGAATGTGTTTATTTTGCAGGTGGCGAACCTTTGATAACAGAAGAACATTATCTTATCCTTGAAGAACTATTAAGAAAGAACAAAAAAGATACTGAACTTAGATATAACACAAATTTGTCTAATCTTAAGTTTAAAGACAAAAACATTATTGAGTTATGGAGACAATTTAACAAACCAGTCCAGGTTTATGCCAGCATTGACCATTACGGAGACAGAGCTAACTACATAAGGCATGGTACAATTAAATGGTCAAATGTAGAATCAAATCTAATAGAATTATCTGAAGAATCTAGTGTGGATTTACATTTTCAAACTGTGATGAGTATTTTTAATTCGTTAACATTAGATGATTTTTTTAGATATCTTAGAGAAATTGGAGTGCATGGGAAAAAGAAAAAACTCAGCCATCCTATTTTTATGATGTATAATCCTAGATTCTTGACTAGTCAAATTCTACCGAAAAAGTTAAAAGATCTAACTATATTAAGAATTAAAAAACTAGCCTATGAAATGGAGCAAAGTCAATTCCATAAGCATTCTGTTCCTAAAGTAAAAGAAATAGAAAATTGGATCTATGCATTTGATCTTTGGTTCAAACAGAAATCAAAATTTAGAGAGGAAATCGAGAGATTGGACAAACTTCGCGGAGAAAGTTTTGAAAACACTTTCCCAGAATTAGCAGGATTATTATCTGATGAAAAACAAAACATTTTTACTGCAACAAAGTAAAGTTTTTTGTATGTTTCCTTGGTTGCACCTTAACGTGACCCCAAAAGGTGATATATATCCTTGTTGCAGTAACGACTATAGTGATCCTATAGACAATACTGCTAATACAACATTATTAAAGGCTATTAATCATCCTAAAATGAAGGAGCTTAGGATTAATATGCTGAATGAAAAACCTAGTAAAATCTGTGAGTTTTGTTACAAACATGAACAGGCTGGACCTCATAGCTTTAGAAATTATAGTAAAGATAATTTTGCAAAGTATTTTGATCAATTAGTTCCGCAAACTGAGGAAGATGGCTCTATTTCAGATTTCAAAATGAGGTACTTTGACATTAGGTTCAGTAATATCTGTAATTTTAAATGCCGTACTTGTGGCAGTGAATTTAGTAGCCAATGGGCTAAAGAAAATAGAAGGTATGATAAGAATTTGCCAATCTTATGGCATTCTGGTCACGGCAAAAATGATTTGCTTAAAGAAATATTAACACACGTTGATCATATAGATCTTGCATATTTTGCAGGTGGCGAACCTTTGATAACAGAAGAACACTACATTCTGCTAGAAGAAATGATTAGAAAAAATAAGACTGATGTTATTTTAAGATATAATACAAATGCAAGTAATCTAAAATTTAAAGATTTTGATATTTTGAGTTTATGGAAAAATTTTAAAAGAATAGAATTAAGTTGTAGTGTAGATCATTATGGATCGCGAGCAGAATATATTAGGCATGGAACTAATTGGGGTGAAGTCGAAAGTAACCTTTTATTATTTAGAAAACTTGATTTTGTAGATTTTCAGATTAACACTGTTCTTAGCATTTTTAACTTTATGACTTTGCATAAGTTTTATGAATACATGATTAATATGGGTTTGATAAAACCATCAGACTGGTATCATAGTTTATACCTAGCAGTTAATCCATCTCATTATTCTAGTACAAGTTTACCTAGGTTATTAAAAAAGCGTATTAAAAATAAACATCTAAGATTTTTAGATTATTGTGAAGGTACTCTTCTCGAGAGATTAATAAAAGATGCTGTGAATTTTACCAACGAGCAAGATACCTGGGAAGAAAATAAGGAAACATTCTGGAGACATACAAAAAGTATTGATGTAATTAGAGGAGAAAGTTTTTTAAAAACTTTTCCCGAACTAAAAGATCTAGAGGATTTATAACGTGAGCAGTTATGTTGAAAATCTCATAAAAAATGGCAAACATTTTTGTATATTACCATGGATACACTTTCATGCTTGGCCTAATGGCAAGGTCATGCCTTGTTGTGTAGCAGATAGTTCCAAGCCAGTTGCCTCAGCATCCGAACATGAATCCATAATCAATATGCTAAACACTGAAGAATACAAAAAGATGCGTGTAGAAATGCTTTATGATAAACCAGTAGAAGCCTGCCGCAGATGTTATGAACTAGAAGATCTTGGAACTTGGACTATGCGTCAAAGCCATAATTCTATGAAAGGTTTGGCAAATATTGATTTGGTTGATGATACAAATGAAGATGGCAGCATAGATCAGTTTAAAATGAAATATATGGACATTAGGTTTAGTAACCTTTGTAATATGAAGTGTCGAACCTGTGGTCCTGAGTGCAGCAGCCTTCATGCACAAGAATTTGTCCAAAAAAGAAAAGGATCACAGGCTTTATTTAATTACTTTAAAATGAAATCCACAATGGTATCTGTTAATGAAGATGGTAGGTTTTTTGAAATGTTGGAACCTTATCTAGCAGATGTGGAAGAGGTTTATTTTGCCGGGGGCGAAAGTCTACAAACTCAAGAACATTATGACAGCCTAGAATATTGGATTAATAACAATCTAACTAGTCAGGTTGATTTAACCTATACAACAAACTTTGGGAGTTTAAAATTTAAACAAAAAGATCTTGTAGAATTATGGAAGAAGTTTCCAAAGATAAAGATTTGGGCAAGTTTAGATGATCTAGGTGATAGAGCAGAACTCATCAGAAAAGGTACAGACTGGGAGATAATAGAAGATAATATAAGACTGATTAAGAAGGAAATTCCTCACGCAGAATTCGGCATTACACCTACTATCAGCATCTACAATGTTTTTACCTATCCAAAATTTTTTGAATATCTATTGGGACAAAATTTGATAAGCGAATCTGTTCCGCCTAGAATAAATCTTCTTACAAATCCTTGGTGGTCGAATATTCAGATTTTACCAGATAAAATTAAACAGGTACTTATCTATAAATATCAGATATATAGAAGCAAATATTATCACAATGAGCATATAAGAAATGGATTTGCCTTAATCCAAAATAATTTGATGCAGGGCAGTGCTATTTTTGCTAACCATATCAGTAAAGAAAGTAAGAAAGGCATTTTGGAATTTATAGAATATAATGATGAAATGGATAAGATACGAAGAGAAAAAATTGTTGACATTATTCCCGAACTTCGCGAGGTATATGAATGGGCACAAAGCTTATAGCCATTGAGGCACCAGAGCCTTATTTGGCTGTTACTTGGCAAGTAAATAACTTCTGTAATTACAAGTGCAGCTATTGCAATCCAGGTAATTGGAGTGGTACTGATCGTAACGATGGCAACCTAGAAAAATATCTAGCAAATCTTGGTGTTATAATTGACAAATATCAACATAAAAATTATCGTCATTTTAAATTCTTTTTTAGTGGTGGAGAACCTACTGCCTGGAAAAATTTTATTCCAATTTGCCAATGGCTAAGAGAAAAACTTCCTGACGCCACTCTTGCAGTGAATACGAATCTAAGCAGACCCTTGGCTTGGTGGGAGAAGCATTATAAACTTTTTGACGATGTGGTGGCTAGTTTTCATATAGAATTTGCAGACAAGCAGAAATATCAAGATGTTAATGTTTTTTTATGTGATAAAATAAATTACCTTTGTACCAAAATGTTGATGCACGAGGAAAGGTTCTGGGAAGTAGTAGAATACGGTAATCATTTAAAGAAAGTTATGCCTAATTATTTTATAGAGTGGACTCCATTGTTTGATGAAATGACGACCAATGCAGGACCTTGGAAATATTCAGATCTAAAAAAGATAGAATTTCTTGAAAGTCATAGTATAGAAAGTTTTTTTTCTAAAGAAAAACCTTACAAATCCAGTAATACAGTGAGTTATAGTAGATATACAGACGGGTCATTAAATGCGACCAATAGTAATGATATTATTGTTCAACGACAGAATTTTTTTAGAAATTGGATTTGTAATGTAGGCGACGCTATTTTTATTAATCCAATCGGTCGAGTAAGTCTAGCTAGTTGTGGTCAGGTTGATAATATAGGACATATCCTTGATGATATTTCTAAAGTTGGCCCAAAGAAAATTGTATGTAGAAAAGATCACTGCCACTGTGGCACAGATATTATTATTCCAAAATTTCAAAAAAATGCGATTGCTTAATAAATCTAAAATTCTTTATCTTGACGAGGTTGGTGGTATTTGGAAACATAAGAGCGCCAATCTTGAACTTTTACAAAAAATTAGTGGATGGGACGAGAATAGATTTTATTATTTTGTTGAAGTAAAAAACTTTTCCGCTGTGAGAAAATTAAAAGATGAATTGCCAAAAATAATTTTAGATGTTCTTAAAAATGGATTGATAGATATTATATTATGTAATTCTCACGAAGCTTTTCATAGTTTAATCGAACCACTTTATTATGATTTTATTATTCCTCTTAATCTAAATGAAGATAATGTAATTATGGTCAGTGAGAGTGCAGATATCAAGTTTCAAATAAAAAATTTAGCTGAACAAACAGGCAAGAAACCAGTAAGATGTATTTGGACTAGAATTTTTGAATTTAACGTTGCAGAACAAATTAATAGTCAAGTCAGTCAAGGAAAAACTTTTCCTACTTTGCATTTTAAAACTTATGATAAAAAATTTATAAATTTTAACAGACGATGGCGTTTACATAGACCTGTGCTTGTAGGATCCTTAGAAGCAAGACAATTACTCAAATATGGGTTCGTTAGCTTAGCCGCAAGTGAGGATGGATTTAATTGGAACAACATTTGGGATATTATAATGGATAAACATCCTGTTGAAAAATTTCCATACATTTCAAATCTGTTGAAAGAAAATGAGCAAACTATAAGATCATTACCTCCTATGTACTTAGATACAGAGGAATTGATTTATAATAAGGCAACCCTACTAAGATCAACAGACCATTATTATCAAAATACTTATTTCAGCTTAGTAAATGAGACTAATTTTTATATCAACATTCCAGGTGAAGAACCAGGTAGGTTTTTTTCAGAAAAAACATTTAAACCTATAGGCGAACGGCACCCTTTTATATTAGTTAATCCTCCTTATAGTTTAAGTAAACTTAGGGAAATTGGTTATCAGACCTTTAATCCTTATATAAACGAAAGTTATGATCAAGAACTCGACGACGATAAACGGCTTAAAATGATACTAGATGAAGTTGAAAGACTTTGCAATTTGACAGATAATGAATTAGCATACTTTTTGGCCAATGTATCTCCAATTTGTGACCATAATCAGCAGGTGTTAAGAAATAAAAAATTAAAAGATTTTTCGGAGTTTATAAATGATTGATTTTTCAAAAATCAAAAGAATTTTTGTTTTTGGCTGTAGTTTTACACAATACTGCTGGCCGACTTGGGCGAATATGCTTCAAAAAGAAATGCCAGAAGCAGAGTTCTATAATTTTGGTCTTTGCGGCTCGGGAAACATTTCTATGATTTGTAAAATCTCTGAAATGTTTTATAAAATGAAATTTAATGAAAATGATTTAGTGGCTGTAATGTGGACCACCTATTGCAGAGAAGATAGGTATGTCTCAAAAGAGAATGGTTGGATGATGGTGGGAAATATTTTCACTCAACAAACCTATGACAAAAGCTTTATTGAAAAATTTGCAGATCCAAAAGGATATATGATCCGTGATCTAGGACTGATCGTAACTGCTACAAATTGGTTAAGATCACAAACTTTTCAGACCCTATTAATGCCAAGCGTTCCGTTCGATTATCAACAAGACGAAAAAGATCCCAATATCAAAATTATCTTAGATAATTATAGTTCTATTCTTTCTACCTATCCTAAGAGTATGTTAGAATTAGAGCTAGATTTTAATTTTGAATGGGGGCATATCTATTATAGCGATAAAGATAAAAAGAATCAAACCAAAGATTATCATCCCAGTCCAGTTAGATATTGGAATTATCTCAAAAAAGTAGGACTACCAATGACTCCACTTACATACAAGTATGCAGTTGATAGCACTGCTAGGCTTATTAAATGTGAATTCAGACACGAAATAGAAGAAACCTTTCGTGAAGAAAATACCATAAATCATAATTCTTTTAGGATGCTTTTCTAGTGGAAATAGGAAAAAATATTGGAGTCAGTGTTTGGGATAGTGCAGCTATGCCACAACAACTTCTCTCTATTTCTGATCCTAAAGCTTTAATTTTATTTTGTATGTACGAATTTCAATATAATGGAGTAGGTAACACCCCTGGTTTTGAAGGACTCGTTGATTTTGCAAATAAAAAACAAATTCCTTTTTTTATCATTTCGGGAGCACATCCAAAAAGTAGATTGTTTCATGATCCTGAAAATAAAAGATATGAAAGGATTCAACCCATAATTTATTGGCCTAATTTTTGGATGACCAAAGGTTACTTAGAATATGAAAAGTTTGCTAACCCCTACGATATACATAATATATATGAAGGAACCCAAATAACTGAATATGACTATACTTTTATATCTATGAATTATAAGCCTCATGTTCATAGATGTGTGCTGCTGGATATGATAGCTAAAAATAATTTATTTGATAGCGGAGCTATTTCTTTTGCGTATGAATTTGGAGAACATATTGGACCAAAGACAAATTTTTACAAGTGGCGGCATTGGGAACCTAGACGTCTTGATTTAGATTTTACCAGTGGCCAAAGATTTGTTCAAGGAAAAATACCAAATGAATACGATCGTTCATTTATGCAAATAGTTTCAGAATCAAATATCCATGCTTATTTTATCACTGAAAAAACCTGCGCTCCATTATTTTTTAATAAACCTTTTTTAGTATCAAGCATACAAGGATACCATAGTATGTTGAAGGATATGGGGTTTTTATTATATGATGAAATTTTTGATTATAGTTTTGACTCTATAGAAAATATACACGATCGTAATGATGCAATGTTACAAAATGTTACAAGGCTTAGATCGTTGTCAAACTCAGAGCTAAGAAAACTATATATAAAAATTGCTCCTAAAATTTTGCATAATCGACATCATATTGAGGATTTAGCTCTAAACTCCTATTATGTTCCTCCTATGATTCAGCATCTTTGGAATTTTAAAGATCCTTGCCTAGATCCAGACAAGGGAATTTTTATGGAAGTCTTGAAAAAAATATTTGGAAAAAATTAACAAGAATAAATATTTTTATGGAGATATTAATTTTTACTGCCGTTCCCGGATCATATGAACTACTTCAGAATCAAAAGTCTAGTGCAACAAAAATAATAATAATAGATTGGCAAGAGTTTGAATATACTAGATTATTTGGCAGAGAGGATGTTTTTGATAAAATAAATGATTATTGTGTAGAAAAAGGAATTTCTTTAGAAATAATTACAGGTTCTAGTCAGCAGCAAACTTTAATGCACGATCAAGATAATCCTCGTTATGGCAATCTTAAAATTATAAAATTTCCTTATTACGGAACAATTTTAGGTGCTCATGCTATCCTTGGACATGAGATATTTTCCCTAGAACATACAGATACATTATTTGATCATTATGTTGATAATTGGAATTTAGATTTACAATTTTCATTTATATGCTTGAATAGTAAACCCCATTGGCATAGATGTACACAAATGGATATGTTAGCTAAACACGATCTTATAAAAAATAATGCTGTGAGTTGGAATAGCTGGCGAGGTTACGAAGGTAGAAAATTAGAAGATACTTTTAATTATCCTTGGAAATATTGGAATCCTAAAATTTTAATTTTAGACGATATGCCTGAAGGTAAATTAGGATGGAGTGGAATTTTTCCAATTCACTATAAACGTTCATATGCTCAGTTGGTAACTGAAAGTAGTTTTAATCAATTGTATATATCTGAAAAATGTATCTCTGCAATAGTTACAAACAAGCCATTTCTTGTATCAGGATGTCAAGGATATCATAAAATGCTGAGTGATTATGGTTTTGAACTATATGACGAAATATTTGATTATAGTTTCGATAATGTTTCAGATATGGAAACAAGATACGATCTTATTGCTCAAAATTTTAAAAATATTCAAAAATATCCTCTAAGAGAATTAAAAGAACTAACTAAAGAAAAGACAAAAAGAAATAAGGTACATTTAGAAAATTTTTTAAATGATCTAAATTCTTGGCCCCCGGAAATTTTAGATTTTTTAGAAAAAAACAAGCATCTAGAGTTGACCTTGAATTTTGCCTACTATAATGCAATTAAAATAAAGAAAATAAAATTTATCAGAGATTAAAATGAAAAAAGTTGCTATGATAGGAGTTGGGAAACTTGGACAAGACTGCGCTGAAGTTATGGCAGAGCACTATGATGTGGTTGGGTATGATGTAGAATTTAGATGTCCTAAAAATTTTCCTATGGTTGACTCCATAGAACAGGCCATAAAAGATAGAGATTTGATATTTGTTGCAGCTCCTACACCTCACGATCCTTTATACGGCGGTGAAACTCCTACAAGTCATTTACCTAATAAAGATTTTGATTATAATATTGTTAAAAATATTTTAACGGAAATAAACAAATATTCTAACTATAACCAAATGGTGGTGCTTATTAGTACCGTATTACCTGGTACGGTAAGGAATGAATTAAGACCTTGTATTACAAATTCTAGATTTATATATAATCCCTATTTGATTGCTATGGGAACCATTAAATGGGATATGGTAAATCCTGAAATGGTTATTATTGGAACAGAAGATGGTAGCATAGACGGAGAAGCCGAAGAACTTATAAATTTTTACAAAAAGTTTATGCAAAATGATCCCAGGTATGAAGTAGGAACTTGGGATGAGGCAGAGTCAATTAAGATATTTTACAATACATTTATAAGTGCTAAATTAAGCCTTGTTAATATGATTCAAGATGTAGCAGAAACAAATGGTAATATAAATGTAGATGTGGTTACAAATGCATTGGCAAAAAGCACTCATAGAATTATGGGTTCGGCCTACATGAAGGCTGGAATGGGAGATGGGGGAGCGTGCCATCCTAGAGACAATATAGCTCTAAGATATTTGGGACAACGCTTGGGACTAGAATACGATCTTTTTGATAGCATAATGGTGGCAAGGGAAGCACAAGCAAAGCGTAAAGCTGAATTTATCTTAAAATATGGCGGTGATGTTTGTATAATAGGTAAAGCCTATAAACCAGGTGTTCCATATTTAAATGGAAGTTATAGTTTATTGATAGGTCATTACATAGAAAGTCTAGGCGGATCTGTATCATATTACGATATCAATACAAATGACTATATTGATCTAACAAAACATAAACTATTTTTTATAGGATATTGGGAATCTTGGGTTGAAGATTTATTTAAAAATAACGTGATTAATGATCAATCCGTTGTAATTGATCCTTGGAGATTTATTACCTCTGAAATTTATAAAGGACCCTTTATCCATTATGGTAATTCTAGGATCAAAAAAAAAATATAAATGAGCAGTATAATCCTTTTTTTAGGATTTATCCTGAGTTAGCGCAATATCAAGAAAAAATTTATAATATTTCTGCAGGATCTCCTATAGGATTTTTCGAAAGATCAGACCGAGATTTGGCCAATAGGATAAAAAGTTCAAAAAAACCTTTTGTTGTTTTTTTTGATGGATCTGAAGCTTTAACAGAACATCAGTGTAAAAAAATTTTTAATGTTGTACAACTTGCTCAACTCGATAAAAATGATTTTTGTTTGGTTACCGGCTCAATTAATGCAGAAAATGATTTTGACACTATTAAATTAAGTCTAAATCTGCCTTACAATTTTATATTATTAACAACAAATATATATGCAGACGTCGTCAAGGCAGGTAAAGCTAAGCCAAAATTTGAAATTAAAAAAAAGCCAAAAATATTTAATTGTCTTAACAAAAATCATAGGGCACATAGGGCAATGTTGCTCGCAGATTTAATTACAAATAATTTATTAGATAGATCTATTACTAGTTTTTATGGTGGCTGGCAAGATGACTTCACTTGGTTTGAAAATTTGTGTCAGACTGTTGAAATAAAATATCCAGAGTATGCTTCAAGATTAAGAGATAATAAAAACCTCTTTCCAATGCATGTCAATGCTTCTTCAACTCAAAAGTCAAATCCAATATGGGTTGATAAGGATGATGAATTTATCTACAACGATACATATTTCAGCCTTGTTACAGAAACTTTATACTTCAGCGATAGGTTTGACTTTCAAAGTAGATCATATGTACCGGGTATCTTTATAACAGAAAAAACATATAAACCAGTTATAATGAAACATCCCTTTATAATACTAAGCGTTCCTGGATTTTTAAAAAATTTAAGATCATTGGGGTTAAAAACTTTTGAGCCTTACATAGATGAATCTTATGACTTAGAAGAAGACGATGAAAAAAGGATAAAATTAATCGTTCAAGAGACTAAGAGATTATATAATTTTAGCGACAGTGAATGGATTAATTGGTTAAGTAACGTTGAACCTATTGTAGAACACAATTATAATTGGATTATGAATAATCCTAAATTAGGTTTAACAGATGTAAGTCATATAATTGAAAGGTTAAAAAATGGATTTCACTCTTAGACATCTAGCTGTCAAGGATTTAAAACCTCATGAACGGCCTAACGATGCGGATGCAAGACACTTGAGTATGATGGATGCCATCGCACCTTTCGCTAAACCTACCGTACAAAAGAACCTAACACCTGTATACATAGACTATAAGACAAGAAAGACCAAGTTAGTATTAGTTTTGTGTCCAGAGTGGAGTCCTTATATGCCTCCTTTTAGTTTGGCCAGGCTAGGCGGTGTGGCTAAAAGTTCTGGTTATGAAACTTTTCTTATGGATTTAAATGTCAAGGCCTATAGACAACATCAAGACGATTGGATACCTAATAAAAAGATACCTTTTAGGTTGTGGGACCCTAGCGCCAGTTGGCATTGGCTAGGGGATACATATCTAAAAGATATTCACCCTGTGCTTGAACCTATACTAACAAAAGCCATAGATGAAATTATAGAAAAAGAACCACAGGTTGTTGGGTTTTCTATGTATTACATCAGTGAAGAACCAACAAAATGGATGGCCCAGGAGATCAAGCGTAGAGCACCTCATATCAAGATAGCAGTCGGGGGTCCTAATGTTCATAAAAGTTGGTTTGCCATTCAAGACTATTATGACTATGTGGTCGTAGGAGAAGGGGAGGCCAATTTGCTGGTCATGCTTGACGAAATAGAACAAGGCACAAAAGTTGAATACCCTAGAATACTCAAGCAACCTGAAGACGAACGTGTGAACATAAATGGACTTCCAATGCCAGATTATGAAAGCCTAGATTTTAGCCTATACGACCTACCTAATGGAGTCAATACAGAAATTAGTAGAGGATGCACAGCCAAATGTACATTCTGTGAAGAAACACATTTTTGGAAATATAGACAACGGCAAGCGGTTGATCTTATATCAGAAATTGAATGGCTATATTACAATAAAGGAACTGATGTAATTTGGTTCATAGATAGTTTGGTAAATGGTAATCTAAAAGAACTCAGAGCATTTTGTAAAGCAGTAGCGGCCAAAGGTTTAAAAATTAAATGGACAGGTTATGCTAGATGTGATGGCAGAATGGACTTGGAATATTTTAAAGATCTTGCTGCTGGTGGTTGCATAATGTTTAATTATGGTATAGAAAGCGGTAGCCAAAAAGTTTTAGACCATATGGATAAAGGTGTGACCATTGCTGAAATGGAACAAAATTTTCGTGATGGTAAGGCTGTAGGAATATGGGCGGCTACTAACTGGATCGTGGGATTTCCAACAGAGGATTTTCAAGATTTTGCTGATAGTATGACGTTCCTCTGGCGTATGAGAAACATGAATATCAACAATGTGGGGGCAGGAGTAGGGTTTGCCCAAGGACCAGAAACAATCACAGGCCAAAACCCGGATAAGTTTAATTTAAGTTGGCAAAAGTATCAAGGTCATTGGATAACCAAAGACTTTACCAAAGGCGGTACTCATGTTATGATCAGAGTCAAAACTTTTCATATCTTTTTAGATATGATGAGAGGTACTACTGAATCTAGGTTTGCCTATCCTATTAGGATGAATTTGGCTCGAGAGCACTATAAAATAGAACTAGAAGATCCCAATTTTGTAAGAGAAATAGAGTACGAAAAATTTAATTATGAAATAATCAAAACCAACGTTAATCCATTTGCAGATACCTTGGTGAATGAAATGTGGCCCTTTTTCCGTATGCTTTGGCTAACCAGAGGAGGGTATAAGGCCAGCATTAAATTCAATCCAGATATCGATCTAAGGGAGTTCGGTTCACAATTTGGTCCAGGAATGTTAAGTGCTGTATATAATTTTCAAATAAACAAAAAAGGTAAATGGTCAGCAGATTTTGATATCAATTTTAAACAAATTGATAATCCTTATGATGATAGATTACCTCCTCCTAGGGGTAGAAAAGGACCTTTTTACGCACAAGATTACAGTCGATTAATGAGCAACACTGCCAAAAGGGCTAGACGATTGGCCAAACCTATATGGGATTTAGAAACAGGTAGAAGTGACAGAGACTTCTCAGAATTATTGCAAGAAGAATTTATTTTGAATAAAACAGTTGACTTTACGTTTAAATACAAGTTTAGGGAAAGTGGTGATTGGAGCGGATTTTCTAAATATCAAACCGTTGTTTCAGATCAAAAAATTCAATCCGCTAATGATTTTATTGTTGATTTATCTCAATTGTCCAAAAGGAAAAAAATATGAAAAGAATATTAGTTTGCGGTGCAGGAGGGTTTATAGGTTCTCATTTGGTTGAAAGATTTAAATTATTGGGTCATTATGTAGATGCTGTAGATATTAAAACACCTCCATGGAATTACCCTAATGCAGATAAATGGATGATGGTAGATTTGAGGCAACCTGAAAAAGTAACACAGATTCTAAGAAACAATTACGATGAAATTTATCAGGTCGCAGCTGATATGGGAGGAGCAGGATATATTTTTTCTGGACAACATGACGCAGAAATAGTTACAAATAATGCTCAAATTAATCTTAATATATTGAAAGAATTACCGTATAGTTCTTGTAGGAAAATATTTTTTTCAAGTAGTGCCTGTGTTTATCCCTTGGTTAATCAGACAGACCCATTGAATCCAAATTGTGCTGAAGACACTGTTTACCCCGCCAATCCAGATAGTGAATATGGTTGGGAAAAATTATTTTCAGAAAGGCTCTATCTTTCATACGCTAGAACACATAATATTGATGTAAAAATTGCTAGACTACATAATGTATTTGGGCCAAGAAGCCCATATAGAGGAGGTAGAGAAAAAGTAATCGCCGCTTTATGTAGGAAGGTTATAGAAGAGACTAGTACTATTGATGTTTGGGGTAATGGCAATCAAACAAGAACATTTTTATATATTGTGGATTGCATAACCGGTATAGAAAAAATAATGAGTAGTCAAATATCACAACCTATAAATCTTGGATCATCTAGACTTATATCAATTAACGATGTAGCTCAAAAAATTATAAATTTATCAGGTAAATCTCTAACTATCAATAATATTGAAGGCCCAGAAGGTGTGCAAGGAAGAACCAGTGATAATACTTTAATTAGAAGTTATTTAAATTGGGAGCCTTCTGACAATTTAGATGTTGGTCTGGCTGAAACCTACAATTGGATAAAGAATCAAATTGAATCAATTTAATTGGGATGCTTTTGCAAGTGGGCAAATAGGCAGTAAAATATGGCTATGTGAAGAACTGGAAAAAACAAAATGGTCAGCGAACGAGGCTTGGATTTATGCAGGATGGTATGGAATCGCTGCTTTTTTATTATTATCACGTGGCAAGTTTAAAATACATAAAATAAGAAGCATAGACATCGACCCCTGTTGCGAGCCGATAGCCGACAAAATAAACGAATTGTATGTTTGGAGAGACTGGACATTTAAGGCAGTTACAGGTGATTGTAATAAGATTTTTCCTCAGGTAGATTTGATAATTAATACAGCCACAGAACACTTTGAAACAAAAGAATGGTTTGATAATATTCCCTATGGTACAAAGTTAGTTTTACAAGGTAATAATATGCCCCACGATGATCATTACATTTATTCAGGCTCTTTGAAAGACTTCATTAACCATTATCCTATGAATAAAATTGTTTATAGTGGGCAATTAAATTTTGAATATCCTAGTTGGAAATTTTCAAGATTTATGATTATAGGTGAAAAATAGTTTCAAAATGTTTGTTTTTTTCTCTATTCTTTTGTAAACTTTAATTTTTTATATAAATTATCTTACCCTTAGAAAGAAAGGAGGTCAATATGACTGAAATTACGATTGAGAGGGAAAAAAGGTTTATTTATCTTAATGGAGTATTGGGCCTATGCCTAATGTTTGTTGGAATCTTTTTAATTTTAAAGATGTTAACTTGGGCTGTAGATCTACGAATCTCTAGTGTAGAAACCATAGAAGCAAATAAAATTACAACAGCAGTTAGAGAAAAACAATTATCTTGCCTTGCCAGGAACATTTATCACGAGGCAGGGGCAGAACCATTTGAAGGCAAGGTGGCTGTGGCTCAGGTGACTATTAATAGGGCAAATAGTGATGGAAAATTTCCTGGCGACATCTGTAAGGTTGTTTTTCAAAAAAACATGTTTTATGATAAGGTACTTTGCCAGTTTAGTTGGGTATGCGATCGTCCTGGTAATTTAAAACCTAAACATCCTGATGTCTATGAGGAAAGTATGGAGGTTGCTAAAAAGGTTTTACTTGAAGGATTTAGATTACCGAGCCTAACTGATGCACTTTATTTTCATGCAGATTATATTAATCCTAGGTGGAAAAGAGAACGTGTGGCAAAAATTGGTCGTCATGTATTTTATAAGTAAGGAATTTTAAAATGAATCATGTAGAACAGGTATTGGTCTTTATTAAAGGTCTACCATTAGCCTTTTGTAACTGGCTTAAAGAACACCTGGGTCATATCAGTGCTCACACATTAGGATGGTTTACAATTATACTTCTTCATTTGGCCAGTATTCCGACATTACTTGCGGTATTAATGGCCCAGAATGATAAATTACCTCCAGTGGATCTTATGATCTTTATATGGAGTGGACTGATCACACTGTTTTTTAAGAGTCTTATTGAGCGCAACTTTTTGTATATTGCTACAATTTGTCTTGGATTCTGTGCTCAAACTGTAATAATGAGTTTAATTTTATTCAAATAAATAGTTTGATGCGTATAGAAGAATTATTAGAAAAAATAGCTGCCCCCACTGCCAGTCAATGTTCAGTGGGCAAGAGCCGCTTGAGTAATGTTCGCTACAGCCAATGTGTCAGTAGAGGACTTTTAAAGCACGACAGCGATCACACTGCGGGCACAGGAAAACAGGGCAAGAAAGGAAGTGGAGTTCGATTAAAAGGTAAGAAAATGAGGAGCGAAATCCACGGAGGACCTGTTAAAGACTACGACGGTAAATAACCGTCCTAATCACTTGACTTAACAATCAATAGTTCTAAAATTTCTTCGTGATCTAAATACCTAAATTCTTCGCAGACCTGATACACTTTATCTAAGGTTGTATCTTCAAATTCTTCTAGGCCAACAAGTTCTACTATTTCTTGAAAACTAACCTGTTCTTCTCTCATACTGCTAACCCATATACAACTGATTAGACAGCACAATAGAATTCTTTTATTTTCAAATACTCCATTATTTTCGCACCATTCTACAGTGCGTTTAAGATAATAGTTAAAATCTTCTAATCGACTTTCAACTTTGTGCACGTAATCCTTAGTGTCGTTTCTAGTCCAAGGTCTATACATTGAAACTTTCTCCACATCCGCATCGATGTTTTTCTTGGGGATTTCGAAATTCAAATCCTTCATTTAGTCCTTGCTTTACCCAATCTATTTCAATTCCTGTAAGATATGGTAGGTGTTTTGGATCAATAAAAATCATGGTTTTATTAGATACATAAACTGCCAAAGTTTCGTCTAACTTATCTATAAATTCTAAAACATAGGCCAGACCGCTGCATCCAGTGGTTTTTACACCTATTTTGATGCCTAGACCTTTACCTCTTTTAGTTAGATATTGTTGAACCTTGGCGGCTGCAACTTCAGATATTGATACCATTTTCTTGTAATTTATATAAATTTTTTTCTACAAATTCCTGATTTTGATTTGGTAAACTATATCTTGTAAAATTTTTAAAAATATTTCTCATTTTAATTTCAGTATCATTTGCAAGTCCTATTAAATGGTCTCTATTACTTAAGCAAACCTTATATAAATCATTCCTATAATAATTATAGATTTCTTGATTAGACCAACTGCAGAGATTTTTAATAACTTTGACGCAATTATCAACAATTTTGTCATTATCATCTGTTATCCACTCTTCTAAAGGAACACCTAACTTCCACAAAAAATCGTAGATTATAACTGCCCTTTGGTTTAATTGACGTTCAATTCGATAATTTCCATTTATAATGAATGGTCGCAATCCTAAAATAGGTTTTACTGTTTTTTCTGTTATATATGGAGTACTTCCATCATTGGCAAATGTTTCACTTACCACATTTAAAAAGCTATTTTGCCAATATTTTAATTCTCCTAGACTATAAGGAATTTGTTTTTCAAAATATGGGTCAATATATTCATTAGGATGAAGATAATATTGCCTTTCAATAAATTCTTCGACTGATAGCTCTGTTAATTCTGGATAAATGAATTCTTCTCCCGGATTTTTTTTTAGTGTGATTATACCTTTGTCTAATAGACCTTCTTTGAGAAGTTTATAGGTCAATTGCTGTCTATGAAGATGGGGTTTATTTTGATAACAAATATAAGGTTTTATATTTGGTGAATAAAATAATTTTAACTCTTCGTCGGTATATTTTTTAAATAGTTTTACAGCGCTCCAAATTCCCCATTCTAGCCTATAAGGATGAAAGTAATCATCGCATATAGTACCAATTTGGAATAATTTTAGATCAGGATTAGAGGGATAATTTATTCCGTAAGTATGGATTTTATCTACTGTGCCTACAATAAAAAAATTATCAATCCTAGGAACCTGTAGATAAATTTCTTTAAGATTATCGTAGGATTTTGGAGAATCTAACCAAGTTCCATCTGCAACTAAATTAATTTCATTAGGAAATTTGTCACTGACCTGATCTGCAATAATTTTGATAGTTTCTTTAACTAGGGGTGTAGGAGTTAAATTATCATGAAATCCGTGTTGATCATGTATTATTGTTGGCATTTTTCTTTATAATTTTTTATAGCAGCTTTGATCGCGTCTTCAGCAAGAATCGAGCAATGTATTTTAACTGGGGGGAGTGCAAGATGTTCGGCGATTTCAGTATTTCTAATAGTTCCCGCCTCATCCAACGTCTTACCCTTGACCCATTCCGTAACGAGTGATGAACTTGCGATCGCTGAGCCGCAGCCATACGTTTTGAATTTCGCATCTGTAATAATTCCGTCTTCATTTACTTTTATCTGTAATTTCATTACATCACCACAAGCAGGAGCACCAACCATACCAGTGCCTACGTCTATTTCATCTTTGGAGAAACTACCTACATTGCGTGGGTTCTCATAATGATCCAATACTTTATCTGAATAAGCCATCTAAATTATCCCTTTCTGTTTGTTTATTTAAACTTGAAAATTTTTGTAGGAATAAAAACCATGCTTCTGCTTCAAAGTCATGTTCTTTCTTTTCGACTTTTGCGAATTTGTTTAAGTAAACTACATTGTCCATTTTATTGGCATTGAATATAGGTAGTTTCTATGTATTGGTTAAACTGATTACGCACATAGCCACGTCTTTCAAAAGGATACAGTCCTTGCGGGCAGGTAATAACCTGTTGCCCTTGCTCAGTTATACTAATTACAGCATTTGATTGATATATGGGCTGTGGCTGAACTACTACAACAGGAGCCTGAGTCTGTGCTTCTACACGATTAGCAGCGATAGCAGCACCTACGATCCCACCTATGATCAAAGGAGCAACCCAGTGTCCGTGATGATGAACAACATGAGGTCTATGATGGTGATATCTGTGTCCATAATGATATGGACCTGCTAGTGCTGTTGAACTGACTGTTAGTAATAGGGCTGCGAGTAGTTTTTTCATTAGAGTTTCCTTTAATACTATAACGCCTTAGTTATACAACGGGTTTACTGTCTTGACGGTCCAACCAATCTTTTATTTTAGCCTTGACCATTTTTGCCCAAAAAGGCTCAGGAATATGCCAACCAATAAATGCTCCAACAAGTATCCATATAGCAATATCAAACATACTGCCTCCTTTGCTTATGACAAATATTTATAGACTATAAATAATTATATGATAACAATTAGTGAATCAGCAAGAGCCAAAATCACCGAATTACTGGATGAAGAACACAATCCTAATCTAAAACTACGCACATTTGTTCAAGGTGGAGGCTGTAGTGGTTTTCAATATGGATTTACTTTTGATGAAGATCAAGCCGAAGATGATTGGGAATTTCCTTTGGGCGACTATAAAGTTGTGGTAGATGCTATGAGCATGACCTATCTGGAAAATGCTGAAATTGACTATAAAGATGATATTTCAGGCAGTCAGTTTGTTATTAAGAATCCCAATGCAGCAACTACCTGCGGTTGTGGTAGCAGTTTCTCCATTTAATGCTTGACAACTACCCCAATCTCCCATATAATAGCAATATCATCAACAACACGATATTGGTTAACATGAAAGATCCCTGCCAAAGCGTAATCAGTGCTCTAGAAACGCATCCCAGTCGCCTTAACAAAGAGGCTATTTTGGAACATCAGGCTGAACAGGATCACCAAGAACTGTTTGCCGGTATACGTTGGTGCCTAAGTCCCTATGCTACTTTTGGAATTAAAAAGGTTCCAGAGCATACACAACCAGATGGTAGGGGAGTTGATTGGGCAGAATTTGAAAATTTATTGGTTGCCCTTAGCACTAGGGCACTTACCGGGCACGATGCTCGTGACGCTGTAGAACAGGTCATGCTGAACTCTACCAAATCACAATGGAACGGATGGTATCGCCGTATCCTGATCAAAGATCTACGCTGCGGTGTCAGTGAAAAGACAGTAAACAAAGTGCTCAAAGGCAATTTCAGCAATATACCATTGGTCCCTGCGTTTGAGTGTATGCTGGCACATGATGGTGCCAATCATGAAAAGAAAATCACAGGCAAGAAACTGCTTGAACCAAAATTGGATGGTGTTCGTGTATTGACCATCGTTGACCCTCCCAATAGAACAGTAACCCAATACAGCAGAAATGGAAAAGTTCTGGAAAACTTTAGTCATATCACTGACAGCATCTTGGCCAATATTGATCTCATCGAGCGACCTATGGTGCTTGACGGTGAGGTTGTAAGTTCGAGTTTCCAAGCATTGATGAAGCAGGTTCATCGCAAAGATAATGTACAAGCAGGGGATGCTCGACTTATGTTGTTTGACATCCTTCCGTTGAGTGAATTTAAATCAGGGGAAAGCACATTAGGACAGCGACGCCGCAGTAACCTACTGAGAAGCATGAAGAAGATTTTTGATAAGATTGGTAATATCGATATCATTCCTCAAGAAGAAGTAGATTTAGACACAGCAGTTGGTGAAATGATCTTCCGTCAATTTAACAAGGATGCCATTGAACAGGGTTTCGAAGGTATTATGATCAAGGACTTGGATGCTAACTATGAATGTAAAAGATCTGTTTCGTGGCTTAAGCAAAAACCTTTTATCGAAGTTTCATTGGAAGTTGTTTCGGTGGAAGAAGGCACAGGGAGAAACGTGGGCAAACTTGGTGCATTGGTCTTGGAAGGGATCGATGACGATAGAAAGATTTTGGTCAATTGCGGTTCGGGTTTTAGTGATAGTGACCGTGATACATTTTGGAGGGGGCGTGATTCGCTACCTGGTCAAGTAGTAGAGGTTCGTGCAGATGCAATTACACAAAATCAAGATGGTAGTTACTCTCTGAGGTTTCCGCGGTTCCTCAGGTTTAGGGGATTTAAAGCAGGGGAAAAAATCTAAATTGACCAAGCAAAATCTCAAAGATATTCTTTACGGCAGTATTCATGAACTGGCTAGCGATAGGAAAAATTATTATCATAGTACATTTGGTAATAATTATAGTCATTTTACTCCGGAGGGGGAAAAGGCTGTGCTAGAATTACTTCAGGTCTGGGTTTATAGTATGCTTCAGACTGAAGAAAAAGAACTAGATCGCAGAGCCAAAGATCTAGTAGTGAAAGAATTAAAAGGAGAAAATGACAAAAGTGTCTAAAGAAGATGTAGTAAGCATGGAAGGCCATGTTCAGGAAGTATTACCTAACGCAATGTTTAGAGTAAAGTTAGAGCAAGGATCTGTAGTTCTTGGTCATATCAGCGGTAAAATGCGTCAAAACAAAATACAAATTCTTACTGGCGATAGAGTCAAAATAGAAATGAGCCCTTATGACTTAACTCGTGGTCGCATAGTTTATAGAGATAAATGATCCGGCATATAATAACATCTGGATGTAGTTTTTCAGATGCTTTACCTGTTTACTCTTGGCCTAATATATTAGAGAGGAAATTACCTTTTTTTTCCTTTACTCATGTAGGTATGGGCAGTCAAGGGCAAGATCTTATCCAAAAAAAAGCTTGTCTTGCGGTAACAGATGCACTTAAGCAATTTAAACCAGAAGAAATTCTTGTCATTGTCATGTGGTCTGGGACGGAAAGAAAATCTTTCTATGTAGATAATCCTGATTTCATTGAAGAAGTGGTAAAGGGGTGGAAAATGGGCTCGCATTGGTGGGGACGCCAATTTTGCACTCTACGCAATAAGGTAGATCAAAATATCTTTGTAGAAGATTCCAAAAGCGGAGGTAAAACTTATTATAATAAAGAAGGGGGTTGGTATATTTGCAATTACCTTTTTCCTGACAGCAACTTTACTCAAAACTATTTTGACTTAACATCTACCATACTAGGTCCAGCAATTAATAGTTTAGAAAATATAATTTTTTTACAAAACTTTTGTAAAGTCAAGGGCATAAAATTAGCTCAGACCTTTTATAGAAACTATGTATGGACTGACATAGAAGAAAATGCAGAAAATGAAAATCTCGGGTATCTTTTTGAAAACATTGATCATGATACTATAGTTAGTAAAACAGGTATGTACGAATATCTAAGGCCATACAATGCAGAAAAAGCAGTTTACGACAATTTTTCAAAAATATTTTGGAAAATCATGCAGGTTTATAAAACAGATGAAACTGCAAAATATTTTCTAGACGATAATTGGCACCCAAACGAATTAGGTGCCACAAAATGGTTAAACGAAGTTCTTATACCTTATTTATTCAAGATAGTTGCCCCAACTACTATGTAGGTAGTCCCATCTCATTGCCTTTCTCTTTTCCGCAAGTTCATAATAACTAGGTTTGTAGGGAATAGAAATTGGTTTAATTTTTTTGTTATTACCTTTTTTAGAATTGCAGGTCATACAACTACAACAGGTATTTTCCCATTGAGTTTTTCCTCCGTGACTGACAGGTAAAATATGGTCTAAAGTAGCTGTTTTTTTATTTACAGTTATACCGCAGTATTGACAAATATATTTGTCTCTTAAAAAGACATTGTGCTTGCTGAATCTTACCCCAGTTTTCTTTTTTTGATATTCTTTTAACATCATTACAGCTGGGACTTTAGTGCTCCAGCTGGGACTTTTTACGATCCAGTTGTCATACCACTCTAAAACTATAGCCTTATCGATAACGAGATATTTGATTGATTCTTCCCAACTAATAGTACTCAGTGGAACTAGGCTTACAGGGCGAGTATCGGAGTTTAAAATTAAACAAGTCATCTTAATTATTTATTATAGTGGTTAATAGACTGATTGCAGTTTCAAATCATTGAAAGAGCAACTAAATAACAAAACTACCCTATTTTTGGAATATCTATGGCTATTGTCTATATTAATACTGGTTCAGGTGCAAATGCTGGTGATGGAGATAACTTACGCACTGCCTTTAACAAGGTAAATTCAAATTTCCAATTTTTAAGCACTAACAGTGTAACCACTTCTACTCCATATTATAATATAATACCTGCTACGAATAACACCTTTAACATAGGGTCAAGCTCTACTCAATGGGCAAACATATTCGTAAAAAATCAAATTTCTTTGAATAGTAGTACGTTGAGTGTGTCTACAAGTGGATATTTCAAGTTTCAAAATGAAATCGTAGGTAGAATTTTTACCAGCGACACCCCACCACTAGGCGCTGAAACTGGTTTATTATGGTTTGATTCTAGTTTTGGGAAACTTTATATCTACTACGATAATTTTTGGATAGATACCACAACAGGCGGTGGCGGTGGCGGTGGCGGCGGTGCTGATCTGTTAAATGTCAGTACAAATATTCTTCCTGCTGTATCAGATATTTTAAACATAGGTGCTATAGATAGAAAATTCGGAAGCTTATTTGTTAATGATCAAGTCTACATAGGAAATCATAGCCTAAGCCTTTTAGGTGGAGATATATATGTAGACGGAACAATATTTGTAGGTCCACAAGGACCAGCAGGACCACAGGGACCAGTAGGACCTTTAGGTGGAATAATTTTCAACACAACAGCCTCAGGATCTGCCAATTGGATCATAAATGGTCAACCAGATCCGCAGCTAGTTCTGCTTAGAGGATTCACCTATTATTTCAATATTACTGGAGCTTCAGGTAACCCATTATGGATTAAGACTTTACCCACAGTAGGTATAAATTTTGGCTATACCAACGGAGTGACTAATAACGGCACAGATACTGGCCAGCTGATATTCACTGTTCCTATGGATGCTCCTAGCACACTTTATTATATATCACAAGTTTTTGGTAATATGCAGGGGATTCTTAGCATCGTAACAACAGGTGAAATAGGACCAAGTGGCCCAAGCGGACCAAGTGGCCCAAGCGGAACAGCCAGCGATCAAGGGTTGTTTACCACTAGTTCTGTGAGATTTAGTTCTTTAAGAGTTGATAATACAAGCACATTTTACGGTCCTGTGCAATTTCTAAATACAGTGACCTATGTTTATAGTACTAACACTGTTTTTACAGATAATTTGCTTGATATACATTCACCTCCGGGAGGACCTAACAATTATTGGACCATTAATGATGGTCTAGATCAAGGACTACGATTTCATAAAACCTTACCAGTTGATCCCATAGGAGGAACCTTTCAGGTTGCTAACAGTGGTGCGGGTTTTTGGCAAATTGACTTTGTGTTAAATCCCACTCTTACTTTGCAGAGAGGTAAAACTTATGATTTTGTTGTAAATGCATCCGGGCACCCGTTTTGGATTAAAACACTACCAACAACTGGCACAGGAAATCAATACAATAATGGCGTTACCAACAACGGCACACAAACAGGAACCATAAACTTTGCAGTCAGTGTAAACGAAACAACATCTACTCTGTATTATATATGTGAAATACATTCTCCCATGCAAGGAGTTATAAATCTAGTTGGCACAGGCAATACAGGAACCAGAGCTGCTCTTGTTTTAGATTCTACCAATGAAAGATTAACATGGTATGATAAAAATTATAGTATGGTTGGACCTCCCGAATATGGTATTTTTGAAACGGGCGGGATAATCTTAAACAATACAGCAAGCACCATTGTTTTTTCAGATCTTACTGAACAAAATAGTGCCTTTACAGGTACAGCGGCTTTTTCCTCTGTGGCAGACGTGGCGAGATTTGCCAATAGTGCAACCACTGCCACTAACGTTTCTGGTGGTATAGTAGTAGGAAATGTTCCTGCTAACAATACAAACAATTTGCAGGTTGGTTATTTGGCTGTGCCACAGATAGCAACAAATACAAATTATACTCTTACCTTAAATGATCAAGGCAAACATGTCTATAGTACAACAGCATCTGGAGTGCAGACAGTTATAATTCCCAATAGTCTTAATGTACCATTTCCTATAGGAAGTGCTGTGACATTTGTTCTTAGGGGTCAAGGAGCAGTGGCTATTACAACTGCATCTGGAGTTAGCCTATATCTAGCAGGCACTGACGAGGTCGGAAATAGATCATTGGCAACCAACGGAATGGCAACTATTTTAAAAGTTGAAAATAATATTTGGTTTATCAATGGCACTGGATTAAGTTAATGACAGGCATAACACAAATAATACTTACAGGTGCAGAATCAGTAGCAGGGTTTAAAGGCAAGCTTTCTAGATATAACAGTCTAACATTTAGCGGAGCAGCATCAGGAGTCGCACTTCAACCCGGTGATCAAAATTTAATGTCGTCTCTTAGTATTGGAAATCTTGCTCCTGTGCAAACAAGTCCCTTTACCATAGAATATTGGGTTAGATTTAAAAATCTTAGCTTTTCTAACAACATTGTGCATCAAAATGGACAGGCCACTATTGCAAGCCCAAGTTTATACGGAGGTATTGCATTATTCCATACTTCAAATAGATTACTAGTTCATAATTATCTTATCGCCAATAATAGTTTTACTATTCCCACAGAGGCCAGTCCTAGTCAATCTTGGGAATTAGGTGTTTGGTACCATTGTATGCTGATCAGAAACTCTAGCAACATTATTTCACTGTTTATAAATGGATTTCAAACTCCAAGTGGAATCTTTATAAACAATAATTCTTACGGAGCGAATCCAACTCTCATTGGAACTTGGAGAAATACATACGGTTTTGGAACAACTAATAATCTTATAGGTGATTTGTATAATATAAAATATACAGTGGGACAAGCTCAACACGATCCTAATTCAGCTATTATTCCTGTTCCTCAGGTACCTAATGTAACTATAGACAATAATACTAAACTTTTAATGTTAAGCCCTAATAATAATGCATTTAAAGATGAGACAGGCCTGTGTCAGATTGGTATTAGAGCTGGCTCAGTAACTCAAACAAAATCAACCCCTTACAATGATGAAATCACTTTAAATGGTGCTGTAGCCAAAATCAGCAGTCCATTTAGCAACTTTCAATCGGGGAGTATAGGCTTTTCTGGAATAACATCTAGCTTTGCTACCTATGCAGGCACCAGTGGGTTAAACTTTGGAACAGGAAACTTTTGTATTGAGTGGTTTTCCTATGCTACAGATTCAAATTCTGAAAGTACAGCATGGTGGTACGGGTCAACTGCTAGTCCTACACTAGGTATGGCTTTTGAAGATTTCATAGGTTTAATTAATATAAACTTATATATAAATGGAAACATTTTAACATTTCAAACGGTTACAAAAGATATCTACTTTAAACTTTGGACACATTGGGCCCTGGTAAGATTATCTGGAAATTTGTACCTTTTTCGAAATGGCATAATTGCTAATCCGGGTGGGACACCTGACAGTACGAATCTTAACGACCAAGTAAGTACATTTTATTTAGGAAAAAGAGGAGCCTCTGCTACAAATAATCAATGTTTCGGAGGTTTAATTACCAATTTACGGATAACCAAAGGTAATTCAGTCTATACCGGCAATTTCAATAGGCCCAATGCAAATCTTACTAGAATTCAAAGTGCAAATAGATTCGGGGGATCAAATACCAATGCCATTAGATCCTACCAAGTTTCGTATTTAATGGTACCATAAATATATGATTAGGAACAGACATGGCTATTAATTTTCCAGATTCGCCTTTGGTAGGCGCAATTTTTACAGGCACTAATGGAGTTGTATATACCTACGATGGCACAAGGTGGCGTGTTTCATCTTCTGTATCTAATTTAATTCCTATTGCTTCTAGTACATACGATTTAGGGACCAATGCTGTAAGGTGGAGATCCCTATATATTGACACAATTAATGTGTTAAGTACAGCAGCATCCACTTCGTCATCTACAGGTGCATTATTAGTGGCAGGTGGTGTAGGTATACAGGGAGCTTTGCACGTTAGAGGACAAATTTATACACAAGGTTTTCTTTTAGGACCAGGAAGCGAATTCGATCCTATATATTCAAGTGGCACTGCGGCTACCATTACAGCAACTAATATATCTAATTGGAATACAGCCTACAGTTGGGGCAATCATGCCGTACGGGGGTATATAACAACAGCTTCATTTTCTAGTGTGACTAACCATTTAGTCCCCTTAATAGATTCCGGAATTGATTTAGGCAGTCCGACTAAAAAATGGCGTAGTCTTTATGTCAGCACAAATACCATATTCATAGGGACAACCAGCCTAACAATACTAAATGGTCAATTCAGCCTAAATGGTGTAATTCAAGTGGCCACTACATCATCACTAAGGCAAGGAACAGATTCTATTACTTTGAACAATAATAGACTGTCAATTCCTGGTAAAATTAATTTTGGAGTTTCTGGAGTTAGCGCTCCTAATACCACTACCTATGTTGGTGAAAAATTAGTTTTATGGGATAATGGCGGTGGTTTTGCAGGTGAAAGGCATTTTGCTATAGGAATAGAAAACGGGCATATGTGGTTTTCATCGGACACATATAATGATCCGGGAAATGGATTTAAATGGTATGCGGCAGAACATGAATTAATGAAACTTGATAGTTCTGGAACACTACAAGTTTCTAAAGTTCGTGTTCCGTTTACTTATGCAAGCGATTTTAGTATAACAACTACGAAAGATTATGGATTTGCCCAATTAGAGCACACCTTTAAGGTAGATGGAAACAAGATAGTACTGCCTACAGGAGCTGGATTTATTGATTCTGGTGGCGATATCTGGAGCTTAGACGGCCTAACCAATAAATTAATTTTTCCAAATAACAGTTTTATTGAATATGGGGTAGGTACAAATATAAGTACAGGCTCTTTGTCACTTTATGTGTTGCCAGATACATCAACAGTTGTACCACCTAATTTCTCAATTTCTGTACCGAAGGCAAATTTTACTTCTTCTAATACATGGACTTTTGCATCAAATGGTTTAATATTCCCAAACGGCACTACCTCTACAGGCAATTCGGTAGAACTTCCCTACCAGTCCGATTTTAATATACATCTTACTAAAATGATGGGTACTTATACGGTATCCATAGTTCAGGACGGAATAAGATCAGGCAACCAATTTGCCAGCCTCAGGACCAATGTCGGTGAAGGAATTACCGTTTATTCTGATGACAAATATATTGCAATAGGTAATGCCAGCAGCATAGACTTTTTTAAGTTATATTACGGTGCAGAAACTCCTGAGGGAAACCTTCCAGACGTAGAAATATGGACACAACCTATGGGTGTGGGCACAGGAAGCAGCGTTTGGATCACGGCCAATGGTACTAGTAGTTGGAGATTTCGATATGATGGGTCTGTAGTTTTTCCCGACGGCACATTACAGACAACTGCTGCCCAAAATCCTTCAATCTTTCTCGCATCAACAGGAACCTTTACTAATAAGACCATAAAAATAGGGGTTGGACAGGGTAATGTTTTTCAAATTCAAGGAAATACTATTACAAGTTATACAGGATCTGGCCCAATTGTGGCCTTATCAGGTATGCCAACGTTAGATGCTTTCAATATTGGCAACGGATCTAATCTAACTGTAGATGGCGGAACAGGATTATACTATTGGAATGGACCTAGTGGTGTTGCTGGTGCGGGAATTAACAAGGCAGGTGTTTACCGTTCTAATTTAACAGCTACAAATTCTTTATTTTCTTTTGGTGCCAATGGCAGCGGAACAATGAGTGCAGCCATTGAAGGAAGCTTGTTTGTCGGAACTGTTTTACCTAGTAATAATGGTGGACTCAACACAGATTATAGCGGATGGATTGTAAGCGCATCTGGTTATAAGGCAGGTGGCGACATTGATACTCTAGGCAAAATTTATCTAAATGGAAATAATGTAGTAAATGATTCTGCTGTAATAGATTTTTTTAGCGGTACAGGAACTAATAATCATATCATAACACTTGATTCTAATTGGACAATGAAAGTTAAGGCCAGAGCTCAGGGATCAAATCAAGGAAGTTTATGGTTAGAAGCAGGACAAAATACCAAAATTAAAATTAAAGGTAATCAAAGTCTTATAGAATTAGCAGCCAGTACAGGAACTAATACTTCAACTTGGATATTTGATCATTACGGAAATTTGTCCATTCCAGGAAATATAAATGTGGCAACATCTATTTTTGCTATGCTTCAGGAAAATGGTGTGGGATTGATATCCGGGCCAATAAATGTAGATATTGGAGATCAAATAGGAGCCAGCTTCTTAAGAGTAAATCTTGGTGCAGTTTCAAATAATTATTCAGGTTTTCAAGGGGATGTTGAGCTTCAAACCTACATCAACACTTCAACACCTAGCTCATTATATATTGCACCACAGGAAGGTGCTTATCGTTGGAGATTTAGCGGCAGTGATGGAGTATTAGAATTTCCTGACCAAACTGCTCAAAATACAGCTTATCCTGGAAATCTTTTTCCTAATTTATTCACAATTACAAATACTGTAAATGCAACTTCTACTGTCACAGGTGCCTTGCAAGTGGCAGGTGGAGCGGGTATTGGTGGTAATCTAGTATTAGGAAAAAATTTACAAATAGGTGGAGTATTTACGTCTACAAATAATACTCAATCTACTTCAACACAAACTGGTGCCCTAGTGATATCAGGCGGAGTGGGAGTTGGGGGCAATTTATATGTGGGTGGAGAAATTGTTGTTAATAGATTGACTGTGCAATTTACAACTATAACAACAACATTGGTACAGACAGATGATGTGGTGCAAACCTATAATACTACAAATGCTACATCTACTACCAGCGGAGCTTTACAAATAAGCGGAGGTGCTGGTATAGGTCGTGATGTCTGGATCGGAGGTTCAACACGTATAGTTGGGGCTTTACAAACAACACGAGGAACTCATGAAGTATTCACCACTTCTTCTACAGCCACATCGACGGTAAATTATGATTGTTCCACAACACAGATATTTTATCACGTGACAACTGGAACACAGGCTAATTGGACAGCAAATTTTACCAACCTAAGTCTTTCATCGGGGTTTGCTACTTCAGTAAGTATTGTAATTAATCAAGGAACACCCCCATATTATCCAAGTGCAGTACAAATTGCAGGTGCAGCTCAGACTTTAAATTGGCAAGGTAATAACACACCTACAATGAATGCATTTAGAACAGACGTAGTTACATTTAGCATCATAAACAACAATGGAACTTATCTTGTTCTAGGATCTAGCACAGGTTTTTAAAATGTTTACTTCGTTTGCTAAGACTTTTCAATTTGGTCTTAGAAGGCCTTTGAATGTATCTTTGATGAGAAGTCTGTTAAGTTCAACAGGAAAAACTGCCTGGGATTCTACTGCCGTAGGTAATTGGTTTGAGGTTTCGTCTACAGATTACACTGCGGCAGCTACAGGATTATCTAATATCACCAAAGTAGGTATGAGTGATGCTCAAATTTTAGAAAATGGCTCGAGTTGGGCAACTAATTTTTTAACCACATTGCCACAGATAAATGCCACTGTAAATTCTGGAAGTTACATAATAGGTTTTGCAACTGCATTTGTAAATTCTGGAGCAAATACTGCGGCACTTAGGGCATCTACAAGTTATAAAGCTTCGTTTTCTTCTTATACAACAATAGCCAATAACCTAACAGCATCGGGATCAGGTAACAAATATTGGTTAAGAAAAACCCCATCTGCACAAGCCAGTACATCTTATGTGGCAGTTTGGGGGCAAAGTAATCTTAGAGGAGGTACTACCAATTGGTCAGGCAGTGCCTATAATACAGGCAGTAGTTGGACTAATTATAATTTTACCCTGCCTGCTAGTCAGACTCTGGTTACGTCAACTCAACAATGGTAATTAAGGTAAATATCTAGATGAAAGCCACTGATATCATTAGAGGTGTTTTAGATCTCATAGACGATATAGACTGCCAACAAGATCATTCTATTGAGCCGGAAGTAATTCAAACTGGTGTTGATACTAATCGTTTCAAACAGATATTTGACTTGCTGAGTCAAGAGCACGAGCAGATCTACAACAATAGTCCTGCTGAAAAAATTACTGGTATAGATTCTGTAACAGTTAATGCAGGGGGAGGATGGAATGGCCCTAAAAACCCTGCTGATATGAGATCAGATAGTGTAAGTTTATTTCCTAGTTATCAAGTAAAGGAGTAGTTATGGCTGCAAATAATATTTCTACATCAACTTTCAAAGCCACAAGACAGACCTCTAAGCTTGCACTTGCCAAGGCCAAACGTGAAGGTAGAGTTGTCGCTGATAATGGAACTATTAGTGGAGCCATAGATCCTACTAAGCCATATTACCGTGCAAGAAATAATTTAGTTCTAAGCCAATTGCCCACTGTTTATACAGCAGGTGACAATGATACCAAAGATGTTACCAATAATGCTAATGTAGGCGGGCTTGTTTACGGAAGACCCTGGACTACTTAATGCCTGTAGATCGCTATCTTAATACTGGATCAAACTACGTTCATCCCAACGAAAGTAATCTACTTAATATTCATAAGGCTATGCAGTATCGTCCGGACACCGGACAGCCTGAGGTACGTGTTAATATAGGATCAGCCTTTACTATCAGTGGTACTGTTAATATTCCAGGAACTGTTACAGTATTATCTACTCCAGAAAATCCCATACATAATCACATAGTTGAAGTAGGCACAAGTGGTCTACTTACTGTGCCTTATCTGCCCATAGGCGGAACTGTGACAGCCACACAGGGCACAACACCTTGGGTTATTACTGGAACTGTTGCGGTAAGCAACTTTACTTCTACAGTATTTGTAAGCAATACCGTTACGATCAGCAATACCAGTTTTGCTGTCACAAACTT
>Ga0214917_10000799_pt1 | contig 40943 bp, 46 predicted proteins | sample LL_1208_BB_MetaG_FD_177983 | JGI IMG/M metagenome (GOLD analysis project Ga0214917, IMG submission 177983) | Freshwater microbial communities from Lake Lanier, Atlanta, Georgia, United States - LL_1208_BB | ecosystem: Environmental > Aquatic > Freshwater > Lake | place: USA: Georgia | collected... | reverse complement strand
CAAGAAAAATGGATGCATTGGTTAGGAATAACCCAAACAATATTAAAATGATTATGGAATATTTTGCATCAGCAGCAGCAAAGACTTCCAATAAAGTATTGTTTGAAGTATATACTCACTTTGAATCAAGAGCAAAAAAACAAGATTATAGAAGAGTAACAATAAAAGGTTCTAGAACCGCATACCCTCTTCCTATTCTTGAAGCACTTCCTGTTAGAACAATTGGTGCTATTCAGCAATCAATTTGGGATATTCTTAGAACTAAGTTTTCAAATCTTGATAAACTTGGTAAAGTTTATATTGATGATGAACTTAGGAAGATTCCATTACCAACAAATATGCGTTCATTGAATATGTCTTTGAAGCCAAGGATTAGAGGACAAAGAATTGCATTTGATAATCCTGATGCAAAGATTATTCGTGCATTTGTTTATTGGATGGATGAAAATGGTAGTGAAGATTTGGATTTGTCAGCAACATTTGTTGGTGATAAGAAAACAGGTTTGTTATCATTCCAAAACTTAAAGTTTGAAAACAACCTTCATTCAGGTGATGTAAGACACCATCAAGGACCATGTGCTGAATATGTTGATATTAATATTGATGATACACTTGCAAAAGGTTACAGATATGTAATGATTGATGTAAGGAACTTCAATGGTCGTTCATTAGCATCTGTTGAATCAGTATTTGGTTTAATGGAAAGAGAATACCCTGAGTCAAATAAATTGTGGTATCCTCAAACGATTACCAATACACAGATGTTACAGTCGGAATCAACTAATACTCTTGTAACTATCTTGGATTTGGAAAACAAAGAGTATATCTTTATTGATGAAGATAGTAATGGCAGACCTGTTGCATCACTTGATTCATCTAATGTGATTGATGTGATTAATCATTATAGTAAATTACCTGCTGTATCAGTATTTGATATACTTTTATTACACACAGAAGCAAGGGGATTACTTGTTGAGAACAAGGAAGATGCAGATACTTGCTTTATGCTTGAGGACTTTACAAATTCCTATGAAGATATAGCAAAGATGATGCTTTAAATAATAAAGTTTAACATCTTTCAAACCCATCAAATTCGATGGGTTTTTTATTTTAAACTAATTACAATAAATTAGTTTAAAATGAGTTTAAAAAGAATATTAAAAAGATTAATTCTTGAAAAGTTAGGTTATACAGAAGAAGGATTAATTACATCACCATATGATACAGATGTAGATAAACCAAGAGTACCTATCATATCACCGAATCAAGCAAATCTACTTGATTTAACTAAACCTCTTGATAATAGTTTTTGTAAATACAACCCACTAATCAACCAATATGCACAATCAGGTCCTGATGAATTAGCGGAAATGATTATTTTTGTTATTGCAACTCAACAACAAAGATGGTATGATGTTGTACCTAAATTTCCAATATTAATGACATTTTTAAGAAAAAATGGTAGATTAATAGACCCATCGCTTGATTATCAAGATATACCAAAAGCATTTTCTCAATTGGTACTTAATTTTAGAATGGATGGTATTGATACTGTTTGGACTAATAGAGACCAATATTATTCCATATTAAAACCATTAATTAATAAATATAATAAAAGTAGTGGTATTGCAAAAGAAGATGCTATGTTTAGTATTTATTTAGAATGTTTAAAAATACCTGCTCTTGGATATCCAAAAGCAGCATTTGCTACTCAACTTATTATTGGAAGATTAGGTTGTATTGATTCAATTAATTTAAATCTTTATAAAGACCTTGATAAAGAAAATAGTATTATTGGTAAATCAGGTAGTTTTAAAACACCTGATAAGATTAAAGATAGTAATAATAAGATTATTGATATTACAAAAGGTACTGTTAAATTGGCTAAAGAATATGTAAAATTCTTAAAAAGAATTTCTGAATTAACTAAATCAAGTGAAGCACAAATTTCACAAATGTTATGGAATTCTTGGGTTAAATTAGTAGAATTAAAAATTAATCAACCAAATGATATTGATGTTATAATGCCAGGAGGTGAAAAATTTGTTGTTCCAAATGATTATGCTAGAAAGACTTCTGATGCTGATATTAATCCATCATCAGCGTTTAGAAAAAAGTATATTGGTAATATTACTGCGGATGATATTTCTAGACAACATTATCCACCTATGATGACAGAAGGGTTTAAAAAATGGACAAAATATTTTTATAAAACTTTAAATAATTAAAAATCTTAAAAAACTTTTTTAAACCTTGGGGAAACTCAAAGTTTTTTAATTAAAAACTTAGAATTGTACAATTTTAAGTTAAATAATATAATATATGAATTTGAATTATAACTAAAAAATAGAAAAATAAATATAATTTCTTGTTACTGAAACTATTAAGTACAATTTTAATTTAAATGATTCAAATACAATTTTAAAAAATATTAAAGTAAATTTGTACTTTTTTTAGTTATCATACTATTTAAAAAAAATGAAAACTATGAAAAAAATAATTTTACTACTAACATGTTTAAGTTTAATTTCTTTTAATTCATTCTCACAAGAATTTGTAGAGATTTATAAAAAGAAAAAATTTAACAAAGAATTTCAAAAGTCTGTAGATGGCTTTAGAAATAAAAACAAAAAACTTAAATTTAAGTTTAATGAACAATATGCTAATGTAGAGGCTGAAGAAATCTTCCTTTCAACTCCTGAAGTCTTTACTCAAGGTAAAGGTGGTAGGAAAAAAGTAAGAAATCTTAAAGCACCTAAACATTATCGTCTTAAGAGTGGTAATTCCTTTGGAGTTTTAACTGTAACAGAATCTGGAATTATTGGTGCTATAGGCTCTCTTAATATAACTGATGATAGTCTTGTATTACAATCTAATGAGGGGCAAGTTCTAGAAACAGATGCACCTGTAGAATATAATAGCCCCGTTGGACAAGCACAAAGTGTCTTACCTACTACTGCTGAGAATATAATCTCACAATCTAGTTCTATTCTTCCTCAATCAGTTAGAAAGGTATATGTAGTAGACTTTGACCTCTACAAAGCACTTGGAAGTTCTGTACAAAACTGTCTTAATTGGGCGCAATCAGTTCATGCAGGTGTCTTACCTTATTATCAAGAACTTGGTATTACTAATACACTTTTTAAGGTAATAGTTAATACAGATACAAGTGCATACTTTAGAATGTGTACAGGAGTAAATAATGCATTAATTTGTAACTCAAGTCAAGTATTATTGCAATTTGCCTCAGATTATAGAAATGAGAGTGGTGACCTCCTTCATCTCTTGACTCTTAAAAATTATGGAGGATTAGCTTATCTTTCAGGAATAGGACCAACATCCAACATTAAATTTTGTGTTAGCGGAGTATTTACTAATGTAAACTTAAATAATAATTACAGTTGGACTATTAATGTAGTAGCACATGAGGAAGGTCATTTATATGGCTCTAGACATACTCAGTGGTGTGGATGGTATAAGCCTAATGGAAGTATAGGTAGATTAGATTCTTGTTGGCAAGGTGAGAGTACAGCATATACCTCAGGTTGTTCTTTCCTTACTAAATCTTCTGGTGGACAAGGAACTATAATGAGTTATTGTCAAAACAATGGTGGTATAAATCTCTCTAAAGGTTTCTTTTTTCCTCAAATTAAGGAAGTTATGAGAAGAACCTTAATGAATTCTACTGTAGCAGGTGGTCCTACAAATAATTGTACTTGGACTTATGGTCCTTGGTCTTCTTGTATACCTAATAATCTTGGTGAAGTTTATCCTGATGGAAATGGTTATCAAACAAGAACTGCTACACCTAATACTGATGTGTGTAGAGGTTACCCACTTGAGGCTACTGCTAGAGCCTGTTGGGTATCACCTGGAACACCCACTCAACCAATTGCTGATTTTGCAGCAACTTACTCTACTGGTGTAGAAGGTACTTTTGAATATAAAACATATCAAAATCTAACAGGTCCAACAGCGGTTACATTTAAAGATAAGAGTACAGGTATTCCTAATACTTGGGCTTGGGATTTTGGTGATAATCAAACCTCAACTCAAAAAAATCCTACTAATCTTTATGCTAATGCAGGTATTTATAGAGTTACCCTTAATGCCTCTAATGCAGTTGGAACTAGTTCTGCTACTAAAAATGATTATGTATGGATTGTTGGTAATAATGGAATTCCCGTACCTGAGTTTCAAGCTTCTAGACTCACCGGTGCAGCACCTGTTCCAGTACAATTTGTTAATTTATCTAGTACTAATTCATTTCAATTTGTTTGGAACTTTAAGAATAGTAGTGGAACAATAATAGGCACTTCTCAAGAAAGAAATCCTAGATTTACCTTCTCAAGTGCAGGAGTTTATACAGTTTCTCTATTGGCTATTAATAAGAATGGTCAGAATACAATAGAAAAGGTTAATCTTATTAATGTAAGTGGAACAGTTCTTCCACCTGTAGTAAACTTTACAGGAACTCCTCTTACAGGTACTGCTCCATTGACAGTAAATTTTACAGACTTAACTACTAATAATCCCACTTCTTGGTTTTGGAACTTTGGAAATGGTGTAACCTCAACAGTTAAGAATCCTTCTGTAACTTATACTCAACCCGGAACATATACAGTTACTCTTAGTGCTGCTAATGCAGGAGGTAATAATGCATTTATAAGGACTGCTTATATAACTGTTAATCCTTCAACAGTACTTGCTCCTGTAGCAAATTTCTCAGCAACTCCACTTACAGGGGTTTCTCCACTTACTGTACAGTTTATTGATAGTTCAAGTAGGAATCCCACTTCTTGGTTTTGGAACTTTGGAAATGGTCAGACCTCAACTTTAAAGAATCCTACCACCACTTATACTACAAGTGGAAGTTATACGGTTAGTTTGACTGCAACTAACTCTGCCGGAAGTAATACATTTACTAGAACTTCTTATATAACTGTTAGTACAACTCCTCCTCCTTCTACACCTACTGTAACAGTATATAAGAAGAGTGATAATCGTTGGTATATTAATTTTAAGAGTAATAGTACTCAAAGTATCTCTACTAATGTATGTAGATACACATTAGCTCCTTGTAATCCTGCAAGCAATCCTACTTGTGGAGGTAGAACCTCACCTAGTATTATAGTTGGTGATAATGAGTTCTTAATGAATCCTCAACCAACACCTCCATCTTCAGGAATTTGGTGTTATAGAGTATCAATAACACAAGGTACACAGGTTTATTGGAGTAACTTTTTTGAATTTATTAAATAATTTTTAAAAAAATATTAAAATTTAAAGATGCCCAAATTTAAAACTTTGGGCATTTTTTTTTCTAAAAAAAATTCTTATATTTGTATCGCTTAACTCCCATCCACTAAAGATGGATGGGTTTGACGCTCCGATTATATGAAAGGAACATTACATTACATAGAAGATATGGGTTGGGTTGTCAGATACATTGAAATGAGAGAATTTCATCAAGAAGACCAACTTCATCCTGATGATACTGAAGGTGTAACTGAAGGTATGGAAGTTGATTTTGAAATAGTTGAACATCAAAAACTAGATGGTGTTGCAACATATGCTAAAATTAAAAAAGAAGATGCAAGATAGAATTCAAATAAATGGTGTTTGGTATGTCAGGGAGGATATATCAGAACAAAAAGATATTGAAGTTACATATTCAAAAAGTTGTCATTATGAAAATAATGATTATGTTTGGGAAGCAACAAGATTAATGAAAGATGGTGAGTTTTCATATTATCCTGATATTGATATTAAGTTTACAGATAAAAGAACTAAACCTTGGAAAGAAGAATATTGGGATAATAATACTTGGATGGTAGGTGTAATGAATGATGACCCTGATGCTATGAAAGATGCAAGGGAAAGTATGTGTGAGCAAGGTATTAAAGAATTTAAATTATTTCTAAATAAATTAGAAGAAAATTTTTGGTTAAGCAAAAAATGAAACAGTCATCAACTGAATGGTTAATTGAACAACTACTTGGTACAGGATGTTTAACACAGAAACCTGAAACTAGTAGTATTAATGGTTTAAAAGTATTAAAAATTTTAAATCAAGCAAAAGAAATGGAGAAGGAAGAGTTAAGAAAATTCTTTTCTATTGGTTGGACTACAAGAGAGAGATTTGATGATTTAGTTCCTGACATAATTTATCCTGAAAAATTAGATTATGAAGAAAAACAAGAATACGCATTTGAACAATACTATAAAGAAAACTATGGAAAATAAAAAGGAAACAGTAGTAGAGTGGTTAAAAGAAAACCTACCATCCTTGTTTCAAGATGATTCAGGTCATTATCAGAAACTATTTGAACAAGCCAACAAAATGTTTGAAGAGCAGATAATTGATGCTTATGATTACGGCTATACAGAAGGATGGCATATGGAGGAGCATAAATCAGAAGAATATTATCAAGAAAACTATGGAAAATAAAATGTATACTGAGCAAGAAGTGTATGAACTGTTATTAAAACATCAATCTGCATATAGAAGTGCTGTTAGAAATACATCTCCATTGGATTTGATTTGTTGGTATTAAAAATGAAATGGATTTTACTAACCCTTTTAAATGGAGATGAAAACAACTGTTGAGTGGTTAATTGAACAACTACAAGCACCTTGTAGAAGTATTCCATCACATATCATTGAAGAAGCAATTAAAATGGAAGAAAAACAAAATAAATTCTTTTTTGATTGTGGAAGACAATATCAATTAACAGGAGAAGGAACATTTAAACAAGTTACTGAAGAAATTTATGGAAAAAGATAAACAAAAAGAATTATTAACCAAATGGGTTAATGCTGCTCAGATTCTTGAAGGTACTGATAAGCAAACATATATTGTTTTGAAACCTACAAATGAATTACCTGATGTAACACCAATGAACGGTCCAATTGAATTAGATTATTCAATCTATCCTAAAATAAAAAAAGAAGATGAAAGGAATTCTTAAAAATACAAAAGCAGGTTGGTTTGTGTTATACCAAGTAATGAGAGATGAAATAACATCAGGTTATGATTCTATTCCATTGCATCCTGATAGTCAAACTTGGATGGATGGATATCATTTATATGAAGGTAAAGAAGTGCAATTTGAAATTGTAATGGATAAACCTGACCATACATATAGTCAAACACCTTATGCTAAAACAATTGATGAAGATGTTTTAGGTTGTTCATATCCTAATTGTATATGTCAGGGCGATGAAATAACTTATTGTAATAATAGAACACCTGAACAAGTTGTATTAGGTGATAAAACAGCATTAGTTGAAGATGTATTTCATCAAGGTATAGAAAAGAAGCACAGTCAACAAGTAGACTTTAGCAATCCAAATGCTGATAAAATAACTTCCAATACAACAGCAAATAAACTTTCATTTAGAGAAAGATGTAGGATTGGAAATTACACACCATTTAATATTGAAAATTTAATGGGTGAATTATCTAAAAAGAAAAAAGAGAATTATCTTACACAAGAAGAATTTGAAGAGTTTCATAATACAATAATGGATGGTTTAAATATACCAAGATATGAAAAATAAAGAATTTATCCCTTACGAACAAGCATTAGAACTTAAAGAATTAGGTTTTGATGAACCTTGTTTTGGATGGTTTGCCTCAGATAAAACTTTAATAAAAGAAGTTATAGAAAAAACCGATTTTACTTTAGCACCACTTTACCAACAAGTAGTGGAATGGTTAAGACAAAAAGGTATAATAATTGAATTAATTGTAGATGGTTGGGGTGATGATAACTGTGTTAGCGAAGAATATTTATGCTATAGAATATTTATTTGGGAAATAGGTAAACCTAAACCACACCATAATGATGATTTAGGTGCTTTAGCTACACCACAAGAAGCATATTCAGTAGCATTTGATTATATTTTAAATATAAAAAATAGATTTTTTGCAAAAAGTACCGAAAAGTGATACCTTTCGCAAAAATTAACTCTTGAAATAATTAACTATTTATCATAAAATATGACAACATTTCTGACAAGACTTAATGAAGAAAAACTTCAATTAGAAGAAAAAACTAATAAATTGGAAGCTTTTCTATTTACTGAACCTTTTAATAACCTTGATACTATACAACAAGGTTTATTGCAAATTCAATTATCTGCAATGCAAACATATCTTAAATGTCTTAATGAAAGATTAACTCATTTGAAATAATTAAAATATTATGAATAAAGTAATCTGCACAGATGATACTAATAGACCTAACGAAATTAGTTCAACACAATGGATTAAGAAGGGTAATAAATACACAGTTGTTAAAATGTGTACATCTAAATTAACAGGTGATAAATATTTTGTTTTGGAAGAAGTACAACCCCCACAACCTTGGGGTGGATATAATATAAAAAGATTTGGCATTGATGTCAATGACCTTGAAGAATTGGTTAAAGAAAAAGAACTTGAACTTGAAGAAGTTGATTAAAAAATAATATATTTATTTTATGAAAACTCTTGAAGAAATTAAAGAATTTGCAACCAAATGTTATAAAGAAAAAAAATCAAAAATTTTTGAAGCTTTTTAAAAAAAAGTTATATATTTGCACTAGTTATAATTATCAGAGAAAAGGCTACGAGTTCATATGGTCTAAGGGCATAGATAGGGTTACTTCTAATAAATTGAAAAATAGGAAACAACTCACCCACTCACTTTCCTTTCTCTTATAAGATATAAAGTTGGCTAAATGCAAAGTTACTCCTAAAATTCTACCAATCCGTTACACGGATACCTACAACACTAGCATACTTTCCAACTTCTTTTTAAAACCCGATATCAATCGGGTTTTTTTATTTAATAATTTTTTAAAAGTAGATACGTTAAAAGAAATAAAATATAGCGTATTTTATATCCATGAGATATAATTATGAGTAAAACTTTCCGCAATAATACACCAAAAGAAAAGAACATTTCTAATAAGAATGCATCCAAGAAACTAAATACAAAAGAAAAAAGACCAAATAATAATCGATTTAAAAATTTTGATTACTCATCTTCAGAATTTGATTAAAATTAAAACTAACTTTTGAATATCATGATTGAAAAAAGGACTTATAGCATTGAGTCAACATTGAAACCAAATATGTTAAAAAATTATAATAGATGTTTATTTGAAACTGAAAGAATTAATCAAACTCTTAATAAAATAAGAGATGAAAATATTATTTGTATACATATGAATACAGAAAACTTTGATAAATATTTTAATACAAAATATGGTAATGTGGTTTTTTTAACAAGGAATTATAATCATTATTATGGTTTTTAAATTTTCCCCATATGTCTTTTGAATAAATTTTTAATCTCATTCAATTTTAATTCATTTTCAATATCTTTTTTTGATTGTTCATTAAAAACATCTTCATTTGCACTTTTCTTTCCCCATGACTTTCCTTTACCTTTTGTCTTACAAGCAGATGGAGTTGGTCTACAAGCAGGATATTTAGAACGCTTTTCACCTTCCTTTCTACCACAAGATTTACATTTACCATCACGACAAGTATTACAATCAACCCATCCTTTTGATTTACCTTTTCCACCTTGACGTGCAAACCAACCATGAAGACCTTGCTTTTTCTCTTTTGAAAAATCAGTTTTTTCATTAAGACTTTTTTTATTTAAAGACATAATATCTTCTTTATTAATTAAATAAATATTAATATTTTTTTTATTTTCAATATTTACAGCCTTATATAATCTATTCAATCCATCTGCTACAGATAAATTATTTTTTTCTTTTACAACTAAAAGAGGATATGATGTATCAGAATTCATCATTCTTCTTTTATGTTCTTTATTATTTATATCATAATTTTTATCCCACCATTCTAAATTGTGTATTAACTTTGAAATTGGAAAATTAGATTTAAAATATTTTTCTTTGTTTGCTTCAACAAATTCATAAACTTCCTCTACTGAAAATATATTACCTTCTTCATCACCAAATTCAGACCCTACAAATTTTGAAAATTCACCTTCTTTTAATCTACCTTTGCAATGTGCTTTTTGAGAAAATCCTTTTGGGTTATTACAATCAATGCTTCTTTTATATTTCTCTGACCATTTTTCGCTCAACAGTTCTTTTTTAGTTATTTCAAATATTTTCATTTTTAGATTCATTAATTATTGATTTTCTTATTGTATTTATAAAATCCAACCAATCTTCTGTATTATTTTCATTTCTTCCAATATTTGCTGAATAACAACAAAGCACACAATTATCTTTTGAATATGGTTTACTATTATCTAGTCTATCAACTGATGGTTTTGATGGAAACTTCTTTTTTGATGTTATTGTCATAGGTATATTAAACCAATAACATAAACCATTTTGTTTTTCCCATAATTCTAAAATAAATTCAGCAGTTATATCAGTATCTTTAGTTCTTCTTTTTAATCTAGTAAATAAAACTTTATGCCAATTTTTTTCCCTAAAAATTATAGAGTACTCTTTCGTTTTAATTTTATTTTCAGGCTTACTTCTTCTTTTTTTTATATTTTGTAAATAACAAGAATAACATTTATTATAAACTCTAGCATTTTTTGGTATATTTTGTTCTGTTAAGATACAATTACAATCTTTACAATTAGTTGATTTTTTAATTCCGTTTTTAAATTTATTTTGTTTGTTGTAATTTTCTAATTTTAATTTTGGTGTACATTTTTTACATGAATTAATTTTATCCAAATAACTTTTATTAACTCTAGAATCTATTTTTTCATTACAAATAGGGCAAACAAACCATCCGTATGAATGACCTGTTTTAGTTTTTCTTGTTATTTCAAATTGTGTAATCATTTTTCTTTTTTCCAAATCTTACCTTGCCTACACCTCACTACAGCCCCACTTGAATAAGCTGAGGGCCATACATCATATTTTCTTTTAGCAATTCTAGTACACCTATCACCTTTTTTCTTTTCTTCTTCTAATTCACCTTTAGTAATTTCAAACATAAAGTTTCCTTCTTCTAATTCACCTTTACTTATTTCCATACTTTCAAATTGTGTTTGTTTTTCTGTAACTTCATTTCTACCATCAAAATAACCAACTGTACCAATTAAATTATCATTGACAGGTTTTATTTTATCTTGATTATTTTCTATTTCAGCATTACTTTGGAATGGTTTAATACCTTGTGCGGTTGATAAAGTTATATGTGGAAATTTATTTTTAGATAATGGATTACTTACAATAAGCGCATCCACTTTATCATTAGTTAATCTACCAATAACTTTAATATTAACTTCTTCACCTATTGGTAAATTGGATATATCTGTTGGCTTAAATTGTATTGTAGAATGATGAGAATACAAATTAGGATGAACTTGAGGATATTTTGAAACAATTTCATTAGTATCAAAAAATACAGCAGTATAAATTATATTATTTAAATTTTCCTGCAATTGTCTTTTAGTTATTTCCATAGTTTATAAACCTATAAATGTAAATAGTTAAATATTTTATACTCTTTTCATACCATGTTTTACATTTCCAATAGTTTTTTACTATTTATATAAAAAGATTATGATTATTTACAAAGCAACAAATTTAGTTAATAACAAAATTTATATTGGTCAAACTAAAAATGAAATAGAAAAAAGAATAAAAGGTCATATTAAAGAATCAAAAAATGAAAATACAAAAAGACCATTTTTATTATCAATAAAAAAACATGGTATTGATAATTTTTTATTTGAAGAAATAGATAGAGCAGATACATTTGATGAATTGGATGAAAAAGAAATTTATTGGATAAATTTTTATAATGCTACAGATAATGAAATAGGTTATAACCTCTTAGGTGGTGGACAATTTAATAGAATAGGTACAAATGAATTTGGTAAACGAATATCAGAAGGTTTAAAAAATTCAGAAAAATGGAAAAAATTACAAAATAATGAAGAATATAAAAATAAAAGAAAAGAAAATTTTTCATTACATAACAAGGGTAAAAAATTTACTAAAGAACATAAAGAAAAAATATGGGAAAAAAATAAGAATAGAATATTAGACTTTAATAAAAGTTGTTCAAAAAAATGGATTATTGTTGATTCTAATAATATTATTCAAAGGATTGAATCTAAAGATTTATTTTTCCAAAATTTAGGTTTAGATAGTTCTAGTTTTACTAGACTTGCCCAAAAATTAGATAAAGGATTGATGATAAAAAGATTGCATGATTATTATTGCTTCTATGATAATAATCAAACTGATATTGAAATATTAAATAAAGTTAATGAATTAGAAACTCACTTTGTTAATGAAAATATTGAAATTCATTTTTATAATGAAAAAACAAAAGAACATAAAAAAATATTAAAGAATGATATTTATTCTTTCTGTATTGAGAATAAATATGATTATTCAAACATTTTAAAAGTTATTAAACGTAAATTAAAATCTTATAGAGGTTGGGTAATTATTTGATTATCAATTAGTTATCACCAAGCCCTACAACTCCAATATGCTGCGGAAAGTCTATCTTTTTGTTGACTACATTTATGTCTTGCTCTAAAACTTCTTCTTCTTTCAGGATTATTCTTTTTAATCTTTACTCCTTTTTGTCCAAAAGTAATTTTCTTTACCTTACCTGTTTTTGGATTTCTCACATAAACGTAGAATTTTTTACTTCCACCACGCTTTGGTTTACCTAATTGAACTTTTTTACCTTGATAAACTGCTTCAGATAAAAGTTCTTCATCAGATTCATAATCTTCTTGAATTAAACCAAGATATACTTCACCAACACCTTTAATCTTAACAGGAGTTGGGTCAAATTCATTCACAATAAACTCATCAGCTTCATTTAAGCTAATAAGACCTTTATTGTAAAGTTCTTTAACTTCTTTTAAAAGTTCAATATGTTTTTGAGAACCATATCTAAATTCTGATTCACATAAAGGAATATTTTCATCTAAATGATGTTTTAGTTCTTTAGAAACGAATGCTTTTTTTTTTAAACGCATTCCTTCCTTAATTATTCTATCATAAAATAATTGGTGAGCATATTCCAATCCATCATTCACATCTTCCATATTTTGATTAGGTGCTAACCAAAACAAATCTATCCCAATATCTTCATTATCATTTTCAAATTTAATACCCCAATTTTTTTGTAAATCTTGGATGATTTTCCAATTAATTTGTCCTCTTTTACTCTTATCAACTCTAATTACTGTTTCTTGGTCTTGTATGTCTTGTTTAAACTCTTCAATAGTATTATTTATAAAATCCGCTTCTTGTTTGCTTACTGATATACTTCTTTCAGGTTTATTATAATAACCACCATCTGATGCCCAAGCTTCAGCTTCATAAACCATTTCTTTTTCATTGTGCCAAGATTCATCTTCGCCTTCACCATGCATTTCACCCATAATGAAATCAAATACTTGGTCCATATTATTTTTTGCTTCAGCAATATGGTCAGCAGCCCAATCATGACCGTTATTCAAAAGGTCTTCAAGCATATCTTCATCCATTTGAAGAAGCATTCTTGCTTGACGCATCATTTGCTCAAGGTTTGAAAAGAACATATATCTTGTGTCATTATAATCTTCAGAATCACCACATCCACAATCACTTCCTTCATCCATTTGTTTTTGTTTTCTTAGAAGTTTAAAATCATCAGCATCAATTTTATTATTTTTATTTTTATCTAACTTTTTCTGACCACCTTTTAATTCTTCTTTTGTAATCTTTTTCATTGCTCTTAAAGCAGCGAAATCTTCAGGTTCAAAAGGTTTACCATCATTATCTACATCAAATGCTTTTAACTGTTTATCAGAATGTTCTTTTTCTTTTAATACTTTAGATTTAGGTATTTCTCTTGTTTCATTGATGAAATTTTTAATTCTATCAAGTTGTGATTTTGTTATAACTGCTTTCATAATAAGACTTTTATATAAATAGTTTTTAATGATTATTTTTCTTCATTTTAATGAAATTTTGAACCTTCATTAAATTACTTTCCTTTATGGTTATTTTTCTTTGTTCTGTTAATTCTTCTTGCAATGAACTTAAAGAATTAAAGATTTCATTCATTGGCGTTGTAGGTTCTCCACCTGTATATTTTTGTATTAAATTTTTAACATTTTCACGATTTTTTTCTGATGAGTATGCTAATGAAAAATTATAATTAATATCAAAATTATTTAAACTCCAATTTTCTATAAAATCTTTACCACCAATAGTTAATAATTTATTTATAATATTATCTCTATTTTCTTTTGATGTTTTTTTTATTAAACCATATGTTATTTGGTCATAGTCTAATTTCATTACAAAATCTTTACCACCAATACTTAATAATCTATTAATATCATTGTCAGTTATTATTCCTGAATTATGACTAATAAAATAATTAATAATAAATTGGGGTTTAAATTTCATTATAAAATCTTTACCACCAATATTTATTAATGTATTTTTAAAATCATATATATAATCATATAAATCATTTAATATTTTCTCATCCTTATCTTCATCATATTCTTTATATGCTTTAGAAGTAAAATCGCCAATTATGTATTTAATACTATCTTTAGCTATTTTCATTAGAAAATCTTTACCACCAAATTTAATAATTTTTTCAGGTTCTGATGAATAGGTTAATAAAGCATTAGCGTTACTATCGTTTAATTTTATTACAAAATCTTTACCACCAACATTTATTAATTCATTAATAATTTTATCAGGTTCTGAAGAATTATATAATAAATAACTAAGATTTATAATATTTTTATTTTTATTCAAAACATAAATTAATTGTTCACTATTTAAATCCAACAAATGAAAATTAGTTTCAGGTTTATATCCTGTATTTGTTTTTAATTCATTAATATATCCTGATTCAGCTATTAGCCATATAATATATGGATAATATTCCTCTTTTGGTTTTGAGTTCTTTTTACCTTTTATTTGAATTACATATTTTTCATTTGGTTGCCAATCGGCAGTAATAAATTCTTCGTCATTTTTTATTAATCTGAATAAATACATGTCACCTCTTGACGCAGTAGCGCAATGACCCATAGACTCTGCTGATTTTACACAACGATTATCTTTTCTTAAAACCCAATAGAATCCATCATTAAATTCATGTATGATTTCATCTTTATCATCTAGGATATAAGATACTCTACCTGCTGCTTTTAAAGATTCATGCCATTCTCTTGATAATCTTTCGGCTTCATCCCAACTCATATTTCTAAGATTTAATGTAGGAGTATTAGGATTATCTCTCCAATCTTTTATGTAGGTATAGATATTATAAAAATCTTCTGCATCATCTAAATTTAAATTTTTAATATTTAAAGGTGGTCTATTATCATCTTTAAACATTGAAATTATATTTCTATATGTTGTTCCCCAACCAGTTAATGCATAAATTTCATATGGGGTAAGTGGTCTTCCCAAATTTAATCTATCTAATTCCTTTTTAATTTGATTAGCAATCCATAAAGAATACTTATCTGATATTTCATGCGCCCAATCAGCTATTTCTTGTGGTAAACCCATCTTTTTTACAATAAAATCTCTATTGTCTTTTTCCAATAAGAATTGTTTTACTTTTTCTAAATTCTTTTTTTTAATGTTTACTTTGTTTTGTTCATTAAGTTCTTCTTGTAATGACGTTAATGAATTAAAGATTTCATTTAGAGGTGTATTTAATTTTTGTAAGATTTCTCTAACTTCATTAGGATTTTTTGAGTCGTGAATTAATCTATTTTTATTATTGTTATCTAATTCTTGAAAGAATTTTTTTCCTTTAGCACCTAATAAATTAAAAATCTCTTTTGGTACAGGACTCAATTGAATTATATGAAAAAACTTTTCATTTCCTACATTAGGTAACATATCCATAATTTTATTTCCAACTTCTTCTCCTAATAAATTAATAAGTTTTGTAGGTGATTTTGAAAGTCCAATAACATTAACTACATATGTATCTATAAAATATTCATACCCACTATATGTACTCAATTGTTTTTTAAGTCCATTTATATATTCTTTACCTTTTTTACCTAATAAATTAATAATTTTTTCAGGTTCTGATGAATATTTTAATAAACTATTAATAACTTGTGAATTCAAATTCATTATAAATTCTTCGCCACCAATATTAAATAACATATTAATAAATGCATCACGGTCTTTGGAAACGACTAATAAAAAATTAATAAGACTTGGATTTGAAATCATATTTATTATAAATTGTTTACCTTTATCACCTAACATATAAAAAAGGTTTTCAATTCCTTTAGAAATTTTTACCATATAAGTAATATTTTCATCGGTTAAATATTTTATAAATTCTTTACCACCAATAGTAAGTAATATATTAATAAATTTTTCAGTTTCGGATAATTTATCTGATTTTTGTAATAACCAATTAATCATATTTGTATCCAAATTCATTATAAATTCTTTTCCACCAATATTTAATAATGCGTTAAGAATTTTTTTAGGTTCTTTTGATTCATTTAATAGTAATCTAATTACATCCATGCGTGATTTAATTATAAAGTTTTTACCCTTTTCACCTAAAATATTTAAAATTTGTTCGGGTTCTGATGAAAATTCTAATAAATTAAGAATGTTATCTTCACCTAATTTCATTATAAAATCATTACCACCCTTATCTAATAATTCATTAATAATTTTATCAGGTTCTGAAGAATTAGCCAATAATTTTCCAATTCCTTTAATTTTTGGATTTTTAAATATAACATAAATTAATTCTTCAGATTTTAAATCTTCTAAATGAAAATTACTTTCAGGTTTATAACCTATATCTGTTCTTAATTCTCCAATATAACCTGAATCCGCTATTAACCATATTATGTATGGATAGTATTCTTCTTTTGGTTTTGAATTCTTTTTACCTTTTATTTGAATTACATATTTTTCATTTGGATGCCAATCAATTGTAATAAATTCTTCATCATCTTTTATTAATCTAAACAGATACATATTACTATTTGTCGCAGTAGCGCAATGACCCATAGATTTTTCTGATTTCTCACAATAACTATCTTTTCTTAAAACCCAATAGAAACCATCATTGAATTCATGTATGATTTCATCTTTATCATCTAATATATAAGAAACCTTTCCACTAGCTTCTAAAGATTCATGCCATTCTCTTGATAATCTTTCAGCTTCTTGCCAAGACATATTTCTAAGATTCAATGTAGGAACATTCGGATTATCTCTCCAATCTTTTATATAATTATAAACATTATTAAAATTCAATCCATCACCATAACTTAAATTTTTAATATCTAAAGGTGGTCTATTATCATCTTTAAACATTCTGATAATTTGTTCATATCCTTCTCTGTAACCACTAAGTCTAAATTTTAAATTATCACTATTGATAGAACCTGATTGATAAGCTTTTATAAAACTATTCGCTCTTGGTATATCATTAAGAGTTTTAGCAATCCATAAAGAATATTTATCTGATATGTTATGAGCAAAGTCAGCAACTTCCTGTGGTAATCCTAATTTCTTTACAATATTCTCTCTATTATCTTTTTCAGATAATAATTCTTTTCTTTCTAAATTTATTTGTTCATCAATTTTAATTTTAATATTATTTTGTTTAATTATATTTCTTATTTTTGTTTTTGTCTCATCTTTTAAAAATTCAGTTCTAAAAATATCTTTTAAAAGTTCTTCATCTAAATTTTTTACAAATTCTTTACCACCAAGATTAAGCATCATAACAAATAATTCATTTATCTTTTCTTTTGGTGTGTTTATTATAATATCAGTCATGACATTATAATCTAATTTTTCCACATATTCTTTACCACCAATTTGTATTGTTTTTTTAAGAAGTTGATAATCACCACTTGGTACTATTAAATTTACATTTTTAAATTTTAATATTAATTCTTTACCACCAATAGATATTAACTTTTTTATCATTTTATCCCTTGCATCACTACCAAATCCTGAATTAAGTAATATTATTAATACTTCTCTTTCTTTTAAATTCATTACAAAATCTTTACCACCAATTTTAAGTATTATATTTATAACATCTGTAGAAACTTTACTATTTTCAAAATATTTAAATACATTTTCTTTTTCAAGAGTAGTAAAACTGTTATAATGAAAAAAATTAAAATTCATTACAAATTCTTCACCACCAATTAATAATAAACTAATAAATAATTTTCCAGGATTTGATGAATAATTTAATAACCTATATATAACATGACTGTCTGAATTAATTAAAAAATCTTTACCACCAATTTTAATAATATAATTGATTAAACTATCAACTTTTCCTTTTCCTATATAATCTAATATAATATTAAGAGGTTTATAATACCTACTTAATTTCATTATAAAATCTTTACCACCAACAGATAATAATTTTTTAGCTATAATAATTTTTGAAGGCTCATTTCCTGAAATACTTCTTCCACCTGCTTTCATTATTCTATCTATGTTTTTATCATTTTTTGATAAATTCATTACAAATTCTTTACCACCAATAGATAATAATTTATCAATAAAATTTAAACCTTTATAATATATTATCATATTTAAAAGTTCTTCTGAAAAAGGTAATTTATCAACTAAAAATTCTTTACCACCAATTTTAATCATTAGATTTATAATATCTGTAGTAATTTTAGTATCTCGAAAATAATTTAATAAATCACTAAAAAAATAAAATTTCATTAAAAAGTTTTTACCACCAACAGTTAATAAATTAATAATAAATTTAAGACGATTTTCTTCTGAAATATAACTTATAATATCAGGGAAGTTTACTAAACTCATAGCAATTTTTTTACCACCAACAGATAATAAATTCATAATAATATTTTCATGATTTTCTTTTGGTGTTATACTAAGTATATGTTTTATATCATATTCGTTTAAATATATTATATTTTCTTTTGTTAATTTTTCTAATATTCTACCACTTGAAATTAATAATTTAACTCTTGTTTCTCCTTTTAATTTATCTAAAATTTCATCCTTTGAAAATATATCAATTAACTCCTTAAATGTTTCACTATTTTTATTAACTACTCTATCTTTTACATCCATAAATTGATTACTTTCAAAATGAAATTGATACTTCTCATCTTGATTATTTCGATTAATTATAATGTATAATGGTCCTTGTCTATGATGACTTTCAAATCTACTTGTTTTACCCTTATGTCTTTCATCAAAAGACATTTCACCCCATGCTGTACACCATTCAGTATTTCTTCCATAGTAACATGCAGTATATTCAGTTTTAGGGGTAATTATACACCATTTAGAGTCTTCATAAATCTTTTCTGAACCATCAATAGGTTCACATAAATTTACTGTACCTGTTTTTGCTTGTGAATAAGCTAAATCATCCTTAACAACATTAAATAAATCATCTTTAGTAAATAATTGATTCCAATCTACATTTTTATACTTATCTTTATATCTTTCATAAGTTTTAATATATTCAGTAAAAGCAGGTAAATCTTCTAATTTAATATGTTTTTGTATATACCTCCCTATCATCCATCTAGAATATTTACTTAAAAAATTAGGTTTAGAAAAAGGGTCGGCTTTAACAATTTCATTAAAATCTTCTTGAGATACTTTTTCTTTATAATATTGATTATAAGCATCTTGAATGGAAATCTCATTTAAAAGATTTTTCTTTTCTAATAAGAATTGCTTAACCTTTTCTAAATTCTTTTGTTTAAGATTTACTTTATTCTGTTCATTAAGTTCTTCTTGCAATGAAGTTAATGAATTAAATATTTCATTCATAGGTGTTCTTGGTTCTTCTTTTGGAAGTTTACCATATTGTTGAAATAAACTTTTTATTTGATTTTTATTTTCATAACTTGAACCACTAATAAAATCATAAACAGTATTAACACTTAAACTCTTTATAAAATCTTCACCACCAATATTAATTATTTTATTGATTAATTCATCACGATTTGATGTAAGCCATAAAATTATCTTTATATTTTCTTCATTTAAATTCATTAGAAAATTTTTACCACCAATCGTAATCATATCATTAATGATTTTATCTTTATTTTGTATTTTATATATGTAAACATACAAACTATTAAAGAAACTTTCATTTTTAGCTATTTTATTTAAAAAATCTTCACCACCAATTTTAATAAAAAGTCTAATAAATTTAATAATACTTGTTTCCTTCATATATGAGAATAAATATTGAATTTCGTTTTCATTAAAATTCATTAACATTTCTTTTCCATTTTTTTTTAATAAATTCAAAATAAATTTATTAACTCCTTTTGTTTTTGATTTAATATACATAAAACCCATAGTAGTATTATTTAAAAACTCCTTTGTGGTTAATCTATAATAAAGTTCTTCACCACCAATTTCTAAAATATAATCAATGATTTTAGACTTGATTTTATCCTTAACTTTATCCTCATCATCAAATTTCACATCTTCTAAATCAACTAGTCTGTAAATTAAAGAATTTAAATTTTTACTATTCAAGTTGTTTATAAAACTTTTACCAAAAAATTTAAATAATAATGAAATTAAATTTTTACTATAAGCATTATCTTTAATTATTAAAATATTAGATAAATCATCAAATTTTTCTGTAGCTAATTTAATAACAACTTTATTTAAATCATCACCTAAAAGATTTACTATATTTTTAATTTTATCTTCTGACATACTTAATATGTCTAATAAGTTTATAATATTTGGATTTTTAGATATAACATGTTTTAATTGCTGTTGATTTAAATCCGACAAATGAAAATTAGTTTCTGTGCTATATCCTTTATTCGTTCTTAATTCATCAATATATCCTGAATCTGCTACTAGCCACATTATATATGGATAATATATTTCTTTTGGTTTTGTATTTGCTTTACCTTTTAATTGCATTATGTACCTATCGGTTGGATGCCAATCAGCGGTAATAAACTCTTCATCATTTTTAATTAATCTAAACAAATACATATCACTTTTTGACGCAGTAGCACAATGACCCATTGATTGTCTTGATTTCTCACAACGACTATCTTCTCTTAATACCCAATAAAAACCATTACTAAATTTATGAATAATTTTATCTTTTTCGTCTAATATATCACTTACTTTACCACCACCACCTAAAGATGAATGCCATTCTCTTGATAATCTTTCAGCCTCTTCCCAAGACATATTTTTAAGGTTTACTGAAGGAACATCAGGACTATCTCTCCAATCTTTTATGTATGTATAAAGATTATAATAATTTAATGCATCATCCCAATTTAAATTTTTGATATCTAAAACAGGTTTATTCTCATCCTTAAACATTTCAATAACGTTTTTTAATTCATTCTCAATAATATTATAACCACTTGGAAAGTTATTTTTAATAACATTAGCAATCCAAATTGAATATTTATCTGAAATCTTATGAGCAAAGTCAGCTACTTCTTGTGTCATGCCTAACTTATTCACAATAAATTGTCTATTGTCTTTTTCAGATAAAAGTTCTCTTTCCAATAAGAATTGCTTTACTTTTTCTAAGTTTCTTTGTTTAACATTTACTTTGTTCTGTTCATTTAATTCTTCTTGCAATGAAGTTAATGATTTAAATATTTCATTTATTGGAGAATTAGAATCATTTTTTGGAAGTATACCATATTGTTGTAATATTTCTTTAATTTCTTCAGGATTTGGTGAATCTCGTATTAAATATTTTATCTTATCTTCAGATGTTAATCCAGGACTATTTGATGAAAGACTATTAATAAAATCTGTACCTAAACCATTATATTTTTTATTTAGAAAATTAATAACTTCTTTTGGATTTTTTACCCTTATAAGTATCGACCTTATATTTCTAATATTATTTACAATATTATAATTGTTTAATAATATATTAACGGTTTCCATTCGATTTGATGTATTATTAAGCATAAAATCTAGTCCAACTTCATCTAAATTGTTTATAACATTATTATTTTTTACTAAAAAATCATAAACAGCATTCTTCTTAGAATGTGATATAACACCGTTAATTCTTTCGAAAACATTAAAATGATTTAAATCTTTCCAAGTTAAATCATTTAGAAAATCCGTTCCTAAATTATCATATTTACTATCTAATAAATTAATACTTTCTTTTTTATTTTCTGAATTTAAAATAAAATCTGTTATATCACTTCTTTTTAAATTATTTACAGCTAATTTATACATAACTTTTACTTTGTTACTTGCTTCATCAGATAAAAAAGTATTATTATCATAAAAAATTTTAATAAGTTTTTTAAATAAATTGCTATTTTGAGTAATTAGATTATCATTTTTATCCCTAAATTCATAAGACTCATTATAATTAGACTCTCTATCCATGTCGACAAAATGAAATTGATATTTTTCGTTTTGATTATTCTTATTTATTATAATATATAATGGTTCTCGATTATTATAACCTTTAAATCTATTTGTCTTTCCTTTATGCCTTTCATCAAAAGATTTTTCACCCCATGCAGTACACCACTCTGTGCTTCTACCATAATAACAAGCTGCATATTCTGTTTTAGGAACAATTATACACCAATTCTCATTTTCATAAAATTTTTCAGACCCTTCTATTGGTTCGCATAAATTTACATTACCTGTTTTAGCTTGTGAATAAGCAATGTCATCCTTAACAACATTATACAAATCAGCCTTAGTAAATAATTTATTCCAATCTACATTTTTATAGTTATCTTTATAACGATTATATGTTGTTAAATATTCAGTAAAAGCAGGTAAATCTTCTAATTTAATATGACCTTCTTTATATCTTTTTAAAATCCATCTAGAGTAAGGACTTAAGAAATCAGGTTTATTGAATGGGTCAGCAGCAACTATTTGGTCAAATATATTTCTTGGAATACCTTTCTCCTTATAATGTTGTTCATAAGCAGCATCTATAGAAATCTCATTCAACATTTCTTTCTCCAATAAGAACTGCTTAACCTTTTCTAAATTTTTTTCTTTAATGTTTAGTTTGTTCTGTTCATTCAATTCTTCTTGCAATGAAGTTAATGATTTAAATATTTCATCTAATGGTGTTTTCATTAAATTTTCATTCATTGCTTCTTTTGGTAGTTTACCATATTTTTGTAATATTTGTTTAATATGTTTAATTTTTTGAGGTTCACTAGAATAATTTAATAAATAACTAATATCAGATGAATCTAAATTCATTATAAATTCTTTACCACCAATATTAAATAATTTATTAATAATTTTTTCAGGTTCTCTAGATTTTCGTAATAAATCATCAATAATATCATTATTCAATTTCATTACAAAATCTTTACCACCTTTATCTAATAATTTATTAATAATTTTATCAGGTTCTGATAAATATGTTACTAAATAATAAATACCAATTGAATCCAAATTCATTATAAATTCCTCACCACCCTTATCTAATAATTTATTAATAATTTTATCAGGTTCTGATAAATATGTTACTAAATAATCAATACCATTCGAATTCAATTTCATTATAAATTCTTCACCACCCTTATCTAATAATTCATTAATAATTTTATCAGGTTCTGATGAATATGTTACTAAATTATAAATACCAATTGAATCCAAATTCATTATAAATTCCTCACCACCAATATTAATTAATGAATTAATAATTTTATCATGATATTTAGTTAATGCATTTCTTATTAAATCAAAAATAACATTTCTATCCGATTTCATTACAAAATCTTTACCTCCAATATTAAATAACATGGTTATAATTTTATCTTGATATTCTTTTAATGAATATGCTAATAAACCATCAATACCCTCTGAACTCAAATTCATTATGAATTCTTTGCCACCAATATTAAATAATATATTTATAATTTTATCATGATTTTCTTTTGGTGAATATTTAAATAAACTACTAATATCATCTGAAGAACCTAATTTAATTATAAATTCTTTTCTTTTATCTTCAGGTAATACTAATAATTCTGTATAATTAAATTTTATACCTCTTGTTCCTTTTAAATATTCTTCATATTTTTTTTCTGTTATTTGCCTATATCTTTTTAATAAGTTTTTATTTGTTTTGATTAATTCTAACTGATTCTCTGATAACCCAACACCAAATCCAACATATAAATTTTTTAAATCTTCAGGTAAACATTTAAATTGAACGTCTGATAATAATTGCTCTTGTCTAACATAAACATCTAAATATCTTCTTTTATTTGTATAATCTAATTTGCAAAAAGTTGTATCATCTGTTCCATTTTTATATTTATAATAAAACTCTTTTTCTTTAGGTGCTAACGGTACAGGTTTAAATATCTCTTGTAAATTTGCAATTCTTGGTTCTATTGCAACTATATCATTCCAAGACATTTGTTTGTCACCATCATTCATTGCTGAAGTAACAACATATTGTTTTGTTGTTGTATCTCCTATTTTTGCACCTTTTAAAGTTTGTAAAACAAAGAAATGATATTTGTCTTTAAATTGTCCATTAAATACATTACCAACCATACTAAAGAATCCTAATTCCTTTTTTGTTCTATCTTTTATTTTAACAAAATAAAATGCAGGTTCATATTCTTTAAATCTATATGTATAATACATATTAGAAGAATCATTTCTTGATACACACCAACCATAAGGTATGTTACCTTTATATTTTATACATGCTCTTGGCGAATCAGCATAATATATTTCAAATATGTTGTCTTCATAAATTGGTTTAGCATCAATTTCAATGTCAGAACCAAGTGATGTACCTTCTAAATCTACTTGACCACTAACATAATCAACAATAGTTTCAAGTTCTTTGAATGTTTTATAAGAGTCTATATTTTTTCTATCTTTAACATTCTCAAGACCATGAATTTGGTCATTAAGTTGTCTATAATTTTTATCTCTAATTGTTTTAAATCTTTCAATATAAGATTTAACAATTTGAGGTCTAATACCTTGTTTGATATAATTTTGTTCTTGGGATTTAAAATCTTCATCTAAAAATTGTTTAGACACATCCACACTATGTGCTACAAATTTATCAACAACTTTTTTCCACTTGTTATATTCAGGACTTCCTTTAGGTAAACTGTTTAATTTGGCAAAAAAATACTTCTTTTGTTTTTCGGACTTAAAAGGCATAATGAAACTTTCCTATAAATAGTTCACACCTAAAAAATTAAAAAAAAAGTGACATATCAAAAAAAATCCCTATATTTGCATTACCAATTAGTTCTCTTAGCTGAGTTGCTCTGACCAACTGACTCATAATCAGTAGGTCACAGGTTCAAGCCCTGTAGGGAACACTAAATTTTATACATTATGTTACAGACAATTTTTAATTTTGCAGTAATCATTTACTTGATACTATCAACTTCACATTTGATATGGCAATACAAAAACGTACCATCGGATATGGGCAATGTAAAAAAACAGGTGAAAATCGTTTTAGTAGTGAATTTAATTTTGCTTTCTTTTGGAATATTTTTGGTAATATTTTAAAAAAATCTTTTATATTTGTAGCATGAGAAATCTTATTTTACTTTCAACGCTTTTGATTGGAATATTTTCTTGTGAGGATAATTCCTGCAAACAATGTACAACTACTATAACTACATCAATTCCTGGTTATAATAGTCAAACATCAACAACAAAACAAGAACTTTGTGGTGATGATATTGAAAAAGTAGATGGCAAAACAATCACTAGTCAAACATTTGTTGGTGGTTTAAACGCAACTACAACTTCAAAAACAAGCTGCAAGTGAAATAATTTTAATTTAATGTGTTAAACGAGTAGAAAGCCTGTTGGATATTCCGACAGGTTTTTTTTGTATATTAAGCCAATCTATTTCTTTTAATGACCTGTGGGATTTAAGCGACTAATTATTTTTAGTGAAAAAAATACTAATTATATAAAATAAATAATGATGAAGTTCGTACTTACTGAAGCACAATTAGAAAAATTAAAATTCTTTTTAAAGAATAAGAAAGAAGTGGTAAAACTACTAGAATCAAAAATTAAAAATAAAATCCAACCAAAGGAAACAAAATCTGTGGTTAAAAAAGAAGAAAAGAAAGAAGTTGCTCCTGTAAAAAGAGAACCAAAGATTGATAAAAGTGTTCTTAAGATTGATTCAGTATCTCAATTAGAGAGGGTATTACAAGTTGTTGGTGAACATAATAAAGGTTTAAAAGTACCAACAAGAATCAAATCAAAATTTGAAAAAGAAATTAAATTTTCTAGTGATATTATTAGTGATTTAAAATCTAAACTTGAAAAACTTATTAAAACAACTAGCGGAGTTGACCACAATGTTAATGAAGGTAAAAAATCTGTATTTATCACAACTAAAAATAAAACAGATAATACAGGTAAACTTAAATCATCATCATTTAAATCAGAATTAAAAAAAGTTTTAAAAGTAAAATCTCTTGAATTACCTTTAACTGAAGTTGAAATCGATAGACAAGTAATTAAAGATTTCTTGCATAAAGTTACACAAGACTATTCTTCTAACTTTGCTATTCAAAGAGCAGAAGGTGGTAAGAATAATTTAGTTTACGGAAAATAACTATTTAAAATAAATAATTATGAAATTAATAATTACAGAAACACAATTAAAAAAATTGAGAAAGTATATGAAAACTTTTATCAATGAAAATTATGATGATAACATTCCAAGCGGTACTGAAAGAGACCCAAATGCACCTTGGAATAAAGATAAAAATTATGACCCTTTTAGTTATGACGAAGATGGTGATGATAACAAATTAATTTTTGATGTTTATATCGATAAAAAAATAGTAGCTAAAGTTAGTGTTGACTTTGATTTGGATGAAGTTTTAATAAAAGGAAATAGAAATGCTGTTGATGAAAATGGTGAAAATATTTACAATAATATTGAAAATAAAATTTACGAATTAAAGGATGAAGGTGTTTTATCAGATTTAATAGAAAATGATGTGGTGGATTATTATGAATTAATAGAATATTAACATTTATTAACATTTATTAACAAAAAAGATTATTAAATAAGGGTGTTTTAATCGACATCCTTATTTTTTTGTACTATTTATAATAAATATCTATAACCTTTTCGGTATAGTTTCTATAATTAATCTCCCCATTTTGTATTGTTTATATAAAATTATTTCTTATCCGAAATAATCGCAGAATGTTTTTGTGGTTTTATTACAAAACAATAATAACAAAAACAATAAACAAAAAACAAAATGAAAAAATTAATCATCACTTGCTTCATTGGTGTTGTTACACTAATGTCTAGCAATTGTTTCGCTCAGTGCGACACAAAAACAATAAAGAAAAATATCATTATTTCTTTGGATGATTATAATTTTGAATCTTTGGCTTATAAAGAGTTAATCAGTTGTAATGATAAAAAAGTTGTAAGAGCAACTTTTGAAATTTTTAAAGGTGAACAATATAGATTAGTAGATGTTTCACAAGGATTTACAGGTAAAATAATGATTAACCTTTATGATTCCAAAGATAAAATATTCATGTCTAATTTTTATGAATCAAATAATATAATATTTGATTTTACCGCAAAAAATTCAGGAGAATACATGATTGAATATATTTTTGAAAATAAGGATTCAAACCAACCAAATGGAAAATGTATAGCATTTGGAATTGGTTATAAATAAAATATTTATAAAATTTTTAAAAATCCCTGTCTTTTGATGGGGATTTTTTTTATATTTGTAATATGAAAGTAATACTAGAATTTGATGGTTCTGAAGAGCAAGAAGAATATAACAATGCTATTAACGGTTGGAAATATAGGGCAATAGTTAATGATATTAGACAAATGATTCGCTCAAAAGAAAAATATACTGAAGAAGAAACAATCTCTTTGGATGAACTAAGACAATATCTTGTTGATAAATTAAGTGAATATTCAGTATCAATTTAGTGAATCATCTCCTTTAATTCATCATATATTTCTTTATCAATATCATTTGATTTTCCTAAATTATCAAATATACCTTTAATCATATTTGAAAATTTAATATTGAATTCATATACTTCTGTTTTACCAAATGTTTTGAATTTAAAATTAGGTAATTTATAATTTCCAAAATCTGATTTAGCACCTTTGTTTAATGCAATATTTAATGCAACTCTGAATGCCTTTTTTTGGTATGGTTCATTTAAAATTAATTTTAAATATGTACCACCATCAGGTGCTTTCATTCTATTCCTTATTGGTAATGAAGGGTCATAAAATGGTGATGTATCATCATTAATATTCATATTATAATGAGATGGATTAAAATCATTTAAGCCATCTTGTGAATCAATATATGCTTCCAATATTAATCTTTTTATAACATTTTTTAAACTAAACTCAATCATAAACTTTTCCTTAAATAGTTTAAATTAAAAATTTTAAAAAAATTTTGGCGGTTTGATTTTTTTTGCGACCTTTGCTAAACATTAAATTTTAAAAAATGAAAGTATTATCTCTCTTCGATGGAATCTCCGCAGGTCAAGTTGCTTTGCAAAAAGCAGGTATTCAAGTTGATACCTACTATGCATCTGAAATTGATACATACGCAATTAAAGTAACACAAAACAACTTCCCCAACACAATTCAACTTGGTTCAATAACCGAATGGAAAACTTGGGATATTGATTGGTCTTCCATTGACCTTGTTTTTGGTGGTTCTCCTTGTCAAGGATTTTCAATTGCAGGAAAGCAACTAAACTTTGATGATGAAAGAAGTAAATTATTCTTCACCTTTGTTGATGTGGTAAAACATATTAAATCATTTAATCCTAATGTATTTTTCATGCTAGAAAATGTCGGTATGAAAAAGGAATATGAAGATATTATTACAGAATATATGGGTGTAAACCCAATTAAAATTAATAGTTCTTTAGTGTCTGCTCAAAATAGAAAAAGATTATATTGGACTAACATACCTAATATTACACAACCTGAAGATAAAGGTATTCTTCTAAAAGATATTCTTATGGATGATTCAACCATTAGTGATATTTATAAACTATCTGATATTGGATTTGATTATATGAATCGTCTTCGCAATGGAAGACCAAGATGGAAATATCATACAAATTATCTTGATGGTAAAGCTGCTTGTCTTACCGCTAATATGTATAAAGGTGTTCCTTATGGTATTATCATTGAAAAGAAAAGAAGATTGACCGTTGAGGAATGTGAAATACTTCAAACATTTCCAATAAACTATACTTCTTGCGTATCTAATACTCAAAGATATAAAGCACTTGGTAATTCTTGGACTGTTGATGTAATTGCTCATATATTTAAAAATATTTCAATTTGATTATTAATCAAAACCTCTATATTGTTGTAATATAGCGGTTTTTCACTTCTCACTTACTATTTATATTAAAATGAAAAGAGAGGAGTTAGTAGATAAAATTAGAATTATTATTTCAACTTATAAGGTTTATACAACCATTGAAGTTGATGGTAAAACTATTGTTTATCTATATTGGGATGGATTAAAAAACTATATTCAAGTTGAAGGGTTTGATACAGAAAACATATACATAAGAAAATTCATTAAGAATAATGAAGTTAAAAATACACCTATTATGAAAATACATAATGCACCTTATAAACTATTAAGAAAATTATATAATTTCTTATCAGAACATTACAAGGTTTAAAACTATTTATAATAAACATATTTTGTTTATGAAAAACGTTATTAAACAGATAATTAAAGAAGAACTCCAAAGACTTAATGAAATAAAAGCACTTGATGCTTATAATCAATATTATAAAGGTTTAATTGATAAAGATAATGAAGAAAAAGATTTATCAACATATAATACAATCGTAAGATTAGACCCAACCTTTATTGAAAATACAGAAAATTTAGGTCAATATACCAAATGGATATTTAGGAAAGATAACCTAACATGGATTCTTAATAATATTAAAACAAGAAGAGGTGAAGACTTATATAAAATAAAAGAAGCCTTAACTTTATTTGAAAAAGCAAAAAGAGTAAATCAATTACCAATGGATAAAAAAGATATTGGTAAATTTAATATTAATACATTATTTGATTTGACATTTGAATTACAAAATCAAAACCTACAATCAAATACAGAAAAAGAAAAAGAAATTAAACAAGGTGCTGAAAAAGTATTTGAAAATAGTGAATGGTTAATTGTTGTTCCTGAAACTGAAGAAGCTGCTTGTTATTATGGTAAAGGTACTCAATGGTGTACAGCAGCAAAATATCATAATAGATTTGATTATTATAATAGACAAGGTACATTATATATTTTAATTAATAAAGAAGACCCATCTGAAAGATATCAATTCCATTTTGAAACAAATCAATTTATGGATGTAATGGATAGACCTATTCGTAGTTTAAGTGAATTCTTTAATGATAATGATGAAGTATATGAATTCTTCTCAGATGAAATTCCTAACTTACATTTTATATTATGTCAAAAAGCATTAGAAAATGGTGATACAGAAGGATTTGATGAATATTATAAAAAAGATTTTACAGATGATGAAAAACGTAGCCTAATAGTTGCTGCTTTTGAGGGTGATTCAAATTCTGATAATTATTATACCGTATCTCATGCTTTAAATTATTTAGGTTATACAGGAATGGAAGATGACTTTAAAAGAGATTTCTTATATGCTCTTGAAGCTTCATTAGAAAATAGTTATGATGATGAAAATTATGATGCAAAAATGTTTATTCATTATCTAGGTGGTATTAATAAAGATAACTATGATGATATCTTTAGACAAGTTAATTTTAATGAAGTTGATGAAGTTCAAAAAATATTTGAAATAGTTCAAGATTTTGAAAATGGTAATCAATTATTAAATAAATATGTACAAGAAGAAGAAATAAATATAAATACTGATTTATTAGATACTTTAGATTATTTAAAAACTAAATTCTATTATTCCAATAGAGGTAATTTATTTATGTCTAAATATGGGCAAGTTAAAATACATAAAATAGTTGATTTTCAAAGAGGTTTAATTGAGATAACTTTTGCTCCAAATGATAGTAATGGTAATGTGATGGAAAATAAAAAAGAAAGAGGTATTGTTAACTATAAAAATATAGTTAAATACCTAACAATACCACAAATTGATTTTAATAAATGAAAAATTATATTAAAAAAATAATTAAGGAAGAATTTCAAAAATTATTTGAAAAAGAAAATAAAGATGAAATTATTATTGCTTTTAATAATAGCATGAAAGGATTAGCAAAAATATTTCATGTTCCTTATGGTAATTATAACTCAGTCACAATAAATAATCCTTGGTTTATTTTTCTTATTTTTGATAAGAAACATCAAAATAACCTGTTAAGAAAGATTAATAACTTTGCAAATAAATATAATTTTCATATAACAGAATCTTTTAAAGAAGATATTATTGATGATGGCAATCCTAATAATCTTAAACTATATTTAAGAATTCAAGATTATGTTAAATATAATGAGAATTCAAAAAAATATATTGACCCTACTTCTATGATTCTATTCGTTCAACCAAATGAAGAATTAATAGATACAATGGGTAAAAACTTTTATCATGTAACTTTTAACCCAAATGTTGAAAAAGATGGAATCAAAACCAATTCTACTATCAAATATAAAAATAGAATTTATCTATGGGATAATATAGATATTAGTAGACACTTTGCAAAATATAGTTTCCATAATAAAAAAAATTATTGGATTTATCAAGTAGATGTAACAGATATTGATGTCTATAAAGACCATGAAGAAAATTATAATGCATTTTATATTAAACAAAATATTTCACCCGATAGATTAAAATTAATAGATTCTAATGCCCAAGAAAATATAACGGAATTAATAAATGAAAAAGTAACCAAAACAAAAGTCATTTGCGATAATTGTAGTTGGTCTTGGAATATAAAGGATGGTGGAAAAGATTTATATGTATGTCATAAATGTGGATATGATAATAACCCTAATATTATAAATGAAAAATGTTGGAAAGGTTATACACAAAAAGGAATGAAAACCATGTTTGGAAAAAGATATCCTAATTGTGTTAAAAAACTAAAAGAAGAATTAGAAGATTATAAAGGTGAACATACTGCACCATCTAAAGACCAAGGTTATTCTCCAATGTATGATTTATATAATGCCTATGGTGATGATATATATACATCCAATGCAGTAAGATACTATGGTGATGGTTATCCATTTGATAATCTAGCAATAGCAATAATGCAATCAGCAAGAAATAAACCAAATAAATTAATTAAAATATATAGAGCAGTTCCTGACTTTAATTATCAAATAAATAAAAAAATAAAAGAACTATTGAAAATAAATCAATACTACGATAAATTTAATTTTTTACCAATCAATAATCATATCATTGATAATTTAAAAGATAAATATCCAATTGATAAATATTCATATAATGAACAAACAAGGTTAGTATTATCAGATATATTTAATCAAGTAAATGAATTAAAAACAAAATTACAAAATAATAAACTTACCATTAATAATGGTGATTGGGTTACAACAACTCTTCAATATGCTAAAGGACATGGACAAGCACACCTTAATAATAAATATAAAATAATAACAAAAACAGTTCCTGCCTCTACACTATATACAGATGGAAACTCAATACATGAATTTGGTTATAACCCTTAATTAATATCTAATATAGAAAATTATTCTAATATTACATATTTGCTCTAGCTTTATTTAATTGATTTAAATAACCTAATGCCATCTCTGATACAAATTTGTAAAATAAATCAAAATAAATTTCTTCATCTTCATTGTCTAATGAAATAACCCCACTCTGTAACATCTCTTCTCTACCAATTGGAGTTGATAATTTATTTATATTATTATCATTTAATAAACTAGCATCATAAACATGTGTTTCTAATATTATACCATTGTCTTTTACAATAGGATTATCACCATATGAATCACCAACTAATGAACTCCTATTCTCTTTAATAAAATTAATTAAATCAAATGATTTTGCATTAGGATTCATTACTATTATGCTCTCCTCTTCATAACTATTATCATAATTTACTTTAAAAAATTTAACCTTATTATTAACCTGTATATCCTTTAATTTTTTAATCCCTTTAAATACTTTTAATATACTGTTTATATCATAAATATGAAAAACTATAGGCTCACCTTCATGATATAACCTATACATTAATCCTTTCTTACCATAATCCGGCATTAAACCATACCATTGACTAGTGTCATCATCTTCAACTAATTCATATATATCAGATATTTTTTGGTCTAATATATTCTGATAAGAAGCAATTGTATCAACTATAGGTTTTTCAGTCTTATCATAATCTAATATCTTAAATAAACTCTCTTTACCACTTAACTTTGGTTGCATTTTAACTATCTCATCCCATGAAAAAATATTTTGTGTATCTTCTACATCCTCATTGTCTGCTGTCGTTACCTTATAAATTAATTTATTTTGATTGTTTGAACTAACCATTATAACTAACATATGTATTGGGTCTAAAAACTTTACAGGATTCTTACTCTTTATCTCTTTACTCCTATCCTCATCTATTACAAAATATATTGTCTGTGGTTTCCAATAACTACCACTACTATATCTTAAACCATATCTATAATTATAATACTGATTACCTTCACCCCTTGATGATATGCAAAATCCATATCCTGTTCCATATTTTACACAAGCCTTTTTTGTATTAGCTTTTAAAACTTTTAAATTATTTTGATTATATATTACATCACTATTGTCTACATTTATATCTATTGATTTCTCTATCCTCTCAATAGACTGATTTGAATCTACTACCCTTTCTAATTTATCCCAATCATATTTGGTAATATCCCTTTGGTCAATAGGTAAATTATTCTTTATCTTATTAAATTCATTTACATAATAATTAATCTCATTCATCCCCAAATATGGATTATCACTTAATAACCTTTTCTTATAATCATCCTCTACTGACTCTAATATTAATCTCTTATACTGACTCTCATTTATTAAACCTGCAAACTTTCTGAATTTTAAATGCTCCTTTATATTTGTTTTCATAACTTTTTATCTAAATAGTATTTGAATTAAAAAAAAAATATAGAAAAGAATAATTTACCATACAATAATACTTAATCAAAATGCCCCTTTATGGGGCTTTTTTTATTTGTGGTTCATTGTGGAGAAAAATGGAAAATAATGGGGAATTATATGCTCATTTATAATTAAATAAATGTTTTAATAAGTTCTTTTATAAATGGTTTATTTACAATGAGTTGGCAACATTGATTGTCAATGAGTTATGAATGAAGGCTATTGAGAATGTATAACTGATTGATATTAGCCTTTTTATATGTGAGAATGTTATTGAGGTTGTAAGCCACACATTTTCAATAAAAACACACAATTTGTATTTTTTTTATTTTTTGTGGCTGACAATCATATATAAATAGTACATTCTTAATGACATTGTTTAAAAATGAGGTGAAATAAACAATCTTTTTTGTAAATATTTGTTAAAAAATATACATTATAAGCAACATTGTTTTTAACATTTATTAACACATTGTTTTTAACATTTATTAACACATTGTTTTTAACATTTATTAACAAATTGTTTTTAACATTTATTAACAAATGACATTGTTCTGAACCCCACATTCTATTGACAATGTTCTGAGGCACAATGTGTTAGACAATGTTGGAAGAAAGCAACATTGTTTTTTTAAATAAAGTGAGATTGTATGAACAATGTTTTTTTGAACAATGTTAAATTAAATAAGAAGACATTGTTTGAAATGACATTGTATAAAAAATAAAAAAGGGTAACAATGTTTTGCTACCCAATTTTATATAAAGTATTGTGAAAATGTTACTTTAAGAATCTTAGTTTATAGATTGTGGATTGTAAAAGAGTTTCTACTTCATCTAATTGATTTTGGATGTAGGAATCTTTTATTGATGTTCTGACTTGAGCATTGTAATCCACCAATGACTTTAAATAACTGATAACTTGTTCACCACCTGTATAATCTTCAGCTTGAAAGGATTTCCAACCTGTAACAATACCGTACTTACCTTGAAAGGATTCAACTAGACTGTCAACCAAATCACCTATTGCATCATAATAATCCTTTAATGCTTTATGTTCTGCAAATGACTTTGTTTGAAGATGAAAGATATGAATTTGTCTTTGAGAATCTAAAAGTCTTGATACTAATACTACAAAGGATGATTTAGATTCTTTTTGTTGTTTAATTTCTTCGTATAATCTTTCTTTTAAACCTGTGTTTTCCATATAAACTAATTTCATATAAATAGTCTAAAAACAGGATGACAGGAAAATTGACAAAGGAAATTAAAAAAAAATCCTGTGGCAAAATAATTTTTAAAATTGTATTATTTCAAGATTTTAGATTTTTTTATTTTTTTGTTGTTAATTAAAATTAGTTTTTTACATTTGCATATCGTTTCACATTAATCATTAAAAACAAAATGAAATTACTTTCAAAAGGCAGTACCAATGCTAAGTTAGCAAAGAACGAAAGAGAATCATACATTATGTATCTTTCGCCACATACCAATAATAGTAAAGGTATTAATCTTTGCACTAATGCAACAGAAGAATGTATCTTACTTTGTTTATATGATTCAGGTTTCGCATCTGTATTTGCATCCGTAAATGAAGCAAGACAAAGAAGAACTGAATTTTATATTAATTCAAAGAAAGAATTTATAATTCAGTTGGCAAAAGAAATAAATGAATTTATTTTAGAGGCCGATGGCAAAGAAGTTTTATTCAGATTGAATGGAACAAGTGATTTAGATTTCCTGTATATGCTAAAGAAGTATGCAGATTTCGATTTCATGAAAACTCCTGACAATGTTTTCTTTTACGATTACACTAAGATTTTTGGTAAGATTTTAAAGTATGGACATTGTTCAGAGAAGTATAAACAGACATTCTCTTTTTCAGGAAGTAATACAGAAGAATGTTTAAAGGCTTTGGAATTAGGAAACAATGTTGCAATGGTTTACAAAGGTACAATGCCTAATGTTTGGAATGGATATGAAGTTGTGGATGGTGATGTTTCTGATGAAGAAATGTTCAAGTACACAGGTAAAGTATTAGGTTTGAAGCTGAAAGGCAACAGACAAAAGAAAACAAAGGTTGAATCTTTTGTGGTAATTTAGATTGTGTTTTGATAATAAAAGTCCTCTCAAAATTTGGGAGGATTTTTTTTTATTTTTTTGTTGTTAATACAATTTTCTTTTTTACATTTGCATACACATTAAATAAAATTAAAATGAAATACAATGTAATTTCACCTGATGGTTTTTCAATTACTTTTGATGAAACCTACAATACCATTAAGGAAGCAAAAAAGGCTTTCAATGAATGGAAGAAAAGATATAAATTACAAGGGTATTATTCTTCCACAAACTATGGTAGAATACCTTTAAATGAATTAGAATCTTATTGTACAATAATTGAAATAAATTAATATGAAATTTAAAAAGACTTGGAAGATTGGCGAATATGCCAAAGGTGGAGTAATATCGGTTGAAATCAATGGTAAAGTAATTACTATCATTGGTAAAGAATGGGATAGTTCACAGGGGTATAAGAAAAGTTCAAATCAAAGTAATGCAAAGGAATTTACAAGAGATACATTTCATTCTTCCTATGATTCTGATGCTGAAAGGAAAATGTTTTTCTTCCTTACTGACCTTACTACTGCTTACTATGCAGATAATATCATTAAATGGATTAAAACTAAAATTCAAATTAATTAAAATGGAAAAGAAATTTGAAGTAAGATGTAATAATTGTGATTGGGAAGGTTATGAAAATGATTTGGAAATTATTGAAGATACTTTCAAAGAAGAAAGATTTGATAGATTATTTCTCAAAGGTTGTCCTAATTGCAAAACTGATGATTATTTAATGGATATTGAAAATTAATTAAATCAAAAAATATTTTTGGAATTGTTAAAAACCTTTCCTACATTTGCAAAACAAATTAAAAACAAGAAAATGGAAAATTTCAAAGGTCAATTATTTCAGTTATACGATTTTGATAATGAAGAAGTTGGTGTAGTTTATACCAATGATGAAACTATCAGAGAAAACTTTGTTGAAGATGCTTGGAAAGAATACTTAAATTCCTATGCACTTGATGTAGATGATTTTGTTCAATTTCTTAATAAGAAATTAAATAAATTTGAAAGAGTATTTTTAGCAACAACAACCTTTTATTAAAACAAAAAATTATGTACAGAAATGTAGATGAATTAACTCAAAATGAGTTAGAAGAATTAAGAGGTAGATATTACTATCAAGCACTTGATGATGGTTCTTTAGATGAAGTTATGGGTAAAGAAATTGATTCAGAACAAGAAATACCTATGGACTTAATTAAAGACCATTACAGAGATTATTCTTTTGTTGATGAAGACTTTTTTTGTAACATTTAAATTAATTCAAATGAAATACTACATAGTTTGGATAGAAGGTTTGGAATATAAGGATGGCGAAAAGGTAAAGTCCTTAACTGATACAGGGTTTTCATATACAACCAAAATGATGGATGCAATGAGAATAAGAGAAAAGGATATACCTTTTATGTTAAATTATATGAAAAGACATGGGATTGCTGATTGGGTAATCAATTCCAATAATACCTTTATTAAAACAAGTTATGTACCCAATGGCACTTTATTAAAAATTTGGGAATAATTTGTTGTGATTTCATTTTTCTTTTTTACATTTGCATATCGTTTCACTTAAACAAAAACAAAATGACAAAGCAAGAAGTTATTTCGCAAGTTCAAAGTTCTTTGGGTTCACTATTCACCAAAGATGATGTGGTAAACTGCCTTAATATGGTGGTTGAAGAACCGAAGGTCAAACCTAAAATGCTTAACTATCCATCAAAGCAATGGTTGGACAAAATTAAAGATAGTGTTTTGGAAGCCATTCGCAATGTGGATTTTAATGATTCAGATATGTTTGAACTTGATAGTTTTGAATATAGCATTAGGTATGGAAATCAAGTTGAATTAGATTCATTCGATGTAAATGCTTGTGCATTGAAAACCTATATCGAAAATGAAATAGAAAATGCCTTTGGTGAGATTGAGGATGAAATCATTGAGATTCAAAATGAAGAAGATAGACTCAATGAGAATGAGGCACTTAAAGAAGCAATGGAAAATTAAATAAAAAGATTTGGGGGATAGAAATATTCCCCATTTTTTTGTTGTTAATTCAAATTAGTTTTTTACATTTGCATACAAATTAAAATAAAATAATTTATGGCAAACCCTTTAGTACATTCTCAATCATCGGTTAAAAGATGGGGAGGTGAAGTTGAAGATTACATTAAGATTCATTCTAAAATGGATTGTTCAAAGGCATATTTTCCTGACAACAGGCATAGAGCATTAACACATACATTCTTTTGGGTGTATGAAGTAATGATACCATTGTTTGGTGATTACATTACCAATAAAGATGGTAGGTCTGTATCTGTAAAGGATATATGTGAGTTACACATATTAGAGGATTATCGTATGAAATTCATTCCTACTGCACAAGATTTCTTACAAGAAATTGATATGAAAAATTGGATGCAGAATGGATTCAAAGAAGTTCCTGATTCATATAAAAAGATATTTCCCAATGGAGTAACTGATGAATTGGCAATGGAAAAAAAAGTAACAAAAATTTTGGTTGATTAGTTGTTAATTCAATTTTTCTTTTTACATTTGCATACACATTAAACAAAAAAAATTATGTCTTACAAAAAGTATATCGAAGATTTGGCCTTACGCTTTCCAAATGTTAAAAAAATTAGCGTTGATTACTATGGTGCAGGTGATTCATTTGAATCATTCAATGACCTTAACTTTGAAACAAAGGAAGGCGAAGTTTCGCCCAATTTTTCTTTTGATTATAAGGAAAGGGTTTCATTATTGAATGAAACAGAAATGAATGGATTGCTTTGGGATGCAATAGAAAAATCAGATGCAGACTTTAACAATGAAGGTTCAAGAGGTTATGTACATATTGATTTGGAAAATACAACATTAGAGGTGGAAAACTACTACATTGTTCAATCAGAAGAACTTGGTGGTGGTGTTGGGCCTTATATTCCAGAAGAGGAAGAAGATTAGTCTTTGATTTGTTTTTGGGTTTTTTAATTGTCATAAAAGTCCTCTCAAAATTTGGGAGGATTTTTTTTATCTTTTTGTTGTTAATACAAATTTTATTTTTACATTTGCATATCGTTTCACATTAAAAAAAATACTATGTTTAAAGTAACCGCAAAGGATGTAATCAGCACAATGGTAAACATTGGACTTGATGTAACCATTGAAAAAGATGGTAATGAATACGATTTGGAACTCAATGTCAAGTATGAAGATATGCCAAACTTTGGCACTACCGATATTACTTGGGAAGTCGTTGATGGTGATGATTCCATATTGGAGCAGGATGATATGCAAAACCAATTAGATGAATTTGTTCAGGAGTATGTTTACAATAACATTGGTAAATTTTAAATAAATTAGTTATGCCTAATTGGATTACAAACATTCTTACCATCAATGCTGATGAAAAGATGGTAGAGAAGATTCTTTCTCAAGTCAAGTCAGATGAATCTGAATTTGATTTCAATAACATTGTTCCACAACCCGCTGAATTAGAAGGAACAAAAGCACCGACAAAGATTATTTCAGATGAAGAATATGCTTTAGATTCTTCAAAGGGAATTACCCAAGCAATGTCAGATGAATTAATTTCAAAATACGGATATGATAATTGGTATGATTGGAGATATGAGAATTGGGGAACCAAATGGAATTCTGATGAAGTTCATATCTCTGATAATGAAATAACTTTCAATACTGCTTGGTGTAATCCTATGGCACTACTTGTTGCCTTGTCAAGAAAATACCCGGACATTCAATTTGATATAAAATTCTCTGATGAAGATTTTGGGTATAATGTAGGTACATATATCCTTAAAGATGGTGAGGAAATTGATTGCTATATTCCAGAAGGTGGAACAGAAGATGCTTATGAACTTGCTTTTGAAATTCAAGGTGGTAATGATTATTATACTTGGGATATTCTTTTCGATGCTGATGAAGATAAGGAATTAGATACCTTTTTCAAGACTATGGTAAAGATTGCATATAAGAATGACAAGGTAATTGACAATGATATGCCATTGCCAATATTAAATGAATTCCTTTCACTTGCTTTGGCAGATGAAGAGTATGAGTTTGCTGATAAGGTAAAGAAGGCAATAGAATCAAAAGAACAAATTGAAAAATAATTGTTGTTAATTCAAATTTTATTTTTACATTTGCATATCGTTTCACATTTTAAAAAAAGTTATGTCAAATCCATTTCCAAGAGCCGCTTCAGGCAGTTACAAAAATGTCCTTGTTGAAGGACTGAACAAGATTGGCGAAGATAAAGTAGCCGTTCAATTCGCAAAAGGCAATATGAAACTTGCCATTGCTTCTTCCATCTATGGCAATGTAAAACTCTTTCCTGAATTAAAAGAGGTTTGCCTAAAAGCATTGGATTCACTTGAACCGAATGATGTGGTCAATTACTATCGTTATGGTATTGCCTTTGGTGATTTCCTCATAGCCTCAAGTGATGTGTCCTTTGTGTATGACCCGACTGATGCAAAGGCAGTTGCACACGATAAGGCAATGAGAGAGAAAGATGGTGCAGAGATTCTTAATCCGTATTTTAACTAAAATAAATTTGGGGGATTAAGTTCCCCCATTTTTTTT
>Ga0214917_10000798_pt1 | contig 40944 bp, 39 predicted proteins | sample LL_1208_BB_MetaG_FD_177983 | JGI IMG/M metagenome (GOLD analysis project Ga0214917, IMG submission 177983) | Freshwater microbial communities from Lake Lanier, Atlanta, Georgia, United States - LL_1208_BB | ecosystem: Environmental > Aquatic > Freshwater > Lake | place: USA: Georgia | collected... | reverse complement strand
CCGGCGTCGGGCAAACCGAGGTACGAGGCGGTGAGCCAGTAGCCGGAGGCATAGACGGCGTCGAAACCGACTCGCTCGGCGAGCATGGTGGAGATCATGTCGAACACACCGGGCGCGACGATGAATCGGCCGGCGGCGAGCTTTTGCTTTAGTCGTGGGTCTGCCATGGATATTCCGCTGCGATGCTGGAGAGAGGAAAGATCGTGCGGCAACATAGCAGACATGAATGACCGACTCACGGTGCGCCGGGTGCGCACGCAATTCAGCGCGCTGCTGTGCGGCGCGGTTTTGGCTTGCGGCGGGACGCTCGCCGCCGCCGCCACCATCGAAACGCGCGGCGCGTTGGTGCTCGACGGCGTGCCCGCGCATTCGGCCAGCGTCGAAACGCTCGATCGTTGGCTGGTCGGACGCAGTGCGACGTTCCAAGATTTCATGGGCGACGGCAGCGTGCTCGTCACGACGCGCTTCGCCGATGCCGAGCAAGTGCACAGAATCTCGATGCCGCGCGGCGCGCGGGAGCAACTAACTTTCGATAACGACCCGGTTGCCGGTGCGAGTGCCGCGCCGGTCGGCACGCATTTCGTCTTCGCACGGGATCGTGGCGGCAACGAAAACGCCCAGCTTTATTCATACGACTTCGAGTCGCGGCACACGCGCATGCTCACGGACGGCCGCTCGCGCCACGGCAATGTCGTCTGGTCGCCGGACGGCAATTACATCGCGTTCCAAAGCAACGCGCGCGACGGCACACATCAAGATATTTACGTACGACAGCTTCAAGCAGACAGCTCGCGACTTTTGGTGGCCTCACAAGGGCAGACGTGGAGTCCGCTCGACTGGTCACCGGACGGGCGACAACTTTTAATCCAGAATTACGTTTCGATCGGTGAAGCGTGGCTCGCGATCGTCGACGTCGCGAGTGGTGCAATTCGGCCGTTGCAGTTGACGACGGATGCAAAAATTCGCACCGGCATCGGCAGCGCGAAATTTTCGGCCGATGGTCGCGGCATTTGGTTCAGCGCCGATGCGGGCGGCGAATTTCGTGAATTGCGTTTTTTAGATCTCGACACCGGCCGTACGCGCTCGCTCACCGCCGGTGTGCCCTGGGACGTCGACGACATCACCGTCGGTGCGGATGGGCACTATCTCGCCTACGTCACCAACGTCGACGGTTACGATCGACTCACGGTGTACGACCTCGGCGCGGCGCGCGCCGTACCGCTCGCAGGCTTGCCCGATGGGCTCGTCACCAATCTGCGCTTCGATCGCAGCGGCACGAAGCTCGGGCTCAGCATCGAATCGTCGCGGGTGCCGCGCGACGTGTGGACCTACGACATCGCGCAGCACGAAGCGACCCGCTGGACATTCAGCGAAACGGGCACGATCGACCCGACGTCGTTCGTCGCGGCGCAAGTGGTGCGCTATCCGACTTGGGATCGCGTCGATCGCCAACCGCGTCTCGTGCCGGCGCTCGTCTATCGCCCCGGGCCGAATGCACCGCGTACGGCGCGGGGCAAACAACCGGTACTGATCGACATTCACGGTGGGCCCGAAGGCCAATCGCGCCCCGGCTATTCGGCGTTCACCCAATATTTAGTCAATGAAATGGGTTACGTCGTCATCCAACCGAACGTGCGTGGTTCGACCGGCTACGGCCGTGCCTACTCGAACCTCGACAACGGCATGCTGCGCGAGGATGCGGTGCGCGATATCGGTTCGTTGTTGGTGTGGATCGCCGCACAGCCCGGCTTCGACGTCGATCGCGTCGTCGTCACGGGTGGCTCGTACGGCGGCTACATGTCGCTGGCGACGATGGTCAATTACGGCGATCGACTTCGCGGCGGCATCGACGTCGTCGGCATCAGCAACTTCGTGACCTTCTTGAATAACACTTCGTCTTATCGTCGCGATCTACGGCGTGCCGAATACGGCGACGAGCGCGACCCGAAGATGAACGCGTTCCTACAACGCATTTCGCCGCTCGCGCGAGCGCGAGCGATTCGCAAACCGTTGCTAGTGGTGCAAGGTCTCAACGATCCGCGCGTGCCGGCCAACGAAAGCGCGCAGATGGTCGCGGCGGTGCGCGCCAACGGCACCGAGGTCTGGTATCTCGCGGCCAAAGACGAAGGCCACGGCTTCCGTAAAAAAGGTAACCGCGACTTTTATTTGAAAACGGTCGCGACTTTTTTGGAGCGGTTGCGGGGCGATTAACGCTTGCCGAAAGATGCTTTCGGCACCGAGCTCAGCACCGAACGCTGCTTCGAATAGTAGGCGGCGAGTTGTTCGATGTCGGCAGCGGTCAGCTGTCCGGCGAAGCCCGCCATGATGGCGTTCTTGCGACCGCCTTTTTTGTAGTCGGTGAGCGCGCGGATCAAATAATCGTCATATTGACCGGCGAGCGACGGATATTGCGGCGTGATGCCGATGCCGTCGGTGCCGTGACACGAAACGCAGACCGCAGCCGCAGCGGGCGGCGTGCCGACCGGCTTCGCCTCGGCGGGCGGCTTCACTGCCGGGCCGGCCAAGTAGGCGGCCACGTCCAAAATGTCCCGATCGTCGAGCGACGAGGCGTTCGCGTGCATCGTGCCGTGACTACGTTCACCGCTGCGATAGGCCTGCAACGCGCTCACGAGATATTCGGCGGACTGGCCGTGCAGCTTCGGTACGCGATAGACCGGATACGCGTTTTTGTAGTTGGGGATACCGTGGCATCCGAGGCAGGTGTAGCCGATGTTGGCACCGCGAGCCGCGTCGCCGGTCGCCTGCGCGTGGGAAGTCGGCGCTGCGACGAGACCGACGAAAGACAACACTGCCAGCACGCCGAGACGCGCAACCGAAAACTTGCTCACCGCGACAACCCCCAGGACCTCGAGTTTCGAGCGTAAAAACGGCCGCGATGTTAAGGTTTAACGGTTGGAAAAGCCACCACGCAGCGACCTCGTCACACCCGCATGATCGCCCTCATCCAGCGCGTTTCCTCGGCCAGCGTGCGCGTCGCCGACCGACAAATCGGTGCAATCGGAACTGGCTTGCTGGCACTCATCGGCGTGCAGCCGCAGGATGACGAGGAGACCACGCAGCGGTTATTAGACCGCCTGCTCGCCTATCGTGTTTTTCCCGACGACCAAGGCCGCATGAACCGCTCGTTGCACGAGACGGGCGGCGGTCTGTTGCTGGTGCCGCAGTTCACGCTCGCTGCCGACACCCGCAAAGGCAATCGGCCCGGCTTCAGCACGGCGGCCGCACCCGCGGACGCCGAGCGGCTGTTCGCACGGTTGTGCGCGCTCGCACGCGCGGCGCATCCGGTGGTCGAGACCGGCCACTTCGGCGCCGATATGCAGGTCGCGCTGGTCAACGACGGGCCGGTCACCTTCTGGTTACAGAGCGGCGCACCGGGTAGCGGCGGGAACTAATCGCCAGCCGTTTGGCCTATCATCCATCCATGCGTGCAGTGCCACGCGAGTAACCGGCATAGCCAGAGGTCGTCATGGGAATCGGAATGCGCGAACTGATCGTCATCCTACTGGTCGTGTTGGTGGTGTTCGGCGCCAAAAAATTGCGCACCATCGGCGAAGATCTCGGCGCGGCCGTGCGCGGCTTCAAAAAAGGCATGGACGACGGCGACGCTTCCGAAAGCGTGCGCCAGATCAAGCGCGAGAGCGCCGATGCCGATTTCCCCGAAAAGGCGAAGCAGGCCTCGACCGAGCACAAATCGCCCAATCACAACGCTTGATGCGATCGGCCTGAGTTGAAGGAGCTGCGGCCAGACCGGTCGCTGCACGCCTGCCATGTTCGAAGTCGGATTCAGCGAACTGCTCGTGATCGCGGCGCTCGCGCTGATCGTGCTCGGGCCCGAGAAGCTGCCCAAAGTGGTCGGCGAGATCGGTCGCTGGATGGGCCGCGCCCGCGCCATGGCGCGTCAGTTCCGCGAGCAGCTCGAGGAAGAAGCTGCCGAGGTCCAGCGCAAAGCCGAAGCGCCGGTCGTGAGCCAAACGCCCGCGACGCATTCGTCAGCCGAAGCCCAGCCCGGCGCGGACATGCACCCACCGGCCGAACCTTACGCGCCCGCCGAAGTGCACGCGGCCACCGACCCGCACACGCCGCACGATACCCACGTGACACCGGATACGCCGCCGACTGCCAAACCAGACGATGAGCGACGAGCCTGAGCAACTAGCCGAAGGCACGCTGATCTCGCATCTGCTCGAGTTGCGCGATCGGTTGCTGCGTTCGCTGATCGCAGTCGTCGTGGTGCTCGTGCCCTGCGCGTTCTATTCGAACGAGCTGTTCACGCTCATCGCACAGCCGCTCATCGACCAGCTGCCGGAAAATTCGTCTTTGATCGCAACCAGCGTCATCTCGCCGTTCATGACGCCGTTCAAATTATCGTTCTTCGTCGCGCTATTCATCGCCATCCCGTACGTGCTCTATCAAATCTGGGCCTTCGTCGCACCCGGCCTCTATCGCCACGAAAAACGCTTTGCCGTGCCGTTGTTGTTGTCGTCGATCGTGTTGTTTTACGTCGGCGTGGTCTTCGCTTATCTCTTCGTATTCCCGGTGATGTTCGAGTTCTTCGCTGCGACGACTCCGAAGGGCGTGCGCATGATGACCGACATCAACAGCTATCTCGATTTCGTGTTGACGATGTTCTTCTGCTTCGGTGTCGCATTCGAAGTGCCGGTGGTGGTCGTGCTGCTGGTACTCACGAACCTCGTCAAAATCGAAAATTTGAAAGAGTCGCGAGGCTACGTGCTGATCGCGATTTTCGTCGTCGCGGCGATCCTCACGCCACCCGACGCGGTGTCGCAGTGCATCATGGCGATCCCGATGTATCTGCTCTACGAGGGGGGCATCATCATGGCGCGCATCATGCAGGGTATGCGCCGCAAGGACGCTGACCGCGCGGACGACACCGAAGGGTCCGACGCCTAACTCCACCCACCGCGGCGCCGCCTTGCCCGATGGGGCGGGCTTCACGCACACTCGGAACCCTCGTTCCGTTTCGATCTCAGGTAACGCATGTCACAGGAAAAAACTTTCCTCGGCCATCCGCGCGGACTCGCCACGCTGTTCATGACCGAGTTCTTCGAGCGCTTCACCTATTACGGCATGCGCGCGTTGCTGGTGCTGTTCTTGGTTGCTGCAACCACCGATGCGAATCCCGGCTTCGGCATGGATCGTGAAACTGCCGGTGCCATCTACGGCCTCTACACCGGAGCGGTTTTTTTGTTCTCATTACCGGGCGGTTGGATCGCCGATCGGCTGATCGGTCAACGTCGCGCCGTCTATTACGGCGGCATCTTGATCGCCATCGGCAATTTTTTGCTCGCCGTGCCGAGTACGGCAGCCGTGTTCTATCTCGGTCTCGCCACCATCGTGATCGGTGTCGGACTTTTGAAGCCGAACATCTCGGCGATCGTCGGCGCGCTCTACGAAGGCCAACCGGGCGCGCGTCGCGACGCCGGTTTCTCGATCTTCTATATGGGCATCAACCTGGGTGCGATGATCGCACCGCTGGTCGCCGGCACGATCGGTGAGTCGTGGAATTGGCGGGCGGGATTTTTCTGCGCCGGCGCGGCGACCTTGATCGGCGTGCTGCAATTTCGCGCCACGGAACATTACCTCGGTGATGCGGGCGCGGCGCCGCAAGACGTGTCGGACACCGAGCGTGCCCGCGGCTACCGCAACATCGCGATCGGTGGTGTCGCGGTGGCGGTGGTTGCGGTGTTGCTGTACGTCGGCGTAGTGCCGGTCACCATCACGGTGCTCGCGCAGTTGTTCGCCTCCGGCATGGTCGCCGTCGGATTTTTGTTCTTCGGGTACGTGTTGCTGTTCGGCGGACTGAGCAGCGAAGAGAAAGGTCGCGTGCTGTTGATCGCATTGTTCTTCCTCAGTGCCGCGCTCTTTTGGGCGGGCTTCGAACAAGCCGCCACCACGTTCAATTTGTTCGCGCAAGATTTCACCGACCGCTCTTGGCTGGGCGCATCGTTCCCCGACGGCGTGCATCCGGCATCGTGGTACCAATCGGCGAATCCGACCTTCGTCGTCTTGTTCGCACCGGTGTTCGCTTGGGTGTGGGTCGCACTCGGTAAACGAAATCTCGATCCGTCGTCGCCGGCGAAATTCGGCCTCGCGCTGTTGTTGCTCGGCATCGGCTTTCTCACGATGATGCTCGCTTCGCAATTGGTGGTCGCATCGGGCGGCAAGGTCGCACCGACGTGGTTGTTGCTCACCTACCTGCTGCACACCTTCGGCGAGTTGTGCCTATCACCGGTCGGACTGTCGAACATCACCAAGCTCGCACCGAAAAGATTCGTCGGTCAGATGCTCGGCACGTGGTTTTTGGGTTCCGCGGTCGGTAATGCACTCGCGGGTTTGATCGGCGGTCACGTCGGTTCGTCGGCCGCGAGCGAACTGCCCGGACAATTTTTGCAGATGTGCTTCATCGCGGGCGGCGCCGGATTGTTGTTGATCTTCGCCTCGCCGTGGCTCAAACGTCTCGCAGGTCGCGACGCGTGAGCACGAACGACACGATCGCGCCGCAGCTAACCTTCCGCGCGATCGTTTTGTCGATCGTGCTCGCGATGGTGCTCGCGGCGGCGAACACCTATCTCGGCTTGTTCGCCGGGATGACGATCGCCTCGGCGATTCCCGCCGCAGTGGTGTCGATGGCGGTGCTACGCGTGCTCGGCGGCGGCGGCATGCTCGAGAACAACATCGTGCAAACCGGCGCCTCTGCAGGCTCGTCGATCGCCTCGGGCGTGATCTTCACCATCCCCGCGCTCGTGATTCTCGGGTTTTGGCAGGACTTCGAATACGCTTGGGTACTGACCATCGCCGGTCTCGGCGGCATCTTGGGCGTGTTGTTCTCGGTGCCGCTACGTCGCGCGCTCGTGGTGGAACAAAAGCTCGCGTTCCCCGAAGGCCAAGCGGCGGCCGAAGTACTCAAGACCGGCGACAACCCGGCGCAGGGCGTGCGCATCTTGGGCGGTTCGGCGTTGGGCGGCGCATTCGCCAAGCTCGCTGCCGCGAGTGGTTTGAAATTGATTCCGGACACCGCTGCCGCCGCTGGCTTCGCAGGTCCGTACATCGCCTATTACGGCACGAATCTTTCGCCCGCCTTGCTCGGCGTCGGCTATATCGTCGGTCTCAACGTCGGCATCGTAAGTCTCGTCGGCGCGATGATTTCTTGGAACGTCGCGATCCCGATCTACGGCGCGCACTTCCTACCGTTCGACGCCGAACTCGCGAAACTCGCAACCGATATGCCGGCCGAGGAGCTTGCCGGATTTCTTTGGTCGAAGCGTATCCGCTATCTCGGCGTCGGCGCTTTGCTGGTCGGTGGTATTTGGACGCTGATCTCGTTACGTCATTCTTTGATTTCCGGGGTGCGCAGCGGGCTTGCCGCGGCGCGCGCGAGTGCCGCCGGTGTAGTCGTCGCACACACCGAGCAAGACTTGTCGATGAAGTCAGTGTTGATCGGCATCGTACTGTTCACGATTCCGTTGTGGGCGCTCTATCAAACCATCGTCGGTTCGCTCGCCGTGAGCTTACCGATGACCATCATCATGGTGGTCGCCGGATTTTTGTTCTGCTCGGTATCGGCGTACATGGCCGGCCTCGTAGGCTCGTCGAACAATCCGGTCTCGGGCATCACCATCGCGACGATTTTGTTCGCCGCCGTGGTGTTACTCGGCTTGATGGGTCGTGGCAGTGCCGTGGGCCCCGTCGCAGCGATCATGATCGGTGCGGTCGTGTGCTGCGCCGCGTGCATCGCCGGCGACAATTTGCAAGATTTGAAATGTGGGTACGTGATCGGTGCAACACCGTGGCGTCAGCAAGTGATGCTCGCGATCGGTGCCGCGAGCAGCGCACTCGTGATGGCGCCGGTGCTCAATTTGCTCGCCAAAGCCTACGGCATCGGTGTGCCGAGCGCGGCGCACCCGGACCCCCTGCTCGCACCACAAGCGACGCTGATGGCTTCGGTCGCCAAAGGAATTTTCGGCGGATCGCTGCCGTGGGGCATGATCGGCATCGGCGTACTGCTCGGCATCGCGATCATCCTGGTCGACGAATCTTTGAAAGCGCGCGGCTCGACGTTCCGCACACCGGTGTTGGCGGTGGCGATTGGAATCTACCTGCCGCTCGATTTGATGGTGCCCATCTTCTTGGGTGGTTTGCTCGCACATCTCGCCGAGCGTCACCTGCGACGTGCCGGTGTCGCGCAGGAAGACTTCGAACATCGCAATCGCAAAGGCATTTTGTTCGCAGCGGGCATGATCACCGGTGAGGCGTTGATGGGCATCGGTATCGCCGTGCCGATCGTGACCTCGGGCAGCGCCGACGTGCTGGCGTTGCCAGCGTCGCTACACTTCGGTGGTTTGGTCGGATTGGTCGTGCTCGGCGCGTTAGCGTGGTGGCTGTACCGAACGGCGGTGGCGGACGAAGCGCGTTGAGCGTCGATTCCCGCCGTCGCGCGACGGCTATCTTTTGTTTCGCGCTGATCTACCTCGTCTGGGGCTCGACCTACCTCACCACCAAAATCGGCGTGCGTACACTGCCGCCGTTCATGTTCGGCGGTGCGCGATTTTTGATTGGCGGTCTTTTACTGTACGGCCTAGTGTGTATTTTGCGCGCGCGGCGCGGCGAGCCACCACCGAAACCGACGCGCAGCGATTGGCGACATTTAGCGATCGTCGGTTTCGTCGGTGTGTTCGCCTCCAACGGCGGCAACGTGTGGGGCGTGCAGCATCTCGCCTCGAACCAAGCGGCGCTGCTCAACGTGTCGGCGACTTTTTGGATCGCGTTACTCGGCACATTCGGCAAGCGCGCACATCCTTTGAGCTCACGCGCCGCGCTCGGACTCGCGGTCGGCTTCGTCGGCACGGCGTTGATCGCGTGGCCCTCGCAAGGTTGGGCGGCACTAACCGATACGACGTCGTCGGCCGTGGGCGCGGGCACGCTCGCCGTGTTATTCGCCTGTTTCAACTGGGCGGTCGCGACCAACTATTTACGTAACGTCGAGACGACGCTCGATGTGATGACGTTCACGGGATTACAAATGATAATCGGTGGCGCGCTGCTGATCTCGGCAGGACTTTTGACCGGCGAAGGTCAGGCATGGAATTGGAATCCGATCGGGCTCGCGATGCTCGCCTACATGACGATCTTCAGCTCGTGTCTCGCCTACACCGCTTATGGTTGGTTATCGGTGAACATGACACCCGCGCAGGTGTCGACGTATGCGTTCGTGAATCCGGCGGTTGCCACGTTGCTCGGCTGGTGGGTGCTCGACGAACATTTGAGCGTCGCGCAAGGCACCGGCATGGCGGTGATTCTCGGCGCAATGTTGCTCGTCAACTGGCCCGCGGCGCAGGACAGCGCGCGATGAGCGGTTCGTTGCGCACGGCGCCGAGATCGACTGGCACCTCACGCCGCGCAGCGTTCGGAAATTCGATCACGGCGACGTGGTTATCACCTTTCTCGTCGCGCATGTTGGTGAGACCTTCGTAGCGCAACAGAGCGCGGTCGCTCTTGCGATACGACACGTCGATGTGTGGCAGCACCCAACCGATCACGCCGGACAACGCCAAGCGAATCACGCTCACCGGCACACCTTCGAAAGTGCTGTCGTGGTGCTTACGAATCTTGAAAGTGAGCGCCTCGAGGCGGCTCGGTACCAAAAAAGAAAACTTCACGGTGTTACCCGCCTCGAGTTCGGTCCACTGACTGCGAACGAATTCGTCGAAGCCCGCATCGACGACCAGCGCGGCGTCTTGCGGCACCGACGCCTCGCGTTGCGGCGCACGCGCGTCGGCTCGCTGAAAAACTTTGATGCCGCTCGCAGTGCGCCGTAGGCCTTCTTGATAGCCCGAGCGCGCGTCAAACAGCGTAAATTCGGGAACTGCACGCGTCGTTCCGTAGGTCAATTCTTTGCGCGCGAAGGCGGGGCCGCCGAGGGAGCAGCGATAGAGAACGACGCGCTGCTCACCGACACGCCCAACGTTTTGGATGTAGTGCGATTCGACGTACAACAATTCGCGCGTACGGGAGTCGCGTGCGATTGCAGCCAACTGCAGATCGGTGGTGCTCGCCGCGCTCGGGCCACCGGGTAGCATGAGGGCGAGTATCGTCGCGAACACGGTCGCCCGCCGGAGAAATTGGCGCGACGTCGAGCGGCTGACGGTTTCACCGACCATCGATCCGCACCACGCGAACGCCGCCGAACAACCACGACCCGACCCAACCGGTCATGCTCACGATGAGCGCGCCAAAGAACGCGCTGCGAAAATTCGTAATGTCGAAGCCGGGCAGCAGCGACGATACGAGCGCCAACATCGCGGCATTCACCACCAGAATGAAGAAACCAAAAGTGAGCACCGTGAAGGGCAGCGTGAGCAAGATCATCAGCGGTCGCAACACGGCGTTGACGATGCCGAGTAACAGCGCAGCGAGCAGCAAGGTCGAGGCGGAGTCGATCGCGAAACCGTCGATCCACTCGGTGGCGATCCACAGCCCGAAAGCCGCGATCACCGCACGCAATATGAACCCCGTCATCGGTCGCCTCCTTCCTCGCATTGTGCCACCGCGTTATGCTCGGCCGCACGACAACCTATCGTTTGAGGGATGAACATGGCGCAAGTTCACTTGGTGATGCTGCTGGCGTTGCTCGAATACTTCGTGTTCTCGATGGCCGTCGGGCGTGCCCGCTACAAATTCGGCGTCAAGGCACCGGCGATCTCCGGGCAGCCGGATTTCGAGCGCTACTACCGCGGTCAAATGAATACGCTCGAGCAACTGATCATCTTCTTGCCGGCGCTGTGGAGCTTCGCAACCTTCGTCGACGCCGACTGGGCGGCGCTGTTGGGCGTGGTGTTCATCGTCGGTCGTGCGCTGTATTTCACGGGGTACGTGAAGGCGGCCGAGAAGCGCAGCGCGGGTTTCGGGCTCTCGACCTTGCCGATGTTGGTGTTGTTGCTCGGCGGAATTTACGGCGCGGCGCGTACGCTCATCGGCTGACGCGTTCCCGCAGTAACACGTACACCACCGGCACGAATGACACGCCGATGATCGCGATGGTCACGAGGCCGAAGTTGTCGCGCACCAGCGGCAGGTTGCCGAATAGGTAGCCCCCGCTGACGAAGATCGTGACCCAAAGAATTGCACCGAGCACGTTGAAACTCTGGAAGCGCAAATAGTTCATTCGACCGACGCCGGCGACGAACGGTGCAAAAGTGCGTAGCAGCGGCAAGAAGCGCGACAGCACCACCGTCTTGCCGCCGTGACGCGTGAAGAACGCCTCGGTGCTTTGCAGGTGTTCGAGTTTCAAAAGTCGATAGCGACCGCTGAACGCAGGCGGTCCGATCGCACGTCCGATCGCGTAATTACAGGTGTTGCCGAGAAACGCGGCCAGCATCAGCGCCGGTACGATGTAACCGACCACGAGCGTGCCGCTGGTGTCGATCGCACATAGCGCGCCGACCGCGAACAACAAAGAATCACCCGGCAACCAAGGTGTTACGACGAGGCCGGTCTCGGCGAAGACGATCACGAACAGGATCGCGTAGATCCAGGGTCCGTACGCGGTCAACAACTCGACCAGGTGTTTGTCGAGATGCAGCACGAAGTCGATGCCGAATTGAACGAGTTCAAGCAAGAGATGGGCCTCAGGCGCGGGTTTTTTGGGATCGCGTCGCGTGCGCGAATTCGCGCAAAGCCGCTTTGACCTCGGGATCGCGCGCGGGTTCCCCGGGCACGGATTCACGACCTTTGAGCGTCACGTCCGGCTCGATCCCACGTTCGTTGATCATCGCTCCGGAAGGTGTCGCGTAGCGCGAGGTGGTCAATTTCAAGGCGCGGCCGTCGGCGAGCGGAATCACGCTTTGCACGAGGCCTTTGCCGAAAGTCTTTCGACCGATGAGTCGTCCGCGATGATTGTCTTTGATCGCGCCGGCGAGAATCTCGGCGGCCGAAGCCGATGCGCCGTTCACGAGCACGACGAGATCGACGCCGGGCAAAGATTGTCCGGGCTTGGCGTCCATACGGAAGCGCGCATCGGGTGCACGACCTTCGGCCGAGACGATGTTGCCCGTGTCGAGCAACGCGTCGGCGACCGCGACGGCAGCCTCGAGCACGCCACCCGGATTATTGCGGAGGTCGAGCACTACACCATCGAGTTTGTGCGACTTCTGCAAACTTTTGACGACGGTGTCGAAATCGCTCGCGGTCGTATCGCTGAAAGAGACGATGCGGATATAGGCGTGCGTCGGGTCTAACATTTCGCCCGATACGCTGTGCACTTCGACCCGAGTGCGCTCGAGCGACACGTCGACCAGCTCACCGCTGCCCGCGCGTCGCACCGTCAAGCGTACGCGCGAGCCTGCTGGACCGCGCATCTGTTCGATCGCCTCGCCGACGTCGCGGCCGACCGGTGCATCGTCGATGCGTACGATCTCGTCACCGCGGCGCAAGCCGGCGCGCGCCGCGGGCGAGTCGGCGAGCGGTCGCAAGACGCGGATGGCTTTGCCTTCCGCAGCCACTTCGATGCCGATGCCCGGATAGTTGCCGGCGGCACCACGGCGAATCTCTTCGAACTCTCGTTGATCGAGGTAAGCGGAATACGGGTCGAGGCCCGCGACCATACCGCGCGCCGCAGCCTCCAGCAGTTGCTCGCGCGGCACCTCGTCGACGTATTCGCGACGTACGCGTTGCAGAATTTCGGCGAATCGTTGTTGATCTTCGAAGGTGAGGCCGGGTGCGAGCGCAGCGGATGGAGCATTCGTCGGCGACGATCGTGCGGCCGGTGCTTGCGGCCCGCGCCGTTCGGCGCGCGCGTCGCCGCTGGTTTCGACACGCGGCGGCTTTGCCGCAGGCGCAAAAAATTTCAGCCAACCCACAGCGATCAGCAAGCCGAGCGCGATGCCGACGGCGAGCGTGAGCAGATGTCTGCGACCGGAATTCATGGGCGACGCATCTTATTCCGGCTCACGGCGCCTTGTCGCGGAACCAGATCACCGGATCGACCGGACGCGCGCCGCGACGGATTTCGAAATAAAGGCCGGGCGCACCGCTGCCGCCGGAATCGCCGACCGAAGCGACCGTGTCGCCTGCCGCCACACGATCACCGACTGCGCGGAACAAGTTTTCGTTGTGACCATAGAGGCTGAGATAGCCGTCACCGTGATCGATGATGAGCAGTCGGCCGAGACCCGCGAGCCAATCGGCATAGACGACGCGACCTTGATGCACGGCACGCACCGGTGTGCCACGTTCGGCGGCGATTAGCACTCCGTCCCATTTGACCGTGCCGGCACGCACGTCACCGAACCGCGCGATCACCTTGCCGTTCGCCGGCCAACCGAGTTTGCCGCGCAAATTCGCAAACGGACTTTTGACGTCCGGTGGCGGAAATTTTTGCGCGGCTTTACGCAACTCGCGTAATAATTTTTCGAGTGCCGCTTGCTCACGCTGTAACCGCTGTAAAGCGGCGGCGCGGTTGCGCGCCTCGACGTTCAGTTGTGCGAGCACTTGACCACGCTCGACCCGCGCTTGATCGAGGCGCACCACCTCTTGCTGTCGTTCGGATTCGAGTCGTGCGAGTCGCTCGCGCTCGGTTTCGAGTTGCCGATCGAGCGTTGCGATCTCGGTCAGATGACCTTTGATGACGTTGATTTGGCCGGCGCGTGCGCGACCGAAGTAGCCGTAATAGGAGAACATCCGGCCAGCGAGTTCCGGATCGCGTTGATTGAGGAACATTTCGACCGGTTCGCGTTGGCCGATGAGATAAGCGGCGCGTAATTGCGATGCGAGTGCCTTGCGCTCGGCAGCGAGCGCCGCCTCGCGTTCGGTACGTTGCCGCGCCAACATGTCGCGACGCCGTTCGCGCTCTTCGCGCTCGCCGCGCACACGATCAAGTTGATCGCGCGCCGCACCGGCAGATTTCTCCGCCTCGCGCAGACTGCGCGCGAGCCGATCGCGCTCGGCGGCATCTTGTGCAACTTGTGCCCGTACGCGCTCGATCTCAGCACGTAATTGCTTCAGATCGGCCTCGGTGCGCGCTGCGTCCTGCGCAGATAGAGCACCCGAACCGGCCAGCAGGCCGGCCAGCAACCAAAGAACCGGGCCGCGTCGCTTCATCGGAACGAATTGTAGCCGCAGGTGCGGATATAATCGCGCCATGGACAAATTACCCGAGTACGTCGCGAACCATCCGTGGCTCGTCGCCATTGCCGCGGTCGCACTCGTGGTCGTCGTCGTGTACGAAATCATGGCGCGTCGTGACGACTTCGCGTCGATCTCTTCGCAGGAACTCATCCGACTGCAAAACGGCGGTGCGTTGGTACTGGACCTACGCGATCCCGAGTCGTTCGCCGCAGGCCACATCAACGGCGCGCGGCACATGGACTCCGCCGACATCCTGCGTGCCACCGAAAAACTGCGCAAATACAAGGAAAAGCCGGTCATCGTCTACTGTAAATCCGGTGTCACGGGCGCCTCGGCAGTGCGCGTACTCGCCTCGCAGGGCTTCGGTCAGGCGTTCAATCTGCGCGGCGGACTCGCCACGTGGAGCGCCGACGGTTTGCCGCTCACGCAAGACGAGAAGAGCTGAGACATGAGCGCCGCAGTCGTCATGTACGCGACGGGCTGGTGCCCTTATTGCGAACGCGCGCGACAACTATTGAAGCGTAAAGGCGTCGAGGTCACCGAACTCGACATCGACAAAGATCCCGCACTGCGAGAACAAATGATGCAGCGCAGCGGGCGCCGCACGGTACCCCAAATTTTCGTCGGCGACGTGCACGTCGGCGGTTGCGACGATCTGCACGAACTCGAGGCGCGTGGTGGCCTCGACCCACTGCTCACACGATGAGAGGCTGAAAATGTCCGAACCGACCGGCGCCGACGGCGTCACCCAATCAGATCCCAACGCGCCCGAGTTTTCGCTGCAATCGGTTTACGTCAAAGACGTTTCGTTCGAAGCACCACGCGGTCCACGCGTCGACACCGAATGGAATCCGCAGGTGTCGCTCGAACTCAACACCGGCTCGGAGCAAGTCGGTGAGGCTTTGCACGAAGTCGTGCTCACCATCAGCGTCACCGTCAAAAATGGTGACCAAACCGCGTTCCTGGTCGAGGTCAAGCAAGCAGGCTTATTCGGTGTGCGCAATCTCTCCGACGCCGATTATCGGCACGCCGTGGCGAGCATCGCGCCGACCGTGCTGTTCCCTTATAGCCGCACCGTCATCGCCTCGCTCGTCACGCAAGGTGGATTTCCGCAAATGCTGTTGCCACCGATGAACTTCGAAGCGATGTACGTCCAGTCGATGCTGCAAGCCCAGCAGCAGGCGACGCTCAATAGTTGAGCCACGGATACGCCGCACTTGAACACCGCGGCAAACGCACCGATCGACACACCGCTCGCGGTGCTCGGCGCGGGTTCGTGGGGAACGGCGCTCGCGATCCAATTCGCGCGCGCCGGTCGTGCGACGCGGCTCTGGAGTCGTAATCCGGCACAAGCGCATAGCATGGCGCGCGAGCGCGCCAACGCTCGATATCTTCCGGACGCGAAGTTTCCCGATCTTTTGACCGTCGCCGTCGATCTCGATGCAGCGCTCGACGGTGCGGCCGACGTGCTGATCGCCGTACCGAGCCACGGTTTTCGCGCGCTGTTACACGATCTTGCACCGCGACTACGCGCGACGACGCGTCTCGCCTGGGCGACCAAAGGATTCGAGCTCGACACCGGACTGTTGCCACATCAAGTAGCGCTCGAAGTGCTCGGCGCATCGCGCTCCTTCGCGGTGTTGTCGGGCCCGACGTTCGCACGCGAAGTCGGTAAAGGTCTACCGACCGCGATGACCGTCGCCTCGCCCGACGAAAATTACGCCAACGCACTCGCACGCAGTCTGTCGTCGGATCGATTCCGCGCCTACACCTCGAACGACATCGTCGGCGTCGAAGTCGGTGGCGCCGTCAAAAACGTACTCGCGGTCGGTGCAGGACTCACCGATGGTCTCGGCTTCGGCGCGAACACGCGCGTAGCACTCATCACCCGCGGGCTGCTTGAGATGACGCGGCTCGGCGAGCGGCTCGGCGCACGACGCGAGACGTTCATGGGACTCGCGGGGCTCGGCGATCTCGTGCTCACCTGCACCGACGATCAATCGCGTAATCGTCGCTTCGGACTTGCGCTCGCCGCAGGTCGTAACGTGACGCAAGCGCTGGAAGAAATCGGCCAGGTCGTCGAAGGTTATCTCGCCGCCGCGGCGGTAAGCCGCGTCGCCACACGGCTCGGCGTCGACATGCCGATCTGTAGCGGCATCCATCGCGCGCTCTACGAAGACGTCGCGCCGCTCGAGGTGGTGCGCGATTTGATGGGGCGCCCGATTCGCAGCGAATTCGACTGAGTCAGGCGTAGCCGTTTCTACGCCAAGCCTCGTAGAGCACGAGGCTCACCGAATTGGAGAGATTCAAACTGCGATTGCCCGCGCGCATCGGAATGCTCGCGAGTGCCTCGTCGCCGAGCTGCGCGAGGATTGCGGCCGGCAGTCCGCGTCGCTCCGACCCGAACAGCATCACGTCGCCGGGCTGCCAGGACACTTCGTCATAGCGGCGCGTACCGCCGGTCTCGATCGCATACCAGCGCGCGCTCGGTGCGCGCTCGGCGAGCGCGCGACGACAAGCCGTGAAATCGACGTGCTCATGCACCGCGGCCATCCAGCGATAGTCGAGGCCCGCACGGCGTACGGCGCGCCGATCGAGATCGAAGGCGATCGGCTTGATCAAATGCAGAGTCGCACCCGTGTTCGCACACAGCCGAATGACGTTACCGGTATTCGGCGGAATTTCGGGTTCGAACAGTACGACGTGAAACATGCCGTGATGATAGTCCGACGGCGGAAACCGGTGCTGCACCGAAACGCTGTGTGATAATCGACGTATGGTCCATCCTGCTCCGAACGCGGCGTCGACCGCTCCCCCGGCATCACTGCGCTATCGCTTCCTCGGGCTCGAGTTCGCCTCGCCCATCGTGCTGCTTTCCGGCTGTGTCGGCTTCGGCGAGGAATACACCCGCATCGAGGGGTTTTCGAATGCCGATTGTGGCGCGGTCGTGCTCAAGGGCACGACGCTCGAGGCACGCCTCGGTAACCCGCCGCACCGCGTCTATGAAACGCCGATGGGTATGTTGAACGCGATTGGGCTGCAGAACCCCGGTACACCGCACGTGGTCGACAAAATTTTGCCGAGCCTCGATTTTGCGGAAACGCGTTTCATCGCGAACGTCTCGGGCTCGACCATCGAAGAATACGCGGAGGTCACACGGCGCTTCGATGACTCGCCGATCGATGCGATCGAGATCAACATTTCTTGTCCGAACGTCAAAGAAGGCGGCGTCGCGTTCGGCAACTATCCGGAAATGTCGGCGCGCGTTGTCGCGGCCTGTCGTGCTGTGACCCGCAAGCCGCTCATCACCAAACTCTCGCCCAACCAGACCGACATCAAAGAAAATGCCCGGCTCTGCATCGAAGCCGGCAGCGATGGGCTCGCAGTGATCAACACGGTCATGGGCATGGCGGTCGACGTGAAAACGCGCCGCCCGGTGATCGGCAATCGGCAAGGTGGATTGTCGGGACCGGCGATCAAACCGATCGCTCTACTCAAAGTGCATCAAGTGTACGAGGTCGCCAAAAAACACGCCGTACCCATCATCGGCCAAGGTGGCATCGTGAATGCGACCGACGCACTAGAGTTCATCATCGCCGGCGCGAGCGCAGTCGGCGTCGGTACGTCGCTGTTCTACGACCCGATGAGTTGTAAAAAGATCAACGCTGGAATCGCCGACTATCTGCGCGCCAACGGCTTCGGTAACGTCACGGAGCTGGTCGGCACGCTCAGCTGAGCGTGTTGCGCACCAACAAAGTCCGCGTCGGATAGGCGAAGGCGATCCCTTCGCGCCCCAAGTCTGCGTGAATGCGACGGTTCACTTCGTCGACGATGCGGTTGTACCGCAGTCGCGCTTCGTTCGGCTCGACGACGAAATAGCAGACTTCGAACGATAAGGCCGACTCACCGAAACTTTTAAATAGGCAATATTCGAAACGTGTACCGGCGACGCCGGTGATCGCCGCTTCGATGATCGGCGATACGCGCGCGAGTTTTTCGGCGCTGGTTTCGTAGGCGATACCGAGCGTGAACAGCGAGCGGCGCTCGGGCATCCGTCCGAGGTTATGCACGCGACTTTTGAGCATATCGGCGTTCGAGACGATTACCTGTTCGCCGGACACGCTGCGCAGACGTGTGCTGCGCACGTTGATCGATTCGACCACGCCGTCGATGTCGTCGAACTTCAACCAGTCACCGACTTCGTAGGGTCGATCAAGCGTGATCGACAGTGAACCGAGCACGTCGCCGAGGATGGTTTGCACCGCGAGTGCGACGGCGATGCCGCCGACGCCGAGACCAGCGACGAGTGCGGTGATGTTGACGCCAATGTTGTCGAGCGCCAGGAGCACCGCAGTCGAAAACAGCACCAGCCGCGCGATGAACATCAAAACGTTGACCGAACCCGCGGCGCCCTCGGTGCGCTGCCGGAGCGCGAAACCGACGGCCGTCGTTCCCCACAATGCCGCCTGCATCCAACCGGAGAACACGACCACCATAGTCGAGATGCGATCGACGCGACCCGGCAACTCGAGAAATCGTTCGGCGACGTAGACCGCAACCGCGAGCAAAAAGAGCCGATTGGTATGCCGAATCAGCAGCAGCGTGAGTTCGGCCCAGGGTGGTAAGCCGCCATCGGCCGCGAAAGCCTGGCCGCGCGCGACCACGTAACGCCGCAGCAACGGCAGCACGGTGTAGACGATCAGGAACGCAGCGGCCGCGAGCAGCCAGTCTGCGATCGGATTACCGAAATGTATGCGTGCGAGAAGTTCGTTCATCCGGCCGGCAACACATCCTCGGCGTCGCTCGCCTCGGCATCCGACATACCGAGTTCTTTGAGCTTACGCGTCAAGGTGTTGCGGCCCCAGCCTAGCAGTTTCGCTGCGTCCTGACGATGACCGGCTGTGTGCTTGAGGGCGATGCGGATGAGTGTGCGTTCGAACTCCGGCACTGCGGTATCGAGCAATGGCGGCGCCGCGGGCTTGCGCGACTCGCTCTCGGCCCAACGGGCGAGTTTCTCGCTCCACGCGTCGTCGTCGACTTTTGCTCGGGTGCCGACCACCTCTGCAGGTAAGTCTTCGGCATGAATTTCACTGCCGGGCGCGAGCACGGTCAGTCGCCGACAAAGATTGACGAGTTCGCGTACGTTACCGGGCCAGGAATACGCTTCGAGCACCGCGAGCGCATCGGTCGCGAGTGATTTCGCCTCGACGCCGAGCTCTTGTGCGGCGACGCGCAGATAGTGGGCGAGCAAATCGGCGACATCCTCGCGTCGTGCGCGCAGCGGTGGCAGCTCGATGCGAATCACGTTCAAACGATGGAATAGATCTTCGCGAAAAATTCCGCGTACGACGCGGTCTTGAAGGTCTTGGTGTGTGGCGGCGATCACGCGTACGTCGACGCGTACCGGCAATTGTCCGCCGACTCGATAAAACTCCCCTTCGGCGAGCACGCGCAGCAAGCGCGTTTGTAGTGCCGTCGGCATGTCACCGATTTCGTCGAGAAACAACGTGCCGCCATCGGCTTGCTCGAAACGTCCGCGGCGTAACGCATCGGCGCCGGTGAACGCGCCCTTTTCGTGACCGAATAATTCGGACTCGAGTAATTCCGAGGGGATCGCGGAGGTGTTGAGTGCGATGAACGGTTTCGCTGCGCGCGGACTATGTTCGTGCAGCGCCCGGGCAACCAATTCTTTGCCCGTGCCCGACTCACCGGTGATCAACACCGACACGCTGGAGCGCGCCAGTCGACCGATGGCACGAAACACCTGTTGCATCGCCGGTGCGCGGCCGAGCAACTCGGGTACCCCGACCTCGGATTCCGCCACCGAATTCGCCGGCCCGTGGCCTTGTGCAGCGCGTTGCACGAGATCGACGACTTGATCGATGTCGAACGGCTTCGGCAAATATTCGAACGCACCGCCTTCGTATGCGGACACGGCGTTACCGAGATCGGACTGCGCGGTCATCACGATCACCGGCAAACGGGGCCGCGTCGCGCGAATCTTGCGCAGCAAGTCGAGGCCCGATTGTCCGGGCATACGGATGTCGGTCAACAAAACGTCCGGTGCTTCACCACGCAAGGTCTCGAGTGCAGCTTCTGCAGATTCGAAACATCGCGGCACGAGCCCGCCGCCCTGCAGCGCGCGCTCGAGCACCCAACGAATCGATGCATCGTCGTCGACGATCCAGACGTGCAGTCGACGCCCGTTCACGAACGACTCGTCAGTGGCAACGTCAAAGAAAACACCGTATTACCGGGCTCGCTGTGATATTCGATCGCGCCGCCGTTACGGTGGACCATTTCTTGGGCAACGGCTAAGCCGAGACCGGTGCCGTTCGGGCGCGCGGTGACGAGCGGCATGAACAAACTGCCGCGTATTTCTTCGGGGACTCCGGGGCCGTCATCCTTTACGTCGATGCGCACCGCAAGGCGCTCGCGTCGCGCGCCGATGTGGACGTTGATCACGGCACGGGTTCGCAACACGATGCGTCCCGACTCACCGACGGCCTGTAAAGCGTTGCGTGCGAGATTGAGCAGGGCCTGCACGAGCTGATTACGATCGAAGAGACCCTCGGGAACGCTAGGATCGTAGTCGCGTTCGATGCTCACGCCACGCGGCGCTTCGGCACGCAGCAAACGATGCACGTGTTCGCACACCTCATGCAGGTTCAACAATTGTTTGTTCGGCGGGCGTGCAGGCCCGGTCATGTTGTCGATCAACGCCGTAAGTCGGTCCGCTTCGGCGATGATGATTTTGGTGTATTCCCGCTGTGAAACCTCGGGCAACATCCGCTCAAGCAGTTGTGCAGCGCCGCGCAATCCACCGATCGGATTTTTGATTTCGTGCGCGAGTTGGCGCGTCATGAGACGACTGCCGTCGAGACGTGCGCGCAACTCGGAGTCGCGGTTGAGTCGCGAACGCTGAGTGGCGTCATCGATTTCCAGCAGCAAGTCGGTATCGCCGTCGGCCGATTCGATCGGCGTGACCGTCACGTCGAACACGCGTAGTTCACGAGGAGCATCGACAGTACGCAATCCGACCTCCCGTTCGGCGATGACTTCGCGCCGTTCGCGTGCCCGCTGCAACATGCCGGGCAGGCCGTTTGCGTCGGCAAAGAATTCGACGAAGGGCTTGCCATGAGCCTTGGTGAGGCTCATGGCAAGCAGACCCTGTGCCGCGACGTTGGCGTGACGCACGGTATATGCACCGTCCAGCAACACGACCCCGGTGGTGAGTGCATCCAGCAGCTCCGCATGGTCGAGTCGCCCGGCGGTCACGCCCGAACCGTCAGAGGCTGTAGTACATGTCGAGCTCGACCGGGTGCGTGGTCATGCGGAACCGCGTGACTTCCTGCATCTTGAGACCGATGTAGGCGTCGAGCAGATCGTTGGTGAACACACCGCCGCGGGTGAGGAACTCGCGGTCCTTGTCGAGGTGTTCGAGCGCCATATCGAGCGAGTGACACACCGTCGGGATGTGCTTCGCCTCCTCGGGCTCGAGATCATACAAATCTTTGTCGGCCGGATCGCCCGGATGGATTTTGTTTTGAATGCCGTCGAGACCGGCCATCATCATCGCTGCGAACGCGAAGTACGGGTTCGCCGACGAGTCGGGGAAACGCACTTCGATGCGACGCGCCTTCGGGTTCGACACCCAGGGAATGCGAATCGAGGCAGAGCGATTACGTGCGGAGTACGCGAGCATCACCGGCGCTTCGAAGCCCGGCACCAAACGCTTGTAGCTGTTGGTACCCGCGTTGGTGAGCGCGTTGAGCGCTTTGGCGTGCTTGATGATGCCGCCGATGTAGTACAGCGCGAGTTCGGACAAACCGCCGTATTTGTCGCCGGCGAACAGCGCCTTACCGTCCTTCTGCAGCGATTGGTGCACGTGCATGCCCGAGCCGTTGTCGCCGACCAGTGGTTTCGGCATGAAGGTCGCGGTCTTGCCGAAGCCGTGTGCGACGTTCTGCACGACGTACTTCAAAATTTGCACTTGGTCGGCCTTTTTGACGAGGCCACCTGCGCCGACGCCGATTTCGCACTGGCCGCCGGTGGCGACTTCGTGGTGATGCACTTCGACGACTAGACCCATTTCTTCGAGCGCGCCGCACATCGCGCTGCGAATGTCTTGGAAGGCATCGACCGGGGGCACGGGGAAATAGCCGCCTTTGAGGCCGGGGCGGTGGCCCATGTTGCCGCCCTCATAGGCGGTGTTGCTGTTCCATGCGCCCTGCACCGAATCGATTTCGTACGTGGAGCCGTTGATCTTCGAGTTCCAGCGCACACTGTCGAAGATGAAGAATTCGTTCTCCGGTCCGAACATTGCGCCGTCGGCGATGCCGGTGCTTTTCAAATAAGCTTCCGCGCGCTTGCCGAGCGAACGTGGGTCGCGCTCGTAGCCCTGCATGGTGGCGGGCTCGATGATGTCGCAGCGAATGTTGACCGTCGGCTCGGAGAAAAACGGATCGATCACGGCCGTCGCAGCGTCGGGCATCAAAATCATGTCGGATTCGTTGATGCCCTTCCAACCGGCGATCGACGAGCCGTCGAACATCTTGCCGTCGCGAAACAGGCCTTCGTCGACCACCGACGCGGGGATGCTGACGTGCTGCTCCTTACCGCGCGTGTCGGTGAACCGCAGGTCTGCCCATTTAATTTCTTTGTCTTTGATCAGCTTGATGACGTCACTGGCGCTCATGTTCGCTCCGTCTGAAGTCCGGTTGGGTTGGAAACGTGCGCAAGTATGATGCATGCGCTGTGCCAGTGCATGAATTCTTCGATATTCGCGGGAATGCCCGTATTTTCGACGGCCTATCCGCGCCGTTATGCACTGATATCGTGCATATTTAAAAATATTGCACTAGTTTAAAGCATTGGCTCGACGGGAAGCAGGCGTAGTAAGCCGATCAGGCAACGCTCGGCGAAGGTGCTGCCAGGTTCGCGCCCATGCACCTGCGAGTGCCCACTCACCTGCCAATTGAGACGTCCGTCGCCCGCGAGGGTCACCGAGTACGCCGCCCGCGGCACGACCTCGTCGAACACGGCGGCCAAGGTCGCGGCCAAGGGCGAGCGCAGCACCAAGCCGAGTTCGGTGTTGAAGAACGCAGACCGCCAATCGAAATTAAACGAGCCGATGCACAGCCGCTCGCCATCCACTGCGAATACTTTCGCGTGCAAACTCGCGTGCGAGCCGAGTTGATGCGCCGTGTGCGGAATCACCGTGCCGAGTGCCGCACGGCGCAGCTCGAACAATTCCACACCGCCGGCGAGCAGCGCACGGCGATGACGCGCATAGCCGGCGTGCACGGCGAGAACGTCGGTCGACTCTAGGGCGTTGGTGAGCACGCGAACGCGTACGCCGCGCGCCACCAAAGCAGTCAAAACTTTCGTACCGGCCGAGCCCGGCACGAAATACGGCGAGACGATCACCAATTCGCGACGCACTTCACCGTCGAACGCGGTCTGCAGTTTATCGAGCACGTATTCGTGGCGCGCCGCGCGACCCCAAATTTTCGCCGGCGGATCGACGACGAGTTTCGCTTCCGCCCACTCGAAGTGCTGTGCCGCTACGAAATGCGACAAAGGATTGCGCCGTAAGGTGTCGAGATAGCCTGCAGCCTCGCGGCGCCGGACGGCGGCGAGTTCGGCGACGAACGGTGCTGCGCGACGCGCGCGACGCTGTGAAATCAGTACTCGGCGCGCCGGCACGCTCGCAGCGCTGGCCCAATAAATCTCGAAGGCCGCAGCGACCTCGTGTGCCGCCGGTCCGATCGCCAGCACGTCGAGATCGATGAAGCCGAGTTCGCGCGTCGCAGCGAAATATTCGTCACCGACGTTACGCCCGCCGATCACGGTCACGACCCCATCCGCCGTCAAAGATTTGTTGTGCATGCGACGGTTGAGTCGCGTGAAGTCCGTGAGCAAGCCGAAAATTCTCGCGAAGCGACGCGAGAACGGATTGAACAAGCGCACTTCGATATCCGGATGCGCATCGAGTTCGGCGAGCAGCCGATCCATGCCGGGCGTGTTGTGATCATCGAGTAGCAAACGTACGTGTACGCCACGCGCCGCAGCCCGCGACAACGCATCGAGCAACACGCGTCCGGTCAAATCGTCGCGGAAGATGTAGTACTGCGCATCGATGCGGCGCTCGGCGGCCTCGACGAGCGCGAGTCGCGCAGCGAACGCATCTTCACCGCCGAGCAAGGGGCGTATACCAGTGAGCCCCGGATGCGAATCGAGCAACGGCGCCAGCATGCGATCCATCACTGCGACTCTACGTGGGCCACGGCGTCAACCGCTATACTGTGCGGCCGCGATTTGCCGCAACGGATGCCGACGAAAGTCATGCCGCGCACGTTTCAAGAATTGATCTTCGCTTTGCAAAAATACTGGTCCGACCAGGGCTGCGTGATTTTGCAGCCGTACGACATGGAGATGGGCGCCGGCACCTTCCACACGGCGACGTTCTTGCGTTCGATCGGGCCAGAACCGTGGAGCGCGGCGTACGTGCAACCCTCGCGTCGGCCCACGGACGGTCGTTACGGCGATAACCCGTTTCGACTGCAACGCTATTACCAATTTCAGGTGGTGATCAAGCCGTCGCCGCTCGACATCCTCGATCGTTACGTCGGATCTTTGAAGATGCTCGGCTTCGATCCTTTGACTCACGACATCCGCTTCGTCGAGGACAACTGGGAATCGCCGACACTCGGCGCGTGGGGTCTTGGCTGGGAAGTGTGGTTGAACGGCATGGAGGTGACGCAGTTCACCTACTTCCAGCAGGTGGGCGGACTCGATTGTCGTCCCGTGACCGGCGAGATCACCTACGGGCTCGAGCGACTCGCGATGTATCTGCAAGGGGTCGACAGCGTGTTCGACATCGTCTGGACCGATGGCCCGCTCGGCAAAGTCACCTATCGCGACGTCTACCATCAAAACGAAGTCGAGCAATCGGCCTACAACTTCGAACATGCCGACACTGCCGCACTATTCCGGAACTTCGACGAGCACGAAGCGGCTTGTCAAAAATTGTTGGAGGCGAAACTGGCTCTACCGGCGTACGAGCAAGTTTTGAAGGCCTCGCATACCTTCAACTTGTTGGATGCACGCCGGGCGATCTCGGTCACCGAGCGACAACGCTTCATCCTGCGCGTGCGCGCGCTCGCCCGCGGTGTCGCACAAGCCTATTACGACTCGCGCGAAGCGCTCGGTTTCCCGATGGCGAGCGCGGCGCCTAAAAAAGGTGCCGCATGAGCGCGCGCGACTTTCTGTTCGAGCTCGGCTGCGAAGAATTGCCGCCGCTCGCGTTGCCGGAGCTCGAGCGCGCACTCGCCGCAGGCATTCGCGCAGGGCTCGAAACGGCCGGCGTGCCGCACGGCGAAGTTCGCTCTTTCGCAGCACCGCGACGACTCGCGGTGTCGATCGAAGCGCTTGCTGAGAATCAACCCGATCAACGACTCAAGCGTCGCGGACCACCGCTCAACGCAGCGTTCGACAAACAAGGCGCGCCGACGCGCGCGGCGACGGCGTTCGCGGAAAGCTGTGGGGTCGCGCTCGACGCACTCGGTCGCATCACCGAAGGCAAGGGCGAATTTTTGTATTTCGAAGGCACCAAGCCCGGCGCGCCGACGGTGACACTATTGCCCGCGATCGTGCAAGCCGCACTCGATGCGCTGCCGATTCCAAAGCGCATGCGTTGGGGTGCGAGCAATGCCGAATTTGTCCGCCCGGTGCATTGGCTGACCTTGCGCTTCGGCGCCGACGTCGTGCCGGCGCGTTTGCTCGACACCGATGCGGGTGGCACGACCCGCGGCCATCGCTTTCATGCGCCGCAAGAAATCGCTCTCGCGACCCCCGCCGCCTACGCCGACACGTTGCGCACGCAAGGTCACGTGATCGCCAACTTTGCCGAGCGACGCGCCCGCATCCTCGAACAGGTGAGCGCCAAAGCAGCCGAACTCGGTGGCCGCGTCGTGCACGACGAGGCATTGCTAGACGAAGTCACCGCGCTCGTCGAATGGCCGGTCGCGGTCGAGGGCCGCTTCGAAGAACGTTTTCTCGCACTGCCGCGCGAAGTTTTGATCTCCACGCTACAAGAACACCAACGCTATTTTCCGGTCGAAGATTCATCGGGCGCGTTGACGTCATGGTTCATCACCGTGAGCAACATCGCGAGTCGTGATCCGTTGCGCGTGCGCGAAGGCAACGAGCGCGTCGTGCGGCCGCGTCTGTCGGACGCTGCGTTCTTCCACGATCAAGATCGTCGACAACCGCTCGCCGCGCGGCGCGCAGCGCTCGATGCCGTTACCTTCCAAGCCAAGCTCGGCTCGATCGGCGACAAAGTTCGCCGCACACAGCAACTGGCCACGCACATTGCGACGCTGCTCGGGACGAACGTCGAGCACGCTGCGCGCGCCGCCGAACTCTGCAAATGCGATTTGTTGAGCGCGATGGTCGGCGAATTTCCCGAATTGCAGGGCATCATGGGCACGTACTACGCGCTCGCCGACGGCGAGGCCGCGGAAGTCGCTACCGCAATCGGCGAACATTATTTACCGCGCGGTGCGGGCGACGATTTACCGAGGACGCAGACCGGCAATGTGATCGCGCTCGCCGATAAGCTCGACACACTCGCCGGAATCTTCGCCACCGGTCAAAAGCCTAGCGGTAACAAAGATCCGTTCGGCCTGCGACGCGCCGCCATCGGCGTGCTGCGTATCGTGCTCGAGCAACGCCTCGATCTCGATCTCGGCGAATTGGCTTCGCGAGCCGTCGCCGCGCAGCCCGTGCAGTCCGCCGACACGGCACGTGAAGTGCTCGACTACGTCATGGAGCGCGCGCGTGCGCACTATGACGATGCGGGCTACGCGGCTGAAATTTTCGATGCCGTGCACGCGACCGGTGTGTCGCGGCCGCTAGACTTCGATGCGCGGATGCAAGCGATCGCCGCGTTCCGCCAGTTGCCGGAGGCCGAAAGTCTCGCCGCGGCCAACAAACGTATCGCGAATATCCTGCGGAAGTCGGCCGAGCACTCGAACGCTGCAGTCGATGCGCAAAAGCTCGTCGAGCCCGCCGAGCGTGCCTTGCATGCGGCGCTGGTCGCGCTCATGCCGGCGGTCGGCGATGCGTTAGCCGCGCGACGCTACGATCGCGCGCTCGGTCAACTCGCGACGCTACGCCCGACCATCGATGCGTTCTTCGCCGACGTGATGGTGAACGCCGAAGACGTATCGCTGCGCAATAATCGGCTCGCGCTAGTCGCCGCCGTGCGCACTGCGTTCGCGGGTGTCGCCGATCTCTCGCGCCTGCCGGGTTGATGCTCGCACTACGATCGACGCTTTTCACCGCGTTGATGATCGCGTGGACGCTCGTCTATGCGGCGTTCTTCGTCCTGATCGGTGGTTTCTTGAGCGTGCCGGCCCGGTTCGCCGTGATCCGGTTCTATGCGCGTCGCATGCTCGATATGCTGCGAATTCTTTGTGGATTAACGCACGTGGTCGAAGGGCTCGAGAACATTCCGAGCGAGCCGCACGTCGCGCTTTGGAAGCACAGCTCGGCCTGGGAGACATTCGCGCAATTTTTGATCGGGCCACCGAAAGTATTGGTTTTGAAGCGCGAATTGATGTTCATCCCGTTCGTCGGTTTCGGTCTCGCGTTGCTACGCTCGATCCCGATCGATCGCGGCGCGCGCGGCACAGCGGTTAATCAAGTCGTGGAGCGCGGTTCGGCGCGACTCGCCGAAGGTTTGTCGGTGTTGGTATTCCCGGAAGGAACGCGCGTCGGTGTCACCGAGACCCGACGCTATGGTGTGAGCGGTGCGCTGCTCGCGGCGCGCACCGGCTGCAAGGTCGTGCCGATCGCGCACGACGCGGGCTATTACTGGCCGAGACGTGGGCTGTTAAAAAAACCCGGCGTCATTCGCGTGCGCATCGGCGCGCCGATCGATGCCACGGGTCGCGATCCGCGCGAGCTCAACGAGCAAGTCCAAGCGTGGATCGAAGCGGCGATCGCCGAGATGCGGCGCTAGGCGCCGAGATCGAGCGTGCGACCGAGATTCAAGCGTTCCGCCTCGCGCAATGCGCGTAATCCGGCTGCGAGATCTTGAGTGGTAACGCCCAAAGATTTGTAGATCGTGATTTCACGATCGGTGCCACGGCCCGCCCGATCACCGTTCAACACCTCGCCGATCTCACCGGCGACGTGATCGGCATCGACGACGCCCGCGGCGATCGCGTTGCGTAACTCACCGGCTTGCGCGAGCGCAGCGTCCCGATAGTCGACGAAAAATTTACCGCGACGCACGGTTTCGACGTCGACCTCGGCCGTAGTCGGGATCGCCGAGCCGACGAGATTCAGATGCAGCCCCGGTGGTAACCAAGCACCGTTCACGAACGGCTCTTTGGCGGACGTCACGGTGCAGGCGACATCCGCCGCAGCGAATGCGGTCGCCAGATCGTCGACCGCGACGACGGTCGGCGCATGCGGCAATTTCGCCGCTGCGAGACGGGCGACCAGCTTCGCGGCATGCGCGGGATTGCGCCCCCACACGCCGATGGATTCGAACGCACGCACGTGAGCGAGTGCGCGCGCGTGATACCACGCTTCCTCGCCCGTCCCGACGATCAACAATCGCTTGGCATCCGCGCGTGCGAGCACGTCGGTGGCGAGTGCGGTGGTCGACGCCGTGCGGATGGCGGTGAGCGTGCCGCCTTCGAGCAAACCCAGCGGTAAGCCGGTCGTCGCATCGAACAACAACACCACACCGACGTGCGAGCCGTGCGGATCGTCCGCCGCGCGCTCGAATTTGCTGACGATCTTCACGCCGAAACATTCGCCGTCACCACCGATGTAACCCGGCATCAATCCGAGCTTGCCCGGATGCCCGGGCACCGGCATGAATTGGCGCAGCGGCAACACGCATTCGCGATGCGAAGTCGCGCGCATGGCGCGGCGCATTTCCTCGATGCAAACGTCGAACGGCAGCAGCCGTTCGAGATCGGAGTGGGTGAGTACCTGCACGTGGCGCGCGGTCGGCGACGGGGCGTCAGCTGCGCGGCGGGACGAAACGCATGCGTTGCTGCACTTCGGCGACGTCGTCGGGGCGCGGGAACGGCGCGGGCATCGCCTCGCCGGGCTTGCGCACACGACCGATTGCTTCGAACCAGTCTTCGAGACCCGGCGGCATGAACACCCAAAAGAGTTTCATGTCGACGCTGCCGGTGTTGTCGATGCGGTGGCGGGCATAGCGACCGAACAGCACCGCAGAGCCCGGTTCGAGCGGCGTCGTCTCGCCTTCGATCGTCACGGTACCGGTGCCTTCGTAGACGAACACGAGTTCGTGATTTTGTTGGTGACCGTGCTCGCGAATGTGGCAGCCCGGCGGCAACAATTGGATGCCCGAAGAAAAACCGTCGTAGGGCGTATTCTGCGGCGAAAATTTCACGGTAACGTAGCCGCGTGAGGGCAACGGCTGCCAAAGCGAGCGACCGTCTTCGGGGCCGCTCACCAGCGCGTGAGGCGCGTTGAAATCACTCATCGACGCATGCTCCGCAAGAACTCGGCGATCGCCGCATTGTAGGCGTCGGTAACGGTCAGCGGGCAAAAATGCCCGCCGCGCTCGAGCAGATGCAACCGCGCACCCGGGATGCGCGCGGCCAGTTCTTCGGAGAGCGTCGGCGGCGTGAGTTGATCGTCTCGTGCACCGATCACGAAGGTCGGTACACGGATGTCGGCGAGCCGATGCCGCAAATCGTGACGCATCACGGCGTTCAAACGACCGAGTTCAATTTCGAGGCCGGGGAACTCGGCGAGACGATCTTTGAAAAAGCGCTCGGTGTCGGTGAACGTAGTGCCGAGGTGCCAGGTCGGCGTCGCGAGCAAAGTGCCGACCATTAAATAATCGAGCGGACCGCAATTGATCAAAACGTTGCGGCGGGTGTGGAAGGTTTGTAGGAAGAGCGGCGTCGGCCCACCCCAGCTCGCACTCAACACCAAAGATTTGAGGCGGTGCGGTGCTTCGAGTGCGATGTGCTGCCCAATCGCGCCACCGGTCGAGTGGCCGACGAGATGTGCGGCATCGATCTGCAGCGCGTCCATCAAGCGCAGCACGTCTGCGGCGAGCTCGTGCGCGCCGGAAATCAGCGGCCCTGGCCCGGAGCGGCCGACGCCGCGGTGATCGTGCAGCACGACGCGATGCGTTTCGGCGAGCGCACCGACTTGTGCGCGCCAGAATTTACCGCTGCCACCGAGTCCCGCGACCAGTAGCAACGGTTCACCGTCGCCGTATTCTTCGACGTACAGTTCGGCGTGGCCGATCGAGACACGACGCCCTTTGACGAGTTCATCCATACCGAAATTCAATCAAAGGGCTACGAACTCGAGCCAATACATTCGATCCCGCGTGCCATGCGCCTGCCTTATGGCAGGCCGCACCGATTCGATTGTCGCCCTCTGCCCACCGTTGGTTGAATGCACGCCATCAGCCTTTCTTTTGGAACCGACATGGCCCTCAATCGCTCACCGCTCGAACCGATCACTCAAGAGCACATCGACACCTACCGCCGCGACGGGGTGGTCTGCCTGCGTCGCGTCTGCAACGCCGAATGGATCGAGCGGCTGCTGCCGCTCGCCAAGCGACTCGCCGCGAATAAAGAAGATTTCGGTTTGCTGCCGAGCTATCCCGGCCGCTACATGTCGCGCACCATCGCCGAGTTCCGCGAACTCGCCTTCGAATCACCGCTCGCCGAAGCGGCCTGCCGGGTGATGGAATCGAAAGAGGCGCGCTTTTTCTTCGACGAAATCTTCGCCAAGCCACCGTGCTCTGAAGAAAAAACCATTTGGCACACCGACCGCATGGGCTGGCCGGTCAGCGGCAAGATGGTGCCGTCGCTGTGGATGCCGCTCACGAAAGTGACCAAGGCGAATTGTCTTGAGGTGCTCGCCGGCACGCACGAAGAAGACGTGCGCTATTGGCTGTTCTCGCCGAACGCCCGCAAAATGATCAAGCCGCCCGATCGAGTGCCGCACGTCGATTGCGAACCGTGGCGTAAAGATCCGAGCAAGCGCTTCCTCACTTGGGACATGGAGCCGGGCGATCTTTTGATCGTGCATCCGTGGACGCTGCATTATTCCGGCGGCAATCCGAACGACGATTGGCGGATCGCGGTGTCGGTCCGCATCTTCGGCGACGACATTCGCTGGGATCCGCGCCCCGATTGCGTGAATCTCGCCGGCGTCAGCTTCGACGAAATGGTGCAAGGTGAACGCCCCGAGGGGCCGCTGTTCCCACTCGTTTGGTCGGCCGATGGTCGACGCGATTCGACCGAAGACTATCCGCGCGGCTTCGCGACGCGTTGGAAGCGCGAACGCAAATCGGACGTCAACGAGTATGATGTGTTCGCGAAAAGTCTCGCCGCCGCCCGTGCAGAGGAACGACGCGCATGAATCGTGGCCACATCGGTGTTTTGCCGCGCGCTCCGCGACTCGAGGACGACAGCTACCTCGATTTCATGGAGACGCTGCGCAACTTCAACACGCGCACGCTGTTCGCGAAAATTTTGCCGCTGACGTTCGACCCGCAAGGCGAGTCGAGCGCAGCGATTCGGAGTTGGAAGCGCTTGATGCGCAGCCAACAACAACAAACCTGGCAAAAAGTGCTCGATCGCTATGCGAGCGAGCGCGGTCGCTGGGAAGCCGAGCTCGATGCAGCCGAGAAAAAACGTCCCGGTCGCTTGCACTACGACCCGGCCTTTCAAGTGCCGCGCTACGCGGCGCTCGACATTCATTTGCAACCGGGCGGCTACGTCAACGACACGCTCGCCGGCTACGTGTTCCACCACGGTACGAAAGTTTTTTATCAGGGCGAGAACGATCAGGACGAGTTGCATCATCAAGTCGCTTCGTTCGTCGCACCACCCGCGGATGGCAACATCACGCGCATCCTCGATCTCGGCTGCTCAATCGGCCAAGGCACGACGGCGCTCAAGCAGCGCTTCCCGCAAGCCGAAGTCACCGGTCTGGACGTTGGTCTGCCGATGGTGCGGTACGCCCATAAGCGTGCCGTCGATCTCGACGTCGACGTGCACTTCCGTCACGGCCTCGCCGAAGACACGCAACTGCCGTCCGGTTCGTTCGACGCGATTCTTTGTTACATCCTGTTCCACGAAGTGCCCGAACGGCTGTTCCCAGTGATCCTGCGCGAAATTCACCGCTTGTTGCGTCCGGGTGGCACGCTCACCGTCGTCGATGCACCGAATAACAAAAATTTACCGGCACCGAATCGCTTTTGGCTCAAGTTCGACTCGGCCTACAATTGCGAACCGTATTCACCGGCGTTCGTCGCCAGCGATTTTCGCGGACTCATCGAAGCGGCGGGTTTAACAGTCACCCACGTCGGTCCGACGCCGACCTTCCTGCATCTCACCACGGCCGTCAAAACCGCGCCGTGACCGACCGGTCGTGAGGAATGTCGACGACCGCTGACGCGCTCGATGCTTGTCGTGCTCTGCTCGGTGGCGATCGCGTCATCGTCACCGATCAAGCGCGCACGCTCGCCGCGCAAGACGTCTATCGCAGCGGCGCGCTGCCGCTCGCGGTGCTGCGGCCGCGCAGCACGGCCGACGTCGTCGCGATCGTGCGCACCGCACGCGAGGCGCGCATCGCGCTGCACGTTCGTGGCGGCGGAATGTCGTACACCGACGCCTGCACGCCGCGTGATCTGCAGTCGTTGGTGCTCGATCTGCGCGACCTCAATCGGATCCGCGATCTTTCAGTGCAAGATCACATCGTCACCGCCGAAGCAGGCGGCACTTGGGCAGCGCTCGACGAAGCGCTCGCACCGCACGGCTTGCGCGCGAAATTTTGGGGGCCGATGTCGGGTGCGGTCGCGACGCTCGGCGGCGGCTTTTCCCAAGGCGCAGCGACCTTCGGCTCGGCTCGGCACGGCAGCTCGGCGAGCACCGCGCTCGGTTTCGAAGTAGTGCTCGGCGACGGCCGCGTACTCGATACCGCACGCAGCGCCAGCACGCAACGCGATGGATTTTTTAGACCTTACGGCCCCGACCTCACGGGTCTTTTCACCGGTGATGCGGGTGCGCTCGGCATCAAAACCGCCGTGACTTTGCAGCTCGAACGTCGACCCGGTACCAAAGGTTCGTTGTCGTTCGCTTTCGACGATTTTCGCAACCTGCGCGCGGGTGTGTCGCGGCTCGCGCGCGAGGGGCTCGCGACCGAAATCTTCGGTGTCGAAACCGCTTTGGCGAAACTCGCGGCGGGCGAGGCGGCTTTGGCGCAGGACGCCGCTGCGTTGTGGCGCGTGATGCGCGCGCAGGGGTCGCCGCTCGCGGCCGTGCGGCAAGGCTGGCGCGTCGCTCGTGCCGGACGCGGCTTCCTCAGCGGATCGCACTATCTCGCCAATGTATTGTGCGAGGCGCGCGACGCACGTCGGTTATCGCAGACGCTCGCCGACGTGCGCGGAGTGCTCGCGCCGTTCGGTGTCGAAGTGGCGAACACCATGGCAGCAGTCGTGCAATCGGCGCCCTTTCCACCGCCGATGGTGGTCGGACCGCAAGGCATGCGATTGTTGCCCTTGCACGTGATCCTGCCGCATTCGGGGGTCGACGCCTTTCACGAAGCATTCGAGGTGTTGCGGAATGCGGAACAACAAAACCTCGCCAAACATCGCGCGCATCTGTTCGTGGTTTTCGCCGGTACCGGTGAATCGACCTTACTCTACGAGCCCGTAATCTATTGGCACGACGAATGGTTGCCGCTGCACCACGAAACTCTGCCGGAGTCGATGCGCTCGGTACTGCAACCCGGCGCGCCAAACCTCGAGGGTCGTGCGTACGTCGAATCGCTGCGCGTGCGCTTGATCGAGCTCATGCATGCGCACGGCGGCGCACATCTACAAATCGGTCGCGCCTATCCTTACTTGCGTGATCGCTCCGCGCCGTTCGTCGATCTCGTGCGCGCGCTCAAGCGAGCCACCGATCCCGACGACCTCGTGAACCCCGGAGCGCTCGGTTTGTGATCGCCATCGTCGGCGCCGGCATCGGCGGGCTCGCCGCAGGCATCGCGCTGCATCGCGCCGGTTACGCCGTCGAAATATTCGAGCAAGCCGCTGCGATTGGCGAAGTCGGTGCCGGGCTATCTTTGACGCCGAATGCGATGAAAGCGCTCGCCTGGCTGGGCGTCGAGCCTGCCGTACGTCCTCTCGCGGACGAGCCGCCACAGCAAATCACGCGGCACTACGCGAGCGGCGAGCTTTTGGTGAGCTTCGATCGCAGCGACACCGTGGCGCGCTGGGGCGCGCCCTACCTACAAATTCATCGCGCCGATCTGCACGCCGTGCTGTTGCGACATTTCATCACACACTGCGCCGGCAAGGTGCACACCGGTCGACGGCTGATTTCTTTGAAAGATCGCCCCGAGAATGCGGAGTTGTCGTTCGCATCGGGCGAAACGTGGTACGCGCAAGCGGTGATCGGTGCCGATGGTCTCAAGTCGGTCGTACGTCGCGCATTGTTCGGTGACGACGCACCGCGTTTCGAGCGCTTCGTCGCGTGGCGCGGCCTCGTGCCGCGCGAGCGACTCGGTGCGCTGGAGTTGTCGCCGGGGTCCGCGGTGTTCGCGGGCCCCGGAAGGTTGTTCGTCCGTTATCCCGTGCGGCATGGTGCGTTGATGAATTTCGTCGCATTCGCGCGCGTCGAAACTTGGGCGGGGGAAAGTTGGTCGCAGACCGGTGAGGTCGCCGAACCACGCGCCGTGCTCGCCGATTTTCATCCCGAAGTGCATGCGATTCTCGATGCAGCACCCGGTGGGCGCTGTCACAAATGGGGCTTGTTCGCGCGCGATCCGCTGCCGAGTTGGACGCGCGGCGTGGCGACGCTACTCGGCGATGCGGCACATCCGATGTTGCCCTGGTTCGGCCAAGGCGCCGCGTCCGCACTCGAAGATGCCGTGGTGCTCGGCCGCTGCCTGCTCGCGAACGGCCCGAACGAAACGATCGACGCGGGCTTCCGCAACTTCGAACGCGCACGCTTGCCGCGCGTGACCATGCTGCAGCGCGAGTCCGCCGCGGGCGGCGAACGCCTCGTCGGCATGCGACCGGAAATGTTGAGTAATGCGAGCGTCGTCAACGAAGACTCGCTCGGAATCTTCGCCTACGATCCGGTCTGCGCCTCGCTGACGAACTGAGCGCAAACTTTCCGATACTCAGCGAGCACGTGCTGCATCGCCGGTCGACCCGCCGCACCTTTGCGATAGATGAGGCCGGCTTGGCGTTCGATTACGTTGCCGGGCAAAGAAATCTGCCGGATCTCGCCCTCACGCACCTGCTCGCGCACCACGTGCTCCGGCAACATACTCAAAAATCGACCCGATTCGACCAAGTGCCGCATCAGGTTGAACGAGTTGGTACGGAATACATCGCGCGGCGCGGGTAATCCCTCTGCGCCGAAATATTTTTCGAAGGTGTCGGTGGCGTGCGGTTGGTCGGCGATCACCCAGCGATGTTCGACGAGATCGGCGCGTGCGACCTCACGACGCTTCGCGAGTGGGTGCGCGCGGCCGGCGACCACGTGCGAGCGTACGGTCATCAAAGGTTCGATGACGAAATCCGCCGAAGCTGGGAATTGCGGGAAATTCGAGAAAATCACGTCGAGCCGCCCGTCGAGCATGCGACGCACTAAATCTTCGAAGAAGGCATCGGTGACCACGACCGCGAGACGCGGAAATTGCTGGGCGAGATTTTCGGCCACCTGCGCGGTGATGTCGGTGGAGAACATGACCGCGACGCCGATGTGCACCATCCCGGTGACGCCGCGCTCGAATTCGCGCACCTCGCGCGTCAAACGCTGGCAAGCGTTCAGCACCACCTGCGCATGATGATAAAGCGAGACACCGGCTTCCGTCGGCGACACGCCGCGCGGTTTGCGTTCGAGCAGCTCGACGCCTAGCAGTTCTTCCAGATTTTTGATGCTGCGGGTGAGCGCCGGTTGACTGATCGCGACACGCTCGGCGGCACGCGACAAATTGCCGGTGTCGACCACGGCGACGAAATGACGGAGTTGGCGCAGTTCCATGGCGTCCCGATTGCGAGTGTGCTGGCGGCCCGTGGGGCGCCGCGCGAATTGCGATGCGGCGGATGCATGGATTGTGCCCCGGAACGTCAGCACTTGGCTACGCTGCAGATTACGATGCATCGATGCAGACGTGGGATTACATCATCGTCGGTGCAGGCTCGGCGGGCTGCGTGCTCGCGAATCGCTTGTCGGCCGATCCGGCCAAACGCGTGTTGTTGCTCGAGGCCGGTCCGTCCGATCGATCACCGTATATCCACGTACCCGCCGCGCTGATCAAGGCGGTCGGTAATCCGCGTTTCGATTGGTGTCTGCTCGCCGAGCCCGACCCGACGCGGTACGACAAAGTCGATCTATGGCCGGCGGGCCGCACGCTCGGCGGCTCGAGTTCCATCAACGGTATGTTGTACGTGCGCGGTGCACGCGAAGACTTCGACGAGTGGGCGATGCTCGGTAATCGAGGCTGGAGCTTCGACGACGTATTGCCGGCGTTCAAGCGTATCGAGACCACGCGCTTCGGTCACGACACGCTGCGGGGTCGCGACGGTCCGATGCACGTACAAGAATTGCGCACCACGCACGAACTCGGTGGCGTGTTTTTGCGTGCCGGCGAGCAATGCGGCGCGGCGTTCAACGAAGATTACAACGGTGCGACGCAAGAAGGCGTCGCCCGACCACAAGTCACGCAACGCGACGGCTGGCGCTGGAGTAGTGCGCGAGCGTTTCTCGACCCCGCACGCTCGCGCGCGAATCTACGCATCGAAACGAACCGCAGCGTGCATCGCGTCGAATTCGACGGTGTGCGCTGCACCGGCGTGCGCTTGCACGCCGTAGCGGGCGATGGCGCCGACGGCGAGCACGCGTTGCGGCGCCTCGCGCCGGGTGGCGAAGTGATCCTCGCCGCAGGGTCGCTGGGCTCACCAAAAATTTTGATGCACTCGGGGATCGGCGACCCGGATATGTTGCGATCGTTCGACCTACCGGTGCGCGTGGCACGGACGGCGGTCGGAGCGAACCTACAAGAGCACCCGAATTCTTTGGTGTGCGCCAGCGTCAACGTGCGCACCTTCAACATGGACGCGACGCCGTGGCGCATGTTCCGTAATGCGGTGCGTTGGCTGTTTACCGGTCGTGGACCCGCATCGAGCCCGTATCCGCACGCCGTGGCGTTTTTGCGCTCCGCGCCCGACGAGCCACGCCCCGACCTACAATTTTTGTTCGGGCCGTTCGCGTTTTCGTTCGACGAACGCGGCATCCTGCCGTATCTCGGGCCGGCGGTTTCGATCGTCGTGAACACGTGTCGGCCGCGTGGCCGCGGCCGTGTGTCCTTACGCACGGCCGATCCGCTCGCACCGGTGCGCATCGAACATTCGATGCTCGCCGACGCCGACGATCTGCGCCGGCAAATCGCCGGCTGCCGACTGGCCCGCCGCCTGTTGCAGGCACCGGCGTTCGCGCCCTATGCCACCTGCGAATATTTGCCGGGCCCGCAAGCCGACGACGATGCAGCGTGGATCGAACACATTCGTCGCACGAGTTTTCTCGGCTACCATCCGGTCGGCACCTGCCGGATGGGCAGCGACGCCGACGCGGTCGTCACGCCCGAGCTCGCCGTACGCGGGGTCGAAGGTTTGCGGGTCGCGGACGCATCGGTGATGCCGCGTCTCGTATCGGCCAACACCAATGCCGCAACGTTGATGATCGGCGAACGTGCAGCGGAGTTTTTGACGCGGAGATGAGCATGCAAGACGAGGCGCACGATCGCGAGCGATGGCCCGCCGAAGCCTACGGCTGGTACGTCGTGTTCGTGATGTGTTTGTGCAGCATCGTCGCGTTCGTCGATCGGCAAATCATCAACCTACTGGTCGAAGACATCAAAACCGACCTGCAAGTCACCGATACGCAGATCGGCTTGCTGCAAGGTTTAGCGTTCGCGTTGTTCTACGCTTTCGCGGCGATTCCGCTCGGTCGACTCGCCGACACCGGCAATCGCCGAATCATCATCACCATCGGTATCGCGGTGTGGACCGCCGCGGCGGCGGCCTGCGGTCTCGCCCGCTCGTTCGTGCAGTTGTTCGTCGCCCGCACGGTCGTCGGCGTCGGCGAAGCGACGCTCACGCCGTCGGGTTTTTCCATGCTCGCCGACTATTTCCGTCCGGCTCGATTATCTTTGCCGCTCGCGGTGATGACCGGCTCGAGTTTCTTCGGCTCGGGAATCGCGTTGTTGATCGGCGGCTATGTGATCGCACAACTCGGCCGATTCGAGGTGGTGACGCTGCCGCTGCTCGGAGTGATCGCGCCTTGGAAAGCGGCGTTCATCATCGGCGCCCTGCCGGGCTTGTTCGCGACGCTGCTGTTCTTCTTCACGGTGCGCGAGCCGGAAAGACGCGGCAGTCGCGCGGACGTCGCACAGCAAAATCCGCCGCTGCGCGAAGTGGTCGGTTTCATGGTGCAGCATCGCGGCGTGTTCGGTGCGGTGTTCCTCGGTGTGTCGGTGCTGGCGGCCGTGCAGTTTTGTCTCGGTGCGTGGGTGCCCGCACACTTCATTCGCAATCTCGGCTGGACGGCCCCCGAAATCGGTTATGCGTATGGTTTGATATTTCTCTTCTGCGGCACCGGCGGCGTGATTAGCGGTGGTTGGTTCGCCGATCGTCTGCTCGCGCGCGGCCAGCTCGATGCGCATTTGCGCGTGGTGCGTCTGTCGGCGCTACTCGCCTTGCCCTTCGTGCTCGCCTTTCCGGCGATGAGCAGCGGTGGCGCAGCGGTGGCACTACTCGCGCCGGCGGTATTTTTCGGCACCATGGCCTTCGGCGCCGGCCCGTCGCTGATCCCGGTGATTTGCCCGCCGCGGATGCGTGGGCTGTTGATCGCGATCTATCTTTTGATCGCCAATATCGTCGGTCAAGCAGGCGGCCCGATCATCGTCGCGCTGTTCACCGATCGCGTGTTCGGCGCACCCGAGCTCGTGCGCTATTCTTTGATGGTGGCCCCGTCGGCGCTGCTGTTACTCGGTGCGGCACTGGTGACGATGGGCTTCAAAGGTTTACGCGAGTTTCGCGCGTGAGTCAGTCGGCCGAATACGCACGCTGGCGTAACGATCCGGAAAATTATTGGCTCGACGCCGCGCATGCGATCAGCTGGGAGCGACGGCCGCAAATCGCTTGTGATCACGCGGCACGACCGGCGGCGCGTTGGTTTCCGGACGGCGTCACCAACGCCTGCTTCAACGCCGTCGATCGTCACGTCGAGTCGGGCTACGGTGAACAGGCGGCTCTCGTTTACGTGAGCGCGATGACCGGCGAGGAGCGCAGCATCGACTACGCCACGTTGCAACGCGAGGTCGCGCAACTCGCTGGCGCGTTGCGGCGGCTCGGTGTCGTCGCAGGCGATCGCGTCGTGATCTACATGCCGATGGTGCCCGAGGCGGTGTTCGCGATGCTCGCCTGCGCGCGACTCGGCGCGATCCATTCGGTGGTGTTCGGTGGCTTCGCGGCGCGCGAGCTCGCCGTGCGCATCGACGATGCGACGCCAAAAGTGGTGCTGTCAGCCTCCTGCGGACTCGAACCCGGACGCGTAATCGACTATCACTCGCTGCTCGATCGCGCGCTTGCACTCGCAACGCACGCGCCGGCGCACTGCGTCGTACTGCAAAGACCGCAATCACGCGCGCAGCTGATCGCGGGCCGCGACCTCGATTGGCAAGAATTTTTGCAGGGTGCGGACGCGGCCGAGTGCGTGCCGATGCCGGCTACCGCACCGCTCTATATTCTTTACACCTCCGGCACCACCGGCAAACCGAAAGGCGTGGTGCGCGACACCGGTGGTTATCTCGTCGCACTCGCGTGGTCGATGCAGCACGTCTATGACGTCTCGCCCGGTGAAACTTTTTGGGCGGCGTCCGACATCGGTTGGGTGGTCGGGCATTCGTACATCGTCTACGGACCACTCGTGCAGGGTTGCACCACGCTGCTTTACGAAGGCAAACCGGTCGGTACACCGGACGCCGGCACGTATTGGCGTATCGCCGCGAAATATCGGGTCGCTGCACTGTTCACTGCGCCGACCGCGATCCGCGCCATCAAGCGCGAAGACCCGGACGGCAAGCTCATGCGCAGTGTCGAGCTCGAGAAGTTGCGCACGCTATTTTTGGCCGGCGAGCGCGCGGATCCCGACACCGTGCGTTGGGCGCAAGAAAAACTCGGCGTGCCGGTGATCGATCATTGGTGGCAAACCGAAACCGGTTGGCCGGTGGTCGCGAACTGTGTGGGGCTCGGGCTTTCGCCCGTGAAACCCGGTAGTCCGACGCTACCCGTGCCGGGTTTTGCGCTCGAAGTGCACGATGCGAGCGGCCGTATCTCCAAGCCGAACGTGCAAGGTTCACTGTTACTGAAGTTGCCGTTGCCGCCGGGTTGTTTGCCGACCTTATGGAACGACGACGCGGGTTTCGAGCGTGCGTATTTGAGTGCCCATCGCGGCTTTTACACCACGGGCGACGGTGGCTACGTCGATGCCGACGGTTACGTGTACGTGATGGGTCGAATCGACGACGTCATCAACGTCGCCGGCCATCGACTCTCGACCGGCGAACTCGAACAGGCAATCGCCGGACATTCGGCGGTCGCCGAATGCGCGGTGATCGGTGTCGCCGATTCTTTGAAAGGCACGGTGCCGGTCGGGCTCGCCGTGCTCAAAGCCGGCG
>Ga0214917_10000797_pt1 | contig 41015 bp, 40 predicted proteins | sample LL_1208_BB_MetaG_FD_177983 | JGI IMG/M metagenome (GOLD analysis project Ga0214917, IMG submission 177983) | Freshwater microbial communities from Lake Lanier, Atlanta, Georgia, United States - LL_1208_BB | ecosystem: Environmental > Aquatic > Freshwater > Lake | place: USA: Georgia | collected... | reverse complement strand
ATAATAAACGAAAAGGTTGGTACCCGATGGTTTATTAGCACGAAGGTAAACACGAAGGTCGCCCGAATCAAAGCCATCAGCCAAAGTTACACGACGAGTAATATATTTTGCTCTTCCGTTGCCGCCAGATTTTTCAGTTTCACCAATGTAAGATACAGCTGCATTAGTGCCACCACCAGAGCCGGGTGTTAATGTAATTGTCGGTGAACTTGTGTAACCAGAACCTGCAGCTGTAATGTAAACAGCATTCACGGTATTTGAAACAACATTGACCACAGCTGTAGCACCAGAGCCACCGCCACCAGAAATTGTAACAGTAATGTCGGAAGAGTTAGCATAACCTGAGCCAACATTTGAAATTACAATGTCAGTATTTGAAAGGCCAAGATTATTAATTTTATTTTCAATTGCAAGAACAGCCACACGAGAAATATCAATCATTGGTGTAACATCATCACTTAAAGTTGACATTGTGCCAACAAGAGTAAATGTTGTATTTAATGTTGAATTAAGAATTCTGCCAATACCGTCAGTGATTTCAAAATTTTTCAATGGCGTAATCGATGTAAGACCGGCAAAACCAGATCCGTCCGCTTTTTGTGAATTAAATCGATAAGATAATGAAGTATTTGCAACAGTTACATCTGAAGTAATTAAATGTGCAACTTCATAGGGCACATTTGTAGCTGGTTTATTAACTAAAAATTGTGCCGTAACTGAATTTGTATTATAACTATTACGATATAAACGAAACATCATATCAGAAGTTTGATCGGCGCTCCACGTTGAGCCATTTTGCGACAAAAACAATGAACCACCATAAGGTTGTTCAGAAATTTGTCGGCCAGATACAATGTCTAATTTACCAATTTCAGCAATATAAGCTTCATATTTGTTTGAATTAGCAAGAAGAACAAAAGAATGTTCACCCGATTGTAAATAAACCGGCGCATCAAAAACAAATTCAGTATATTTATTTACATTATCCATGTCTGGACTTGCAGATGTTTTAACTTTATCTGGTGTTAAAGATACAGTAGAAAATGGATAAACAACTGAACTTGATGGGTAACCGTTTACTGTTGGACGAATTTGTAATGTAATAGGAACAGTATCATCTTTTGTTTTAAAACATAACCTAATTTTAGATAAAAATAAGCCCTGTGGGTATTGTTGTGGGCTAATTAAAAATGTTTGTGATAATGGATCAGACCAATTAATTGTTTGAATAACACGAGTAGAACTTGTGCTGTTTGTAATTACACGACTGTCACTTACGGCTGTTCTTTGTATTGTAGGTGAAACAACCGAAAGAATTGTTTCTTGTTTTGTTTGTAAAACACCCTGTGCGAAAAATGATGTATCGCCGTTTGTTGAAGAACTTGGAATATCACCCGTTGATGTATCAGTTAAACGAAATTGTTTTTCACCTACTCTAAATGTTCCACTTGGAATTGTAAAAATGCCCACAATAGAACCAGCTGGATCAGTTGTTATACGACCAATACCGTATTGTGATGTTGCATCTGGTGTTGTTGACCATGTTCCAGAAATATTGGCTACTCTTGTTGATGTATTATAAGCAATAATTGTAGCATTTTGACCAGCACCAGTGCCTTGCGTAATAAAAAGAACTGAACCGTTAATTGTGTTTTGATTGCTAGCATTAAGAGCATCAAGACGAAGTGTTACAGTATTAGCAGTAGCTGTGTTTACGTTTCCGCCGTTGTGTTCATAAGATGCAACATTGTATGTTAAAGCCGTTTGATCGCCAATAAGTTGTAAATTGGCAATATTTACAGTAGAGAAGTTAAATGCTGTATTGATGACCATATTTGTCAAATATACAATATTATTTGATGTGTGAACAACTACACCGTTCGCAACATTTGATGAATTTGATTTATCTCTAACTGTTATAACTTCTGGATTGCTATAATTAACATTAAATCCAATATTATTGGATGTCAAAAAATATTTGTTTACACGGTCGCCAACATAATTATCTATCGAAGTTCCGTCAAAAAACGGATAAAGAGCTGTGTTTGGTTTAAAATCAGTTCCAACAAAAAGAATATTAATTGTTCTCATAAAAGGAACAATTGAAACATCGACTACACGATCACCAATTGATTGTGTAATTGTTTGTGGTACAACTCTTGAAATAATACCGCTTCTTGTTTGACCTTGATTTGTTGTTACAGTGGTTGTTTCTACTAAATTTCGGCCTTGCCAAGCTTGAGAACTACTTACATCGTTTCCAGTCCAAATTGTTTGCCAAGAATTCCATTCATAACCAACCGGAAGTCGATCCGTAATTAATTGCCAAGCATCACGATCACCTCCAATGTTAATTAAAACATCGGGCGCGGTATTTTCGTCAACCCAAATATCTGATGATGGGCTAAGTTTTAATTTGCCAAGATAATTGATGACATTAAAGGGGTTTACATTTATAGATTTTGAAGCTTTTGGTTGATCGATAAACGTAAGTGGCGTAGAATTTGCAGTAACTAATGAACCAGTTCTTGTAAAGTTTGAAGAATTAGCCGAATCAAAGGTTAAAGTATGTGGAGAAATATTGTATGATGGTCTCAGTTCTTTATTTACAGTATCAATTGAAGCTGCGTAATCATCATTTGTAACATCAGCAACCGAATGCCCTTTAAATGAATCAACAACGATTCCATTTTTAAATCTTTCAATATTTTGATTATCTAAAATAGTTAAATCTTGTTTTGCTAAAGCATCTTGTTCGAGCAAACTTAATGAGGTATAATATTCAAGATTTTCAATTCTAGATTCAAGACTTCCAATGTCACGCATTGTATAACGGCGATGATTGATACCTTGTATATTTACATCTTTTATATCATCAAGATAAGGAGAATAACTTAAAATAAACAAAGTCATTCCTGTAGATGAATCGTTTGGTGGCAAAGGAGTTAGCGAAGGCACTCCTTTAATAATTTCAAATTTTTTTGTTTTATCAAGAACAATTTTATCAACTCTTGGCAAATAATACTGATAATCTAAAATTATATCAGAACCATTTTCTGGAATTTTTGGACCAGTTGTTGCGGGCGTTACATCAAAAACCACAGCACTACCGCCAGAAGCTGCAGCATCAGAGCGAACCGGACGAAAATCTAAACAATCTCTTAAATTATAAAGAGAATTATTTGTTGGTGATGAATATATTGGAATATTGCCATAGGCTATGCCCGAATAAGAATCTACAGTGAAAAACCCAGCGCCAGATGAAGTAAAGCGATTGAAAAATACCACAATATTGCCAGATGGAGCACTTTGTCCGGGGTTTAATTTAATAAATGAATGGTCATAAAAAGAATCTTTTTGGCCATTATTAAACGTATATTTTGTTGTGACATTTGAAGCATATGTGGAATTTGCTTGTGATATTCCATTACTGCCAAAATCTAAAATACTTGTGATTTCAATAATGTCCGACATAAACAAAGATTGAATTTGTCCGGGCACTTTTTTTACAAAAGTGTTTGCAATATGACATTGGCCATTTGATGGAAAAATAAAAAGTGCAGAATTTCCAAAAACATCAATACGATCTGAACTTGATGCAGTTTGAATTGTTGTATTCTTGGTAACATATGTTTTATTTTTTTGTGATATTGTAGAAACATCAATTGTAGCAATGATATTGGCAGTCATATTTCCACCATTGGTGACCGTAACCTTTTTAGTGCCGGTACTCACAGAAAATTTATCAACTGGAATAACTTGGCCAACAGAATATGGTGAAGTGCCAGCAGACGTTACAACAATATAATAATTTTCAGCTTTAGCAGATGATGATGTAGCTGAAGCAATATCTTCGCCAGTACCAAGAGTTAAAGCTGGCGAATCGTTTGCACTAAATGATTGTGATGCATAAAGCCTCTTATATGAAAAAGATAAATCAGCAATTGTACTGTTTGCAACATATTCTTGGCCTAAACGAAAAATAAGTGGTTCTAGTGCTGCATCAGAAATATAAACATCATCATAAGTTGTTGCTAAATCTTTTGAACGAATTGAAATGTCGGCTGCAGCAATTTTCGTGGTTGAACTAAAATTAGCCAGTGATTCTACATCATTAAATTCAAAATCAATTGAAAAAATCGATGCATTATTGGGTGTTGTTGTAAATGCTGGACTTACATTAATTGTTTGTGTTGATCCGGTAAAACCAGTAATTATTTTTTGTGCTTCACCTGAACCTAAACCACTTGTAATTCGTAATTTAGCTCCAGTGTATGCGTCATTAACCGTAGAAAATACATTACCTGCAACTGAATTAGCAAGAGTTAAAGACGTTGATGTTGCTGAATTTACAGTACCAGTGATTGATCCAACATTTGCATCAAACAAATAAGAACGATAAACATACGTTGAACCATTGGATGTATTTGAAGCCGATTCATAGGCTATTGATTTAACACGAATGGTTCCTATTTTGGTATTTGAAATGGTAGCTGTTGATGTTGTATTAATCGATGCCGTATTAACACAATGCAAATCTACAGTGGTTAAACTATTAATTGGAAAAGAACCAAAATGGTTTGTGGTAAAAACAAAGTTACCATAATCAGCTGTAAGTCTTTTATTTGCTACGCTTGCAGTTGTTCTGGGTTTATCTGTTGTTATAGTTGTTGGCCCATTAGTTTCAAACTCATAGCCGTAAACATAAGCTTTTCCTGGAGACATTACGATATTTGTTTGTGCTGAATTCGCAGAATTTGTGTTCAATGAAATACGAAAATCACGAACAGTATAGTTACCAGATTCGTCAAATGTTCTACGAGCTAAAGTGTCTTCAAGAACCGAATAAATTGGATATTTGTTTTCACGAACAATTTGACCATCTTCAACTAGAGCCAATTCAATAAATCGTGTATCATCTGTAGAAGCTAAACTTCTTGTTGCTAAAACCAAATTAATTTTATAACGATCTGCACCGGGTGCTTGATAATTTGATGCATTTTGTGCTGGATCTAAAAGAGAAGTGTCTGAATTGTTTGTAACTATAGATTCTGTGATTTCAAAACCAATTCTGGCATTTGCTGTAGTGTTTGTATATTTCGAAACTGCTACAGTTTGTGCATCATTTTGTATAAAGAAACCATCGTAATAAAAAACACCTTCATTAACAGAAAACGTTTGGCCTGTTCCTACGCCAGATGTTGAGATATTTGCAAATGATGGAGAAACTTCACTGGTTTTAATTGTTTCTGACGGTATAAATGCTGAACCATAAATCTGTTTCACCATTAATGTAATTGGATCGCCTGTGCCAACGTCGGTAGCATAAGCTTTAATGACTTGTGCTCGTTTTGTTTCATCACTTGATAATATAGTTTTACCAATAAAATTATTAGCAACTACATCTGTTGCACCATATACAGAATTAAGTTTTAGATATGTAGCATCTTGTAAAAAGAATTGACCTCCTGTAACAACCGAACCATTTTGAAATATATGATTACCAAAACGTTCTACTTGTTTTTGCAGTATTGTCTGTATTTGAGTTAATTCACGAGCTTGTACAGCAAAACCTGGTTTAAAAAGTAAACGAAGGTATTTTTTTGCTTCATCAAAGTCCTCATAATATGGATTCACATTAAAATTGGTATTAAGCGCCATGAATTCCTCTAAAATCTAACAACAAATTTAATATTTTCAGCTTGACCCGCCACTCTTTGTATTGCGACAATATTTTCATTATATAAAACATCTCCAGTATATTTTTCAAACTCAGGAAAATCAATACTAGAAACTGTTCTTCCTGTAGGATTCGTGGTTGTTCCTTTCAATACTGAACCTAAAGCAATTGAACCACGAACATTTGTTAAATTAATTACAGTGCTGGCGAACGATTCAACATAACCACTAAAAGTTGGTGAGGCTAAAGTTCCCTGATATACAAATTCGTTAACTTGATAATTTGAACCTGCAATTAAAGTAACAGCCGTTGTTTGTGAAATGACTGAATTAGCATTTGCATAAGTTACAGCTGTATTTTCACCATATTTATGTGGGTTGCGAAGAAGTCCATATTGTCTAAACGATGTGCTGTCAGAAATTATATTACCTTCGGTCGTATCACCCTCTCCTATTTTTAAAGAAATCATTACATTATGACCACCAAGTTCTCTTGCTGAATTATAACCATGGCCGTATTTTGGACCTATAATAGCTCGAGCTGTAGCAACGTTTGCTCCAACAGAAGTTCCATAGATATTAACATTTGCAAAATTGTAATTTCTTCCATAACTAGTCACACCAATGCTACCAATAGTATTGCCGGATAAATTAGCAGAAGCAACAACACCAGTTCCATCGCCATCAACAATAACTCTAGTTTTAAACGAAAGAGTATTTGCAGTGCCTCCACCTGAAGATGATGTAGCGTATGATAAATTAATTCTTCTGTTTACTAAATCCACAGCAGTAATAAAAGTATTTGCTGAAATTCCGTTACCTGTTATTCCCATATTTGTAACAATTAAATTAGCCATGTCAACTGAAGCTTCTACTGTTAACACCGAACAAGAAGTATTAAATGAGCTTACATTAGCATTTGTATTAAAATAACCACTACCAGGCGATGTCACCACAATAGTTGTTATTTCACCGTCAATCGTAGCATTAGCACTGCCATTATATTCTAATTGACTAATTGATATTGGAGCAGGCAACCAATTATTTGACAAAAATTTATTTGATGCCTGAATATTATACATGTACTTCCAAAGAAATCCATCACCAGTTTCAATAATTCCACGATTGCCCAAATTTGTTCCTAATGGTTCAACTGTCGAATTAGAACTTAAATTATTTGATAGACATTTATAAACATTTCTTTCAGAATTATAAACATAAAAAGAATAAACATTAGCTAAAGAATTCGATGTTACAAGTGTATCAAGTGTTATTGTGTCATCAAATTGTCGATAAGTATTATTAGCTGTCCAATTAATTCTAGGTATAACAAATTCAACATCATTACCAGTAACTTTTTTCGCAGCAATCATATTATTCCAAATATACTTTTCAGCTGCAACAGTATCAGTTAAAGTATCTGGAGAAGATGGTATATCCCAAGGTAAATGTTGGCCCAAATAAACATAACCAACTGAAGCATTTGTTTCTGAAAAAGCCTCTTTGAATTGTTCAGCATTATTAAAACGTAACTTTTTTGAGGTGTATTTTGCGCCCTCAGGTTCTATAGCAATATCAGAAACAAATAATTCCCAGGTTGTAGAATCATAAATGAATTCTACTTTAACTCCACCTATGTCTAAAGTTACATCATCAGCGTTGCCTTCAATGGTTTCGCCATTTCTTGCTACTGTAAGATTGTAAGTTTCCCAACTAGCACCATCAACAATTTGAACAAAGTCACCAGTTGTCGGATTGGCTGGGAGAGTGATTGTAAATGGACCAGCTGTTGTGTCGGCAATTAAATAATCACCTACATTTGCTGTGTAGTTTGACGTTTTTCTTAAAAATGTTGGCATATTTTTTTATTTATGCGGCTACTTGAGATATTTCCGTTGAAACTTTTAATCGCTGAGATTCGATTTCGTTTGTTCTAGCTACTTCAGAATAAGGAATTAAACCGGCCGGATGTAATAACTCTTTTAATACTTGTTTGTATTTTTGAAATTGAATACTTGAAACTATAACATAAGAATAATCAATAAAATAATCTTTACCTTGTAACTTTGTATATGAAGACGAAACTAAACCTTTTTGACTAATCCACTTTCCAGGAAATTCTTCAACCGTTGGAATTAAAACAGCTTGGAGAGTCGCTGTGCCATCACCAGATCGACTTAAATCAAAGTCTGGAACAGATTTCAAACCTTTTCCAGCATCAATAATTAAAACAGATTGAACACTGCCTGGTTTATTTGTTCCAATGTTTGCAGTAAATTGTTCACCGTCTCCCATGATGGCAACAACTTCAACGTTAGCGTTTGAACCGCCAGTGGATGTAATTGTTACAGTAGGTAAACTATTTTGATTGTATCCTTGGCCACCAATTAAATGAGTTCCATATACACGAACTGGTTTACCTGTTGAATTTGCAACAAAAGCAGTGTTTACGGTCATAAGAGTGTTTGATGTTATGGTGCTTATGCTGCGAGATTCGCCGTTGACCATAATTAAATCACCAACAATTAAATTAGCTTGAAAAAAAGTATTTGTTCCAATTACATTTGCATTTGTTGTAAAAACGTTGGCTGTTCCAACAATTTTACTTGGAACAAATTCAATTTTTGTAATAGCTCCGCCAGTGCCAATAGTTCTAACTTCGGCGGCAGCACCTACACCAAAACTACCTGAAGGATTTGTAAAAACTAGTTCATCACCAATACTATATCCAGTGCCGCCGTTTCGTATTGCAGTTTTGCCTAGTGACCCAAAACTATTAATATAAACTGTAGTATTAGTTACTGTTGACCCTATATTTGCAATTACTAAGTTAGCCGCTTCAGCATTAAAATTGGGTATTGATCCAAAATTAATTTGCACTGAATTAATTTGAACACCAATAATTTCACCGATGCTCGTATAAGAAGTATTTGAAAAAGTATGCCTAATGATACTATTAGAATTTCCCGAATATACTCCACTTAAACCATATGATGCTGCATTAATGAATGTATTAGCTGGATCAATATCAGAAATAACATCCGAAAAAATTCTAAAACTATTAGCTGAATTTGAAGATGTGGTTAAAACAGAAACAACATCAATATCAACAAATGGCTTACCAAAACCATCAGCACTAATTGGAGCATTTACCTTAAAACCAGCGCCACCTTTTAAAATAGTCATAGAATCAATCACACCTTTTGAAACACTTGAAACTACAGCTTGAGGTATTCTTTGTGATCTTGGCGCTGTTATGATAACTGGATCTCCAACATTATAATTAGCACCAGAATTAACAATAGTAATTTCTTTAAGTTCTGATACTGTTCTTAATCTAACGTCAACAAGAGTATCACCAATAAAAACATTGGTTTCTAAAATTTCACCAATTTCAAAATCACCCACTGAAGTTTTAACATCAACAAACATTTCTAATATTTCAACATTATTTAAATAGCGATTAAAAGATTTCTCTACAACGGTTGTGGCACCAGAAGTTTTACCAATTAATTGACGATTATTAAAAATATTACGATCAATTACATTATAAAAAATTTCTAAAGTTGAGTTAGCAGCCACATTGCTGTTGAATTCAACTAAATTATATTCTTTGAGAACTTTAAAACCACTGGTCGTTAAAGTACCATTTACATAAACGTCAAGATTTGCCGAAGGTTCTTGTGAAATGATTACAAATTGTTTCGTATTACCATCGGCGGTATAAAAAGAAGAAATATCTGTTGAAACTTTAATGGAATTATCAATTTTCCATTCACCAGAAGAAGCTCGAAGAATACTGTCTCTTGGATAAAAAATTGTTGGTTCTTCATGAAAAAGAAAACGAAACAACAATTTAAAAGAATTTTCGGAGCCTTTGGCTTGATAAAGTGGCAATATATTTTTAATTAATAATTCTTTGTTTCCTTGGACATCAACAGGAATCAAAGATGCGTAAGTGTTAAAAAAATTCTCTTCAAATTCATTAATGGATTCATCAACATCAAAAATTGTTTTAAGTTTTTTGGCTTGCGTTATCAAATCATTTTTATTTAAGCCTTGTTTATTTTCTAAAAACTCATAGTAAGCTTCTAGAAAAGTGACAAATAATGGATATTCTTCACGAACAAAAGCCGGTACTTGTCCTTCAATTAAAAGAGATGATTTTTGATCCATGTTAAACAGCAGTAATTTCAGTAGTTACCGATGTAGAATCTGTTTGATCGATTGACAAGATTGTACTTCTTACAGATGAAATAATTCCATCTTCTGATTCAACACTTATTCTAATAACGCCATCAGAAGTTATAACTGATAATACTCTTAAATCGGTAATTATTACTTCACCGGTGTCGTAATCAATAGTTCCCGCTTTTGAATTTATAATTTGTCTTTGAGCCAGCTCATCAAAATATACTGTTCTTAAAGTGCCAAAACGGCCATCAAGAACAGCAATTGCAGCAGCGCCATAACCATCGCCACCAGAAAAAGAAACAACAGCCTTACTGTAATTAATACCACGATTTGTAATTGTGATTGATGTGACACGACCATTAACAATTGTTGCGGTAGCTGTAGCACCTGTGCCATCGCCAGTGATTGTAACTGTTGGTGCTGAGACATAGCCAAAACCAGCATTAGTTACATTTATGGATGAAAGACCGGTAAATGATTCTGGTATTTCTTCAAGTATAGCTGTTCTTGTTGTGCCCAAAGAATCATTAATTGTAAATTCAGAAGAAAATAAGCGATTTAAAATTGTGCCTCGATAAAGTTTAGCATTATAATTAATTGTATATGTTTTACTGTTATTTAAATCTGGTGTAAATCGTTTTTCAAGGCGTAAAATTGTCTCTGAACCTATAATAGATGCTAAATCAACAGCATCAATAAAATCTTGGACTTTAGACAAAACAAAAGTTGCACCAAATTTATTTAAATTGATATTTGAATAATTAAAAATAGCTGCTCGTATCAATGTTTTTATTTGTTCATCATTCAGTGATGTTTTTTTGCGATCAATTCTAACTTTATTTGTCAACTTTAGATATAAAAATTCTGGATCTCTTATTTCGGCATCAATCGCCACAATTGATTTAGGTTTTACAATTTCATCAATTATTCTTGTTTTTTCAGCTTCGGTTAAAAAATAATTAGTTTTGGGTTTAATTGAAATAAAAACTTTGCCGTAAACTGGTGGAATTTCGTCTTGACCACCCCAGACGGAAATCGAACTCACAGCACCATAAGTTTTTTTAATGTAACTTTCATAATCTTTTGTTGTAACTAAACGATTTTGTGTTGAATACTGTAACACAGAATTTAATTTTACACTGTCTACACTTTCTTTTGATGAGCCACCAGCTGATTCGGAAACGGAAGTAACTGTATATGTCGTGTACGGAGCAACAGAAGATGATGCTGTAAAATTATTTGATTTATTCGAATCAAAGCCAGAAGTTACCAAATAACTAATTTTAATAAGATTACCATCGCTTAGTTTTTTACCAACAAAAGCATCGCCAAAATAAATTTCAAATTGTCCGTTTTGACCTTCTTGTAAAAAATAAACAGTTGAATTTGAAGTTACATCTAAAACATCTGAAGCTAAAGTATGTGTTTGTGACGATAAATTACTTGAAGATGTTTGTACAATAACTTGAAGCGTTGTTGTATCTACATTCGTATCTGGTATTATAAAAATAGATTTTGGATTTGTTATTGAATTATAGGCATATTGATAATTAATAATGTTACCTTCATAAATACTTAAATTTCTAAAAATAAAATCAGAACCAACTTTATTAACAGTTACATCATCTAAAACAGTATAGTTATAGGTAGTGTTTTCTAAGAGATTTGTTCTAAAGTTGAATCCTCTAGGAATTGTAAGCGATCCTGGCGTTGAAGAGCCGGAGGGCACTGTTAAATTAATAATTGCTCTTGGCGCTGTGGCTGATTGTGGAGTGTAGCCTAAACTTTTAGCGTGTGATACAACCGAACTGCGAAGAACTGCGGTGTCCATAAAAGCTTCATTGGCAACCATATTAAGATAGTAAGCATTGTAGTGAGTGTTATAAGCTAAAATGTCAAGAAGAACACTTAAACCAGAAGCTTCGAAATCATAATCCGTAAATTCAGCTTGTGCTTGAAGGTAAGTTTTTAAATTTGTTTTAATTGTGTCAAAATCTAGATCGGTGACCGTTAAGCGATTCGAGGCCATTTTATCGTATTCTTTCTAATAAAAAGCTTATTGAAACTGGGTTTGTTTGATTTATAATTGAAAATTCCATTCGAACACTAAAACCATTATTTTCTATATCTGGTATTACTGCCACGCCAATAATTCTTACGCGAGGTTCAAACGATTCAATAGTTTGTCTTATCTCTCTTTCAATTGCTGAAGCTGTAATAATGTCTAAATTTTCAAATAAAAGTTTACGAACATTTGACCCATAATCTGGGTTGAATGGTTTTTCGTAATGACTAGTTAACACCAAATTTTTAATAGCATTTATGACAGCCATTGCATCAAGGTGTTTGTTAATGTCTTTTTTTAAAGGGTGGATTGTAAAATTTAAATCCAAATCTTTAAATTGACGAGCAATATTTGTTGTGACTGTTGCCATTGTTTATTTATACTAGTTTAAATGGTAATAACTTTTGTAAGTGTTCTTCGATGATTGGTACCTTCGAAATTTACAGTGTAAGTATAAGAACCATTACTTGTAATTGTTGTATTAGCAATGGTGGCGTAACCGTTGGCTCCAATGTAACCAAAACCAGATATGTTTGGCCCACTATAAGTATAGCGAGTATTAGCTTTGGCGCCAAAAGCACGAATTGTAAATGGTGAATTTGTTACAATAATATCTGGGTTACTGTTTAAAACTTCATTAAAGTTATTTCCAACATCTACCAAACCACGATCAATACCAATTGTAATAGTTCTTTGTTGTCCATCAGACGTTGTCACCAAAAAAGTAGAAACATTTGGAAATTCAATTAGTGGTTTGACATTAGCATACCAAAGAACAGTATCATTTGTATTTAATGTATTTGGTACCGAAGCCTGATATAACTGAACATTCATGTGTGTGTTATTATTTGTGCTTATTCCGTTTGTAGTTTCAATTACACTTAAAATAGTTAAAGAATTAGCACTTAAATTTCTAAATGTCCATTTTTCTGTTCCTGTTGCAGAAGAATCAACAATAGCATAAGGCCCATTAAATACATCTACTTTTGGTTTTAAATCTGTAGTGCCCACATTGATTGCAAGAGAACGAGAATTTGGCAACAAAATACCAGCTGTTGAAACATTGCTATAACCTTTTATTCGTAAATCAATTCCTGGATTGATTGTAATTACTCCATAATCAACTGTATTACCAGAAGCTAAACTAATAAAGGTTACCGAAATATTAAACGATTCACCATTTGCAATAGAATTAGTTGGGTCATCTAAAACAGCTATAAGGTTTGCATTTGACCCACCAAGAGCTGCTACATTTAACGTTGGAACAGTGGTATAAGCACCCTGAGAAATTATATTAAGAGTTCTAATAGAGCCGCTGATTGCATTTACGTTTGCTGTAATTGTTGCTGAAATATTATCAGTGCCTCCTCCAGTAATTACAACTGTCCCATTAGAATAGCCAGAACCAGTGTTTGCTACTATAACTGTCTTAATTGGTCTACGTCTTATTACATCTTCAACAGAAACAACAACTTCAGAATTTAAAAAATTAGATACTGTTGTAGAATTTGAATAATAGTAAACATTGTCGTTAATATTTGTAACACGAATAATTCTGGTGCCAGAAAAAACGCCATTAAAAGTGTTGAATATAATTGCGCCAGTGTTTACATTTAATTCATTTGTTCCAACATTTACGGTAAGAACATTTGTATTGTATTGTTCGATAAATTCATCTAAAGTTAATACTAAAGGTTCATTAACAATTTCTGTTGGAATAGGTGGATCACCTTGTACAAAAACAGTTTGTATAATTTCATCATCTTCTACCGGCGTTCTAAGTATTTCAATAATGTCATCATCACTTTCAATGACTTCGCCTGTTGTTTTATTGTAAACTTTCATATGGCCAAATTCAGAAACAATAATTTGTCTTTCAAATGGCGCCGGATTATCTGCTACATTTCTACTTGCTTTTAATTTTTCAGTACCAATGACATTTTTAAACATATAATCATCAAATTCTCCACCTTTATTCATGCCCATAAAAATTTTCTGTTCTTTAACTATATCTAGAGCTTTTGTATAATAATTTTCATCATGTTGTCTTCTAGTTTGAAATAAAACTTTTATTGATCTAATTGTATTAGCTATTGTTTCAACTTGTGACATCGTTAGATTCGAAGATGTAGTTGTATATTCATCTTCACCAGTTGGAACAGTTGTTGTTACGATACTGTTTTTTATTAAATCTGGATATGTAATAACGGTATTTCTATAATCTGTAAGCTCTTGATTTATAAACAAACTTGTAAAAAATCCAATTGAAGGTTCGGCAGTTTCGGTCCCATCTACTTGATAACACATGAAAGTCAAAACTTTAGATAAACCCGAACAAACCGTAAAATGTGGAGAATTAGCGTTATCAAAAGTTACAGGTTCAACATTTGATAATCTATTTGTGTGTGATAAAAATTTTTGTCCTTCTTCTAAAGCAAAATTTGCTTCCTCATAAATTGGTCCTAAAGGAGAAATAAACGTAGGCCCGGTTTCTATCACCTCTTCACCCGTAAATGTGGTTCCTCCCGGATTAACTAATATTTTTGATTTAATTTCTTCCAAGACACCATTGATAGATAAAACGTTGTCAGCCGCTGGATTTTTATAGTAACTCCCAACATTTCCACTTCTTAAATCTTCAGCTTGCCAATCTTTAAAAAGCCTTGGCATTCTTCTTAATTGCTCTAAAACTTCTGGTGACAATTCCAAAATATTGTCATCCGCAGGATCAAAATTATATCCTAATCTGTTTAAAATAGAGGCTGTTGGAGAACTTGTTGAAAATTTACGATTTTGATTTGTGTCTCTTGCGTTGTTTGTTAAAAACGAAGATAAACTTGATGGTGTTTCTGTTGAAATCATTCCAGACATCGATTCCGCTGAACCACCAGACCCACCATTTCGGTGAACATCTCCCATTAAATCAATTCTTACTGCCATTTTAAATTCCTATAATATTAACCAACAGCTTGCATTGGTGTTTGTGTTGTTGGTCCCACTTTACAAAAATGAATATGACCGTCATATAACAAATCATTAACAATGGAAATACCTAGAACAGATGAGCCTAAAAGGTGATTAGCACTTGCTGAATTCATTACAGAGGCATTTATTAAACCTATGCAATTAATTGTGCCGGGAATGGCAGCCGGAACACCAATTGATAACCCTCCAAGAATTGAAACAAAACCTAAAGGGCCAGCAAAAATACCGGTACCAGCATTCACCCTTGTTACAGAAGTTATAAGTTCACCGGTCATTGTACCCTGAACTTTTAAATCTCCACTTGTTACAACTTTTCCACCTGTTGTTAAATTCACATCTCCTTCACCTAAATCTTTACCAGCCGAAATCCTAACGTCAACATCAGAAATTAAAGCCGCCTCATCATGGGCATAAGCCGTAAATTTACCACCACACTCAATTGTGTAATCACCAGAAACTTTTTCAATTTTATCACCTTTTATATCAAAAATAGCATCACCTAAAACTGTAATACTACAAACGCCATCTATTGAAACATTTTTATTTCCAATAATTATCTCATAATTATCGCCAAAAGATTTATGAACTACATCTCCATTGGGCCTCATTTCAGTGTAGGTACCCATTCTGTGAGTTATACGAATTCTTTCGTTACCTGGAGTGTCATCCAACTCTAAAATGTGCCCAGTTTTTGTTTGTATAACTCTGTTATATGGAAATCTAGCTCTATCAGCTTCTTGTGTTGGAGAACTTTCTGGTTCTACCCAAGCATTATAACCATCGGGAAATTCAATATCCATTTCATTTGCCATATTTTTTCACCATAAGACACTATTGTTATAATTATTTCGACTAGTCATCGTCGTAGAAGTTTTAGTTAAAGCATTAACATAGCCATTAGTTAATTTTTGAGAAGACAAAATTTCTTCTTCACTTGTGGGAGACATGATTGATTTGACCAGTGCTGGCGGTAAATACATTAAATCACCATATTGGCCTTGAATTTGTGTTTCAGATTGTGTGGGATCTTTAGAATCTACTTTTTTTTGTGTTTCATCCACACTTTTTGCTAATTGAGCATCTCCAGTTATAGTATTAATTTGTGCTTGGTTATATTTTGGTTTATTGACTAAAGAAACTACTGTGCCTACGGCTCCCGCTACAGAAATTAAATCTTGTGTTACAAGCATCGATTCTCTTTGTAGAGCTTTAAGTTCATTTTTTATTTTATTGTATTCATCTTTTAAACTTCCAGGCCCAAATAAAGAAGGAACTAAAATATTTGCAAATCCAGCTTTAATTGCATCAACAATATCATTTAAACATCCAATCAAAAACTTTTTAGCTCTTTCGGGCAAACTTAAAATGTATCGGATGACTGTTGTAAACAAAGTTACCAATTCTTTTATTTTGTTGATACCATCTCTTATTAATTTTAAAACTTTTCTAATTTTTTGAATAAAATCTGTTATATAAGCCGCTATTTCTTTTAAAAAAGAAGCGATTCCAGTTGGATCAAAACCTAAAGCTTTAATCACCGCCAAAACAACTTGCCTTAATCCTTCAACGACTATTCCAAAAAGACCATTTACATGCGAAACAGCTTTTTTAACAAAAGGAGAAATATCACAGATGTGTTTTCTTTTATTACTTGCAGCCGCCATAACTTTTGGTTTTACACCACGAAAAGCCGGTGAAACTGCTGGTTGACCAGTAACAGATATTTCACTGTCGGCATTTTCTACTGCCTTTGCGTCATTTCCATACTCATCTTCCAAAAAAGCCGGATCATATGAACCAGAATAATTTGGTTGTTTAGGTACATATCCACCTTGACTTGCAACCCAAGTTTGATAGATTGTTGTAGATTGAGCACCTTCAATACCAGAAAAAACACCCATAATTACTGGTATTTGTGCGTATTCACCATCTTGAAAAAAACCAAAAACCCAATCAGCAACATTTAAACTAGAATATGTGTTTGAACCAGTTGAAGGTTTTAATTGTTGAGCCCACGGCAAACTTTCAGTTGGCACTAAACTTGTATCTTCACTATGCAAACCAATAATACGAACACGAGCTCCTCCAAGTTCTAATGGATCATAAATGTCCTCTACAACACCAATCCACCAAATAAACCCTTTTTTACCATAAAAATCTTGCGATAACATTAAATTGATTCCTTAAAGTGGTATATTTTCTAATTCTTCTTTAGTGTAAAACGAAGTAAAATCTTCAGCACCAAGTTGATTATTTCTTAAACCCAATAGTTGTGCTGCACAAACTTCAATAATGGTTTCATGACGATTTGGTTTAATAATATGTCTTGATCCTGTAATTATATATTTACCTGTTAGAGATCGATCTAAAGCATCATCACCAAGTTGTGTGGAAAATTTGGGAACTTTTAAATAAATGTTACGACTAGAAAAAAGTTCAAAATTTCCAGGCATGACTAATTGAAGCCGCTGTTGAATTAAATTTGTAAATATAGCTTTTCTTTGAAACACATAATTTTCAGAACGATCAATCGTATCATATGCTTCAGGATTGTTTTCTTTAATATATTCTACCGTAGTTCTAGGCAAAGCAAAAGGGTAAGAAACAACTCTTGAATTTGTCATTTCATTGAATTTTTTGTTTTTATCATCTGACAAATTTTTATCACTTACAATTGTTGTTATTTTTGTTGTTTTTGTAAGTGTATCGAAACCAACAAAACGGCCGGCATAAACACCACTTTCAACATTATTTAAAACACTAAATTGTGATAAAACTTTTAAATCACGAGCGCCTAAAAACTCTTCTTGATTAGCAGCAGCTGTATTTGATAAATTTTTTGGTTTAAAATTAATTTGAAAAACACTTTCTCGTTCTAAAAGATATGACAGTGTAACAAAGTTATAACCAGTTTTATGTGTTTCAAAAAATAAAAAATCAGGAATATTTTTTGAAAGAGCTTTTTGAGATACAAAGTTGATAGCATCAAATGGCGTCAACGTGGGAAATATTAAATCTTGCAGGCCATCAGAACCCAAAAAAACTCCAACTCCACTTTCTCCATTTTGCGGAGGTTCTTCAGCAACACCAAGATAATCTGTGTCTGTTAACAATTGATATGCTATACCAGTAAATGTGCCAAAATAATTTTGATTTACTTTTTTCTGTAAAGACAATAAAAATTCTTTAGATACAAAATTTAAAATATAAACAGTTGAAGTCATATTTAAATTTGTTTTATTTGTTAAACTATAAATTACAAATTCTTTTTCATATCTAAAGTCTTCTTGTTCTTCATCTTTTGAAATTCGTATGTATATTTTTTCATCGCCATTTAATTTTAATTGATCGACAAGAGCAAGTGCATCAGTAATTAAAATATTACCAGAAATACAAGGAGTAAAAAGATTATCATAAAGATTTAATTCACTAAACAGACCATCAATTGAAAACCTTTGGCTAGAGTTTATTACTAGTTCTAATCGCTCGATTTTAAATTGTGTGGTACTTTTAAACGAAATTGCCATTTTTAAAACACTCTTTTAATTTCATCTTCTAAAGTTACTACAAATTCTGGCTTTAATAATTTAATTTTTCTTTTAGATTCATTTATCCCAGTTTCATGTTCATAATAAGTTTTAGTGGTTTTTGTAGTAGAAATTGTAATTACATTATTGTCTTGCAGTGTAACGCTTGATGATGATACGGTAACATTAGCATAAGTATTTGCATCGACTTGATATTCATTAGTAATTTTAGAGCCATTTGGTATTGTTGTTGTGATAATTTTATAATATGAGTGTATATTTGAACTAGCATATGATAAACCAGCACCAGAGGTGTTTGAATTAGCATATTGTGTATTTGAATATTTAGCATCAATAAAATTATTCAGTGTAATTGTCGTTAAAGGCCAATCATATTGTGGATCAACAATATTATTCATCATTAAAACAATCCATTGTCTTTGTGCTGAACCATACATCTTATGTGCCACAATCTCTGGTGTATCACTTTCATTAACATCATACTCATAATAAACGGCTGTATTTTCTTTGATAGATTCATTCAAAGAAAATTTAGACATAATGTTGGTTACACGATCAACTGTTTGGCCTTCATTAATTGAAAAAAAGAGTTTAGGAAATCTTGAAAAGTAACCTGCCATTTTTTATCCTATGTAAATTACTTCACCGTTTTCATCTCTTGGAGAATAAACATTTTCAGCTTGTGATGCAAAGCTATCAGGCCTCAAAGAATTTTTAGTAATGATTTGAGTTTCTGTAAAGTTTAATTGTAAGCGAATACCAACAGGCATACCAGTTCTACCAACACTTGGAGTTGTTTCACCCGGAACTTCATAAGTTGAAAAACCAGATGGTGCATAGTCAATATTTAAACCATTTAAAACACATGTCGATATTTTTGGTATATTTGGATTTTCTTTTCCATTGTAATAAAATTTAATATCAAACTCAGAAGGGGGTATGAGAAATACACCACCAGAACCAGGAAGAATTTCCGGCGATTGATGAAATGTAAACGAATCTATAATGCTTTGAACTTGTTGAGCCTCTCTTTCACTTCTTGGATAAAAAATAAAATCAAACTGAAATTTTCTTAACGATGGACTTGTGTAAATAACTTCCAATAAAGGGTTTCGAGCCACACCTAATGATGCTAAGGCAAAACGGCCGAAATTAGAACCAAAAACATTAGTTGATGCAAACCTACTTAAATAGTCAACAGCAAAAGGCGTTAAATTGTTAGGAATTGATTTTAAAATATTTTGAACAGAAACTTGACCGCCTTTTGCCAAATCGATTATTGAAGAACCGGCTTGCAACACATCTTTACCAGCATTAAGAATATCAAAAAAAGGACTCGACAAAGAAACACCATCATAACTTTGGTCATAACCAAAATTTAATGTATCGGGCATGTATAAAGCTATTGTTTCGGCAGTTCTTTGAATCGTTCTTGCGCCCTGAATAGATACTCTTTTAGCTAAATCACCAACAAAGTCTAAACCTTGACCAATTTCAGATTTAGCAGTTTCTATAGCTGTTCTTGTGGATTCAGTTAACTGTAGCCCCTCTGTTAGCCCTAAAGCTGCATTATCAAGTTGTCCTCGAAGCCAATTCGTAGTATCTGTAATATTAGCTAATCCACTGGTAACTCGACTTGGACTGTTAAGTATATCTGGAGTGTCAAAGGAAAGTGGCGAGCTGAATTCTGTTTTGGTTTGCACATTGATATGAAAGACCATATAATGACCTTTGTTAGCTTCACCCAAATCAATTGGATAACGATATAAATTAGAATCGTATTGACCGCCAACTAATCTTCCATTTAATCCCACTCTTCTAGCAGCTGTTTTAAATCGTATGTCAGTGAAAGAGAATAAGGCCATTATTTTTCCTATGAGAATAAATATATTTATGTCATATAAAGGAAAATTCACACCCAAAAATCCACAGAAGTATGCTGGTGATGCAACAAACATCATCTGGCGTTCTACTTGGGAAAGAAAAGTGATGGATTGGCTCGACCAAAGCGAGAGTGTAATTTATTGGTCTTCCGAAGAGTTAGCAATCAAATATTACAATCCAGTTGACAATAAAATTCATCGATATTTTCCTGACTTTATTATAAAAGTTAAAAAGAAAGATGGAACAGTAATGACACATGTAATTGAAATCAAACCAGAACATCAAACTAAACAACCAATTCGTAAAAAACAAACTCAAAAATTTATTAACGAATACATTACTTATACCATCAATCAATCTAAATGGAAAGCTGCTACTGAATTTTGTAAAGATCGTGGATGGGAGTTTAGAATTCTTACGGAGAAAAATTTAGGTATTATCTGAAATCGGGCACCAATACTTATACAGCTAAATCAGTGTAAATAAGGTAATATTGGGAATTCGCCTAAATAAATGATGGCTTATTTAATCAACCGAATTAAAGATTCTCTTGCAAAAGAAGGTTTGAGCATCCGCACAAATCAGGCTCGTGAATGGTTACGTTCTAAAGTACAAACACTAAAACCAAGTCGGCAAGCACTTTTAGCGGATCGTCAAAGATTGAAAAATAATGCCATTATTGGCCGTATGTATTTTTATTTTTACGATCCAAAAACAAAAGATAAATTGCCTTATTACGACAGGTTTCCACTGGTTTTACCAATAGAGCAATATAATGATGGATTTTTAGGGCTGAATTTGCATTACATACATCCAAAACAACGTATGATTCTTTTAGATAAATTAAGCGAATATGCAAATAACAATAAATTTGATAAGACCACAAAACTTAGGTTGAGTTATGATTTACTTTCAAAAGCAAGCAAAACATATGAAGTAAATGCATGTATTAAACGTTATCTGTTTAATCATGTCGAATCTAGGTTTTTAGAAATTACTGCTGACGAATGGGACATAGCAGCTTTATTGCCGGTTTCTCTTTTTGTTGGTGCTACAGCAAATAAAGTATATGCTGAATCTAGGAAGAAATTTTAATGGCATTTTCACCACAATCATTTTTAGCTAACGCCAATGCTAAAGAAGGCTTTGCTAAGACGAATCGTTTTGAGGTTGTTTTGCCAATTCCACCATATATCAATCAATTCGTTGGTAATTCGCTTTTGGAAAAACTTATCAATTTACCCAATACACTGGTCGCTGAAATTACACAAGCATTTCGTGGCGTAAGTAGTGACCCACAGTCGCTCAGTGATAATGCTACACTTTCCAGATACTTGGCTTTACAGTGTGAAAGTGCTGAACTACCCGGTAAAACATTATTGACAAGCGATGTTAAAGTATATGGGCCCACTTATAAAGTTCCATATCAAATGCAATATAATGATATGACATTAAATTTTATATGTACAAACGAATTTTATGAGCGTAAACTTTTTGAAAAATGGCTTGAATCAATTATGCCAAGTGATACAAACAATTTGCGATATCCAAAGGGTGAAAAATCTCGTTATTTAACAAATATTAAAATTGTACAATATGATGAATTTATAAGACAAATTTATGCAGTTGAATTGATTGATGCATTTCCAACTGGCATATCACCAGCACCATTAGCGTGGAGCGATGATGGCTTTCATCGTCTTGGTGTTCAATTTGCCTATCAACGTTATAAAGTTATCTATGAAGGAAATTATGATTTAGTTGCAGTTGCCACGCAATTGTTTGGCAATTCTGTTGCAAAAAACGTAACTAACTTTGGAAATAAAGTTTCAAGCCCATTTGGAAAAGCATTTGGAAGATTTTTTAACTAATGGAGAGTTAATATGTTACCCAAAATTGATGTGCCTGTTTATGAGACAACACTGATTTCGACTGGAAAAAAAGTAAAGTTTAGACCATTTTTAGTAAAAGAGCAAAAACTCTTTTTGATGGCTGCACAATCTGAAGATCAAAATGAAATTGTAAGTGTAATAAAACAGGTTTTAAATAATTGTCTTGTTTCTAAAGTTGACATTGATGAATTGCCAACATTTGATTTAGAAAATTTGTTTATGAACCTTCGCGCTAAATCAGTCGGAGAAGTAATTAATTTAAAATACACTTGTAATAACAATGTTACTGATGAAAACAATGAAACAAAGAAGTGTGGTTCTTTAGTGAATTTCGATTTAAATCTTTTAGAAATTGCGCCCGAAATCAGTAAAGAACATTCTAAAAAAATTGAAATTTCTAAAAAACTTGGAATCATGATGAAGTATCCAACAATAAAAATGTTAGAAAATATAAAAGATATAAATTTTAATGATATTGATGGTTTAATAGAAATTATTACTTCTTGTATTGACTATATTTACGATGAAAATCAAATGTATTATGCTAAAGATACTGAAAAACAAGAGTTGATTGAATTTGTAGAAAATTTGCAACAAGATGATTTAAATAAAATACAAATTTTTTTCAATACAATGCCAAAAATAAAAAAAGAATTAGATTTTAAGTGTAGAAAATGTGGCTATGAAGAAAAAATTGTTGTAGAAGGAATACAAAATTTTTTCGTTTAAATTTTGGTTATGATACCCTTGGTAATTACTATCAAACTAATTTTTCATTAATGCAACATCACAAATATAGTTTGACAGAATTGGATAATATGTTACCTTGGGAAAGACAAATTTATATTGATATGCTTGTTAAATATCTAGAAGAAGAAAGAGAACGATTAAAAGAACAGCAGCGTCAAAGAAAGTAAAATGGCAAAAGATAAAAAAAATAGATTAGCTGAAATTTACAAAGCCGAGAAAAAGAAGGGTGGCGGAGTTTTTAGCACTTTAGGTAAAAGAGGATTGGAGAAATTTGATCCAAGACAAATTTTCAATCAAACTGGATTTTTAGCAGCTGTTTTACCTTCTTTGTTTAAAGCATACACTGTGCCAACCGCAAGTAGTTTAGCTCCTGTAAATCCTTTAGAACCTTCTGCGATAAAAGAAAATTTGAAGGCAAAAGAATCAACTAAGCCATCTCCATTGATCGATAAAAAACTTGACGTACTAATTAACGAAACTTCCGATTTAAAAACTCACGCTAAAATATCGGCAAAAAATTCTTTAGTTTTACCATATTTGGCTAGAGACATGAATGTAACAAGAATTAATATTCAAAAACTCGTTAAATTGATGGGTGGCACAGCAAGTAAAGGATCTGATGCTTTCTTTAAACGAGCTGGAGAAAGAGAAGCTTTATATGAATCGCAGTTTAAAAGAGAAAAATCTTCTCAAATAATGCCAGGAACAACGCCAGTAAAAAAAGAAGAAACTGGAGGCCTATTTGGTGGAATTTTTTCTTTATTAGGAAAAGGTATCAGTGGAGCTGGTTCTCTTTTAACTGGCCTTTTGCCCTCTTTATCTGGTTTTTTTGGAACACTTATTAAAGCCATAATTGGTGCCGGAATTTTTGGATTAATTTTTAAAAATTTAGATGAAGATACAAAACAAAAAATAAGAGACTTTTTAAAAGATATGCTTATTGGCGCTTTTAATGCTATAGAAAGTGGATTTAAAGAATTAAAAACACTTTTAACTGATTCCGAAGTTATTAAATCTTTACAAAGTGCTGTTAAATCGATGATTGACGCTGTTGTTGAATCTTTTAAAGTAGCATTAGGAACAGAAATTGAAACTCCTTTGGGTAAATTTAGTTTAGGATCAATTTTAGAAGCCACAGTTGGCGCTCTCGCAGCATTTAAAATAGCATTAGGCGCTGCAGCAACTGCGCTTGGAGCCACAATGATTCCAGGAAAAACGACTACGGTGCCTCCGGGAACGCCGGGCAGTTCTCCTAAACCAGGAACACCATCAACAGTTCCACCTGGCACTGCAGCTGCTGGTGCTGGCGGTGCTGCTGCAGCGGCTGCGGCTGGCGCTGCAGGAGCTTCAAAAGTAGTTCAACCGGCTAAATCATTACCTTTACCTTCTGGAATGGCTCAAACGTCAAGTGGTTTAATAATACCAGAAAAAGTAAAAGCCGACTTAGAAAAAAAAGCTTTACAACAAACAACCAAAATTGGAGCACAAACAATTCTAAGAAGTTTTTTGTCTGGCGCAGGACAACTTATTTCGGGCCCCATAGGTACAGCTTGGTTAGCGGCTTACACAGCATATCAAGTTATCGATGCGTTAGCTCCAAATCAACAAGAAGCAGTAAATGATTCTTTAGCATCTTTAATAGTTATACAAGATAGAATAGACGAAATACAAAAAGGATCTGGTTCAGAAAAAAGTAAGAAAAAGGCCATAGATTATCAATTGGGATTAGCAAAAAAAGAAGAAGAAAAATTAAAATTTTTTGGTGTAAATGTTTCTCTCGAAAAAACTCCAGAATTAACAACACCAACACCAGCGGCACCAACACCAGCATTACAAACCACTGCAACTCAAGCATCAGTGCGAGCAGTAGATAATGCAACTGTTCAATCAACTACACCAGAGCCGGCAACAAAATCAACGGCGCCAACGTCAAATGTTAAATCACTAAATGATGAACAGAAAAAAATGGCTTCGTTAATAATTGATAAATTTAAACAAGCGGGATTCAATGACGAACAAGCTAACGCTGCTGTTATAAATGCTTATGCGGAGTCTAGATTAAATCCAACAGCTAAAAATATAACATCAAAAGAAGAAAGTTACGGCCTATTTCAAATGAACACTAAAGGCGGTTTAGGAACCGGGCATGATCCAAAAAATTTAATGGATCCAAACTACAATATTAAATTAGCTATTGATGCAGCAAAAAAAAGTCCAAAATTTATTTCTGCAACTAACTTAGATGATGCAATTAGAGCTTTTACGACTGAAGTTGAAAGGCCTGCTAATATGCTAACTGAAGCAGAAAAACGAGTTCAAATAGCATCGAGTATAATTGGAACACCATCAACAACGCCACAAACTTTAGCTGCTTTAAACACAACAATATCTGCAACACCTTTGCCAGATACAATGAAAACTATTATAAAGTCTGAGGCTAGTAAACTCAATGCAGCAACTGTTGAAATAGCTCAAGCTCGTTTGCAAATTGGAAACGCACCAATTATTGTTTCACCTCCTGCTGTAAATGTTCAGGCACCACAAATACAAGCAGGTGGCGGAGGCGGTATGTTGGCCGCCTCCAGTGTAGTAGATACTGAATTTATGAAGTTACTTGTGGGAAGAACTGTAACCATATAAAAACCCGCCGAAGCGGGTTTGTTTTAGCGATCTTCTGCTAGATTTTTAAAATAATCTAAATCATCTTCATCGCCGTTGGTCGAAATATCAACGTCTTCATCAATTTTTGCTATCATTTCTTCAGCTTTAGAACGAATTGGCGCACCTTCAAAACCAAGAACTTTTTCAAGGCGAGCCTTCAATACTTCATGTGCCTTGAAATGTTTTGGATCTAGAAACTCTTGAAGAGAATGTTCTTTCTTCCAAATCGCTTCAAGTTTTTCATCGTTGCCACCAAAAAGAGGCTCGGGTGAATCAAACTCGGACTTATCATAATTGCGATAGCCTTCAACATTCCGAATCTTAAGCTTGAAATTAGAACCTTCCCAAAAATCAAATGGGTTTACAGGTGTTTCATCTTCAAATTCAGGATTCATAGCCTCGCTGATTTTATCAAAGATTTTCTTGCCAAACTTAAACAATTTAACTTGGCCCTCGTTCTCGGGATTCTTGGGATCCGAAACAATTAAAACGTTTGCAATATAATTAAGTTTACGTTTCTGCTTACGAACAATCTCTTTATTGGCCTCAACACCAGAGTTCCAAAGCATATTGTTGTGTTCGCAGACTGGACACTTTTGATTAAGTGTGGTCAAGCAGTTATCAATTAACCAACCGCCGGGACCTTGAAAACCGTGTGAAAAAAGACGAACCCACGGAAGAGCATCATCACCATCGACAGCTGGTGCTGGCAAAAAACGAACGATTGCCATGCCGTTGCCGGACTTATCTACTTGTGGTTGCCAAAAGCGAGTATCTTCTTTTGAACCAGCATCGGCCGGTTGGTTGACAGCTTCAATAGCTTTAGTAAGTTTTTCAAACGAACTCTTGTTACGTTTGAGGTTAGCAAATGAACTCATATATTTCCTTTCGTATAAACGGAGTATTAACGGTATGTAAACGGGTTATCCACAAAAACATAATATAATTATATTTAGTGATTAACAAACATGGATTCTAGTGTTTTAATGGTATCTGCCACATTTTTATGTAGTATACCGATTCCACCCGCTTCATTGAAATCGGCAATTACATCTTCGGTATCATCAATTAAAATCGAATGTGGTGTTGCATAATTCTTTTTTAATTTTCGACTCGACACAATATTCCTTTTGTAAAAAAGGCCATTTGAAATCAACCAAAGTTTTTTCTGAGCTTCAACCATGTGATGAAATTGTTCACCACCAGAAGATGATAAAATTTGAACATTGATACCATGATTTTTTTCGAGCTCAGAAACATAATAAAGAAGTGTATCGCAACCTGGAAATTTATCAAGTGTAGCAAAATTTCTGTCCTCAATAAAGTGTGCCCAGTTTTTACTGAAATTTTTACGGCCTCTTGTTTCATCCGGATGTTCGTCATATAATTCAATATAACGTTTAGTGAAATCGGCAAGAACGCCATCAAGGTCTAAATACAGCGTTTTTTGTGCCACAATTAAATTCCTATAAATAAGTGTGAGTCGCCGGACTGCCATCCGCACTCACTCTAACATTAGTAAGGAATGTCAGCATGAATATTTATTCCATCTACAAAGTAACAAATAAAATTAACAACAAAATATATATCGGCTTTGATTCACAATGGCCGAAGAGAATGATTTCGCATTTTTATAAATTCAGATCAAATAAAGCCAAACACTCAGCATTACATTTAGCTATTAAAAAATATGGTTGGGATAATTTTAAGTGGGAAGTCATATACCAATCAAAGGAAAAAGATCACACCCTAAAAGAGATGGAACCACTTTTCATAAAAGAATTTCAAAGTTTTAAAAATGGTTATAATTTGACCGAAGGTGGTGAAGGCACCTTCGGTAAGAAACAATCAGAAAAAAACAAATCACTACAATCACAAACAATATCCGAAAGAAATAAAAAAAGTAAATGGTATAATGATGGAAAAAATAATAAATTCTGTTCGTTTCACCCAGGAAACAAATGGACATTAGGTAGAATCAATCAAAGACCAACAACAAAAGGTTGTAAGTGGTACAATAACGGACATACACAAGTTCTAACTAAAAACCCACCGAAAGATTGGAAACAAGGCATGTTGCCTAAAAAATAACGTTTTCATTTTCTTCTATCACCTTCTTTAATAGAGACTTATATTTTACATCATCATAGGTTAAAAATGCGGCAAACTTAAGCACTTTTCTTCGATATGCGGGCCATCGAATAGTATCTTCAATTTTCTTTGTCCACATTGGAAAAAAATTAAGAATTAAATTAAGTATACACAAAGTTTCAATTTGTATATCTTTCTGTAAAGTTTTGCGAAGAAGAATCGGATAGTCGCCGTCATCACTTTGCAAAATTTCATTGGGGTCACTTACACCATCGAGAATACGGCGACAATCATTTTCGAAGGTGTAAGATAGGCTTTGTATGACCTTTTGACGCTCTCGAAATATAGTCTCGGACTCCTCGGTCAATAAATCACCGACCCATAAGTTATCATTGTGTATCAGATTGGCCACGATAAAGAGAATCAGTTCCTCTTTATTTGGCAACCTACGAGATAACTTATAGAAATGATACTTGTCTTTACGAATTTCAAAAGAGTTTACGGAGATTTTACTTTTGCCGTGGTACTTAAAGAAATCATAATTGTCGGTTGTAAAATGTAACTTGAGAGCCTGAAAAATACCAAAGGCTTCATAGCCAGTAATCATATGGGTAATCTAGCTGTTTTTGTTTTCAATAAATTTCTTTCCATAGCTTGCGATTCTATCTTTGTTTTAAGTGCTGAATTAATTAAAGAAGCCGCAACCTCAATTTCAAGTCCGGTTGTTTTACAGTATTCTACAATTGCCTCAAGGTATGTGTAATCAGTATTGGCTACCATACTGTCAATGGTGAACGCAAACTTTTTCATCTCATCCTTAGTTGGCATTCTTTTCTTTCTTAGGACATTTTTCATCCCAACATTTGTGTGTTTTCATTACATCTTTTGCAATACCACAAACTTCACAATTCTCTGAAGTCCCATTAATACCTTGTAGGTGTTGTTTCACCATATGACCAAAAACATCATTTGAATCACTGGGCATTTCAGCACTCTCTTCAACAAGGTCTAGGTGACCATCGAAATGAAACCGGGAAGCCCTCAGAAAATCTTCAAACATAGCAATGAGCTCTGTTAAAGAATTGGTTTCAACTTCGATAGTCACTTTAGAACGAGCAAAATCATCATTACAAACGAATGTATACTTAATAGCCATAACAAACTCCAAAAATAATTTTATATAACAATCCTACTTCGGTCAATTTGATCTCCATTTCTCTTATAAAAAATATGCCTACCTATTTTGGTTTGTTTCTTCAATTTCCATCCGGGGTTTACATAGTCAGCATGATAGAATGTTGCTCCATGAGTAACGTCTTTCAATTGATGTAAATTTAAATAAACATAAGTTGATAAATGCAGAATATCATTATACAACGGAGTGTTACGAATTGTCAAGCGCTGGTTCACAATTTTTTGGTCACAGTACCATGAAAATTGACATGTGCCCTTTATCTTTTGAGCAACAACGCCACAAATAGTGTCAGCATAGTTGCCAGTCATCAATCTATTTAATGTAACAAAGGCTACAGCAATTTTACCTTCATAAGGTTCATTTGCAGCTTCAAAGTAAATATTTTCAGCTAAACATGATATTTGTTTTTTAGCTTTTGGTGTCAGTGTCTCAAATGATGCCTTAATTGGCGTCACAGCATATGTATTAACATTGTTCATAGATAACATGATGATAAAAGATGACAACACCAATTTGATAATTGGGTTTTTACTTGCCATTTTTCTCCTCTCTAAAAGCCGCCGAAGCGGCTCTCTATGGCAACCTATTACTTCTTATTCGGTTTATCTACTGCTGTGGGAATTTGCGAAACGAAGCCATTCAATATTTGTGCCTTGTTTATGATTTCAGTTTCGGATGGAAAAGATGGATATTCCGGTTGGTTTGGAAGCTCCTTTCCCTGTGTGCGAGCATTTTCTGTTGCTACTTGCCAATTGTTGTGAATCACTTCACGTTTTGAATGATAATCCTGTTCTAAAAGTTCTTTTGCTAACTTCAGCAATTCTAGACGGATTTCAAAGGGTGTCATATTAGACATAAGTTTCTCCTGTGTTTATGTGTTAAAGTGGTGGATTATTCTGTTACGAGGAAATCCACCAAAACCCTAAGCAGTGTTTATGCTGCTAAAATGAAACGTTCATCGTTTGCATTTATCGTTTTGCTTGATTTACGGTCATCGCCTACCGTGCTGTCCATATCCGTACTTTTTGTCCCGTCGAAACCAGTACAGGCCCATCAAAAGCATCCTACTGCGGCGTGAACACATACAATTGTCACCACAACAATTTATCATTCACCGTATTCTCCCTTGTAGGTAGGGTCGCTGGTTAGGCGTCTTTCGCTGCCATGCTTTTGGTGGACCTGGGCGGATTCGAACCGCCGTCCGAAACACTTTTCCTTCAACTTCATACAGCAATATACTTCATCAGTTCACCAATATATTTATGCTTTTCTCTCACAAATATCTGGGGAATAGATTCTCCAACGACAGCCATAGCAATAACGATTTGATTAATTGGCATTCCAGTGCGTTCTTCAAACATTTCCGCATAGGCTGTACATTGCATAAAATAATTCAATATGTCATCTTCATCTTTTTCTCTACTTGAAGTTTTATAGTCAACAATAGAAAGTTCACCGTTCCATTCAGCAATACAATCACAACGACCTGCTATTTTTAAACGGTCACTGTAAAGCGATTGTTCAATACCATAAATCTTACCAATGTTTTGATCGATATGTGGTTTTAACTGAAGAAATAACTCTTGAGTGTCGGGCATCATCTTTACGTTTTCATTCAATAGATATTTTTCACAAACCGAATGGAGCCTTGTTCCACGGCCTGATGCTGTTTTTGAAATACGATTAGCCTCTTCATCACCAACTCTTTGGCGCCATTCATAGATAGCCTTTTTGTTGTATGATGAAAGAACCGTAGTGACAGAACGATACTTAGCACCCGAAGGTGTTTCATATACTCTGCCTTCTTCAGTTGTTACACTTTTTAGATCGAAGTTTAATGAGTCTAATTTTACAAATTCAAAATTACGCAAGTTAAGAATTCTTCCATTTAGTGTATATGTCATGAGCTTTAGCCTGGTGAATCGTCCTCTTACCATGACGTTTAGCTACTTCACTGTCTGGATGAGCCTCAGCAACTTTTGACAATACTTCTTTCCATGTATCATCGGTCTTTGAATCAAAACTTCCGACCATACTTGTAATTGCAAACATAACAGGCATTTGCTGTATATGCGAATTCTTTTCAAGCAATTCAATCTTCCGTGAATTGGTCAAAAAATCTTCAAACTCTTCACCTGTTTCGGTGTTTAAAAATTTATACGTTGGCATTATGTTGTTTCATCCCTTCATCATACCACAATGGTACTTGTCGTTTAGTCCACTTTGCGAAATGGCTCTTACGTTCTATGTAGTATTTGTGGTAAGATGCGAGGGAGTTATTTGGTACTTTACACTCATCGGGCATAGCGGGCGTTGGCGGATAAAAATCACCGGTTGAAATATTTACTGGTGGTAAGTATAACACATCCGACAACCTTGTTTCAACCGAATGGATTTTTTCATAACGATAAGTATATTCTTTACACAAGTAAAACCACATTTGATGAAACCAAATATAATTAGAACGATTAGACCGAGTCCAAATAGCCGAAGGGTGATTAATGTGAGAAGCCTTCATCAAAGATTCTTCAAGTTTTGGATCTTCCATACGCCACCGTTGAATTGACCGGCCATTAGCCGTTTTATCGGTATATGGTTTACCGTCAAGAAACCGATGAGCCGTAGACATTAGTTGGCCGTATTCGATAATCATTTTGGTAACATGTTTATCTAAATGCATTTCGGCACATATCTTGGGGTCAGGCGATAAATAAAAGAGGTTCACAATAGTCTCCAAATACGGGGCACTCTGTCCGTCATCTCGACAGTCTTTGGCTGTTGTTTAAGAGCAGGCGTTAGTACACGCCGCTCCCCCATTTTATTTATCACGCTGAAGTGGTTTCTGTCACTTCAAGAATCGTCATCTCTTCCGCAACCGGTTCAACCGTTTCTACTGGCTTCACAGCAGGAGTTACTGCGGTTTTTTCTTTCTTTTTCTTTACAGGTTTAGCTTTAAGATCCGAAAGTTTAGCAATTGACGGTTTCTTTTCTACAGAACCAGGTACAAAACCACTTGAGGTGATACCAGCACGATTCATGTATTCTTTGACTTCTTTTACATTGACCAATTGATAACCAGTTACTTTACGACCATCTTTAATTACTTTGACAACACCATTAGCGGTGGTTTTAATGTGCCAAATGTAAGTAGACAACCGATACAAATAGATTTCTTTTCCAAGAGTCGCATCAATTTCTTGAACGGTCACTGGGTTACCAGATACCATAATTGTCAACAACTTTTGAAACGGTTTAAGTTTTGTAGATTTACCACGAGACATTGCTTATTTCCTTTAAGTTAGAATATACAGTATAACTAATGCCCTTTGAATTGTCAAGGGTCACCGCCGCATTGTTGCCTGATCTTTAGCTTCTTCAGCTGAAAAAATAGGCACGGCATTTGATTTGTGTAAAGTACCAATGCCGAGCATTTTATCACCGGTGTATCGTTTACCTTCAATCGGCTTTGTACAGGTCATTGGCAAATTGGTGCTAAGACTTGGGTAATTAGGTATTTCACGCACAAATGGTTTTGAAGCCGGTAAAGGCTTTACAATAAGCACCGGTTTTGTGGGTGCATGTTTTTCCAAGAGTTTATTCCAAGCAGCTTGAAGTTCTCGCTGCTTGGCATTAGGCTTTCGCTTTTTAGATTTTTGATGGGTGTGAATAATCACATTAAATAATTCCAGCAAAAAGCAAAAGAAGCGTAACTGCGAAAGTGATAATAATACCAATCATCACGGTTGAATCACTGATAAAGTTATCATTGTTTTCCATCATTTACTCCAAAACATAGGGTTTAGTCCACTTACCAATTTTCAAAGTAACATAGTAAGCGGTATTAAAATAATCAATTTGCGGATCAGAATTGTTATACCAATCAGCGCCCTTGAGAGCTTGAAAAGCTTCCGTCAAAAACGCCTTGGCTTTACCGGTGAAATGGTCGTGAAACCAATAAGGATTTACATCAAGCGAGCCATAACGCCGAACAAAATCAGCATCCTTACATTTACCATCAGCAAGGTAATTTCCAATAAAATCGATTTTGCCAGACTTGACCGTGAGCACAATCGTTGAATGATTGTGAACCGACAGCGAGCCCTTCAAACCGTTTTTTTTCAAAATAGGTTTGACAAGCGTGGCAATTTTTGCTTTCTTTTCTTGGGACATGTAAGCCATAATATAAACTCCAAAAATTAACGTAATGATCCGCCGTAGGTCAATTCTACAGCCGGGAAAGTTATTTTACCCTCATACTCCAATTGGTCTCGCTCAAATTGGGTCAGGTAATCGTCGGCAACCACTTCCCAATCCAGAATGTGCTCACGACAAAATTCATTGTTGACTTCAATTTGGTCTTGAAGAACCATGATGTATGAAGGAACGGCGTTGAATGCCGTAAAATTTTTCACAACATAATCGTTACCGCCCTTGGCCTTCCAGTATTGGGGGCACTCACCTTCGCCATCCCAATCATGGGCACCGTAGTTCTCATAAACTTGGGTAGAAATCAGTAACTTTGCCATTTATCTCTCCGTTCTCAGTATGTTTCCATTATACAGTAACTTCGGCAATTGTCAAGGTGTTGTTTTTACGCAACTTCCGACTGTAGTTTTTTAGCAACAGCATCTCCGTGCTTGCATTTGCCTCGAAAATTGAACCCGGTACAGGTGCAAGTGTAAACTGAACTTGACACTTCGACATTGTAGATTTTTTGGCCAGATTGGACTTTGAACAATCGAACGCCTTCGGTCTTTTCAGCTTTAACTAATTTTGACAGGCCCGGATGATTGACGGCTTTGAATGTGCGATAACGCATATCAAGAACCATGGATTGAGACTTGCTAATGTGAATTTTACCAGTTTTGGCATCAGCATACGCAATGAGCCGATTTTTATTATCGAGCAAGTAAGTGTGATTCGGCACGGAGTAATCCGTGTTCCAGACAGTGGTTTCTTTTAGAATTTGCATGCTACCATTGTACAGAAAATGGTAGCATTGTCAAGAGCTTATGTGTTGTTTTTAAGCAACACTATCCCTTTAGCAACACTCGCTCATCCTCTTCTTTCATGTCTTCCTCAAATTCCTTGACCTTCAATTGTCGTAATTCTTTTTGGAGAGCTTCTACTTGTCCATACTTATTATCAATTTGCGTTTGAAGTTCAGCTATTCTTTTTTTGATATGGAATTTATAAGACATGTTCTCTCTCCTGTTTTAACAATCTGTAATAGGACTTATCATGATGTTTTTGACGCTCATTTTGTTGAGGATCGTAATCTTTATTTTTTTTAAATTTTGTTTTTTGAGTTTTAATTATTTTTTTGCCGCCAGATTGCATGATTCTCCTTAATCAACTAAAGTAATTCCAGGTCCTAAAGTTATAAAATGTTTTTTCTTCCAAGGGTATTCTCCGTTGTGAGCTTCTAACATCAGTTTATTCCCTTCAAAGAAAAATTCTTTGGTTACCGATTTTGGATTTCCATCTAATCGATAATTTGAAGTATACTTTCGAGTGCCTTCAAAATTTGGAAAATATTTTTTTAAGGTTGAAAAGAATTGCCTATCAGCACCCCATTGGCCATACCATGCATGACCAACAGAAGTAGCAATGTTACGGCGAACTCCGAAAGTTGAGGTATCAATATGATATACCGATGGATTAACATACACAGGCCATTTACCAAGTGATTCACAATTGTCTTCACAAATAAATTCTCCATTCTTGTCATGAATATTTCTAAATGAATATGTCCAATCAAATCCATTATTCAATTTATCAACAATAGATTCAACATGATTTGGCTCGAACCAGTTATCTTCATCAAGATAACAAATTACATCGGCATTTACAAGAAAAGAACAAGCAGCATACGCACGATGACCATACCAGCCTTTTCCAATATTTTCTTCTATTTGAATTGTTTTAATTTCTCTTTTGCCAGAATTTTCAAACAAAACTGGATATATTTTTTGATAATTCTCTTCACCATCCAAAAAAATATAATGCACTAAATTATCATATGTTTGATTTTGAACGGATTGTATACACTGATTTAAATATTCAAAACCAATTGTTGGAGTTACTACAGCAACTTTCATAGAAGACCCGGAAAAGCCTCTTCAACAAGTTTAGAATTGAGATGTTTAACGCCCAAATTTTTACGAATCAGTCGAGTAAACAATTCAGCTTCATCTTTGTGCAGTGATTCTAATACAACAAGAAGAAGTTGTTTAGCTTTTTCGGGAGTTAAACCTTGAGGTCTCTCTGGATGATTTTTCAAAAACCTATAAATTTTAGCCATCTCGGAATCAAGATAGGTAAAATTAAGACCTGCAGGTTCTAAAGCTGGTCGATAGGTGGGGATTTCTACATCAAATTGAACTTCTGGATGAAAGGCCGCTGTAAGAAACAAACGAAACCTTGGATGATCGTATTTTCTTAGTATGTTAATTCGTTCTTGTTTTGTTGTAACCTTATCAAACTCTTCGAAAATTTCAGAATATAGTTTTTCTGCTGACATATGTTTCTCAATTAAAATTCATGCACCACTTCAATAAGGTTTTTCAAACGATTGGCTATCATGTAGTCCACGAATTCCTGTTTCGTTTTACCTTTAGAGTTGTCATAAGTATTTAGTATTTTTTCTTTCAATGTAATGGGCACTTTTGTAAGATCAATCATTAATTCATTACGATTGAAATTACGCATCATTTCCTCATTACAAAACTCTTTAGGTTCTTGATTGATCCATTTAATGATTTTGGATTCTGTTATAGGTTTCTGTCGACCACCCACCACAAAAATATCATCAGAAGAAAGAATGTTAGGAATCCCATCACTCTTATCGCCTCGGATAATTAGTTGTTTTAGTTGTATCAAAGGAAGTGGTTCTTTAATGTACTTCTTCAAAATTGGTGAAAACTGTTCGACATTTGAATAACGCTGAAGTTGTGCAAAGTCTTTATCACTTGAAAGAATCAAAATTTTTTCTGTAACAGAATACTTTTGAACAAGTGTGCCAATAATATCATCAGCTTCGGCGCCCTCAACATCCATTACTTTATATGGAGAACTTTCTTTTAGCTCTTCACGAATCTTATTTAGTGATTCAAAGATAGATGACCAGTCATGACCAGAGGCAGCACGAGCTTTTTTTCGGCCGGCTTTATAGTGTGGAAAATAATCGCGGCGCCAATAGTTACGATTATCACAAGCAATAATGATTTCGGGTCCGTGGGTTTCTTTAAATTTCTTTACATAAGTACGAATGGTGTTCAAAATCATGTGGCGAACTAAGTTTTCATCCACAGGAGTTTTAGAAGAACCAATCTGTTCCATCAGATTAGAAATTGCGATTTGTTGGTAGTCAAAAATTATCATAGTGTGTTCAGTATAACATCATTATATAGATGTTGCGGCAATTTTATTTATGAGTATCTCTTTTATGAATTGCAAAAATCAAGTCGGTAATAAATTTGTGGTCTAATTCGGTAGAGTTGTTGTCTTCAAAAGGTATTACTTCAACTTCATCGGCATTTTCATCATACCAAACCCAAATACAAACCTCTTCTTTTGGTCGATGAATGAGAGCCCAAGGTGTTGTCTCATGTGGCGGAAATTCTTCAGTTAATGAATTTTTATGAATGAACACAGCAAAAGATTTCATTTCTTTATTGCCGCCTTCTTCATATTGATACTCACCATTTTCATCTTCCCACTCTTTATCTCCAAAACCGTCAAAGATAATTTTTACACCGGCCGGTTTATAACTATCATCGTAACCAGGAAAAAGGTCTTCGTCCTCATTCATTGACCACATAAATTCACGAATCCAACCCTCAATGATTTCAGAATAATCACGTTCATCGTTATAGTAAATTGTCATTTTGTAACTTTCAATAAAATAATATCTTGATTCAATCGACCATTCAGTGGTGTTTCGACAGCACGAACACTATCCATAAAATTACGAAGAAATACTTTGCCGCCGCTTAGTATCTGTGGTAATGAGACTTCGGGTTTTCTCAGTTTCTTCTGTATAGATTTGCTCTCGTTGAAGTTTAAAATCGTTGTCCCTTTGACTGTAAAACCACCAGCGTCTTCGGCTTGATAGAGACCTACTTTGCGATACTTTGTGTTGTATACCCACAGTTGCGTAGCTCCTAAAATAGATTTTACATCAATTGATTTTAAATTTAATTCTTTAAATTCTTCACACACTTTAACTTTTGATACAATCTGTTCAGGCGTTTTTGTTTTGCGCTTTCTTGGCTTTCGACTTTTAACCGAGTCTTCACTGATTTTACCACAATCTAGTATTATTTGGTCGCAATATGCAATTAATTTTTTTAATTGTGACTTAGAAAAATTAGAATAACCTTCTTTTATATCTTTATCGTCGGTGTCTAAAACTAAATCAAATTCTTGTCTTTTGGCCTTAAAATGATCTACAACATGTTTGACATGGGCGCCCTTCAAAGAAAAACGATGGAAGGTACCATACGGAGAACTATTGGCCTTAAAATTAGAAAGAATTAAATCATCTATTAAGCCTTCAAGTTCACCAATACAATCTGAGGCTTTTTCACGGACTCTCTCTTGAATATTGACCACAACTTTGTCAGAAACTTGTACAGGTTTTTCAGACAAAACATCTTGTTTGATTTCTTCGATTTCTTTTTCAAACCAAAGTTGATTTTCGGTTGGTAAGATGCCGCCGTTTGTGAGTATACGGCAAATAAAACCAAACGTCGAGCCTTTAGATTTAAGTGTAAAGGCGGCAGTTATTTTGTGGTGTTTTCTTAAATAGTCTACCGCAAATTTCAAAGAATCTTTGCGATCCTTGTTTTGCGAATACCACGATAAAATTGAGGTAAGTTCAGATTGTGATAGTTCGCCTATAATTTTTGGTTCTGTATCCACAATCATACGAGCACGAGCCATTATCTTTCCTTTTCATCATTGAACACTCATAATAACACGATCAAAAATGTTTGTCAAGGGCAGGTCTTCTTGGGCGATTGAATGTTTGCCAATATATAATAGGGCAAATATGAGCAGTTTAACCACATTCTTACCCAAAAATCATATATCATTTGTTTGCCAACGGATTGTCCAAAGCTTTCTTTAAATTTTCATCCATTTTCTTTTCGAGACTTTTTAATTTTTGATCCACTTCACGATCTTGTGCTCTCAATTGTTGTTCAGTATTTTTAATAGCAGCTGTAACATCTTTGTTTAATTGAGAGGTAGCAGACGCAACATCTTTATTTAGCTGATTTGCAGCAGTGTCAACTTGTTTTTGTGCGGCACGAATTTCAGCCTTCGCTTCGCCAATTGCTTTTTCAATTTCTCTTGCTTGTTGCTTATTGGCACGTTCTACCTCTTCAACCACTTTTTCTAATCTACGCAAATCATTCTTTAAATCATTTTTAATGTCTTTCGTATATTCCGCTGTTTTATCCACACTTTCCTCAATAGATTTTTGAGCCTTAACAGTGCCCTCTTCTTGAACACTTAATCTTTTATCGAACTCTGAGAGGTCGGGTGTTACATATTCCGCTATCTTCTTTTTCATGCCAACATAATCTTTATATACTTCAAATGCGCCATAAAGTCCACCTAAAATTGATGATACCAATGTAAAGGCGACCATAAGTTTTGCTGGAGTAAACTCATAGCCTCCAATACTGATAACGGTATCTTTAGAAGCATATTTTTTAACTGCTGCTTCGGCATCGTCAATTTTTTTGTTGACGTCTTTGATTTCTTCGGTCATTTTAACTCCTATTCTTCTTTTTTACCGGTAGAAGCTGCCAGAATCATTAAACCAATTACAAATAATATAACGTGAAACAATGGCAAATAATTGTAGTTTTCCATGTTATCTCTTGTATTGTTGATCGATCATTTCCTGATGAAGCCTGTCGCTTGATAATTGCCTTAGTGCTCGCACATTGTCCACAGTTCTTTGATTTCTGTATATCTCTTTGGGGGCATAAAAATTGGCATCAGATAATGATACCATGTAAGAATTAAATCCTATGGGAGATTTAGCAATATTGGCAATAGAAATACCTGCTGCAGCATCGTTGTCTTGTACATTAGATTTAACAGATGTTGTTTTTGTATCTTGTTTTTGTTCGACCATATTAATAGTTTTAGAATTAATAATTTCATTCAATGGATTAGCTTTTTCTGTAAAATTATTTTTTGTGTTGACAGGCGTTTCTATAGAAACATCTTTTGCTTTTATTTCTAATGCTACCACAGGTACTATATTTTCTTGTGATATAGGCTGTTCTACAGTATTTTTATTCTGTTGAATAGTAGCCTTATCTACTTGATTATTTACAGTGGGTATTATAATTTCGTTAGTTTGTATAGTAAAATTTTTGTGAATAATTGGTTCATCTATTTTAATGTTTGTATTATTTTGAATAATGGGTTCAACGATACTTTCCACAGATAGAGAAGAAACTTCCAAATTATTTTTTAATTGATAAGTTGAGATATTTGTTTCTGTCGAAACAGATTGATTAGTATTTTGCGTAGATTGAATTACCATCGTAGGTTTAGATACGACAAGAGAAATATTGACAGGTTGACTTATTACTGCAGCTTGTGTTGAATTAGCCTGAGGTGTAATTGCAGTAATTTGGCTTGATGAATCTACGATTGGATTTATTTGTTGCGAGGAATTGTTTTGTGTAAAAATTTTATTACCAGGCAATGGTGAATTATTCATTAAAGATATTTCATTGTTTGTTTTAATACTTTGCGTAACTTCTTGAGACTGTTCTTGCGCTTTATTAAATATACTCAAAGTGAACATAGATTGTTGTAGAATTTGATTTGGAGTTCTTGTAACCGTTGAATTTGTTTCTGTTGTGAGAATTTCTTTATTTTCTCTAGGCAAGGATTGATTTGTTGCAACTGAACGAGGACCTAATAAATTCGTATTGGTGCCAATGTTTGAAGAATTGGGTCCTTGAAATAATGATAAAATACTATCACTGCTTTCTTTTTTATTAGTTACATTGCTTATTGTATCAATTTTTACTTCCATACTTTCTTTGATACTTTTATTTTGTGAATCTCTTGCAATACTTTCAGCAAATTTAGTAACCTTTTCGGATTGTTCCTCTGTTTTAATTATTTGTTCTTTAGCCAATTCTAAACTTTTTTCTTCTTGAATAATTCTAGTTTCAGTAATTTTTGTTAATGTATCTGATAAACGATTTAAATCAATCGTATGTTCTTTGACTCCAAACTCTTTTGTGCCATCCACGAATTCTAATTTTGGAGGTCTGTCCCTTTCTTCTCTTGGAGGAGGAAAGTTATTGGTGTCATCAATTTTAATTTTTTCCGGTTCATTTACTGTAGTTTTGCCAATTTTAGAAATTTCTGTATTAAAATTAGGACATTCTGGACTAAACAAAGGATTATTTTTACAAGGATCGGGTTTATATTTAAGTTGAAAATTCACATTGTTTACTTCAGGCCCATACGGACCCGCCCAGTAGTTATTGTCCATTCCCACAAAACCGAACTGAACATTGCCTACTTGGTTCTCTCTGTATCCAACCTTTGTATTCTGCCATGTCTCAGTATAAGAAAATGTTGTCCAGTTATGAATAAAATTCAAATTATAATTAAAAGATTCTATAACTTTAGTATCACCGGGACTATACAATTTAACATAAGCACTAAGCACATCTTGCCTTCCATCGTCCCATCCATTCCCATTTTTAGAAGTCCATTCAAATGTATAGCCAGTTGTTATAAGTCCAGATCCTCCGTAGGGCAAAGCTTTGCCCACATTAACTTTCTGATGTAGATCAACCATGCCAAATGAAAAATTAATACTCCCAGAAGGACTAACTATTGGATTGGGCCCGCAGTATCCCGGATCTCCCCATGCCCAGCAAGTTAATGAATTTTGAAATACAGCATTTTGCCATGTTGATGTTGAAGGCGTAGCAGTTTGTGTATTGTTTACAAGATTTCCAGTAGAGTTAACAGTAGTGGGCGGAGAATATGTAGTTGAGTACGATGGAACAGTTTGA
>Ga0214917_10000795_pt1 | contig 41068 bp, 32 predicted proteins | sample LL_1208_BB_MetaG_FD_177983 | JGI IMG/M metagenome (GOLD analysis project Ga0214917, IMG submission 177983) | Freshwater microbial communities from Lake Lanier, Atlanta, Georgia, United States - LL_1208_BB | ecosystem: Environmental > Aquatic > Freshwater > Lake | place: USA: Georgia | collected... | reverse complement strand
GCGTGCCCGCCGTCAGCGCCTCGTTGACCAGCATGCCCCAGCCGTCGAACCGGCTCGGAAGCACCGCGCAGTTGGCCTGTGCCAGGGCCGCATGCACGGCTTCGTTCGAGACGACCCCGTGGAAAATAATGCGCTCGGAAAGCCGCATCGACCCGGCAAGCCGCTCGAGAACCCGTCGCTCAGGCCCGTCGCCGTAGATATCCAATCGCCACCCGGTGGCGGGCAGATCAACGCATGCCCGGATGAGCAGATCGACGCCCTTCCGACGAATCAATTGCCCCGCCGAGATCAGACGCACCTCGCCCGTGGATGGATGCGCGGTGGTGTCGACACCGAGCGGCGGTACGTCGAGATAGTAGCCGAACGGGACGATCTTCCATCTCGGAAATCCGATCCGCTCGAAAAACCCGCAGCCAACGCCCCCGATCGCGAGCACGAACGCGAATCGCCTGGCCCAGCGTGCCGCGAGCAACTTGCCCCGCAGCAGCTTCAGCCAACCGGTCCACATTGTCTGCTCCGGGGCCTCTGACATGATCGCAAGCCGGGCCTGCGATGCAGCCAATGTGCCGAATCCGTTCCAGACAAGCGGATGTGAAAAAAATCCGGAGAATACGTGCAACGAGTCGGGCGTCGCATGCGACGAGAGGGCGGGATGGCTGGCGGGCCTGGAGAGGTCGACGACGTCTACGTTCCGGTGATTCGGCTGACGCCAGCCCTGGGCTCGTCGGTCGGCTGGAAAATCCTGCTCGACACCGAGGATGACCTCACCATGAAATAGCCGGGCCAGCGATTCCAGAAATGACTCCTGATGGGGGCTGGCGATCGGCTGCCAGAAGATGATGCGGGATATCGGCGCCACGAGTCTTTCGCGGGGTTCCGTCTTCAAGGAATCAACGGCCCGACCCGACCCGGAGCGCCATAGACGATCGAATCCGCCGGCGCGTCGGACAACGCGCACGAATTGGCACTCACCTTGCTGCGGGCACCGATTCTCCTCCCCGGACCGACCGAGGCATGCATCCCCAGGAAGACGTCCTCCGCAACATGTGCATGGCCGCCCAACGCGGCGCTGGGGGAGAGCACGGCATAATCGCCGGCCGACGCATCGTGACCAAGAGAGGAGTGGTAGTTCATGAGCACACACTCGCCGATCCGTGCCGCATCGCTCAGAATGGAGTACGGGCACAGAATGGATCCCGGCCCGATCGTCGCCGTCGGGGCGACGATCGCCGTGGGGTGGACGAGCGTGAGAAACTGTGCTTTACGGGATTTGAGTGCCTCGGCGACACGTCGGCGGGTCTCCGGGATGCCGATCGCCAGGAGGAAGCCGTCGCCGGGCTCGGGAAAAAAATCATCCGGACTGGCCATGATCCCCAGGGGGCACGAATGGCCCTGAAGATGATCCTTGTCTGCGGAGAGAAAGCCGGCGATCAGCGACGCCTGCCCCGCCCACGCATCACGGGCCCACTGCACCACTTCACGGCCGAATCCCCCGGCACCCACCACGAGAATCCTGCCGATCGAGTCCCGGTGGGGATTGAAGCGACTCCACCCAGCCGGCGCGCACTCCGTTCCCTTGGGTGACATGGCACTTGCCGAATTTTCCACCACTTTGACTATATCCTCTCCGCGCGCGTCCAGGTGACCGCTTCTCAAACCACTGTTTCCGGATCTTCCCATTTGCGATCACGTGGGTCGGCTTCGGCCGGTTGTAGTGGTCGCTCATGCGTCCTGAATCGACTGTAGGACTTGGTTGCCGACGGTGCTTGCCGGCAACCGTGCGGCACGTTGCGTGCCCGTCGGTGGTCGCGCGCGTGCTACGTTGAGCGATGACGGACGGTCCGATGTCACCCCGCACTCACCGGGATTCCTCGTGTCTTCAGGGTGTCAATCAGCGCGCCCAGCGTGATCGGCAGGTCCCAACGCTCCATGGCTCTTTCGAGCGATGCATCCGCATCCATATGCGACTGCATGGCGCCCAGCAGTTTCAATCCCTCTCTGGACCATTCCCTGACCTCAGGGAGATCCCTCGCCTGCGGCAGTGGGTTGTATGCCGTGAACGGATGGTGCCGGCGGTAGTAGAGCGGCCCCGGAGAGGCACTCATCGGAACCTGCGTGTCGTCGGTTGGAAAAGCGGCGAGCTGCGGGAACAGTCTGGCTATCGTGCTGCGATGGAATCGGGAGGCACTTTTCAAGGAGTGGGGCAGTCGCGATGCGTAATCGATGAACCGCGCGTCCAGAAAGGGCGACATGGTCGGAAATGCGCGGCGATACAGAGCCAGCCCTAGCCCGATGAAATACCGGACCCGGTGGGAAGCGTAAAACATTTCGAGACCGTCCAGGAACCGTGGGCCACGAACACAGGCCTCGCGGAGATAGCGGCCCGTGCTCAAGTGCCTTCGAAACGCCCCGGTCGGCGACATGGCGTCGCAGATTCTCCGCGGAATCGTCAGCCGTATCGAGTGCTTGATCCGCAGCCTCAGCGGCCAGGCGCGGACCCCTGCCCACTGGAGGCACAAGCCCTGCCAGCCCTTGTCGAAGTAGTACGAGCGACACACCTCTCCGTTTGAACCGGCAAGATGCCAGGCGGCGGGGTCAAAACCGACTCGCTCACTGTAGATACCGGTGTGCCAGTGGGAAAATGTCTTCTCACCGCTGGTCGTGGTCATGATCGCGCGGGCATACGTGATGTAATCGCGCGGAAGGATTTCCAGGCGTCGAAATGGGATGCCTACAGCCTGGGCCAATTTCGCCGCGATCCGGGAATCGGTCGATTGTTCATGGCCCATGGAGGCGGTCGTTACCTCACGTTTGAGATGCAGCAGTCCCGCGAGGAGAAGACGGCTGTCGTACCCTGCGCTGAGCGATAGCGTGTGCCCCCGTTCTGACGGCAACTCCCCGAGGAGTTGGAGAATCAAATCCGCCCCGTCGTCTACCTTGGCGTCGTGAGGCGGATCCAGATAACGGTCATGCCAATAGGAATCCGAGTGGCACTCGAGCTTGCCGTCACAGAACCGCAGAACACTTGCTTGGGGAACCCTGCGAATGTCCGCATGCATCGACTCATCGGTGATCAGATGATCGAAGAGCGCCAGCTGCGCGATGGCACGCTCATTCCATCGCCAGGGAACTCCCGCCTTTTCACAACACTCAAAGACGTTGGAGGCATGCGACAGCGACTCACCGGCCAAATGGAAGAAATAGGGCACCGCCGAGACGACCGTCGATACGAAGACGGTCTGAGGCCGACCGGTCGCTTCGTCGATGCCCTCCGCGATCAGCACGAAATCACCTTTGAGTCCCGACGGTTTCGTGCCAGCGGCAACCTGTGCCAAAACCTCCGCCGGTGAATCCGGGCAATACCCCAGAAGTCGCACCGTCGGCTGACCACGAAAGCGCACGCTCACCATCGGCATCTCTTCTCCAGGCAACGGAACCGATGGCAGATGCGTTCCTGCCCATGCTCACAACGCAACCACGGTGACGACAGGAGAGCACTCGTTGCCCCCATCCCATTCTCCCCGCCGCGAGGAACACACTGCAAGGCGCGATCCCGGTAGGGACGGTCTTCCGGAATCCCCGGCGCACGGTTGGCAAACTGATGTCGCACCATGGCCGGAGTCGTCTCCGCGCCAACGGGCAGGCGTTGATCCTGATCGGTCACTTGCACGCCGCATGGCACAGAATCCGGATCACGTCCGCCAACGGACCGCCACACCAGCGGGTTCCAGTTGACGGCAGGCAACACATCGACGGCACTCGCGCACAGAAGCATCACGCTGACCATGTCCGCCGCCGTGTTTCAGTTGGCCGCGGCCGTCGGCTCATGCGCACGACTCAACATCGCATCCCGGATACCCGCGGCGGCCTTCCTCGACCCGTAGGCCGCAGGGAGCAGCGAGATGATCCACGGCGTCGATGGGCTCGGGAATGTCATGATCCGGCGGCGACCACCTCGGTCACCCGCCGCCACCGTCGACGGTGACGACCTGTCCCGTGATGAAGGCGGCCTGCGGACCGGTGAGAAACTCGATCGCGGCGGCGGCATCGGCAGGCACGCCGAGCCGCCCCAGCGGCGTGCGGCGGACGATCGTGGCCCGATCGCGGTCGGAGAGCGACGCCGACAGCTCGGTCTCCAGGAATCCGGGCGCCACGGCGTTGACCCGGATGCCCCGGGGTCCGAGTTCGCGAGCCAGGCTCTTCGCGAAGCCCTCGAGGCCGGCCTTCGTCGCGGCATACACCGCCAGGCCCGCCGCACCGCGGCCGCCCACGACCGACGACACCAGCACCACCGACGGTCCGCCGGCCGGCGCGGCACCGCCGCGGACGAGCATCTGCCGCACCGCCTCGCGCACCAGCACGATCGCCCCCCGCAGGTTCACCGCGAGCATCGCGTCGATCTCGTCGTCACGACAGGTGGCCAGCACGCCGTCGTGGGCGACCGCCGCGTTCGCCACGCAATGATCGATGCCGCCGAACCGCACGACGACCCCGGCGACGAACCGTCTCACGGCCTCGGCGTCGGCGGCATCGCACGCCCCGACGTGCAGCCGCTCGGCGTGCCGCGCCGCCAGCCCGTCGAGCGCCGCCGACCCGGACCTCGAGAACGTGGCCACGTGATCGCCGCGGTCGAGCAGCCGCTCGACGAGGGCCAGTCCCAGCCCCCGCGAGCCGCCGGAGACGAGCGTCACCACCGGCCCGGTGCTCGCCGCGCCGCTCATGCCGGGCGGCGGGGCACCTTGCCCGCGGGATTCGTCGCGATCCGGCGGACGATGTCGAGAATCCGCGGCACGCCGTGCGGCTCGAGGCCCGCCCGGCAGGCGGCCAGGGCCGCCGCGCGGACGCTCTCGGCGGACGCTCCCGCGGGCAGCGGATCGACGAGCACGATCTCGGCGGCCACGAGTTCGCCGGTGATGGCGCTCGGCAGGCCGTAGACACGCGCGTCGGCGATCCCCGCCACGCCGCGCAGCAGTTCCTCCGTCCGCCGCGGAAACACCTTCGCGCCGCCGACCACGATGACGTCGCTGCGCCGGCCGCTGAAGACGTAGCGGTCGCCCCGCTTCTCGACGAGGTCGCCGGTGGCCACCTCGGCGGTGTCGCGGGAAAGCTGGACGAGCAGCTCGCCGTCGCGCCGCATGCCCAGCCGCACGCCCCCGGCCAGCGAACGCCACAGCCAGTTGGCGGGAAACCCGGGCAGCCCATCGGCCACGCGGAACACCTCGCCGAGTTCGGTGGTGGCGTAAACCTGCGTGATCTTGGCGTCGGGAAACGCGCCGTGGGCCTGTTCCAGCAGCGGGCCGTCGGCCGCCTCCCCGCCGAGCGTGATCCGTTCCAGCCGTGCCCGGGCCACGAGCGACCGGTCGCCCGACGTCAGCAGCCGCCGCAGCAGCGTCGGAGTGGCCGGCAGGATGGCAGCGTTCTCGTCGACGACGGCCCGTAGCACGACGTCCGGGTCGCGTGACGCCGGCACGATCAGCCGGCCGCCGGTGAGCAGCGACTGCAGCCAGACCTGGATGCCGGCCCAGCGGGTGGCGTCGTAGACGAGGATCCAGCCCAATCCGTGCCACTGTTCGGCGAGGCGGGCCGCCGCCAGCAGCGAGTCCCAGGAATGGTCGACCAGCTTGGGGGGGCCGCTCGTGCCCGAAGTGGCCACGACCACCTGGGTGGCCACCGCCTCGAACTCCCGCCGGGGTGCCGCCGGATCGGCGCCGATCGCCAGCGAATCGTCCACGACGACCCAGTCTTCCAGTTCACCGCTCAGGTCGCGCGAGTCCTCCGCGAGGAAGGCGACGGGCACGTGCTGGCGTCCGCACGCGGCGGCGATCACCACGAGCGACTCGGGCCTTCTGGCCCGCGCCACGATGCCCACGGGCCGCACGGCGTCGAGCGTCGTCTCGAGCCTGGCGACGGCGGCGGCCAGCGTGGCATAGTCGATCGCACGGATCGCCTCGCCGCCCGCACCGGCCACGATCGCCACACGCTCGGGGTCCTGTCGGGCGACCTCGGTGATCGCGAAGGCCAGCCGGTCTTCGGCGGGGGCGTCGGCCAGGTGGCTGGCGCCGGGAAACGACGGCGTGTTCATCGGCAACTCGGTTCCTCGGAGGTTCCGCCCGCGATGATGATAGGGGAATGCGCCGGGAAAAACACGATCAGTGTCGGCCGGGCCCGGCCGCGGCGGCGGCCGTGACGTACAGCGCGGTCAGATCCGCCACGGTGCGGATCGCCGGCCGCGGCGCGCCCGCCCCGGGCGCACGGAACGGGTCGGCACCCAGTGCACGCTCCAGGAGGACGACCGTCTGGGCGAGATCGAGCGAATCGAGCCCGAGGTCGGCCGACAGCAGCATGCCCGGCTCCACCGGCCCGGGCCGGCGGCCGGAATCGAGCAGCACCTGGCCGATCGCGGCGACGACCGCCGCGGCGATCGCGGCGGAATCGGCGCCGTGCACGCTCTTCTTCCCGCTCGTCATGGCAGAAACTCCCCCCTGAACTCCTCCATGGTGGCCGATCCCGGGCCGCTGATGCCCCGGCCGGTCGCCGCCTGCCAGACGACCAGCACGGCCGTGCAGGCGACGATCCACAGGTCGATCAGCGGCCAGTACCAGCGGCCGCGCATCTCGACGTACCGCGCGTCGTACTCCAGGCGCTCGCTCCAGCCCAACCGATTGCGGCCGTGGATCTGCGCCCAGCCCGTCAGCCCCGGGAGGACCTCGAGCCGGGTCGCCTGTCGCGGCGAGTAGCGGGGCACGTATGCCAGCGGCAGCGGCCGTGGCCCGACGAGGCTCATGTCGCCCGCGAGCACGCTGAGCAGCTGCGGCAGCTCGTCGAGGCTCGACCGCCGCAGCCATCGTCCGAATCCGCCCAGGCGTTCGGCATCGGGCAGCGGCCGCCCCGCACCGTCGAACGCCTCCCGCATCGAGCGGAACTTGAGGATCCTGATCGGACGGGCGTTTCTGCCGGCGCGGGTGTCGGCGTGGAACACGGGCGTGCCCAGCACGATCCGCACCGCCAGCCACACCGCCGCGAACAGCGGCGAGAGCAGCACGAGCCCCGCCGTGGCCAGCAGGAGGTCACCGCCCCGCTTCACGATCGACCCCGTCGTCATGCCGTCGGCCGCGGGTCGCGGCGTCCGGCCACCGCCGCCAGCGCGACGAGCAGACCCGCCACCACGGGCAGCATCGCCAGCGCCGCCTGGTCGGCGGCCACCCGCACGCCCGGGTCGAGCAACGGGGCACAGGCGACGGCCGCTCCGCAGGCGGCGAGCCCGCCGTACAGGCTCGCCACCGACCGATGCGACCAGCCGCCGGCGAGGAGCCGCTGGTAGAGGTGGCTGCGATGCGCCTCGAAGACGTTCTCCCCCGCCACGAGGCGGCGTGCCAGCGTGGCGGCCGTGTCGAAGATGAACGGCCAGAGGGCGAGCACCGCCACGGGCAGCACCTCGGCGACCGCGTCGGCGCGCACCGCGACCGGCAGCACGGCCAGCAGGAATCCGCAGAACGCGCTGCCGACGTCGCCCATGAAGATGCGGGCCGGCTGCCAGTTGCTCGTGAGAAAGCCCATCGCGCAGCCTGCGAACGCGGCCGCCAGCACCGCCACCGGCCCGGTGCCGCAGGCGGCGGCCGCCGCGGCGATGCCGGCCGCGACCGCCGCGGCCGTGATCCCGGCGATGCCGTCGCTGCCGTCCATGAAGTTGAAGGCGTTGGTGAGGCCGACGATCCACAGCACCGTGAGCGGCCAGGCCAGCGCTCCCGTGCGGAGCATGCCCAGCGAGCCCAGGTCGACCCGCAGCACCGGGCCCAGCAGCGCCGTCGCCGCCACCGCGGCCGCCAGGTGTACCGCGAGACGGGTGCCGTGGCGGAGCGATCGCACGTCGTCGGCCCAGCTCACCGCCGCGACCGCCAGTGCCGGCAGGATCGCGGCCCCGAGTCGCGGCGCCTCGTCGGGCCGCAGGGCCGCGATCACGAGGGCCACGCCGCACACCACGGCGACGATCGCCAGCCCGCCTCCCCGGGGCGTGATGCGGGTGTGGCTGCTGCGGCCGTTGGGCCGGTCGACCACGCCCCAGGCGGTCGTCCAGTCGATCAGCCAGCGGGTCAGCAGGGCCGAGGCCCCGAGCGTCGTCAGGCACCACGCGGCCCACAGCCCGATCGTCGTCATCGTCGCGCCCACCATCGTGCGGCGTTCCCGGATCGTCCCGTCATGCGTTCTTCGCGGTGGCGATCACCTCGCACACCTCCTCCACGACCGCCTCGTCGACATGGGCGCCGATCGGCAGCGACAGGCTGCGGGCCGAGAGCAGGTCGGTGCCGGCGAGCACGCGGGACCGGTCGTGGAAGTGCTCGAACGCCGTCTGCCGGTGGCAGGGCGGATCGTAGTAGCTCCGTGTCTCGATGCCCCGGACGACCAACGCGCGGCGGACGGCGTCGCGTGTCATCCCGAACCGCAGGGGATCGATGGTGATCGAGAAGTCCTTGTGGCTGGGGACGCATCCGGCCGCCGGCTCCACGAAGCCGATCCCGGGAATCTGCTCCAGTTCACGCCGGTAGCAGGCCGCCAGCTGCCGCCGCCGCGCGGCGACGTCGTCGAGCAGCTCGAGCGATGCCAGCGCCATCGCCGCGCTCAACTCCGGCATCCGCGCGTTCACGCCGGCGAACAGGGCGTCGTACGACCCGTCGTTGCCGTACTCCCGGCCGAGCCGGACGTAGTGCGCCAGGCAGTCGCAGTCGGTGGCGACGATCCCCCCTTCGCCGGCGACGAGCAGCTTCGTCGGCGACAGACTGAACACCTGCGCCGTCGCGCCCGCCCCCACGGGCCGGCCGTGCATGCTGGCACCGAACCCGTGCGCGGCATCGACGACGAGCGGCAGGCCGTGCTCCGACGCGAGGGCGGCCAGCCCCTCCACGTCGCACGGGTTGCCGAAGTTGTGGCAGGCCATGATGCCCACCGTCCGCGGGCTGATCGCGGACGCCACCGCCTGCAGCGTCACGTTGGTCGACCGCGGATCGACGTCGATGAACACCGGCCGCAGGTTGTTCCAGACGATCGCCGCAGGTCCGGCGAGAAAGGTGAAGCTCGGCAGGATCACCTCGCCGAGCGGCTCGCTGCGGGGCCCGCTGCGAACCACGCCGAACCGGCCCGGCGGCTCCATCGATCCGACGCCGCAGGCAGTCTCGTCGCGGCGGCCGCCGCCGGAGCCCTCCCCGCCGCGGCGCCGGCTCCGGCAGGAACCGGCGGCGAGGTCGAGCCCCTTCCAGGCGAGCATGAGGCCGACGGTGCAACTGCTCACGGCCAGGGCGTGCCGGACGCCCAGCCGTGCGGCGATCGCCCGCTCCAGGCGGTCGACGCACGGCCCCTTGGTGAGCCTGCCGCTGGCCAGCGCCTCCGCGGCGGCCGGCGCGAACGCCTCCCACGCCGGCAGCGCCGGCCGCACGAACGGCACGCGGACGTGGGCCGTCGCCGGGTCGGCGGCCGACCGCACCTCGGGGATGACGGTAAAGCGGTTACTTGGCATGGGCCTTGGGCGGCGCGGGCGGCGGGCGGTCGCCGCGCACCTGCTCGTACTCGGGCAGCAGCTCCGCGAGCCGCAGCTTGATCGCCTCGGGGGGGTCGTCGAGGACCAGCGACAACTCGGCGATCACGCCCTCGGCGGCCTCCACCGTCACCGGGCGGTGCATCGCGCAGAACACCTTGGGATGATCGGTCGGCAGCCGCTGCTCGTCGTCGAAGTACAGCTCCTCGTAGAGCTTCTCGCCGGGCCGCAGCCCGGTGAACACGATCTCGATGTCGTCCTCGCCGAGCCCCGACAGGGCGATCAGGTCGCGGGCCAGATCGACGATCTTGACGCTCTCCCCCATGTCGAGCACGAAGATCTCCCCGCCCCGGCCCATCGCCGCGGCCTGCAGCACGAGTTGCGACGCCTCCGGAATCATCATGAAGTAACGGGAGATCTCGGGATGCGTGATGGTGACCGGCCCGCCGAGGCGGATCTGCTCCTGGAAGATCGGCACGACGCTGCCGTTGCTGGCCAGCACGTTGCCGAACCGCACCACCAGGAAGCGGGTCTTCGACACCCCGGCCATCGCCTGCACGAACCGCTCGGCGATCAGCTTCGAGCACCCCATGACGCTCGTGGGATTGACCGCCTTGTCGGTCGAGATCATGACGAACGCGCCGACACCGTGGGCGTCGGCCAGCCTCGCCAGCAGCTGCGTGCCGAGGCAATTGTTCTTGATCGCCTCGGCCGGATTCCACTCCATCATCGGCACGTGCTTGTGCGCCGCGGCGTGGAAGATCACCGCCGGACGATGCGTCGCGATGATCTGCTCCATGCGCTGCGCGTCGGTCACGTCGGCGATCAACGGCTCGAACGGCGGCCGCGGCTCGCGGCGGCCGAGTTCCTGCTCCAGCAGGAACAGGGCGTTCTCCCCGCGTTCCACGAGCAGGAGTTCCCGGGGGTGGAAGCGGAGCACCTGCCGGCAGATCTCGGAGCCGATCGACCCGCCGGCGCCGGTCACCATCACCGTCTGCCCCTCGATCAGCTGCCGCACGGCGGCGATGTCGAGCCGGACCGGCTCGCGGCGGAGCAGGTCCCTGATCTCGACGGACCGAGGCCGCAGGTGCGAGGCGTTGTCGCTGCCCGTGAGCAGTTCGTCGATGGCCGGCATCACCTTGACCTGCGTGCCGTGCTCCTTGCAGTCCTCCAGCAGCCGTCGGAACGCCCTGCCGGTGAGCCTGCCGGAGTGCACCACGACCTCGTCCACCCGCCGCCGCTCCGCGATCCGCCCCACGTCGGCGGTCGTGCCGAGCACCTCCAGCCCGGCGACGCGGGTGCGCTGCAGCCCCGGATCGTCGTCGATGTATCCCACCACGACGTAGTGCATGCGCGTCGCCGCGGTCAGGTTGCGGGCCAGGATGTCGCCCGCCTCGTCGGCGCCGACGACGAGGGCGGTCCGCACCGGCCGGCTCGTGAAGATCGGCCGCAGCTCCTCGCGGATGCTCCGCCACAGCGCCCGCACGCCGCCGATCATCAGCACCGTCCCCGCCCAGTCGAGCACGAACACGCTGCGGGGCACGCGGGTGAACGCGCCGAGCCGACCGGACGTCAGCACGAGCGACTCGACCGTCACGAGCACCAGCATCGAGAGCGTCGCCGCCCAGACGAGGGCCGTGAGGTCGCTGAACGCCACCCGCCGCCACGACACGTGGCAGTGCCCGAGCGCATAGAACAGGCACGTCTTGATCGCCACGACCCCCAGCAGCGTGCGGCAGGAGAGCAGCTGCCACGTCGCCTGCAGGCTGAAGTCGCTGCGCAGGAAGAAGGCGAAGGCGAAGATGCCCGCGAAAATCGCCGCGTGCACGCCGAGCAGGACCACGGCCCTCCTGTTGATCCGCTGCAGCGGCAACGCGTCGGTATTCATGCCGGATCGCTCATGGTCGGGGAGTCCGTGGACATCGCAAGTCGCCGGGCGTGCTCTACAGCGGCTCGAGATCCACGTCCTCCAGTTCGATCGAAGCCCCCTGGTTGAGAAAACGGATGGCGACCACGAGCCGCTGCCCGCCCCGCCGCTTGACGACCGTTCCCTCCAGTCCGCGGAGCGGCCCGCTCCGCACCCGCACCGTCTGCCCGGCCTCCAGCCGCGCCTCGGGCGTGAGTGGCTCGTCGCTGTCGATCAGCCGCTTGATGTTGCGGAGGTCGCCCACGAACGCGGCGGCATCGCCGACCGGCAGCCACCGCGCCACGGTGTTGGTGGCCAGCGCCGCCCGACGCTGCTCGTCGTCGACGAGCGAGAAGACGTAGCCCGGGAACAGCGGGACGAACGACAGCCGCGTCCGCCCGCCGGGTGACCGCAGCCGCCGCTTGATCAGGGGCGCATAGAACGGGATGGAGGCCGCCTCGAGCTTCCGCATCAGGTCCTTCTCACGCCGCGAGAGCGTGTAGAAGGCGATCCAGCCCCGGCCGTCCGCGGGAGTCGCCACAGCCGGATCGATCGCCGTGCCATCCAAGAGCCCGGGCGGGAAAATGTCTCGTTGTCTGGGCAGGATCGGCATGCGCGGCAGGCTGGGAGCCGGATGAAAAGTCGGGGGGCGTCGGAGACACCGTCCCCCGGCGGAATACGGACGAACTCCGTTCCTCTGGGTGACGGCCACCGTCCCAGGCAAAAGACCGGATGTGGAATTCAACACGTCTCCAATCTTAGCTCCCGACCCAACCAGCGTCGTCCTGCCGGCGGCAACCGGGACAAAAAGGGCAAAGTTTCCGGCGCGACCCTGCCGATCACAACGACTGGCGCGATTGTGCCGATTCCAGGGACCCTGCATGCACCCCCGCTCCAGCCTGCGTACGAGGCCCGTGGTGACAGCCGGCCGGCGGCCAGGCGGGCGGCTGCACGCCCCGTGCGTGCTCCTGCTCGTCGTGGCGACGGTCCTGTCGGGGGGATGCAGCATCTACGGCCGCCCCCAACGGACGGCGGCCCGCCAGGCGACGCTCGACTCCGCCTGTCCGGCCGATCCGGCCCGCATGCCCGCCAAGGAACTGGCCAAGGTCACGCTGCCGCCCTACGTCATCGAACCGCCCGACATCCTCCTCATCGACGCCCTCCGCGTGGTGCCCAAGCCGCCGTTCCGCATCCAGTCGTTCGACACGCTGCAGGTCATCGTCGAGGGCACGCTCCTCGAGCAGCCGATCAACGGGCTGTACGTCGTGGAGCCGGGCGGCATGCTCGATCTCGGCCCCTCCTACGGCAAGGTGATGGTGGGAGGGCAGTCGCTCGAGGAGGCCCAGGACGCCGTCTTCCGGCACCTGAAGCGGATCCTGCGGGAGCCGCAGGTGTCGCTGACGCTCGCCCAGGCGGCCGGCCAGCAGCAGATCGCCGGCGAGCACCTCGTGGGGCCGGACGGCACCATCAACCTCGGCACCTACGGCACCGTGTACATCACCGGCATGACCCTCGCCGAGGCCAAGGAGGTGATCGAGGCGCACCTCTCGAAATACCTCGACGCGCCGCTCGTGAGCGTCGATGTCTTCAGCTACAACTCCAAGGTCTACTACGTGATCACGGAGGGTGCGGGCTTCGGCGACAACGTCGCCCGCTTTCCGGTGACCGGCAACGAGACCGTGCTCGACGCCATCGCCGGCATCAACGGCCTCTCCCGCCTCTCCAGCAAGGACATCTGGATCGCCCGGCCGGCGCCGTCCGGGGTGGGCTGCGACCAGGTCCTTCCGGTGGACATCGAGGCGATCATGAAGGGCGGCTCCACCGCCACCAACTACCAGCTGCTCCCCGGCGACCGCGTCTTCATCGCGCAGGATCCGTGGATCGCCTTCGACAGCATCATCGACAAGGTCGTCGGCCCCTTCGAGCGGATGTTCGGCTTCAGCCTGCTGGGCGTGCAGACCGTGCAGACGTTCAACCGCCTGCCGTTCGGCTTCAATCCCAACTCCGGCTTCTGCTGGGTGGCACGCGAGGTCTACGGCGCCGACGATCCGCGCTGGCTGCTGTTCAGGGCCTGGCTGCTGACCGAGGCGCCGCACTGGCTCCGCGACCTGTACGCGGCCCACGGCCAGGACTTCGCCGCCTGGATCCACGACAAGCCGCTCGTCAAGGCCGCGGTGAAGGTCCTCATGGACCGGGCCATCGCGGGCCTGGCGACACCGCCCTGATCCCCCGCCCGGGCGACGCCGCGCTGGCACGCCGCAGCCGGGTGTGATACAGCTGGAGCAGAAGCCGGACCAGGCACCAGGAGTGATCCGACCATGATCATGAACGCTCTCCCCAGCGCCCGCTTCGCCGCGGCGGCCGCGGTCGCCCTCGGTGCCTGCATGGCCTGCTCCGCGCCGGCGGTCGCCCAGGGACCGGCCGGTCCGCAGGGCACCGGCACCACGCCATTCTCCACGATCACCCGGCGGCCCTCGATGAGCCCGTACCTGGCCCTCGGCTTCCAGGGCAACAACCCCACGACCGGTGGCACGCTCGGAGCGGTGCAGGGGCTCTTGCGGCCCCAGCAGCAGCAGTTGCAGCAGCAGCAGCAGCAGGCCCGGCAGCTGCGACAGATCAACCAGCTCCAGGGGCAGGTGCGGCGGATCCAGCGACCCTCGGGAGGGCCCACCATCGAGACGATCCGGGCCACGGGGCACGCCGCCACCTACATGGAGCTGTCGCACTTCTATCCCTCCGCCCGGTAGCGTTCCGTGGCACACCACACCGTCCGGGCCCGCGTCGCCGCCGCCGCACTCGCGGCCGGCCTGGCCGTCGGCCCGCGGCTGCTCCCGGCCCGTGCGGACGACACCGCCGCCCGCCCACGGCCCGCGATGGGGCAACTCGCGCCCGCCGCGCGTTCGGACGCCCCGCCCTCGTCCCGTGACCTCGTGGATGCCCGGGCCGACATGCAGCGGCGGTTCAGGAGCCTGCTCGCCCACGCCGGCACGGCGGCGGCCGCGCGGGCCGCGGCCGAGACGCTGTTGCAGGAAGCCATCGACGAGCCCGATCGGAACCTCAAGTGGCTGATGCTGGAGGAGTCACGGCGGCTGGGCGAGTCGGCCGGCCAGGCGTTGATCGTCAGTCGGGCGATCGGCCTCGCCGCCGCGAGCTACGACTTCGACGCCATCGACAAGGAGTTGCGCTGCCTTCAGCAGATGCCGCTCCGCGGCCTCGACGCCCAGCGGGCGGCGGCCCTCGCCACGGCGGCCGGCGCGATCGCCACCCGGGCCGAGGCGGACGGCCGCACCGACAAGGCCGTGGCCGCCACGCTGCTGGCCTACCGTGCCTGGCAACGCGCGGGCGACCACGAGGCCGCCCGGCGGGCAGCGACCCGGCACGACGGCCTGCTGCGGGCCAGGGAACCGGAGGCCGCCACCAAACGGGCAGCGTCCGAGCAATGAACGGGACATGCACCGGGGCACGCCTGGGCATGTGCCGACGAGGCGTGCGATCGTCCCCGCCGCGGCCATCCGCAGCCCCGCGTCAGTCGAACGGTCGGCGTCGTTCCCGCGGTGGCTTTCCCGGCGCGGCCGCGTCGTCCGCCGGCGCATCTGCCGCCGGCTCGCCCTCCAGCGGCTGCTCCTCCTGTGTCTGCCGCTCCCGCCAGGGCTTCTCGGCGACGTAACTGGCCAGTTCGCCCTCCAGTTGCGTCCTGATCTCCGGCGGGCTGTCCCCGGCATCGACCGCCTGCTTGCTGTACCGCCGCGCCTCGGCGAAATCGCCCGTCTCGGCGTAGGCGGCGGCCAGGGTGCTGATGATGTGCGGCTGCTTCCACTCGGTCTCCTCGCAGGCGGCGCGAGCCAGTTCGATCGCCCGCTTGCCGTCGCGGACCGCGTCGTCCGGTGACGTCGCCAGCAGCCACGCGAGGTTGTTGAGGATGCCCGAGTCGTCGGGCTTCAGCTCCAGCGCCTTCTCGAGGTCGACGAGCGCCGCCGCATGGTCGCCGATCGAGATCGCGGCGTCGCTGCGGCCCCGCCGGCTGGCGAAGTTCGCGTCGTCGATCTCGATCGACCGCGTGAACCTGCGGATCGCCTGCCGGGGCTGCTTGGCCGCCAGGTAGAGCATGCCCAGCTGGCCGACGAGCACGGCGTCGTCGGGCCTCTGCGCCACCAGGCGCCGGAAGTCGGCGATCGCGGCACCGTAGTCGTTGCGTTCCGCGGCGATCAGGCCCCGCAGTTCCAGGGCCGCGGGATGGTCCGGGTGCCGCTCCAGGACGCTCCGCAGGTCGTCGGCCGCCTTGTCGGCGTCACCCGCCTGCTGATGGATCCGGGCCCGGAGCACGAACGGCAGCACGTCGTCGGGAGCCATGCGGATCGCCTTGTCGAGGTCCGCGATCGCCTCGGGACGATCGCCCCGCATGGCCCGCACCCGGGCCCGCTGCAACAGGGCGCCCGCGGAGTCGGGGGCGATCCTGATCGCACGGTCGAACGCCTCCTGGGCGGCGTCGAGCTTGTCGTCCATCATGAGCGTCAGGCCGAGCGCCTCGTGCAGGGATGCGTCGTCAGGATCGGCGTCGATCGCCGCCTCCAGATCCTCCCGGGCGCCGGCGAAATCCTCGGTCACCATGCGGAACAGACCCCGCGTGCGGCGGATGTCCTTGTCCCGCGGGGCCAGTTCCACCGCCCGGTCGTAGTGGGTGCCCCGCCCCTCGCGGTCGTCCGCGGCCGACGTGTTGCCCAGGACGACGTGGGCCTGTGCCGTCTGCAGCCGGTCGTCGGCGAGCAGGTCGATCGCCTTGGTGGCGGAGGCGCGGGCCCGCTCGCGATCACCGCCAGGGAGGCTCTCCAGCTGGGCGATCAGCAGGTGGGCGTCACCGAGCCGAGGATCGCGGTCGACGACCTCGTCGAGGTCGCGCATGGCGAAGGACCGGAGCCGCGGCCATTGGGGATCGGGACGCTCGACCTCGTAGATCGCCGCCACGATCCGCCCGGCGCGATACATGAGCGTGTCGGTGTAGAGATCCTCGGCGAACTGCTGCTGCTCGGCGGACAGGCCCTTCTTGATCGCCCGCCGACAGAGATCCAGCACGTTCGCAAAATCGTCGATGCTGTTCGCGGACAGCTTGGCGTCGACCGCGGCATCGAGATCGGCCTGGCCGGCCATCTCGCCGGCGTCCACCTCCGCGGCCGCCACGCCCCGTGGCTCCGGGGCCGTGCCGGCGATGCCACAGGCCAGCACGCCGGCGATGACGAGCCGGCGGCCCCTCGGGCACCGCGTGTTGTGCGTCGTGGGTCTGGTGATCGTCATGGGGCGAAGCTCCCTCGAGCCGGGGCCTGCGTCGCGGGCGGGTCCGCCCCCGCGCCGGCGTCGCGGGGCTCACGATAGTATGCGACAGGGGGTCGGTTTCCCGCCATCCTGAGTTTCCACCCACACGACCCTGCACGCCCCCCATGCAAGCCCGGAGCGTCAGCGACGGGACGAGCCACGTTCCCGCACTACAGCGGCGCCGGCAGGTCGCGTTTCACGAACAGCACGGCGCCGACCGCGTACGCGACGAGCCCCAGCCCGATCAGCACGGCGTCGTAGGCCGCCAGCAGCCGCCACGACTCGGCCGCGTCGCCTACGAGCCGCTGCGGCTCGTAGGCGTTGAGGACCGACAGGTAGCCGACCCATGACAGCGGCCGGCTGAGCCGCCCCACGAGTTTCGCGAGGATCGAGAACACGTAGAACCCGCAGAGGATGCCGATGGTCCGCCACCGGTAGCTGTCGACGGCCGACACGCCGGCCGAAATGCCCGCCATGCAGACCATCAGGCCGAAGACGTTCGCAACCGCGGGAAGAAAGCGGACCGCATCGACCTTGCCCGCCCACGGTCCGAAGGCGATCGCCGCGCACACCGACGCGAACAGCACGGCGCACAGGACCGCGGCGGCCGCCGTCGTCGCCAGGGCCTGCGTGACGAACACGGCCAGCCGGCGGACCGGCGCTGCCAGCACCATCTCGAGCGTGCCTCGTTCGAGCTGCCCGGACACCGCGTCACTCCCGCGGGTGATGCCCCACACCGTGGCGGCCAGCACGACGACGGGATCCACGAAGGCCAGCGCGACGCGGCCGGCGTGCGTGGCCACTTCGGTGAACGGGACGCCCGACAGTCGTTGCCAATCCTTGGGGATCGCCCGCAGCAGGACATCCTGAAAGGCCGGCATCGGGATCTGCGCCGACAGCCAGATGTAGAGGAACGGGAAGCCCGTCCACAGGGCGGCGAGCGACAGGACCAGCACCCGCTGGTCGCCCCAGGTCTTCTTCCAGATGGCGGTGTTCCACATGGCGATGGTGCGATGGTGTCGGCGCCGTCTGGCCGCCGGAAGAGGGAGCCGCGGCTCAGCCGGGGCGGTGAAAGCGATCGTAGATGGCTGCCAGACCGACCGGTTCGATCCGCACCTCCTCCAGCGGCAGCGTGGACAGCCAGCCCAACAGCGGCGCCAGCGAGTCGCCCGCCTCGAGCACGACGCCGCCGGCCTGCTGCGCGGCGATCGTCACGCTGTCGGCCAACGCCGGCGGGATGGCGGGCAGGGGGCCGTGCAGCCGGGCGTGGATGCGGTGGCAGCGACGCAGGTGCTCGAGCGACTGCTCGTGGACGACCCGGCCGGCCCGCACGATGGCGACGTTGTCGCAGGTATCCTCCACCTCGGAGAGCACGTGCGAGGAGAAGATCACCGTGCGGCCGGCCGCACGGGCCTCGCACACCAGTTCCAGCACCTCCGCCCGCGCCGTCGGATCGAGGTTGGCCGTCGGCTCGTCGAGGATGACCAGCGACGTCTCCGTGGCCAGCACCACGGCGAGCGCCAGCTTCTGCCGCATCCCGGTGCTCATGCGGGCCACCTGCCGGGAGCAGTCGAGATCGAGCCGCCGGGCGACCGCGGCCGCCACGTCACGCCGGCATCCCGGCCGCAGCCCGGCGAAGAAGTCGAGCACGCGGTGGCCGTTCATCCTGCGGAACAGCCGCGCCTCGCCGGGCAGATAGGCGGTGCGGGCGCGGACCTCGAGCGACTCCCGCACGCAGTCGAATCCGGCCACGGAGGCGGTGCCGGCCGTCGGCGTGATGTAGCCCAGCAGGAGTCGCAGCAGGGTCGTCTTCCCGGCGCCGTTGGGGCCGAGCAGGCCGAAGATCTCTCCTTCGGGCACGGTCAGCGAGCAGCCATCGAGGGCCGTGAAGCCGCCGTATCGCTTCGTGAGTTGCGTGGTGCGGACGATCATCCGGAGACTCGTGGCGGCGGGGCGGGAACGACGCGGACCGACGGCCGGGTGCAGCGTACCAGACGACCTGCCACGGGGGTGGAGACGACCGCGGCCGTGGCGGAGGGGCCGGCGGCCCTACCCCTTCACGACGAGATAATAGGCGGCCAGACCGAAACCGATGAGGGCCACGCACCGCCGCACGCCGGCAGCCGGCAGCCGGCGTGCCACGAGCGAGCCGGCGAGGCTGCCCGCCACCGCGGCCACCGCCATGACGGCGGCATGCGACCAGGAAACGCTGTGCGACCCCAGCAGCGAGCCCGCGGCGAACAGGCCGGTGGCGACGCCGTTGATCGCCGTGGCGAGCACGTTCTTCACCGCGTTGAGCCGGTGCATGTCGCCCACGCCGAGGACCCCGAGGACGGCGAGCATGAGGATGCCGATCCCGGCACCGAAGTAGCCGCCGTAGACCGCCACGAAAAACAGCAGCAGTGCGGCCAGCCCGATCCGTGAAGGCGCGGGGGCGACCGCGGCGTGGTCGCGGCCTTCCGGGCCGGCCCGCGCACCGGCGAACCGTGCCAGTTGCGGCTGCGCGGCGAACACGACCGCCGCGGAGAGGATGAGCCAGGGCACGCAGGCGGCGAACCACCGCGGCGGCAGCACCAGCACGAGCACGACGCCCACGGCCGCGCCCAGCAGGCTCGGCAGCAGCAGCCAACCGACCCACGGCGGCTGGCCCTGCCGTTCTCCCCGGTATGCCCAGGCCGCGGCCACCGAGGCCGGCCAGAGCCCGATGGTGCTGGTGGCGTTGGCGGTGACCAGCCGCGCCGGATCGGGCGGCAGGATCGCGGCCAGCACGGGAAACGTGAGGATCGTGCCGCCTCCGGCGACGGCGTTCACCGCCCCCGCGACGAACGAGGCCGCCGCCAGGGCGAGCAGGCTCGGCAGGCCGGCGAGCAGCGGGGATTCGGTCATGCGTCGTGTTCCGGTGCGTGTGGTGCCCGACGCGGTTTCGCTCCCGGCTGCCGAGGGCGACAGGGTATCCGGTCGCCGCGGATGCCGTCCCCGCGGCCGGGAGTCACTCGCCGCGCGGGACCGCCGGATTGAGCGGCCCCCGTTTCGGCGCGACGGGCGCCGCGGCGGGTGCCGCGGCCGGCGGCTGCGGGACGGGCGGCCTGTTCGCCGCCGGCGCGGGGGGAGCCTGCGGCACCGCTGCCGGCGGCGGGTCTTCATGGCGGCCACCACCGCAGTCGACGAGCAGATAGCCCGCCCACAACAGCGGATGCCGCGCGTCGGTCAGCACGGCCTGCGGCGCCTGCTTCAGCCGGGGTTCACGCCCGATGTCGGGCTGCTCCGCCGTGGCCACCTCGACGGCCCGTGCCCAGCTTTCCGCCGCCGGCGGCAGATCGCCCTCCGCCCCGTCGACGACCCGATCCCGGAGGAACTCCCCGAGCATGTGGAAGGCCGTCCTGCCCCCCATGCGCCACCGGCTCAGCACCAGCGTGCGGCCACCGGCGGCGATCAGGTCGGTCGCGACGGTGAACAGTTCGTCGCCCGGCCGTGCCGGTCCCGCGGCCGCCCCGCCGCCCGCGGCGACCTTCGTCAGGCCGCCGGCCATGCCGGTCTGCAGCCCCGGCAGCAGGAGGCACCGCGGACGCTTGCTCGGCGACGAGAGCCACTCGCCGAACGTCGTCACCTGCTTGCCGATCGGTGCCGCGAGCAGCGGCCGCGTGGCGACGGCGCCGTCGCCGGCGAGTTCGTCGAGGACCAGCAGCGTATCGACGAGCGAGGCCGCCAGAGGCAGCGGCGTCGCCGGTCCGGCGGCGGGCAGCACGACCGCGCGGTCCAGCGAGCCGGCGAGTTCCGCGGCCCACTCCCGGGCGACCGCGGGCTTGTCGCCCCGCATCAATCGGCCGGCGTGGATGCCGACCGGTCCGCCGGTCGCGGGCGCGGCGAACCGCATCACGGCGAGGCTCCGGGTCGGGCAGTAGCGGACGGTGCAGGCATCCCGCAGCCGGCGGGTGGCCGGCGGCTCCGGCGACGGCCGGCCCGTGCCCGCCAGCGACTCCGGCGGCTCGGCCCCGCGCCGCCCGGGACGACGCGGCCCCTCGGCGGCCCGCGCCGATCCGACCGGCAGCAGCTCGAACGGCAGGTACCAGAGCATCCCGTCGGGCACGATCACCAGTTCGTCGATGCCGGCGTCGAGATCCACCTGCGACTGGTCGAACAGCAGCCGCTCCAGCCGCTCCGCGGACGCCTGCCAGTCACCCGACGAGAGGCGGTCGGTCGGCACCGGGGCGACGGGATCGAACAGGCACAACGCCCTGGCCAGCACGGCGATCTCCTTGGCGACCGCCGCCGGCTGCCGCACCTGCCAGGTCGCCACACGGTCGTGCGACTCGAGCGCCGCCAGGAGGCCGGCCCCTGACCAGCAGAACGACAGGATCAGCTGTCGCGGCGCGAGCCGGCGACGGATCTCCGGACCGGGCGTGAGGGGGGGCATGTCGACGGACGGCGCCTCGCGGCTGGCCGCGATGGCGGCGACGTACGCCCGCGAGCGTTCTGCCAGCTGCTGGTACTCGCGCCACCCCGCGGGATCTCCGGGAGCTTGCGGCCATGGTGCGACGTCGCCGGCCGGCGGTGGCGGCCCACCGGCCGCGGCGAGCAGCCCGGCGGTGAGGGGCGTGCGGGTCCTCGTCAGTGCGTCGAGCGTGGCGGCGAGACGGGGGTGGCGGGCCAGCATGCCCGCCCGCAGGGCGGCCTCGGCGCGGGGGAGCCGCTCCGGGTCGGCCGCCAACAGCCGCTCCACGGCGGTGCGGCGGCCGCCCAGCGGCTGGCCGACGAGCCAGCGGCTGCGCATGGCCGACTCGGCCGCATGGAGCACCGCGTCGCTGCCCCGTCGCGAGGCGGCAGCGATCCAGGTCTCGAACGCCTCCGGCTGCGGCGTGCCGAGCCGCACGAGCGACCCGAGCGGGTCGATGGAAGTCTCGCGCGGCGACGGGTCGCCGAGCAGCCTGGCGAACGTGAGGTCGGCCTGGCGGTCGGAGACGCCACCGAACCCGGCCAGCACCATCTCGACCAGCCGCGACGACTGGAACAGCGTCGGCGTGCGCCGCCGGGCGAGCGTCACGGCCCGCTCGATCTCGCGATCGCCGGCGGCGATGTCGCCGTCGTCGTAGTGCACCACCGCCTGCGCGTAGGCCTGCTGGATCCCCGCCCAGCCCCTGCCCGGATCGCCCCGCAGCAGGCGGCCGTCGATCTCGTCGAGCCGCGCGGCCGCCGCCCGAGCGTCGCCCGCCACGGCCAACGCCTCCGCCTCGAGACCCAGGAGCGTCGCCCGCAGCACGGGCAGCGTGGACCGCGACCACTCGGCCGCGCCGCGAATCGTGGACGGCACTCCCCGGGTGCCCGCCGCCAGATGGGCCGCCCCTGCCAGGCGGAACGCCTCCTCGAGCGCCCGCGCATCGCCGTAGTCGGCGGCGACGAAGGTGGCCTCCTCGAACCAGCGGGCCGCGGCGGCGGGCTGGTCGCCATCCAGCGCGATGCGGCCGAGCAGGATCAGTCCCCACGCCGTGAGCGGATGATCGAACTGGTTGCCGATCAGCAGGCCGCGGGTCAGCAGCGGCTGGGCCTGTTCGGGCTTGCCCTGCGACCAGAGCGCGGCACCGAGGGCGATGTCGACCCACGACTGCGAGTAATGGTTCGGCGGCGCGCCGCGACGCTGCAGCGCCCGGGACGCCTCCTCGATGGCGGCTCCGTCGCGGGCGAGTTCGCCGAGCAGCACCCCGCGGCGATAGATCGCGATCACGAGCGAACGCATGATCTCCTGCGGCCGCACGGGATAATTGACGGGAGGGGCGAGCACGCCCCCCTTCTGCAGCACCTCGTTGGGATCGGCGCCGCCCCGGCGGATCGACATGGTGTCGGGCAGCGTCGCCGGCGCGGTGTTCCGCTGGCTCCGCCCCCAGGTGGCCACCCGCGGCTGACCGAGCGGTCGCGGCGGCTGCGGCGGAAACTGCACCGCGAGCAGCCACTCCCCGTGCTCGGCGTGGCTGAGCAGGGCCTCGTCGTAGGCGGCCACCGCCTCGCGCAGGTTGCCCAGTTCGTAGTGGCACTCGCCGACGATGCTGGCGTTGGCGATGGCGTCGATCCACCGCTTCGTCCCGGTGCGGAGGCCGCCCCGCTGCTCGCGGAGGGCGATCTCGAGCGCCTGTGTGAAGTCGCCGCCGGCGAGCGCCACCTGGGCCATGTCGTGCCCCGGTGTCGGCACCGTGCGGCCGCCGACGGCGCTCATGTCGGGCGGGAGGACCACCTGCGCGACACCGTGGTGCGGACACGACGACGGGGCCATGGCCACGCACAGGGCCATGATCCAACGGATCCAACGCGACGGCCGCAGGGACGGGCTCATGGCCGGTGTTGTAGCACGAACCATCCGCCCGGCGGATGCGGCGGCCGACGCTCCAGCCGTCACACGGCCCACAGTCTGGGCAACCGTGGCACACGACCAGGCAAGCTGGGGAATCGGGTGGCGCCGATCATGCTGGTTGTCCAAAGTTTTCCGGTCGTAGCGGTCGATACCAGACCGTGGCGGCGTTCAGGCACGGCTCGCAGACCGTCCGACGCCCCGCAGATCCATCCCTCGCCGGGAACAGTCCCATGCCCACCACATGCATGCCTTCGTTCCACCGTCGCCCCGCGATCGCCGTCGGCCTGTGCCTGCTGGCCGCCGCGGGGGTCTCGCTGACGGGCTGTCAGGTCGACGTGGGGGGGCAGACGCTGCCCAGCGCCTACTACCTGCAGGACGACATCCAGTACTTCCCGGCAGGGCCGGAATTCAAGCTCTCCAAGGAGGCCGCGGCGCTCAAGGCCTACAAGAAGGAGATCGGGGAATGCCCCGACGGCTGTGGCGGCGGCTGCAGTTCGTGCAAGTAACCACGGCGGCCGGCGGGACCTGCATGTTTCCGGGCATTCGCCGGTGTTCCCGGATGGTTGACGTTTCAGGGGCAGCCGCTAGAATCCGCGTTCGTGGGTTTTCAACCCAAATCAGCTTGCAAACGTGCTGATTTGTGGGTTGTGATCCCCAAGCGAATGGAATCGCCCGCCGGACGGCACCGTCCCGGCGGCTCCAGCGGAGCCCGTAGACCGTGACGTCGCCGCATGAACGCAAGCGTGGACCTGCTGATCGGCGAGTTCACCCGGACGCTCGACGATCGCTACCGGCTGTCGCTGCCCCCGGAACTCACCACGCCGCTGCTCGCGTCGGGGGCCCGGCTGGTGCTGGCGAAGGAGCGGGCCGGCTGCCTGTCGTTGTGGCCGGCCGCCATCTGGAAGCCGAGGATCGACGCCGCCATCGACGTCGTGCGGAGCAAGCTGCAGGCGGGCCTGCTCAGCCAGCGGGTGGGACAGTTGCAGGACCTCGGCCGGCTCCTCTCCACGCGTCACCGGACGGTGACGCTGGCGGAGAGGGGCAGGCTCGTGATCCCCGAGGGCTTTCGCGAGTTCCTCGCCGTGGAACCGGGGGCCGACCTGCTCGTCGTCGGTGCCGCCGTCTGCGTGGAACTCTGGCAGCCCGCGGCGTGGGCCGCCTTCGTCACCGCGGAGATGCCGGAGTTCCGCCGGCGCATCGACGAACTGGCGACGTGACCCGCCGACCAGACGGGAGCCGGCACTGCCGGCCGACGATCCAACGGAAGACTTTGGCCATGCCCGGGTGAGAGGAAGCGGTTCGACCTGGCGGACTCATCCGGTCAGGACACTCGACAACCACGGAGCGGGCCCCACAGCACGGATGCTGCCAAGGGACCTCCCCCGGGCATGGCCTTTTGTTTCGAGCCCGCTGTGACGGGCCGCCGCGGCGGCCCGTCAGCCCGGGCGACCGGCGTCCAGCGGACTGCCGCCGGAACCGACCGGCCACTCGACCCGCCTGCCGGCCAGGGCCGCGGCATACACGGCCGTCGTCATCTCCAGCACGGTGCGGCCGGCATACATCCCCGTCTCGGGCTCCCGATCCTCGACGATCGCGTCGAGGAGGTCGGCCGCGGCGCGGCGGCCCCAGCCCGCCCGCTCGGCGGTGCGGTCGACGTCGCTCTGTTCGGCGGCCGCCGCCATGACGCCCTCGGGGCCGATCGGCTTCCAGGGAAACTCCTTGTCCACCCGCCACAGCGGCGCCTCGCGGAGATACGCGTGCGGCACGTGGTCGGGCCAGAGGTGGATCGCCCCCTTGGTGCCCGCGACGGTCAGGCCGAAGCTGGGCTGCTTGAGGCCGGCATCGCGGACGCTCGCAAAATGGCCGACCGGCCCGTCGGCGAGCCCGAACATGGCGTGGATGGAATCACCGGCGATCGGGCCGATCCCCTCGGGGCCGGGCGTCGCGTCGGCGGCCGTGATCGGCCGCCCCGCGAGGGAGACGCTCGCCTCGCACCAGGTGGGACCGCCACCGAGATCGACCATCAGATCGAGCACGTGGCAGCCGAGCACGATGAGGTCCTCGCCGCCGCCCCGCGCGTCCTCCTTGCCGCGGCCACGGATCTCGAGCACCTTGCCGATGCGTCCCTCCTCGACGAGGTCGCGGGCGGCCGCATACGCCGGTGAATGACGGTTGACGTACGCCAACGCGAGCTTCGTGCCCGACCGCTTGCAGGCCGCGATCACGGCATCGGCCTCGGCCAGCGTCCGCACGAAGGGCTTCTCCATGAAGATGCCCCTGGCCCCCGCCTCGGCGGCGGCGATCGCCATCTCCGCGTGGCAGTCGATGTGCCGCATGCAGATGGCGACGACGTCGGGCTTGACCTCGGCGAGCATCGCCCTCCAGTCGCGGAAGGCGACGCCGGGCGCGGGCGGCTTGCCGGGCCCGCCCAGCCCGTTCCGCTCGACCGCCTTGGCGAGCCCCTCCTCCGACTCGTCGGCGACGGCCACGAGGTCCACGCCCTCGACGCCGTTCCAGAGGCCGTCGATGGCATGCCCCCAGTCACCCCTTCCCGTCCGGCCGATCACCGCCGCCCGCAGCGGCGTCCGTGCGAAACGTCTCATCGTCGTGCTCCCCGTGGCAGGTCGCCCTGCCCGAGGCAGCGGCGTGGTCGGTGGCGGTCAGCGCCCCGGCGTTCCATCATACGACGTCCGGCCGCACCGCCTTCACGGCTCCGTCGAGAAACATCTGCACGGCCGACGCCACGAGCACCATCCCCATGAGCCGCTCGATCGCCACGATCCCCTTGGGCCCGAGGAAGCGGCTCAGCCGCGCACCGAGCAGGAGGATCGCCGCCGAAGCGGCCCAGGCCAACGAGACCGCGGCGAGCCACTCCGCGAGCCGCCCGGGATCGCGACTGGTCATGAGCAGCACCGTCGCCAGCGCCGACGGGCCCGCGATGTAAGGGACCGCCAGCGGCACGACGAACGGTTCGCCCTCCACCGGTTCGCCGAGTCCGCCGTGCGTCGCCGGGAACACCATCCGCAGGGCGATGAGGAACAGCACGATGCCGCCGGCCATCGTCAGGGCGGGCTCGGAGATCCCGAGCACCCCCAGGAGCGGCCGGCCGGCGCACAGGAACGCCACGAGGATGCCGTAGGCGATCAGCAGTTCCCGGATCACCACCCGCGGCCGCCGGTCGGGGTCGACCGGCCGCAGCGCCGCCAGGAACAGCGGGATGTTGCCGATCGGGTCCATCACGAAAAACAGCAGGATGGCGGCGGACGACGTGGTCATGGCTAAGATCATAGCCCGAGCCGTCGCCCCCCAGCAGGACTCCACCATGCCTTGCGATGCCCACGACCACGGCGGCCACGGGCACGGCCACCGCGTGCCGCCCGACCGCATCGACGCGGCGCTGGCCGCCGGGGTGGGGCTCAACACGCTGTTCGTCTTCGTCGAGGCGGCCTGCGGACTGTGGGCCGGCTCGCTCGCGTTGGTGGCCGACGCGGGCCACAACGCCGGCGACGTCGTGGGACTGCTGCTGGCCTGGGGGGCGAGCCGCCTGGCCCGCCGGCCTCCCTCGCGGCGGTACACGTGGGGGCTGCGCCGCACGACGATCTACGCGGCCCTGGCGAACGCCGTGCTGCTGCTGACCGCCTGCGGGGCGATCCTCTGGGAGGCGTGGCACCGGCTGCGGTCGCCCGAGCCGGTCGCCGGACCGGCGATGATCGGGGTCGCCGCGGTGGGCGTGGTGATCAACACGCTCACGGCACTGCTCTTCATGCGGGGCCGGGAACGCGACGCCAACCTGCGCGGCGCGTTCCTCCACATGGCGGCCGACGCGGCGGTGTCGGCCGGCGTCGTGATCGCGGGCGTCGCCATCATGCTGACGGGACTCGACTGGATCGATCCGCTGGTCAGCCTGGCGATCACGGTGGCGATCGTCGCCGGCACGTGGGAGCTGTTCCGGGAAAGCATCGACCTGTCGCTCGACGCGGTGCCGCGCGGCGTCGACACCGAGGCGATCTCGGCGGCGCTGGCCGCCGTGCCCGGCGTCGCCGAGGTGCACGACCTCCACGTCTGGGCGGCCAGCACCTCGGAGGTGTCGCTGACGGCCCACCTCGTCGTGCCCGAAGCCGACGCGCACGAGTCCGCCCTGTCCGCCGCCACGACGCTGCTCCGCGACCGGTTCCACGTGGCCCACACCACGCTCCAGCTGGAACGCGAGGCGGTCGGCCACGCCTGCAGCCAGCGGCCCGCCGACGCGCTCTGAGCCGCGGAGGGAACGCGGATGCCGCGTCAGCGGGCCTGCACGGCGGCCCGGGCGATGCCCGCGAGCATGCGGCGGAACACCAGTTCGTGCAGCGGCCAGATCGAATACCAGTAGGCGAGCCCGCCGAGTCCGCGCGGATCGAAGATCGCCGTCTGGTGGATGGTGACGTCGCCGTCGCGCGGCACGACCTCGAACTCCAGCCAGCCCCGTCCCGGCATCTTCATCTCCGCCGCCAGCCGCAGCCGGCGCGGACGGTCGCAGAGTTCGACGTGCCAGCAGTCGAGCTTCTCGCCGGGCTCGAGCCGCTCCGGGTGCCGCCGGCCGCGGGCCATGCCGGGGCCGCCGATCATCCGGTCCATCCAGCCGCGGAGCTGCCACAGCCAGTCGCAGGCGTACCAACCGTGCGGACCGCCGATCCGCTCGATCGCCGCGAAGGCCCGCTCGGGGGCGACGGCGACCACCACGTGCCGGTGATCGACGAGCCGAGTGCCCTCCGCCTTGCCGCCATACCTTCGGGGCAGATCCTCCGCGTCGGCGAGGTCGGCCCACCGTTTCCCCGCGAAGGCGGTGTCTTCCTGGACCATCGCCTCGTGGATGGCGGCCGGCAGCGACCGCGGCCGGATCGGAAAGTCGCGGAGCGCCGCGTCGCTCGTGACCACCGTGGGATTCTTGAGGCCGTCGATCAACTTTCGTCCCACCTTCGAATACCGGGGCGTCACGAGCTTCAGCCACAGGCTCGACAGCCGCGGCGTGAGCACGGGCACGGGGATCATGAGCCGCGTCAGCCCGCGCTGCCGGGCGTACTCCCGCATGATAGCGCCGTACGACACCTTGTCCGGCCCGCCGATCTCGAAAATCCGCGGCCCCCCGGCGGGCAGGTCGATCGCCGCGACGAGGTAGGCCACCACGTCGTCGATGGCGATCGGCTGGGTGGGCGTGGCCAGCCAGGCCGGGCAGATCATCACCGGCAGCCGTTCCACGAGCGTCCGCACCAGGTCGAAGGAGAAGCTGCCGGCCCCGATCACGATCGAGGCCCGGAATTCCACGACGTCGAGCCCGGTCGATCGCAGGATCGCGCCCACCTCGTGGCGGCTCCGCAGGTGGGCCGACAGGCGGTCGTCGTCGGCGCCCAGGCCGCCGAGGTAGACGATGCGCCGCACACCGGCCGCCGTGGCCGCGGCGACGAACCGCTCGGCGGCCAGCCGGTCGCTGCGCTCGAAATCGACCCCGCTTTCCATGGAGTGGACGAGCCAGTACGCCACGTCGACCCCCGCGCAGGCCCTGGCCAGCACGTCGGGATCGGCCGCGTCGCCGGCCACGACCTCGGTGGCCGGGCCGACCAGCCCGGCGAGCTTCTCGGGACGGCGTGCCAGGCACCGCAGGCCGACGCCCCGGGACTCGAGCGTCGGCCTGAGAACGCCCCCCACGTAGCCCGTGGCACCGGTGAGCAGGATCCGCATGGCCACGATCCCCCCGGGCCGCGGCCCCCCGCCGCCTACGGCTCGTCCACCTCGAACGCCCGATCCATCAGCTCCGGGTCGCCCGTCTTGAGCCCGTAGAGGAACCAGCGGACCCGCTGCTCGCTCGTGCCGTGGGTGAACGCGTCGGGCACCACGTAGCCCTGGGACTGCTTCTGGATGCGGTCGTCGCCGATCGCCGCCGCGGCGTTCACCGCCTCACGGATGTCTTCCTCGTCGACGATGCCCGCGTAGCGGGCCACGTGGTGGGCCCACACCCCCGCCAGGAAGTCGGCCTGCAGCTCCATGCGTACCGACAGCTTGTTGTAGTCGCGTTCGGAGAGCCGCGGCCGCATCGACTGCACCTTGTTGCTGATGCCCAGCTGGTTCTGCACGTGATGCCCGATCTCGTGGGCGATGACGTAGGCCTGCGCGAAGTCGCCCGGGGCCCCGAACCGCCGCTTCAGCTCGTCGTAGAACGCCAGGTCGATGTACACCTTCTTGTCGAGCGGGCAGTAGAACGGCCCCGCGGCGGCGCTGGCCATGCCGCAGGCGCTCTGCACGCGGCCGGAGAAGAGCACCAGCGTCGGGGGGGCGTAGCGACCGCGGAAGTGCTTGGGGAACAGCCTGCCCCAGACGTCCTCGTTGTCGGCGAGGACCACCTTGACCATCTTCGTGAGTTCGTCGTTGACCGGCTTGGCCGGTGCCTGCTGGCCCGCCCCGGCGATGTCGGGCGCGATCTGCGCCACCATCTGCGGGTCGAAGCCGAGGAACATCATCGCCACCATCAGGAGCAGCGTGATCAGGCCGCCACCCACCAGCACGGGACCGCCGACGCCCCGCCGATCCTCGACGTTCTTGCTCTCACGACGGCCTTCCCAGCGCATGGACACGTGTCTCCGAGAGGGGTTGGAAGTGTCCGCTCAATGTACCACGGGGGCGTGACGTCGCCACGCCCCGGGCACCGGCCGACAGCCCGTCCCGACAGGCGGTCACCACAGCCCGTCACTCCGGCAACGGGCGGCCCTTGGTTTCCGGCAGGAAGGGCAGCACGGCCAGCCCCAGCAGAAACACCGTGCACATGAGCAGGCCCGCGGGCCTCATCGGCTCGGCCGAGCCGGCGAACACGGTGCTCGACAGCTGCCCGAGCAGGAACGGGCCGCTGGCGGCCACGAAGCGGCCGACGTTGTAGCAGAAGCTCGTGCCCGTGCTCCGCAGCCGCGTGGGGAACAGTTCCGGGAAGTAGATGGCGTACCCGGCGAACAGCGACAGCTGGCAGAACCCCATGATCGGCAGCATCCACCAGATGTCGGTCATGTCGTCGAGGAACCGGAACACCATCGCCGTGGACAGCATCGCCGCCGTGAACGCCAGGGCGAAGAAGGGCTTGCGGCCCAACCGCTGGCAGATCCGCGCGGCCAGCATCATGCCGGCGAACGCCCCGACCTGGATCATCATCATCGCGATCCCCGACCAGATCGTGAGCCGGCCGGCGAGCTCCCGGCCGGTGTAGCCCTGCGCCTTGAAGGTCTTCTCGAGCACGCTGCGCTGCAGGTCGATCGCGAAGAATCCGATGCCCCAGAGGCCGACCACGCCGGCGCACGCCAGCAGCATGCCGAGGATGGCGTTCTTCCGCCAGCGCGGGTCGGAGAACAGGGCGCCGTAGCCCCCGAGCGCCACGCCGGCCTGGTCGGCCTGCTTCTTCATCTCCTGCCAGCGTTCCGGCTCCTTCAGGCCGGCGCGGATCACGAGCGCCAGCACGGCCGGGAGCGCCCCGATGACGAACTTCCAGCGCCACGGTTCCCAGCCGGCGATCTTGGCGCCCATGTGCAGCTGCGCCTGGCCGAGGCCGATGCCGATCAGCGCCGCCAGGAAATTGCCCACGGCCGACAGGGCCTGCAGCAGGCCGAGCGCGTAGGGCCGCGCCCGGTCGGGCATCACCTCCGCCACGAGGGCCACGCCCACGGCGAACTCGCCGCCGACCCCGAGCCCCGTGATGAACCGATAGAAGGCGAAGTCCCAGAAGCCCTGCGAGATCGCCGACAGTCCCGTGCACAGGGAGTAGATGATGATCGTGATCATCATCGTCTTGGCGCGGCCGAGCCGGTCGCCGATCACGCCGAAGATGAGGCCGCCGGTCGCCCAGCCCGCCATGAAGATGCAGGTGGAGAGGCCGCCGTAGAAGTTGACCGCCTTGGGATCGATGGTGCCGTCGGCCGCGGCGAGCAGCGTCTCCATGGCCGGCTTGCGGGCGAGGTTGAACAATTGCTGGTCGAGGCAGTCGAACAGCCAGCCGAGCGCCGCCACCGTGAGCACGAACCAGTGGTAGCGGGTCATGCCCCGGTACCAGGGACCGTCGGCGGGCGTGTGCCCCGCGGAGGCGGAGGACTCGAAGTGCGGCAGGTCGGCCATGACGGAGGTTCCCTCGAGCGGCGTACGTGAGAAGCCGGACCGTGAAGCCCTGCACAGGGATCCCCGGCCCCACGGCGCTGGACGCGGGGCGAGCATAGCCCAAACACGCCCCGACTTCATGCCCGCCGCCCGCCGCGGCTACTTCCACATGTAAAACAGGTCGAAGAACCGGTCGGAGAGACGGTGGAGATGCGGATGCGCGCACGCGTCGTGCGTGCCCGTCCGCGGTGCGCAGGGGCCCTCGTAGATCGGCCCGCAGGACGGCTCGCCCGGCACGCCGACCAGGTCGTACGGGTCCGGCGGCTGACTGGGATGGCACGGCGGCGGCGGCACGCAGGGGGGCAGGGCCCGGGGCTCGCCGCAGGCGTGCAGCGGCTCGACGCCCGAGCTCCAGTCGGCCCACGAGTCGCTCCGCGGCTTGAGCATCCTGGCGAGCACCTTTTCGGCATCCTGGCCCGTCTTGTCCGCCGGGATCTTCGGCGTGCCCTTGAGGGGATCCGGCAGCCTGCCGATCGCCATGTCGCCCCGGCTCGCGGCTCCAGCTGCCGCCCGGCCGAGGGACGGCTCGCCGGCTGCCGGATCGGCGGCGGGGAGCGTGGACGCCCCGGCCACCAGCACCGTCGCGGCCGCGACGCACACCCGCGACGCACGATCCCCACCGAACGACGGCCTGCACTGCGGTATCATGGCAGTCCTCCAGGCATCCACATCGGCTGCCGGGAAACGGCCACTGGAGATCGACCACCGCGATTCGTCGGCCGCTGTCAAACGGCGCAGGATCGGCGGGGCGGGCAGACACGTGGCAGCACCCCAGGGGCCGACGTCCGCCGATGCCGCGCCGCTGCTGGCCGCCCTCGAGGCCCGCGGGGCGAAGGTCGTCTTGATCGCGACCGGCGGCGGCACGCAGGCGATCTCGCATCTCCTCGCGACGCCGGGAGCGAGCGGCGTGGTGCTCGAATGCCTCGTGCCCTACGCCCGGGCGGCGGTCGACCGCTGGCTGGGCGGCCCGCAGGAGAGCTACTGCTCCTCGCGGGCCGCGCGTCGCCTGGCCGTGATGGCCTGGCAGCGGGCCTGCCTCCTGGGCGCGGAGCCTGCGGCCGCCATCGGCATCGCCGCCACCGCCAGCCTCAGGTCGCGGGCGGCGAAACGCGGGCCGCACCGCGTGATCGTGGCGGTGCAGAGGCTCGAGGGAACGACGGTGGCCACGCTGCCCCTGCGCAAGGAGGCGCGGTCACGGGCGGAAGAGGAGGCGGTGGCCGCGGCGCTCGTGCTCGATCGACTCGCCGCCACCGTGGACGCCCGGCGGGCGGCGGCCGCGGCGGTCGGCCTGTCGCTGCTCCCCGAGGAGACCGTGTCGTTCGAACATGCCGACCCGCCCCCCGGCTGCCGCGACCTGCTGGCCGGCACGCGGACGGCGGTGCAGGTCGCGGCCGATCCGGCACGGCCCGCCGCGGCGACGGCCGCCGAGAAGGTGGTGTTTCCCGGCTCGTTCGACCCGCTGCACGAGGGACACCTGCGGATGGCGGTCATCGCCGCGGAGATCGCCGAACGGCCGGTCGACTTCGAGCTCTCGATCACGAACGTCGACAAGCCGGCGCTCGACTACGTCGAGATGGCCGCCCGCACCGCGCAGTTCGCCGGGCGGTCGCTGTGGCTCACCCGGGCCGCGACGTTCCTGGAGAAGATCGACGTCTTCCCCCGGGCCACGTTCGTGATGGGCGCCGACACCTACGCGCGGCTCGCCGATCCGCGGTACTACGGCGGATCGGTCGAAGCCGCGGACCGGGCGGTCCGCCGCATCGCGGCCGAGACCGGCGGGCTGATCGTGTTCGGCCGGGAACGCGACGGGCAGTTCGAGGATCCGTCGCGGCTCGACGTGCCCGCCGCCCTGCGCGAGGCGACGTACTTCGTGTCGCCACGGGAGTTTCGCCTGGACATCTCGAGCACGTCGCTGCGCCGCCGGGAGCCGCCCGCATGACGCCGCCCGCCGATCGCCCCGCGGTCCGCACGCGGCTCGCCCTGGCGGCGATGCTGCTGGCGTGCACCGCAGCCGCGCGGGCCGACGACCTCACGGCCCGGCTCGAACCGCTCGTCGGCCGGACGCTCGACCTGGTGGAACTCGTCTCGGGCAGGCGGCTCGTGCGGCCCGTGCTGGAGGGGATCGCCCGCCGTGACGACCGGGCCACGACGCTGCGGCTGAGGCCCGAGGGAGAGACGCGGACGATCAGCGTGCCGGTGGCCGGGGTCGCGCGGATCGTGGCCGGTCGCGAGACCGTCCACGAGGCCGACGGCGGGACGGCCGCCCGCAACCGCCGCGTCCGCGCCCTCCACGAGCGGGAGGAGGCGGCGGCGCGGGAGCGGATGCAGGCCCGCGGCGTGGAGCCGTGGCCGCCGCTGTCGGCGGAGGAGCATGCGACGCAGGTGACCGAACTGGAGGGATTCGTCGCGGAGGTGCAGGAGCTGTTTCCCGCGCTGGCGATCTCCCGCACCCACGAGTTTCTCGTGGCCTCGGACATCCCGCCGGCCCAGCTGGCGCCCTTCACGGCCAGGCTGGACGCGATGCACGACTTCCTCTGCGACCTCTACGGCATCCCCCGGGGCGAGCCGGTGTGGAAGGGCAAGTGCCTGGTGGTCGCCTTCGTCCGCGAGGACGACTTCGTCGCCTTCGAGACGCGGTTCATGAAAGTCGCCACCGGTGGCGCCCACGGCCTGTGCCATCAGCGCAGCGACGGACGGGTGCTGATGGCCTGCCACCGCGGCGACGATCCGTCGGCCTTCGCCCACATGCTCGTCCACGAGACGAGCCACGGCTTCAACCATCGCTGGATGTCGCCCCAGCCCCTGCCCAACTGGCTCAACGAGGGGATCGCGGAGTGGGTCGGCACGCAGGTCGTGCCGCACTGCCGGCAGGTGCCGATGAAGGAGGCGCGGGCGGCGGCCTTCATGAAGACGGGCGGCAGCGTGGGGGCCGACTTCTTCTCCACCGATCCAGACCACCACATCGACGCCTTGCAATACGGCATCGCCTCGGGGCTGGTGAAGTTCCTGGTGGCCCGCGACCGGAGGAAGTTCGCGGCGTTCGTCCGCGGGATCAAGGAGGGGATGACCGCCGCCGACAGCCTGCGGGCGTCGTTCGACGCGACGCAGGAGGAACTCGTCCGGTCCTATGGCCGTGCCGTCGGCGTGCCCGGCCTGCGGGAGTGAGCCGGCCGCCGGCCGCCGTCAGGGACCGCCGGCGACGTCCACCCGCCGCGGCGACCCCTTCGTCTTGCGGACCTCGACCGTCACCTCGCCGCCCGCGGCCGCGCCGGCGGGCACACGGAGCGTGAGCCGGTTGCCCCCGGACTCGACCGCGACGGCCGCGGTGCTCGCCAGATCGACCCGCCGGCCCGCGATCCACGCGACCGTCCCGGCCGGTGCGGTGATCCGCAGATCGACGGGGCCGGCGCCGTCGGTGACGATCTCCCCCTGCAGCCAGAGCGGCTGCACGCCGGAGCCGCCCGGCGGGACGAGTTCGTCGAGCGGCAGGCCGCCGGCGGTCTTGCCGTACACGGTCCGCCAGCGGAGCCCGGAGGCCTTGAGCAGCCCCTTCTGGAACTGCTCGTCCGTGGGCGCGGCGTCGGGGACGGCCGTGGCCAGGTCGGCCGGCGGATTCTCCAACAGCTTCCAGCGCTGGATCGTCGGCGTCGAGCGGATGGCATAGGGGCCGGGCTTGCCGAGCTCCGACACGAACCGGGCCAGGTCGAGGAACTCCTGCGCCGTGAGGAACGTCGTCAGCCCCTTGGGCATCAGCGACTTGCCCTCGACCTCCTCCTCGATGTCGGCCACGGGAATCGTGAGCACACGCCCCGTGGCGTCGCGCAGCCGCACCCGCAGCTCGTCTCGATCGACGAGGATCCCGGTGTGGACCTCGCCGGTGTCGGTGATCACGTTGCGGGTGACGTAGGCCTCCTTGATCGAGGCGTCGGGATTGAGGATCGAGGCCACGATGTACTCCGGCGGCGAAATCGAGCCCACGGCCGACAGCTCCGGGCCGATGTTCCCCCCGGCCTTGGCCACGGCATGGCACTTCATGCAGGCGATCTCCGCCCGGCGGAAGATCGCCTCGCCGCGGGCCGGATCACCCTTGGCCATCACCTCGCCGGCGAGCCGCACGATCTCCTCCTGGGTGGGCGGCGCGGCGGCGGCGGCGATGCCCGCCGCCTTCGTGAGCGCGTCGGCGACGGCCGGCTCGGTGCGGCCGGTGGCGTAGAGGTGCCGCAGGATCATCTTGGCGACGTCGGCCGAAGGTGGACGCGACCCGAGCGCCGCGGCGAGCGCCGCCGGGCCGTCGCGACGATCGAGGATGGCGTCGAGCAGGTCCTTCGGCAGCGTGTCGGGCGTGGCGGCGCAGAGCACCTCCGCGGTGCGGGTGGCGGCGGCGGCGGTATCGACCTTGGCCAGCGCCCCGATCGCGAACAGCTCGAGCGGCGAGAACGTCCGCGGCGGCTCCGGCCGGCCCGGGCCGCACAGCGACTCGATCGTGGCCCTGGCCTCCGGCGTGCCGGACGCGGCCAGCGCCAGGATCGCCTGCCGCTGCTGCTCGCCCCCCGCCTTCTCGCCGGCGGCCAACTGCCGCAGGGCGGGGACGAGGCTCTTCTCGCGCCAGGCCGCCGCCAGCTTGATGGCGGGAACCTGCAGGCTGCGGTCGGGGCCGGTGAGCAGCGGCTCGAGGGCCGCCAGGTCGCCCGCCGGCCTCACGCCCCGCTCGGCGGCCGCCTGCACCAGTCCCGCGCCGATCGCCCCCCGCTGTCCGGCGGGCAGCTTCTTCGGTGCGACGAACTCGGCGAACAGCCAGGCCAGTTCGTCCGGCCCGCCCCGCTGCAGGAGCATGCCGACGGCGTCGCCCACACGGTTCTCGGGCAGCCTGCCGCTCTCCAGGAGCGTGACGAGCGGGCGGGCCGACCCCGATGCCCCGCCGGCCACCGCCGGCGGCAGGCGGCGCGAGAGCGTGCGCACCGTCTCGTTGAAGACGTAGGCGAGGTAGTCGTCCTGCGGCATGACGAGCGATTCGATGGCGATGTTGAGCGCCTCCTGGTCGCGGAAGAAGCTCAGGGCCCGCACCGCCTCCAGCCGCACCCGCGGATGCTCGTCGGCCACGAGTGTCCGCAGCCGGCCGTGGACGTCGCGCACGCGATCCCGCCAGAAGCAGAGCACCCGGGCGGCGGCCGCACGGGCCCGCGGCTCGGGGGACCCCAGCAGCCGGTCGAGCAGCGGCTCATCGACCACGTCGTGCGACTGGTGCACCCAGAGCGCCTCGAGGAGATGGTGCTGGTGGTCCGGATCCCGGGGGTCGAGCGCCGCGATCCACCGCGCGGTGGCGGGAATCACCTCGGCGGCGGGCCGGGCCCGCAGTTCGGCCCGGGCGCGGGAGCGGGTGCGGTCCTCGTAGACCTTGAGGGCGTCGAGGACGCGGTCGGTCGGCTCGCCCGCGATCTTCGTCGGCACCACGAGCGGCCGGTGCTTCGCCTTCACCCGCCAGATGCGGCCGTGGCCGTGGTCGCGGTGGGGATCGCGGAGCGAGTGCTGCATGTGGCCGACGAGCGGGTTGTACCAGTCGACCAGAAACAGGGTGCCGTCCGGCGCGAACTCGATGTCCACCGGCCGGAAATTGCGGTCGTTCGACTTGAGCAGGGGATCGACCGGATCGGCGGCGAAGCCCGACCCGTCGTCACGCATCCGGTACTGCAGCACGCCCTGGAAACCGATGCAGTTGTTGAGCAGGTAGTTGCCCTGCGCGTCGTCGGGGAACTGCCGGCTCGACACGAACTCGCAGCCGGCCGTCGGCCGCCACTGCTTCTGCAGGAACTGCTTGAGGCTGCCGTGCTTCTGCGGGTAGTCGACGTCGCCCGAGAAGGCGGTGCCGAAGTAGTTGGCGCCGCCGGAGGCGTCGGCCACGAAATACTGCCCCCAGCGGTCGAACGTCTGTCCCCAGGGGTTGGCGAATCCGTACGAGACGAGCACGTCGAACTGCTCGCGCTTGCGGTCGTAGCGGTAGATGCCGGCATTGGAGCAACGCCGGGGGCCGCGGACCGTCTCCACCGCGGTCTGGTGGAACGTGCCCTCCATCATCAGCAGGCCGCCGCCCGGATCGTTGACGAAGGTGCTGATGGCATGGTGGGAATCGGCCGAGTCGAACCCGTCGAGCACGATCTCGCGGACGTCGGCCCGGTCGTCGCCGTCGGTGTCCCGGAGGAACACCAGGTTCGGCTCCTGCGCCACGTAGAGGCCGCCGTCGGCGAGTTCCAGCCCCGTCGGCAGGTGGAGGCCGTCGGCGAACACCGTCTCCCTGTCGGCCCGGCCGTCGCCGTCGGTGTCCTCGTAGATGAGGACCTTGTCGTTCACAGGCACGCCCGGCAGGTACTGCGGATATCCGGGCATGGTGGCCACCCACAGCCGCCCCCGCGCGTCGAACGCCATCTGCACCGGGTTGCTCAGGTGCGGAAACTCAACTTCGGAGGCGAACAGGCCGACCTCGTAGCCCTCCTGCACCTCCATGAGCGCCAGCGACTCCTGCGGCGTGGTCGCCGGCGCCAGCGCGTCGGCCTTCACGTTGGTCGTCACCGGCGGCAGCTCGCCGGTACCCGAGTCGTCGATGACCGCCGGCACCGGTTTCCCCTGCGCGACGTCCCAGATCCGGCGATCGCGGACGGCCGTCATCGCCCGGAGCTTCTTGAACTCGGCGGGAAAATTCACCGTGCCATAGGGGTTCTTGCGGCCGCCGTAGATGTAGCAGCCGTTGACGCCGCGGTGGTCGTAGAAGAACTGCAGGTTCTTCTCGTTCACGGCGGCCTGCAGCGCGGCGAGGTCGGCGGTGGCACCGGCGGGCCGCGGACCGAACAACGCGGCGTCGAGCAGGCGGGCGACCTCCCGATCGCCGTGCTCGTTGAGGTGGATGCCGTTGATGGTCCAGGGCTTGTCCGACGCGGCCATCGCCGCCCGCGACGGGGTGAACAGGTCCACGAACGTCGCCCCCTCGGCGGCGGCCACCTTGCGCATCGCCTCCGTGTACAGGGCGATGCGGGCGTTGTTCTCGGTGCCGTCGGGGAGGCTCGGACGCCGCAGGTGTTCGTGCGCCAGCGGCGAGACGAGCACGACGGCGCGGACCGGCTTGTCGCCGCGGTCGGCGGCGTTGCCCGTCGCGTTGCGATCCCAGTCGCCGCCGGGGGAGGTGTAGCGGTCGATCGAGTAGGGATTCCTCACGAAGGCGGTCAGGTCCCGCTCGAACGCCGCCAGCCCCGCCTGGCCGGCGAACGACTCGTTGAATCCGAACATGGCCACGACGACGTCGGGGGCGTGGTCGACGAGGTTGCTGCCATGGTCGCGGAAGCCCTGCGACCGCAGGCGGATCGTCAGCTCGTCGGCCGACCAGCCGAGGTCCCGGACGTAGAGTTCGTGACGGGGGAAGCGGGCATGCAGCAGGGTCTCGAAGTTCCCGAAGTACTGCATCCGCTCGGCGAGCGTGTTGCCGACCATGATCACGTGGTCGTGCGGCCGCAGGACCAGCGGGGCCGGCCCGTCGGCCGCGGCCGGGACCGCTTGGCCGCACAGCAGGAGGGAGGCGAACAGGAACGAACGACAGGCGGCGCGCATGATGCAGCTCACTCCAAGGGCCGGACGAGGATGCCGTTTCCAGATCCGTGGCCGGGACGGGCCGGCCGCCGCGGTACCCGCCGGGGTCGAGGCGACCAGGCCGATCCGCGATGATCGGGCAGTATAGTCTCGGGCTCACGCGGCCGGCGGCGGTCGGCGTCGATGGCCGCCGCCCGCGGCGGCGCGCCGCGGAGCCGACGTCGCGGATTCCCGCTACCGGCCGACCTTTCTGGCCAGCCCCGCGGCGAGGCGGTCGAGGGTGGGGCTGCGATCGTCGACGCCGATGTGGACGTGGATGACGTGCATGCCGCCGGTGTCGGCCAGGGCCCGCGTGAGCGCCGCGTCGAACTCCCCTTCCGTCCGCACCTCGCACCCGGTGCCGCCGCCGAGCACCTGCGGCAGCAGGTGGTAGCGCCAGGGGTTGATGTCGTTGAAGCTGCCCTCCAGCAGCAGCCGCTCGGTGCCGTAGCCGCCGTTGTCGAGCACGATCACGGTCACCGGCAGCGCCCGCCGCACGATCGTGGAGAGTTCCATGCCCGTCATCTGGAAGGCCCCGTCGCCCACCAGCGCCACCACCCGCACGTCGGGCCGGGCCATCTGGATCCCGAGCGCCGCCGGCACCGCGAAGCCCATGGAGGTGTAGTAGGCGGGCGCGATGAATTCGGCCTGGCCGCGGATCACCAGTTCGCTCGCGGCGAACAGGCTGTCGCCGACATCGGCCACCACGACGGTGCGGTCGTCGAGCGACTCGTCGAGCCGGCGGACCAGCCGCCGGGTGGTGATCGCCGCGTCGGGCTCGAACACGAGCGGCCCACGGGCGGCGGCCGGCCCGGGGGGCAGCGGCTGCGGCGGCACCTGCGGCCGGGCGGCGACCAGGCCGCGGATGAAGTCCTCGAGCAGCACGTGGTGGAAGTGATGGTGGCTGATGCGGAGGGTGTCGCTGCCGGCGAAGATGCTGTTCCCCGCATCGAGCTTCGCCGTGAAGATGCCGAGGTCGATGTCGGTGAGGATCGTGCCCAGCAGGATCACGCAGTCGCTCGCCTCGACGAACTCCGTCACCTCCCGTCGGCCCATCGCGCCCTCGTAGAGGCCGATGTAGAGCGGGTGCACCTCGCTGATCACGCTCTTGGCCAGGAGCGTCGCGGCGATCGGGATGCCCGAGACCTCCGCCAGGGCGACGGCGGCGGCCTGCAACCCGAACCGGTGGAGCTCGATGCCGGCGATGATCACCGGACGGCGGGCCGCCGTGATCCGTGCCATCGCCTCCTTGATCGCCTCGGCGAGCGCGTCCGGGTCGCTCCGTCGCGGCGGCTGGGAGTAGGGCCTGATCTGGTCGGGCACGACGCCGACGATGTCGCGGGGAAGCTCGATGTAGACCGGCCGCTTCTGCCGGTGCGCCGTGTCGAGGAGCTGGTCGATGTCACGGAAGGCCGTGGCCGGATCGACGATCTCGCGGCTGGCGGCGCAGAGCTTGTCGAACACGTCCAGCTGCGTCCGCCACTCACGCACGCGGTGGTGGAGCAGTTGGTCGTCGACCCGCTCGGCCAGCCCGGGCGCCCCGGAGATCAGCACGACGGGGCTCTTCTCGGCGTAGGCGCCGGCGATCGAGTTGGCGAGGCTCAGCGCGCCGACGCCGTAGGTGACGCACACCGCGCCCATGCCGTTGACCCGGGCATAGGCGTCCGCGGCGAAGCCCGCGCAGTCCTCGCGGGTGCAGTTCACGAGGTCGAGCGGGCTCCGCTCCAGCATCCTGTAGAAGGAGAGCACGTAGTCGCCCGGCAGACCGAACACGTGGCGGATGCCGTAGTCGGAAAGCCGGCGGATGAGGTAGCCGCCGATCGACAGGCTCGTCACGCTCTCTTCGCGGGCCACCGGCGGCCGGCGGGGGGACATCCCCACGAGCCCGTTGTCGAGACTCGACCCGAGGATGAACGCCATGGGGCACCTCCGTTGGCGGGAGAGGATCCGACCGGGAGTTACGGGCGGGGCGTCTGCTCCCTCCGCGACCGTGCCGACTCCGGCGCATCCGGCACGGTCGCTTTGGCCAGCCGGCGGCGGCGGGCGGCGAGCAGCGTCAGCCAGAAGCCGAGGAATGCAGCCACGCAGGACAGGACGATCAGCGGCCGGCGCGGATCGTGATTGAGCGTCCAGGCGCCCACGGCATGGAACATGCCCCAGGCGACGATCGCCAGGAAGATGCCGCGCAGGATCCGCTCGGCGCCGGGCGGCGTGA
>Ga0214917_10000794_pt1 | contig 41091 bp, 38 predicted proteins | sample LL_1208_BB_MetaG_FD_177983 | JGI IMG/M metagenome (GOLD analysis project Ga0214917, IMG submission 177983) | Freshwater microbial communities from Lake Lanier, Atlanta, Georgia, United States - LL_1208_BB | ecosystem: Environmental > Aquatic > Freshwater > Lake | place: USA: Georgia | collected... | reverse complement strand
ACCCTCATCGCCGATCTCGTTGCCACTGAGATACAGGGTGGTCAGGCTTGTCAGGCGAGGCAGCGCGTGAGCCAGCGCCCTCGCACCCTCATCGCCGATTCCCTTGATACTGAGAGTCAGGGTGGTCAGGCTTGTCAGGCGAGGCAGCGCCTGAGCCAGCGCCCTCGCACCCTCATCGCCGATCTCGTTGCCACTGAGATTCAGGGTGGTCAGCCTTGTCAGGCTCGGCAGCGCCTGAGCCAGCTCCCTCGCACCAACGTCGCCGATCTCGTTATAACTGAGATACAGGGTGGTCAGGCTTGTCAGGCGAGGCAGCGCCTGAGCCAGCGCCCTCGCACCCTCATCGCCGATCCCGTTGCCACGGAGATTCAGGGTGGTCAGGCTTGTCAGGCTCGGCAGCGCCTGAGCCAGCGCCCTCGCACCCTCATCGCCGATGTCGTTCTCACGGAGATACAGAACCCGTAGACTCTCGTACCGTGGGAGGACGCGTCTAGAGAAATCCTGCCAGTCGATCCCACGCCTATTGTCGATCCTGAGCTCCAGGGTGTGTTGCCGACGGATCACCCCTGATGTCCTGTTCTGCTGCGTGCTCGTCCGAGCCAGCACGCCTTTCTGTGCGTTTGTGAGGAACGCATCGATGCCACCGGGAGACGGCAACCGGGGCATCGGGACGCGATTCCACAGCGACCGTACGTGCTCCACGACCGCCGCGCGCTGCGAGTGGGACAGAGGTCTTTCGGTCATCTGATCGTTCAGGATGGCTCGCACCTCTCGTTGCGTGAGATCCGTGTTGTGTGTCCGCTGGCGCAGGCCGTTCACGACGGCCTGTCTCTGCGCGGGCTTGAGGGCATCGAATTTCTGGAGGAGGGTCGCGTCGCGACCGACCGTGGCACGCGTCCTGCCGGCGAGCCGCAGGATGCGTTCCATCTGGTCCTGTTTCATGGCCGCCCTCATCCGGATGTCGAACCCGCCGTCGGGGCGGATCCGGATGACATCGAGGAGGTTATGCTGGCGGAGGTATCGGTAGAGCTGTGGGGGGAGCAGAGCCTCCTGCGGCGTGACGGCATCGTGTTTCTGCTGCTGCGCCATCGTATTTTTTTTTTGGTGGGAAAAAAAAACTCAATAATCTCCCTCGGACTGGGAAAGCCAGTAATAATCGATCTCCATGTGCTGTTGTTGCTGTGCGAGCCGAGCCAGTGCCTGTGCACCCTCGCTTGTGGATCCAATCCAGTTACGGCTCAGGTCGAGCCGTTTCAGCCGGGTAATCTCTGGGAATCCGTCAAGGAACTCGATAACACCGTTGCTGTTGATCATGTTATCCGACAGATCCAGTTCTTCAAGACATGCCGGCTCGCGTGATAGGAGTGCCCTAATACCCGGCTTCAGGTCTAATAGATCCTGAGACCGCAGATTATTGCTCTGGAGGACGAGTTTTTTCAGCTTCTCGAGAGACCCGAGTTTCTCGACGATCGTGTCCATGTTGTACTGTAAACTACAATTGGAAAGATCCAATTCCCTGAGATTGACGAGGTTATGGAGGATGCCCAGGATTTCCGCGTTGCCCTCGAATTCCAGCACCTCGAGCGCAGTCATGCCCGAGATCACCCGGAGCATAGCGTCGTCCGTTCGGCCGCGGATCGTCATTCGGAGCTCTCGCAGATTTCGGAGTCCCATCATCCCTCGCACGATCTCGTCCGACCCGATGTCGATCCGGATCGATAGTTTTTTTAGCCTCGGAAAGCATCCGAGCAGCCGGGCAAAACCTCTTGCGTTCTCCGGTTTGTCGATGGTGCCACCGATCAGCTCTTCGAGGTTCCGCAGCGCACCGCAGGCTCGTGGGAGGAGGTCGGCGACGTCCTCCGCGAGCAGGTCGCGGCTGACGACCAGTGTTTTCAGACCCGTGTATTGAGGAAAGAGCAGTCGGATCATGTCCCGTCTGTTCAGGCTTTTACCTAATGTATTCATGTCCAGGAATCGCACACGGGATCGTGTAAACGCATCGTATCTCCTCAGGTTGGGCACGGACGTCCTGCGCAGACTTTCGCCTCTCCCTAATATACCGTAGAGATGACCGCCTATCGACTGCTCCGACAGCACGTCCTGGATGGATTTTTTCTGGTCGGTTTTCTGGACAGTTTTTCTCCGCTTGGCTGTGAAAGATCGGATGTGCTGTCTGAGACGCTGGTGCTGTGACTCGTAGAGCCGGAGCGCGGTCGAACGTCCGGACAGGATGTCCGACACATCTTTGGGTTTCATCCTGCTGAACCCTGTCCTGGCACCGAGCTCCGCGGCCACGGATTCCTTATCCGCGTCGCCGAGTGCCGTGAAAGCGGCCAGGGCTTCCTGGTCGCCCCGCAGGAGGCGACGCTGCGCCCGCTGGAGGACGGCCTTACGATCCTGCGGCCTTGCCTGTGCCCGGAGAACCATGGATCCGTCCGCGTCGAGCTGCTGGATCGTGTCGAGGAGATCGGAACCCTTCTCGTAAACGATCTGGTAGAGACGGGGATGCTTCTCACGGAGGATCCGGAGCATGCGGACGTGTCTGATGAATTCCGGATCGAGGAGGCTGTCGACAAACCGATCGTCTGCCATTTGTCTATGATTATTTTTTTTTTCTCACGACTGCAACGTCGGCTCGGACGACATGTCCATCACGGCGGCCTGGCCGCGCGGCTGCCATCCCACCCAGCCGCCACGGTGCGCATCGATCGGTCCCCACAGCCGGTTGAAATACTCCATCACCTCGTTCCGGTTCGGCACGGTCAGGTTCGGGCAGCTGTCCTTGAGCCACTCGCGGAAATTCGAGTACATCTCGAACTGGCTCAGGAACTTGCCCTCCGCTGCCACGATCGTCTCGTCAATGAACTGGCGGTAGATGTCGTTCTTTTTCTGGTAGTTGCTCGTGGCCAGCACGACTTTCAGCGGCTCTTTTTTCATCTTGGGCTTGAAGCGCAGCCGGCGGAGCAGGTACCAGGCCAGCGGCTCGAGCATCTTGGGGATCTTGTCCTTGAACTGCTCGTCTTTCGGGAAGCGCTTCGCCTCCAGCTGCTCCTCGTAGGTCTCGGGCGCGTCGCTGGTAAACGTGGACTCGAACGGGATCAGCCTCAGCCGGTTCCACGTCGCCTTGTCGCTGTGCGGCAACTTCGGCGGGTCGTTGCAGATCAGCACGAGCTTGAACATCGGCGTGATCTCCTGGCCCTCCTTGTACAGCCCGCGGGCAAAGAACGTGTCGTTGCCGGAGAGCTCTTTCATGATGCCGATGTTGATGCAGTCTTTCTTGTCGGGCTCCTGGAGCATGGCCAGGCGCACGCCGTTGCCGGCTCGCACCAGCTCCGGACACGCCGAGCTCGACTGCGTGCGCTTGCCGGTGATCAGCGACGTCGGGAGCTTGATGCTGTACGGCCCGAGCATCTGCTCGAACAGCATCTGCATGATCGATTTGCCGTTGTCGCCCTCACCCGTCCAGATTTGGACGACCTTATTGAAATTCCCCCCGATAAAGATCTCCGCCGCCGAGTCCAGGAAATACTCGCGGAGGTCGCGATCCGGAAAAATCTTTTCAAAGAACTGGTTCAGCTCTCCCACCTCCCGGCAGTCCTCGGTGTAATCCGGGTTGTACGCGATATTCATCCGGAGGCTGAGGTAGTCCGTAGGACGCCCGTCGCGGAACTCGTGGTTCTGGATGTCGTACACGCCGTTCGAGAACGCGATAATGTACGGGTTCGAGTCCAGCCGTGCCAGGAAGCGGGCGTCGTAAAAGATCTCGCACGCCTCCTTCATGATGTTGCTCTTGAACGGGGAGCACTTGAGGTTCTTGATCAGCTTGGACGCCGAGTTGAGCCTTTTCTGACGCGTGTCGTCGTCCTGAATCCGGACCAGCGTGTTGCACAGGATGTTCTCGTACTCTCCCACCAGCTCCGTCGAGATCTTTTTCCGGAGCTCGTTCCCCTCCTCGGTCCGCTGCCAGATGTGCCCGAAAAAATGGTACCACGACCGGTGCGTGATGGACGCGCACGTGTACTCCGACTCGTACCGCTGGAACAGGACGTTCGCGAGGTCGTGGTGCGTCCCCTCGACCTTCAGGCACTTGTCGAGGAAGGGCTGGATGTATTTGGTCATGATCGTCGCGTACTGCTCGGGACTGTCCTCCTTGGCAATGTATTTCAGCGAACCGATCGTCAGCTCTTTCTTGACCATCCGCGACCACTCGTACGCGCAGACGGAGTCCTGGAACTTGCTCGACCGGCGGCTGAACTCGACCCACTTGTCGTAGCCCTCCTGGCTCCCGTCGTAGACGTTGTACAGGATCCATCCGGCCTGCATCCAGTCGTTCCGGTTCTCGGCGCGCTCGTCCGACCAGCACGAGAGGAGGTCGTCCACCATGGGCGAGATCGACTCCATGTTCTCGTAGACGACCGGCTTCTTCTGTCGCACCACCCTCGCACCCGGCAGCGACACCGTCGGCAGGTCCTCTCGGATGGAGTACACGTACCCGTCCCGTCGTCCGACCTGTGTGCTCAGGATCCTCGGCAGGAAGCGGGACGTCTCGTGCCGCGGGAAAACGATGCGGGAGCCGTCCTCCTCAAAGATCTCGTAGCCCTCAAACACCGCCTCCCAATCCTCCATAACCCGGGCCTTCTCGTCAAACGCCAGCGAGGCCAGGTAGGGCGGGCTGTTCTCTTTCTGGCTCCCGTACAGCAGCCAGGCGTTCTTGTAGACCGCCCTGTCGATGCACGCGTCCCGGTTCGGGACGCTCGGGAACTCGTCTTCACCCAGCTTCTTGACCTCCAGACGGATCCTCGGGTAGAGGTCGTTCTCCTGGGCGGACTTGCTCAGAAAAAGGTACGGGAAATGGAGGTGGAAGCCGTTCTTCAGGTAGTGCTTCTCCTTGTTCTTGGACGTGTCCAGGTACGCCCTCTTCTCCAGGAGGAGACACCGCAGGTGATCCTCGTCAAGATCTCGGACAACCTCTCGGAGCACCTTCTGGTAGATCTCGACCACGTTCTTGACGTGATCGATCGTGTACAGCATCCGGTCGCTGAGGACGAGCGGACGCGGCTCGACCTCTCTCTTGAGATCCACGTCCACCAGGATCGGCAGCAGCGGCGAGACCGGCATCTCGGCCAGCCCGAGTGGCTCGTCCGTCTGGTCGAGGAGATGCCAGAAAGTATCCTTATCGACGCCGTCGATGAAAAATTTCCCTTTCGGGGCGATCAGTGAGACGTGCGTCGGCTTGGCATCGATACTGGAATCCAGACGGTGTTCGTACAAGAACGCTGCGAGGCCGCTCATCATTTTATTGCCGTTCCTGATTTTTTTTTCTGGCTCCGTTTTTTTGGATGCTTTCAATTTTTAGACATTTTTTTTTTTCTTGACAGTCGGATCGATCTGTCTCGCGAAAATTTATCTGTGGTACTGGTAGGAAATGGCTTTCGTGGCGACACCGCTATGCTGCAACCACGACGCTTACAGCATCGCGTTTGTCTTCCTGCCCGCCATCGACGACACCGCCGTCCCGTGCATCCGCTACGGCCAGGGCGAGACCCACCGTCTCGCGCCGGTCGTTCTCGAACAGAACCGGCCGGTCACTGTCTATTTCGGCCCGCTCGTGTACCAGGAGCCGCCCGAGGCCGAGATCTTTCTGTGCCGCCAGGGTAAAAAAATCTTCAGGAAAAAGATCCGTCTCTACGACCCGATGATCTTTAACCGGAACAAGATCAATCTGCCCTACACGTGGACCATGTACATGGCGTCCTGCTTCCGCCTCCCGACCGATTACGCCGGCACGCCCATCAGTCTCGCGGCCTACCAGAAATTCGAGACGGAGTTTGCGTCGCGGCCGTCCGACATGCTCGTCTCGCTCGGCGATACCGTCTACCTCCAGGAGAGCCAGACCGCCTCCCGGTTCGGCCTCCAGAACCGGTACGCCCAGTTCCTCAATTTTCCCTACCTGCGGCAGGCGGTCTCGGACAGCCGTGTGGTCGGCGGCATCGATGATCACGACCTCGGGATCAACGACACGCTGGGCTCCTCCTACAACATCGGCCTCGCCCGCCAGATCCAGCAGGAAATCCTCCCCGCCGCGAGCTACCCGATCGCCAACACGATCTGCAGCCTCTTCAACGTCGGCGATCTGACCTACATCCAGGTCGACGACGTCAGCCACCGCGTCCTCGACATCGAGACCGGCCTGTACTCCTCGATCCTCGGCCAGGAGCAGCTGCGGTGGTTCTGCAACGCGCTCAGCAACGCCTCGGTGCTCTATGGTGAGAGAGCCATGATCTTTGTGATTGACGGCAAGAGCTGGTTCGGGACTTACGGCGGGCAGACCTACCCGTTCTGCCCGTCCGAGCTCGACGTCATCCTCCACACGATCAAGACGCTCGGTCTGAAGAACGTCATCCACCTGTGCGGCGACTCGCATTTCAGCGACGCTTCTTTCTACCCGACCACCGACGGCAACGGCATCACGGAGCTCCGCAACTCCGCGATCGGCTCGAACCCCAGGAAAAACATCAACGACAACCCGTACCGCATCCCGGGCTCGCTGGTGGACGTCAATAATTTTGGCCGGCTCGTGGTCTCCGGCAGTCGGGGCGCTCACAGCCTTTTATACGAGGTCATCACCGCGGACGGGATCGCCTGGTCGTGGACAAAAAACCAGTAGACGGATCATTTCCGATGTCCGTTTTTTAAAATGATGAAATTTCATCGACTCAAGGTTGCCGCCGAAGCCGTTGCTCTTAAGGGGGTCGTTGGCGGAGCAGGTGACAGCGGCGCCCAAAGGGATAGACATTATTTTTTTACAAAAAAAAAATTTCCAGATCTAAAAAAAAAAATGTCCGGGAGTTTCCTTGCTTGTGCGATCGTCCTGCTCATAATCTCTGTGCTGCAGATCGCCACAACTTCTATCGCTATCCAGGCTTTCCGTGACTATTCCAATCTTCAGCAGAGGATGGACAGCCAGTACAAATTCATGATTACCATGCTCGTGATTGCCTGTCTTGGCGTGATTACTTCTTGTGTAATGATCTATTTCTCCACAAAGATCGTTTAGGATGGTGGTAAATCACACCGCCATCATGCGGCTGTAGCTGTCCTCCGAGAAGCCGCGGGTCCTGGTCTCGTACAAGAGCCAGAGGACGGGGTACAGGAGCCACGTGAAAAACAGAAAAAGAGAGTAAGCCAGGGGTGGGTGGCTTTCGTATGGAACGATCTCTCGTTCTCTCAGACGCTTTTCATGGATCTGTACCATGCGCTCCTTTCGGGTTTTCAGATATTTTAACCAATCGCAAAGGGGGTTTCATGAGTTTGATCCATTGATCCTTACGACAATGAGATAAGATCGAAAGAACGGAAATGTCGTTGAAAAAATCTCGTGTTTTTTCAATATTTTTATCAAAGATATTGAGTTTTTTAATCTTGAGAAAATTCTTGATATGTGTCTTGGATATTTGCTAACATAAGACAAAAAGCTACGCTCATATTTTTAGGCACGTTTCCAAACCTCAAAAAAGAAATCCTTGCACGCTGTTTCCCAGTCTATGTTCAATGCTTTGCTCATTGCTACGCTGAATCCTCTCGTCCTTAACTGCGTGCTGACATATTGATATTGGTTGATATCTTTATAATCATTTTCCATGATAATGAGATTGATGTTTTCGAGGATTTCCGGATAATCCTGAAGGATGTGATAGAAAGCTCCCTCACAGTCAAGGACAAGGGTATCAAATTTTTTGTCATATTTTTTCACGAGATCCGGGTATGTGATCGTTTTCATTTCTGTCCATCCGGGTTCGTCACCTTCCGATCATTTAAACACAGCATTTCATCATCATTCATTGACAAATCATACCATGTTCAAACCAACCTCTCTCGTTAGAGAGAGAGGATCGTGGTCATCGTAACCACGATTTTTTATTTTACGTTCTTGATCAGTATGTTCCGGCTTCCGTTCACATCCCGATCAATCACCAGCCCGCATCTCCCGCATCGGTACTCCTCCGAGCCTCCGACGTCATTCATCTCTCCGCACCGCGTACACGTCTTTGACGTGTACTCCTCCCCTACCACATACAGGGAGGTATTCGTGTTGGAGCATCGGAAACGCAATTTCTGGAGAAACGAGTGAAAAGAAAACATGTACAGCAACCTCTTGGTCATACGACTCAGCTTTTTGCCTCTCACCATCCCTGATATCTTGAACTCGGGGATGACGATATGGTCGTAATGACGAGTCAGGTACGCCACGGTTTTCCAGTGCAGGTCGCTGACACGATTCCTGATCTTTCTCCATTGTCTAAGATCCTTAGTCTTGTCCGCCTCGTACAGCATCGGTATGAGCACCTTGTTTGCGCCCTCTCCGATGCCGACGATTTTCCCCTCCGGATCATATCCCATCAAAAATTTTCTTACTCCCGGATCCAGGCTGATCACCCTCTCTCCACCTCGAGAAACAAAATAAGCTTGGCTCTCGCTCCTCCTGTCGTTCTCGGGGTAGAAATCATAATCCACCGGATAGCAGAAATAATAATGGTCTTTGATCTTGTCGTAGACGATCTCTACTCCCCTAGGAGTGGTACTCGTCGTCAGTTCTCTGAACGAGCTCCTCTGTTTTTTTCCTTGTCGATTGGTGAACCAGTAGGAACTATCGATGTCGCGGAGGAAAGAAGGGAAATTGTGATCCTCAAACAAGACGAATTCTGTCTGCGATTTGGTCTTTTTGCCTCGGAATCGTAGCTGGAAGTCTTTGATGTTCTTGTTATGGTAATTCGAGAGCATGGAGTTGATGTTCTGAGACAGTTTTTTTGCCGCGCCGCGGGGAAGCCGTGAGTGCGGCTTCTCCCACCAGGGCGGATGGATCGTTCCGTGTTTCCCCGTGTCGAGCCTCTGAAAATATCGTGTCTCATCGGATTCCTCGACGTACTCGTATTTGGAAAGAAATTCTCGGATGGAGTAGTACGAGACGGATTTGCGTTTCTTGAGTTCAGGAAACTCCTCTTTACACGCCGAGACGAGGAAATTATAATACCAACGAGATTGATCCATCATCAGCTTGATCTTTTCTTTCTCCTGCGGTGTCGGGAAGAGTCTGCCCTTGAATGTTTTGTAGGATTTTTTCTTGGATGTCTTTTTTGATGGAGTGGCTTCGGAGACCGTTGAGACGGGAAGAGAAAACCGTGATAATGGAGAGGAGGTCATTAACGAGCTCTTGTTCTGGGGACGTTTCTGGTTGATGGAGAACCACGATTTTCCCATTGGAGTAGAAGAGTCGTTCAAACAGGTCAAAACCGAATCGACACAATCGATCTTTGTGGGTAACCACAACTTCTCCGAGATGACCCTTGATTGCGGAGTCCAGAATGGTGAAGAGGCCTTTTCTTTTAAAATTGAGACCTGATCCAATGTCTCGGATAATGATATGGTGAGGGAATCGATGTTGGAACAGATCGGCCTGTCGCTGGAGGTCATCGAGTTGTCCTCGGGTGGAAACTCTACAGTAACAGAAATTTTGTTTATCGGTGTTTTCCTCGGGGGCAAGGAGATTTTTTTTTGGATACCGGTATTGGCCTGAACCGGTGGTGATGAAAGGAATTTATCCCTCGTGTGTCCATCGGAGGAGAGTGGTGTGATGGATATTGAGGAGAAAACAAAAAATTATCAGCGACGATGTAGGTAGTGTAAAATCGGTATCCATTGCTTTCCAACGTATTCTTTCATCACCATGAGCTCTCGATACTGTTGTTGCTGCTGCTGGGTTTGTTGTTTTTTCTGGCGCAGCTCTTGCAAATCTTTCAGGTTTGTTACGATGACGCTGTAGGGATGAACGCCGTCTTCATTCCGACTCAGCATGCTGGTGCCCCGCTCGTAGAATAATCGTACGAGCTCCGAATCCGTTAGGAGTATGGCATAAGTTACGGGCAGAAGGCCCTTCGCATCGGGAGTGTTCAGATCGGCGTACGACCATTGGCTTTCCGGATCGGAAAGCAGGCGGCGAGCCTGGTCGGGGTCGGGATTCTCATCGTCTAGACACTTCATCAGTTTTCGAAAATTTTTTTTACTGATTTTTTGTGTATTCCATTGTTTCTGGAGCTGCTGAGCCTGTTTCTGCAAAATCGGTGTCCGGCATAACGGACAATTCTCTTTGGTAAAGATCCATTTCGAGATACATTCCTTGTGGAAAACATGCGCACACCGACCGAGTCGGTAATCCGGATTGGTCGCGAGGCAGATACCGCATTCTGTCTTTTGTTGTTGCTGATCAGCGACCTGCATCGCCTGCTGCTTTTGCATTCCTGTCTTTTTCTGTTGTTGCTGAACAGCGACCTGCATCGCCTGCTGCTTTTGCATTTTTTGTGTATAGACAAAAAAAAATCAAGACATAAAATGAGCAAAAAGCCGATCGATACGGATCTTTACGAGGAGGTCAGGGAAGAAGCGAAGCGCCGCTTTGCCGTGTGGCCGAGCGCCTATGCCTCTGGTTGGCTCGTCCGCACCTACAAGGCTCGCGGTGGGCGGTACGCGGGTGATCGCCGACGATCGCCAAAAAAGAACGAGGCAACAGGCATCGACCGCTGGTTTCGCGAGAAATGGGTCGATGCCTGCTTCTACCTGGAGACGGGCAGGATGCGCGCGTGTGGGCGCAAGCGCGCCGAGAGCACCAACTACCGACTTCGGATCGTTTGAGATAGACACCGTCATCGGTCATAGGAATCGTCTTTCTTTAAGAAAAACGATTCCTTTAGACCAAAAACATGTTTTCAAAAATAAAAGATTGTGATATCGATGTACAGTTGATCCCCAAAATTTGGTATCCCAACCTCGGGAAACCATCCGTCTGCCAGAGATAGCGGCGTTCTCGATCATGAACCGGAATCCATTGATATCTCGATTATGAGCAGCTATAGTGGCTGAAACCGGATCGCATTCCACCGTCACGAGATTGCTCTGATCTCGCAAGAGACAGGCAATCGTCAATGTATTGCGTCCGATGTTTGTCCCAATCTCCAGCACCACAGCATTTTCATGGATAAACTCAACGCTCATTAATTGCTCTGGGTACTCGTCATCCCATTTTCCACCGGTTAATTGGTACTGATTATGGATCAGAGATAAACGATCTTTAGGATCATGTTCTAAGAGCAGAGAGTGAAAATCAGGCATCGTATAGGGCGGTTCGGTAACATCTATCTTGTCGCTTTCCGGTTTGATGATGGGAACGAACAGGATGCAACAGAAAGGGTTCTGTCGGATCTCAGTTTTTTGTGTCTCCAAGAGGAACTCGAACCGGTCGAGGTCTTTGTTCTCCCACCAGGAATAATGAAAAGACACCAGAAGGGGTATGTGATGCTCGGCGTGCGCGCGGTAGAGATCAGGGAGCACGTTTTCCTCTCCTCCTTCGATGTCCACCTTGATCAGGGACACCTCGTTCGGGTTGATCTCGTACTCCCGGAAGAGTGCGGGTAACGTGAGGGTGGACACGCGGTAGGTATCGGCAGATCCGCCCGGTTCGTGGTGGATGTGACACATGCTGTCGTTCCGGACGGCATCCGGGAGGAAACGGTTGATGCCGAAAGCCACCGTGGTCTCGTGCTCGTGATAAAAAACTTTCGGGATGATGGTGACGTTGCGACAGTTATGACGACAATGTTCACGGAGGGAACGGAGCGCGTCCTCGTCCGCTTCGATCGCATACACATGCGAGGACAGCCGGGCCGCGTACATGCACGTCGTGCCGATCCATGCTCCCACGTCGAGAAAGACTCTGTCTTTGCGCAGGAAACGATCAAATACCTGAAACGTCTCCTCCTCCGATTTTGTATACGTCTCTCTCCAGAAAGACAGATTGCGGTCCTCCGGATCGTCCCGGATCAGGAAATACTGTCCTCTTTTCTCGACCTTGATAAACGATCGCTCGATCTGGCTCATCGATAGCTTGCGCGTGGTGGAAATATCCGACGTCGCTGCGTACATCTTGTGAGTCTCGTACACATTTAACACAGGATTCTCCCTGTACCATGGCAGGTGTTTCGCGGTGAAATTACCGGCCACACGGATATGGAAATGGTGGTTCTCTACATTTTTATTGACCAGGTGGAACGTCGTATCGATGGCTGCATGGTACAGCTCGTACCCGTCCTCACTCTCGATGGGTCTGGTCCAGAACTCTTTCTCCCACTCGTAGATGCTCCTCTCCGCAAAATAAACGCCCTCGAACATGAGGTCATGATCCGCGATATCCAGCGCAAACCCGATCTTGTAACACCCTAATCGGTTCGATAACTCAAAGAGCCGCTGAACAAAATCGTGGGGCAGTCCCGGATGGAACTGCAGATCCGGGTCTGTAAGGATGAAATAGTCGGGCAGCATCTCATACACGTGTCGGTTGTGCTCCAGATCTATCTGCGGAGCGGTGTTTCTTTCGTTGCGTAAGACCCGAATACGGCTCTCGTTCTCTAGACCGTCCAGATAATTCATCGTGTCCTCGTCACGCGAATCATTATCCATCACAAGGATACTATTCCGAGATTTGTCGAATCTCGCCAGCTGCTCGATCGTGTTTTGCACGTACGCGTGGTTATTGTGGCACACAATGACGATCGGTATGTCCGGCATACGACTCCTCTTTTTTTACTCTTATGACCATCTCCTTAACTAAAAAAGTAGTGAGAGCAAGAGCCAGAGGACGATTGTGGCGTGGGTGGTGGTGTCTCGGTCGGGAAAGAAAAAAAAAGTAATGGTAAGTAATGTTCTTACACCGGGATCGTTTTTTTTTTTTCAGGCAGATGTTTCTCGTTTTTTTTTCTCAGCCAAGGCATTCCTGGATGTACTCTTTGATGAAGGCATTTGGGTTCATGCCGTTTATCATCCGGTAGGTGTCCGCGCTCTTGCGGATCTCGTCCGGGTTCGGCAGCGCTTTTTTGACCGTCTCCTCCGGCAGCGACCGGATCATCGGATGCTGGAGCAGGCGGTAGTATTTCCGCCAGGCCTCGTCCTTGTACGAGTTCGTCCTGCCCAGTCCCGCCTCACGGAGTCTGCCGCGGAGCCGTTCTCTCAGCACGTCGTGGCGGCTCGTCTCGCTGAAGACGAGCCGGATCTTGTGGTCGCCCTCCCGCTCGACGGCCACCTCTTTGTACCGCTTTTCTTCCCCGTCGCGGTAGTGAACGGATGCCAGGATCTTTTCCGGGACGGTGCCGTCCCGGTGCATGGCACGGATCTTGGCTTTCTGCGTCTTGGACAGCAGGCTCAGCGGGTCTCTGATCTCGATCTCCATTTCTATCTCGTGCACCGCATCTTTAGATCTTCCAACGATTGACGGACTAAAATTTTTTCGGTAAAAAATTTTACATCTTTGGATTCATACGCGGCAGGCTTCATCATCGGCCGCGAGACACGATCACCGTCGCCATCCGCGTCTTGTCTCCGTACACCATGACCCCGGCGCGGGTGGCTAAGGGCGGAACAACCGGATGAACTCCAGGGTCTTCTGCGTGGCCGGGGATGGCCTGATGACATCGAGGGCACGCAGCATCGTCACCCGGCGCAGAGCCGCGTCGCCCCCCGCCTGACACGGCTCGATCTCCGGCGTGGGGATGAGCTCGAACCTCGTGAGGATCGAACGGATCACGTAGAGGATCTGCAGGACGCTCGCCTCGGTAAGCGGGAGGATCTCGGATCTCGTCGCCTCGGTCGTCGTCAGGTGAAGGAGCCTAGAGAACACGTTGAGATGGATCTTGAGATGGTAGTGCGGCGCCGTGTGCACCGCGGTTCTTTCCACGACCTCGATCTCGATCCCCGGGAGCGCGCGGAAATAGACCCAGCCCACCCCGGGCTGGTGGGAAGTGAGCCTCTGGTGGGCGTATGCCAGGGCTCTGTCGAGGATCCTCTGCGGCGTCTTGGGCGCCAGGTACGAAGCCACGGCGGCCTTCAGCGTGGACGGCAGAACCTGCTGGCGAATGCGCTGAGCGGTGGATAGATAGATCGTCTTTTTTGTAGATTTTTTTTTTTCAACGGACCCGTCGAGGTGTATTTTGTGTTGTTCCTCTGTATCCTTGATGTCTTGCTTGTCGGTATAGACGACGAGCACCCGCGTCTGAATCTCGGACGTGTACCGGCGGTAGAACTGCGAGAGCAGCGCAAGGCGCGGAAATACGACGAGGACGCGATCCTGGTCTTCGATCTCAGTCTCCCCGCCTCGAGGAGCGATTTGCCCGTGGGAAACTCGTAGCGGATCTCGCGCTTGCCCTCGGCCTGCGCGTCCAGACGCATCTGCTTGGCAAGCTGTTGGCGTTCCGTGAGAACCATCTGTGTTTGGGATAGACCAGAAATCAGTATCGAGACTATTCTCAGCTAAAATGCGATCCCGTAAAAATTTTCATTTTTTGTTACCGCCGCGATCCAAAACGGCTTAAAGACGTGCGAACCTAAGAAAAACCACAATGACTATTCATCGGCTCTCGAATCCGCACTCGTTCGTCCGTGAGTGCCGCCAGAAAGGCATCCGCTTCGAGCACCTCCTCGAGGCCGTCGCGTGCATGGGCCAGCAGAAGGTCTGCGGCCTGTTCGAGGGTCGCTCGGCGAGGGGCGGCGTCGGACACATCTCGGCGGGCACGCTTCAGAACTGGCTCTGCACGTTCCAGTTCTCGAGAGACCATCCCGGTGTCCCGGACAACGACCCGTTCCAGTCCCGCGGCATCCAGAAAAAAGGAAACGAATACGACGATTTTGTCAGGATCGTCATGACGCCGATCGAGGAGGACACACGGCGGTCGTGGGAGACCATGAGCCTCCAGAGGCTCGGGGACGAGGCCATCCGGCACGGCATGACGCTCGGTATCCGCAACACCAAGGCCATCCAGAACCTCCGGGAGCGCATGATGGAGATGTACCGACGGCGCCGAGAGCGTTTCTGGGATGCGCCGACCGACGACGCGACCGCAGACAATGACGAAACTCAAGAGTACAGGCTCCATAACATCTTTACGCTCCACGAGATGGCCAAGCAGCGGGGCATCCCGTCCGCGCACATGACCAAAGACGAGATCATCAAGTCTCTGGAAGAGAACGACAACCGACCACCACAGCAGACGGAAGCACCGCACGACTACGACAAGATGAACTCGCGCCAGCTCAAGGAGCTCGCAAAACAGCGATCCTTCACCGTATACAACAACCTCAATAACACGAGCCTGCGTGAGCTCCACCGGCAGTACGACGAGGCAGTGAAAGATAAAAAAGAGGAGGCGCTCACCACCGCGACACAAACAGATGGAGAAGTATCGGAGTTTCACCTTACACACGAAAACGGAGAAAGATACCCCATCCTCATCCGTGAGGACGGGATGGTCAATGCCACGCTCTTATGTAAGGCAGCGGATAAACAATTTGTCCATTACCAACGCAATGATAGGGTTCAAGCATTTATTGAAGCCGTAGAAACCGATTTGCAAAAAAGCAGAACGGAACTCATCATCGTTAGACAAGGAGGTGATCCTCATCTCCAAGGTACATGGGTACACCGCTTGATCGCGATTGATTGTGCCCGATGGCTGAACCCGAGATTCGCGCTCCAGGTCATCAAATGGACAGACGAGCTCCTGACCAGAGGCTCAGTGAGGATCGAGCGGCCGCTCCTCCCCATCCTCGATCGTAGCGACCTGGACATCGAGGCCGAGACGCTCGAGTCCTCGTGCGATCTCAGCACCAACACCAACAATCCTTCCCTGTATGTCGCCTACATCGGGGACGGCCTCGTAAAAGTCGGGTACTCGTCCTGTTTCCCGAGACGCGAGTCCAAGCATCTGTCCTCCGAGTCTCCGTTCGGACAGTTCCGGCTCCTCCGCGTCTTTGAGATCAGCAGCCAGAGCATCGAGACGCAGATCCACGGCCTCCTCGACCGGTACCGAGCCGTCTACCAGAAGCAGAAAGAGGTCTACCGGCCTTCAGGCTCGTTGGAAGAGTTTCTCGGACACGTCGATCACCTGCTCCGTAAGAACGACCTCCGTCTCCAGCTCCAGAAGGCGCGCGAGGAGATCATGAGGCTGCGTCTCGTCAATGCCGAGCTGGAGCTCCGGATATTGAAGGGGACGGCGTAAGAAATAAATATGGATGAGTCATCTGAATAAAATATTTTTCAAAAAAATATTTTTTCTTTCTTTGGATAGAGAAGCGATCCCGGCAATCGCCACACGCGCCCCGTGCGACGAAGACCGACGGATCCGACAATAACCTCAATCGCATCGGATTCTCTATCTCGAAGAGGCTTTGGTGGCGATCCGGCGGTCGTTCCGGCACGACGGACACCGCCTCCCCCGCAGCAGATCCTGGTATCGGATCTCGGCCTCGACACCGCACGAGCACCGGTAGCGCAGGTTCTGCTTGTTGTTTCGGTACTCATCTTTAGGCGTCAGGAGGACGCACCCGCGCAGCTCGAAATCGCGCATAATGATCTCAGGATCCAGTTTTTTGTTCTGGCACTTCGGACACTGGGCTTTCCGATCCGGTCTTCTCAGGTTGCCCACGTAGGTTGACGACTCCTCCCCGCACACGCAGCGGTAGCGCACCATCTTCCTACGGGTCGTCGGATGGGTCTCAATGCCCAGCAGCTCAAAGCCAAGCCGGTCGGTGATTTCACGGATCTCTTGTTCCATTTCTTGATCTGTGGGAAACATCATTGTTTGGCGATCAGTTTTTTGCCATCGTAGACATAGATCTCATACGCGAATCCTCGTTCCTCAGCCGCTTTTTTCTTTCTCATGATCTCGTCGCGATCCCGGTCCAAGAGATAGGTGGACTTGACCTCCACCATGCGGTTCTGGCTCTGGATATAGAAATCGACGTAGTGCCGGTGTGTCTTGCCCTCCGCGTCCGTCCAGAAAACGGCCGGGACGTCTCTACGGGCAAAAACGATGTCCTCCTCGGCAAGATTCTCTTCTGCAAAAAACGTCTCCAATGCCAGCGGCTCGTAGCCCTGGACGTGGATAATGTTACCGGACGGGAGCATGTATTCTTTGCGCTGGTGGAGAGCGGTATGGAGCTGCTTCTCCATGAATTCGGGAACGTGTGCAGCGTTCCGTTCGCCGTACCGCTCCTTGACGTTTTCACACTGAAACGTATACTCGACGCCTCGGAGAGTTAGGTTGGTTTTTCGGGTTTTTTCCTGGATCGCCTCCAATTGCTGCGGATACTCGACGCCGTATCGATCCATGCATGTCGCGTTCTTGATGGCCATCGTCTCCGGATCTTGGAGGGGATAGGCAACGCCGAAGCGCTCTAGCATCGTCTCGTTCTTTCGCGCAAAGATCTCCGGATGCTGGAGCGGGTGCTCCACGCCGCGTTTCTCGAGGTTGGTCTGGATCTTTTGTTCTTTGATTTCCGGAATCTGCGAGACGTGTTTCACGCCGTAGGTGTTTTTCACGGTCTCGGTGATTTTTTTCTTGATCGGCTCGGCCTGCGATACGTGATCTACACCGTACCGCTCCTGAACCGTTTTTGTGATGCGTCCGTAGATCTCTGCGGACTGTGTCGGGTTCTGGACGCCGTAATTCGCTTCCAGCGAGGCCTTGTGCTTCTCTCGGAATGACTCGACCTGCATCGGGTTCGGCGCGCCGTGCCTCTCCAGACAAGACTCCCTCATCCTGGCCATGACGTCCTTGTTCTGCGCCGGCGCGATCGCCCCGTATTTTTCCAGGTTTGTCTTTTCCACTTTTTTCCGGATCTCGGCATTCTTCATCACGTTTGTCTGGCCGTAGCGCTCCAGACACGTCTCCTGCGTCTTCTGCTTCCGGCTCGTGTACGAACATTTCTTGCAGAGCGCCGTTTTTGTCTTGATCAGCTGGTACAGGATCCGTGAGACCGGTGTCTCACAGGTCGTGCACGCGCACTCCACCCGCAGGTCGCAGTGGAAGCGCTCCTTGCTGTAGTCGTTCATCAGCCGGATGCCGTGCTCGTCGCAGAACGCGACGAGGTTCTCGTTAGAATATTTGGACATGATGGTTTGACGAGATCACAGTGGGACGGTCTTTCCCATCAGTTTTTTGTAACGGCATGGAGGTTTTGTTTTCTTACGTTTTGTAAGAGAATGAACCTAATTTTCAATTATCCCTTTTGCTCAACCATTCAACTGGAGAGGGGAAATTGTTTGTCCTGATGATTCATGATCTTACGGATCAATTCTTCTTTTGTTGGGGCGAATTGAAGGATACCGAATTGTCGGGCAATGATTTTCAAAGATAAAATTTTCTGTTTTTTAAGCATCTCATGGGTGAAGCCAGGGTGGCTTTCGTATGGAACGATAATTGTATTATTCAGGATCTCTCGTTCTCTCAACCGCCTTTCATGGATCTGTTTCATGCGCTTCTTTCGGTTTTTCAGATATTTCAACCGATCGCGTTCCTGATCTGTTATCATGAGGTGGATGTTTTTGTTCAGGGTTGGTTTCATGAGTTTGATCCAGTGATCCTCACGGGCAATGAGATCAGGGGTAGGTATATCATCTTCGAGGCATTCGATTATAAATTTTTCTTTCCCGCGTTCTCTCATAAACGCGTAAAGAGGTGTCGTGCCTTTGTTGGAGGCGGAGCGGTGCTGTATGAGACGAAATTCAAGAGAACTTTTAGTGGAACCAATATAAAAATAATGAGTATCCGCGTTATATTTAATTATGTAAATCCTACCCGGTTTGTTTTCTATATTAGTCTTGGGGGCAATCATATTGAGACTTGGTTTCAACGACTGAAAATAGGAATGTTCTTTCTCTCGCAATTCAGAAATACAGACGCATTCAATAGTTTCTAACGATTCAATCCTGAAATGTCCGGTACCGATCTCTCTCATCAGATCATATAATCTTCCGGGCTTGTTGAGGTTGGCATTGCTCCGATGCGCTTTGAATCGCTTAGTGAGCGTCTGGATAGTGGATCCGATGTAGACGTCCTCGTTCACATCATTGACAACGCGATAAATATGACCAATCATGTGGTAGTGTTGATCATGATTCAGTCTGAACGCATCATTTTTTGACATGTAAATTTTACAGCGAGGGACTGTAAAAGTTTTTGAAAAATCGTCGATAAAATGTAGCGAGAAAATACACCTAAAGGACCGGAAATCCCAACGCGCCCCCCGAGATGCGGATTATGTTGTTGTTCACGGCGGTCACAATAAACTGATAGGTCTGGGCCCGGAGGAAGACGGGCAGCTGGGAGCCGGAGGAGCCGGCAAGAGCCTCGAAAGTGAGGTTCTTGGGCTCGGCGGCCACGCGGGCCTCCACGGAGGCGGTGGGGATGATGGAGACGTTGGTCAGTTTGCCGTAGTTGGTGCTGCCTAGAGGATCCAGGGTGATGAAATCGAGGGAGTAGGAGTATAGGTGGTAGCCGGCCACGACGGGGATGACGGGGGCGGCGAACCAGGGCTCGACCAGGGAGTAGTAGTCGGAGCCCATCTGCGCGAGACGCTGGGTGTTCTCGTAGATGAGGGAGGTCTCGGCGATGGGATCGGAGCCGGGGAAATGCTGGTCGATGAGCAGGGAGTCCTCGTAGTCGGTCTTGCCGACGACCTGGGTCTCGCGGGTGGTGTAGTTGGACCAGTAGGAGGGGACGGTGGTGTTGCGCACCGAGAAGAACAGCACCTTGATGGCGTGGGAGAAGCGGATGTCGTAGGACTGGTTGGGGTTCTGGAAAGGGTTGAAGGACTGGATCGGGGCGGTCTGCACCTGCTCGATCAGGATGTCGCGGGGAGCGCAGGCCATGCGCTTGCGCTCGTCGTTGGAGACGATGGCGTAGTTAGCCCACACCTGGACGGAGGACAGCTCGGGGAGGGTCGTGCCAAAGTCGGCCAGGACGGGCACGCGGGAGATGACGATGGACTCGTTGGTGTCCAGGAAAGTGATGTAGTCCCAGGCGACCAGCAGCTCGTAGTAGTTGCGGATCGAGAACTGGATGCGCATGTCGTTGTAGGGGAGGGCGGCGGTGGGGAGAGCCACGCCCGAGTCCCGAGAGTAGAAGAAAGGCAGGGGCAGGTTGAGCACCTTCTGGGGGAGGGCCTTGCGGGGGGTGATGAGGTCGTCGGTCATACCGATCATGTTCAGGTAGCCGATCTGCTTGCCGGAGGGGGTGGTGAAAGCCGCCCAGAAATCCAGCTGATAGTTATCGAAACGCGCAGCCACCAGATCGTTGAAGGTGATGGCGGCCTCGCGGATCAGGTTGTGCATGAGGTTCGGCGTCCACGACACGTAGGTATCAATAGTGATGTCGCGGCCGTCGCGCTTGCTGCCGTACGCGGGGATGGTCGCCACAGGGGGGAGGACCAGACGCACCCAGGTGTACAGCAGGTAATCACCGGCACGAGAGATAGACACCGACCACTCCTGGCTGAAGCCGGGCGTGCCCGAAGCGCGCGAAAGAACGACGGGGACTTGCGTGAACCACGTGGCTTTGCGGGTCTGGCGGACGAAATAGGCGGTGGCGTCGTTGCCGCCGTACATGTACTTCTCCAGCTCATCATAGGTGGCCAGATCGATAAAACCGGAGGTCAGGTTCGAGGTGACGATCGACATGCTCTTGTTTTATTGGGTCGTAGAAAAAAAAAAAAATTACAAAATTTTTTTTTTTCACAGTCTTTAACCTGCCTCCGAATCGTCCGGTTTGGTCTTTTCTGGCAAGGCACACCGAAAAATTTTACCCAACACGATGCGTCTTAGATCGTTTTAAAAAAATGGTCTAAAGAGATAACGACCTCCAAGAAATGACGACTCCAGAAAACACGACGACCGGGCTGCGGGTGGGCGAGGACGGGTTTTTGCGCTACACGCTGACGATGGACAACGAGGAACGTTTCGAGATCCCGATGCGAGAGGACGGCTGGGTCAATGCGACGCAACTCTGCAAGATCGCGGGGAAGCGCCTTATGAACTGGATGCGACGGGGCGAGACTAAGAAGATGGTCGAAATAGCGTTAGCTCAAATCCGGTCATCGATCACGGATGGGTCAGAACAACCTACATCCGTCATTCAGATCAAAAAAGGAGGTATTTCTTGGATACCGGCATGAATCCAAACAACAAGCGACCACGGGTATACCGGTCTAAAGAATGAGAAACAGAGATAAAAATGACAACGTCGATCGATAAGAAGCTGATCGGAGGCATCCTGGACTACAAACTCACCCTGGCCGATGGGACGGAGTTTTTCATCCCCGTAAGGGAAGACGGGTACATCAACGCGACCCGGCTATGCGAGGCGGGCGGGAAAAGATTGGATAATTGGATGAGGCTGAAAGAAACCAAAGAACTCATCGTAAATAGACAGGATGCCGATACCTCACATGTGAGGGATCGGGACGGAGAGAGCCGGATAGCCAAGGCTAATCAGGAAATTATACATGTCTACAAAGGTGGGAATAATAAACATCATCAGGGAACATTCCTCCATCCCCATCTGGCCATCAACCTGTGTGAGTGGCTCTCCGTGGATTTCAGGGCTCAGGTGACAAGATGGGTTCACGAGCTCATCGTAACGGACAGGGTAGAGATCGGTCATGAGAAACCGCTCGATGAGATCCATGAAAAGATGACGGAAGACATCAGAGGACTCCAACAAGAACTCGAGGAGTACAAGGGAAAACTATCCGAAAAAGAAAAACTACTTACCGAGGCACAGGATATCATCTTGTCGCATCGACAAAACGAGAAAACTATCCTGCAACGGTACGAAAAATTGTATGTCAATCACCAGGCTTTCCTGAAAAGAAAGAACCTGTACAAGCTGCGCGAGGGTCCGTGTGTGTACCTCCTCAGTTTTCCGGATGTAAATCATGAAGAGGGTGAGATCACCAAACTCAAGATCGGTAAGACATCGAATATTACGGAACGCGTCTCTGGATTCAGGACGTCCAATCCTTACGTCCAGTTATTATTCCTCCTCTATACACCGAACTTTACCCTGGTCGAGTCTTTTATCAAGACCAAATACGACGCCAATCTGAGTCCGAATAACCATGAATTCTTTACGGGTGTCGGGCTGGATGATCTGAGGACATCCATCCTTGAATTCTCGGCCATGCTGGGATCGGATTTTTTGGTGGAGAAGGAGGAGGAACTGGAAAAATTCAACACGCACATCATCCGGGTCGAGGATGTGACGGAAAATCAGATCCAGGACACGCGACTATTCCGTTGCGGCGGTCACAGGCATGTCACGGAAGGAGACCGATACCTGACTACAGAAAATTTTTTCAGGAACAAGACGACCAAGACGGGATTCTCGAGGCTGTGCAAGAACTGTATCCTGACTTCGGTATACGGGGAGAACAGGAAGATAAGAGAAAAGACCATCATCCCCGAATATGATATCACGACACATAAATGGTGCGGCAGGTGCAAGACCGTCCGACCGCTCCAAGAATTTTATAACGACAAGATGTCCAGAGATGGTCTGTGTCCGAATTGTAAGACCTGTAAGAGGGATCAGAAACAATTACAAAAACAAAGAAGCAAGGAATCATGCCCACAAACCTCCTAAATTTACCGATCGGATGCGTAAGGACGGCTGGCTGGATGCGTAAGGCGGATCAGAAGCGCTCGTTACGCGAAAAAAAGACCACTACGACCATAAACCCCGTGACACATCGATTTGTCGGCATAACGGTCTAAAGACAATGAAAACTAGATAAAATCATGACAAGCAAGGAGTTCCTGAAGATCAACACGCTGATCCACTGCCGGCTCACGCTCGAGGACGGGACGGAGTTTACGATCCCGATGCGCGAGGACGGATACATCTACGCGACCAAGCTGTGCAACGTGGGCGGGAAACTAATGGGACACTGGTTAGAACTGAAAGAGACCAAAGAGTTAATCCAAAAAATCCAGTATAAATTGGATGGACAAATGTCGATATCGGAATCCAGAGATCGAAACCAAAACGATAAAAATAACACGTCGATATCGGAAATTACGGATCACAAAGCATCGGATATTGAATTGATATCAAAAAATACGGGTCATAAACAAGCGGTTGAGGTTCACAGAGGTGGAAACAGATACCAGCAAGGAACCTGGATTCACCCGGATCTCGGCATCCACCTGGCTCAGTGGATCAGCCCCGAGTTCTCTCTGCAGGTGAGCAAGTGGGTACGCGAGCTCCTGGTGAGTGACGAGGTCAGGCTGGGCTCGGAGAAATCAGAGAAAGAGATCTCCGAACGCTACGAGGCGATCATCGCCGAGCTTCAGAACAAAATCGACCGTTCGGAAAACACCATCATCAGCATCACCAATGAGTGTCGCTATCTTTTGTCCAAATACAAGGTCATCCAGAACACGCATCGTTCCTACCTCCGACGAAAAGAGCTGTACAGGCTGAAAGAGGGTCCCTGCGTGTACCTGATCAACATGTCCGAGAACGAGTCAAAGATCAAGATCGGGTACACGGGGGACATCACGAATCGTGTGAGCGGGTACCGAACGAGCAGCCCGTTCTGTCGGCTTTTGTACCTCGTGTACACGCACGAGAACGTCCTGGTCGAAAAATGTATGAAGACAAGATACCACAAAAACCTCTTACCTAATAACAGCGAGTTCATCACGGACGTCTCCGCGGAGGACATCAGACAAGCCCTCATCGACATGATGAACTCACTGAGCATCGAGTACACGGAGCAGACAGAGGAGGAGCTACGGAGATTCAACCAGCACAATGTCGCGGCGGAAGAGGTTGAACAGCTGGACATCGAGCCAGAGAACTGGGACGAGGATAGCCTCAAGCGCTGCGGTGGGTTCGGGCACAAAGACGAGGCCTCGAGGATGCTCCCCCGACGAGAGTTTTTCAGGAACCGGTCGAACCGCGACGGGTACGCGCGGATCTGCAAGAACTGTTATCTGACGATCCAGTACGGTGACGAGCGCAAGAAAAAAAAGATCGTCCAGATCCCGCCTTTCGACACGACGACACACAAATGGTGTAATCGGTGTGAGACGGTACGGTCGCATGATGAGTTTTATAACGACAAGATGACGAAAGACGGCCTGGGGGCAAACTGTAAGATCTGCAAAGCACATCAGAAACGAGATTACCTCGCCAAGAAAAAGACGGTTGTCGCTACGGAAGCGACTGACGCAAATCAATCTCTCTGAAGCATCGGTACTATTTTTGGTCGTAGGACAGGATCGTCTGTACGGCCGTCGTGGATTCTTTGTAGCCATCAAAGAACAACCTCACAAAAGACAAAAAAACATCCGGCGGGGTTTTTCGGAGGTGATCCAGCCAGCCTTCATCCGTCCGGGTTGTACCGCACAAACACGACGGGTGAGACTCTGGCTGATGTTGACCATCCGCGCGCACTCGCACGATATTCCTGACGGTCTCTGATAACGGTTTCCGACACATGGAAATCTTAAAATAAAAACTGAAACGCATTTGGAGCTCCTTTCTATTTTTCTCAAGATGTCATCAATACAATACGCTGTATCTTTCATCGTAATCCTCAGCGATCCAGAGAAACGATCCATAACGGGAGGATGGTTGAATATCCAACCAGATTTCCAACGCGAATACGAGTTCCGACCAGCAGTCTGGAGAGGCATGCTTATCGGGACGATGTTTTTGAAGAGGATGATGTGTCCGATATGGACGGTATTCAACAAGGACGAGAATAGCGACGAGGTTCTGGACGGACAGCACCGCCTCATGACGATCAAGGCTTTCATCAATGACGAGTTCGTTGTCGAAAACTCTTGGATTCCTGAGATCCACGGAAAACGGTTTTCGCAACTTGACCCTGATGCTCAACAGCTCATCCTCAATTACAACATCCCTTTCAACAAGCTGGGTTCAGAGTATCGCGACAATCCAGACATGCTTTTCCAGACGTTTGAGATGCTCAACAAGGCTTCGAAACCGTTGAATAGACACGAGGTGTACAAGCCTCTGCGGATCGGGTACTACAGGCTGCTGGCTCCGTATGTGGAGCGTTTTACCGGAACACCGCTTTTTCAAGGAAAGAATCATCGGGGTTTGTTCGAGTCCCGACTCACACAGATCCAGGCTTTTCTGGATATGGATCTGGAGAAAAATGACATGCTGTATTTTTCCTCACAGGAGGATCTGAAAGAAAAATGGTGTGCTCGATACATTGGTTCAAATGCGGGACAGATCCGGGAACGCTTTGAGAAAAATAAGGAAAAGATCCGACAGGATCTAGACCAACTTTTTTTTGTCCAGGACAGCCTTACAAAACACGGCATGTTTCGTGGGAACGATGGGCAGGATGCAGTGTCCAAACACACGATCCTGATCTTTATGATCGTCCTCGGACTGATGACAAGGATGTATGGTACGGATCAGTCTCTCCATCCAAAGATCGCAGATTATGTGAAAAACAGCGTTCTGCCGGATCTCGTGGTTTTTTCTGGGTGCGATAGCCGGGATGGGCGGTTTCAGAAAGCGTGTCTCCGCCGATTATGGAGAGAAATCCGCGGTATCTCACGGACCGTATAGATTATGACCGATAAAACAATTATTTTATCGCGTCTCAGAAATGAGTCGACCCCTCCGTGTCGGAACCGACTGTAGCGGCATCGAGGCACCCATCCAGGCGCTCCTGAGTGCCGGTATTTCTTTTGTCCACGAGTGGGCATGTGAGGTGGATCCGATGGCCGCACAGAGCCTCCGAGCCAATTATTATCCCAAGCGTTTCTACACTGATATTTTTACGCGTGATCACCACAGGCTTCCATCCATCGATCTGTACGTCTGCGGCTTCCCGTGCCAGAGTTTTTCCATGCTCGGGCAGCGCGCCGGTCTCTCCGACCGGCGGGGGATCGTTTTCTTTGCCTGCGTGGATACGATCCGTGCCTGCCTGCCCAAGATATTCATCCTCGAGAACGTCCCCGGCCTGCTTACACACGACTCCGGGCGGACGTTCCAGCACATCCTCAAGATCCTGAATTCGATCCCGGGATATACCGTCTACCACGAGATCCTGAACACAATGGATTTTGGGCTGCCCCAGCACCGCCGGCGCGTCTTTATCGTTGGGATCCGCGGCCGCCACCGCGCGTTCCGTTTTCCTGAACCCGTCCCGCTCCGTCTGTCCGTCCTGGATATCCTGGAAAAAAAGAAACCGACCGATCCAAAACTCTACCAGCTGACAAGCCATAAAAAGGCGCTGCTCTCCGAGCTGCTGCGACGCGGCAAGATCGATCGTCTCGACGAGCCGTGGCTCGTCAACCTCAATGTCTCGAGCGCCGATCGAGCCGGATGCCGCAGAGCCGTCTGCCCATGCCTGCTCGCCGGCGAGGGCGGGAATTGCATCTACTACCTTACGAGTATGAGGCGTCGGCTGACGCCCCGGGAGTACCTCCGTCTCCAGGGTTTCCCGGATTCGTTCCGGATCGTTGTCCCACCGCGCTTCATCTACAAGCAGGCCGGGAACTCCATGTCTGTTCCTGTGCTGGCTGCCCTGTACCGCGGCATTTTCCAGTGTTTTTGATTTGATTTTTTAGTAACCGACCGACAAAGACCTTTTTTTTCAGATTTACTCGGAAAAGAAAATGAAAAAACCAAGGAGCGTCAAGATGAGCCCGTGCCACAGCAGCCAAGAAAACGAGACCGTTTCCTTGTGCTCAACAACCGGAGGTCGAGCCGGCGGCAAAGCCGCCGGCGCGCGTGGAATGGGCGCGTTCTCGACGAGCATCCTCCGCACGAGCATGCGGATGAATCGTGCGTCTTGACGGAGGAGGCCGAGAACCTGCTTGGTCGGCGCAAAATTGTTTTCCTGACGGTAGGCTCGCCACAGGGAGGAGCGCATGACCGTAAAGAAAATCTTTTGGAGACGATCCTGGGGGAGAGATCCGTTGGGGTGTCGGTTGCAGTAGGGACACGGGATGCCGCCGCAGCGCTCGCACGGGTAGAGGATTTTCTGGAGGGCGATCCTGTACTTGTTGTCATCTCCGCGCTTCTCCTCGTCGCGCAGCCGGCGGATCGCCGTCCCGTTCTGCCGGCAGTCGCGAAAGACCTTGCTGTCGATACCGAACGCGCGTCCGTGGAGACGGCCGTTGGGACGGATCCTCTTGTACAACACCTTGCGATGCCGCTGTAGAGCGAGGCGTCGCACGTGCCTGTCCGTGATGTGGTTGGCGCGCTGGTAGAGTCGTTCCATGACCTGGAATCAACGAAAAAAAAAAAAGATTAAGGATAATCGTTGTTTTAACATTCGTAGAGTTTGTTACGACATGGTGGATTCAGTTTTTAGGGACGGTTTCGACGGCCACCGATCTTGCGGTTTCTGACGAAGCGCATCGGTTCGTCCGCGTCAAAATCCGGGTAGAGCATTTTTTCGTAGCGCGGGTCCGCCCTCCGGTGGATGTCTCTGGGATCAAAATCGTGGTACGTCTTTTTGTGGAACGGCGTGTCTTTCTGGTCCTTGTAGTACGGGATGTTGACCGGAAATTCGATACCCGGTCTCGTCCGGAGCAGCGACGAGAGAGACGACATGATGCCACGGAGGTCGCGGAGCAGATCCTCGTACGTGATCAGCCGGTAATGCCGGACGAGCCCTGGCATCGATTCCACCAGGAATCGATTCTTGACGTGTCGCATCTCAAAGATGTTTCTGTAGCGCCCGCCCGTTTCCAGGTTCCTGTCCGTCATGATCTCGCGGCCCTCCTCGTCGACCGAGTAGAACTCGTGGCTCAGGAACGTGGTCGCGTCCCGGCAGAGATCCGGTGGCAGGTGGTGCCGGTGGTGGTACAGCGAGCCGATCCAGTCGTGTAGATTCCGTACAATGCCGATAAACAGGACGTCGTCGCTATTTTCGAGATTATGAAAACCAAAGAAATGCTTGTGGCCGTACCCCGAGACGATCTCGACGTCGAAATTGGCGAGCAGCAGCTGCTCCAGGTAGTTCGTTCCGCTGCAGCGCTCGCCGTAGAGGACGACTCTGCGGATCATGTGCTCTACAAGAAAGAAAGATATTTTTACGCGGAGCAGGCCTGGCAGATCTCTTTCTCACGCTCGGGATCGATGGTAAAATTCTGCGAGCTCGTGGCCGCCCGCGTGCGGAGGTAGTAGCAGCCCGTCTTGAGCTCTTTCCGCCACCCATAGAAATGGATCTTGGTCAGGATCGTCGGATCGGGCTTGGCCAGGTGGACGTTGAAGCTCTGGCTCTGGTCGATAAACATCTGCCGGTCGGCGGCCATGTCGATCTGGCTCTTGAGTGGGATCTCCCAGACCGTGCGGAACACCTCCTTGATGCGTCCCGGCAGATCCATGGCCTGGACGGAGCCCTTGTACAGAACCAGCGACTGGACGGTGATCTCGTTCCACGAGCCCGCCGTCTCGAACAGATCATGGAGAAACCGGTTGACGACGTAGAACTCGCCGGCCAGCGTCCGCCGCACATAGAAATTGCTCGTCAGCGGCTCGAAAGACTCGGTGTTGCCGAGGATCTGCGACGTGCTCGCCGTCGGCATGGGCGCGAGGAGCAGCGAGTTCCTGATCCCGGTCCGCACGATCTCTTTCCGCAGGCTCTCCCAGTCGTGTTCCGGCGACAGGATCGTCGGGTCAAAGCTCTTGAACTGCTCGAAATGAAAGACGCCGCGGCTCAGCGGAGAGCCCTGGAACGACTCGTAGGATCCGTCCGCCCTCGCGAGCTCGAGGCTCGCGCGGAGCGCGTGGTAATACATTGTCTCAAAGATCTTGCGGTTCAGCGCGCGGGCGGCGTCCGAGTCGTACGGCTCGAGCATGGCCATAAAGACGTCCGCCAGGCCCTGGACGCCGATCCCGATCGGCCGGTGGCGCGTGTTGCTCCGGCGGCACTCCTCCAGCGGGTAGTGGTTCTTGTCGATGATGACGTTCAGGTTGATGACGAGGCTCTTTACCACCCGTCCGAGCCGCTCGAAATCAAATTCGGGACACAGGTAGTCTCGCCACATGTCTGAAAAACCGCCGGCGTGCTCGCCGTCCAGGTAGACGATCGGGTAGGTCGTCTTGCCAACGAGCCGGTGCCGGTGCTCCTCCGGTACCTCGTCCGCGTCGTGTTTCTCGAAACGGATGCCGCGCTTCTTGAGCAGCCCCTCGAGGAGCTGGCAGTAGATGCAGTATTTCTTGCCGACGATCCACAGGCGGTTGTCCAGCGACCGGACGTCGCGCTCGCGGACACACGAGATGAGCGAGATGGATGCCAGGTTGCACACGGCGTACTCGTTCTCGTCGCTGTACTCGATTATCTCGCAGCAGAGGTTGCTCCCGCGGATCGTCCCCAGGTTCTGCTGGTTGCTCATGCGGTTGCACGTGTCCTTGTACAGGATGTAGGGATTCCCCGTCTCGATCTGCGAGCGCACGATCTCCTGCCACAGCTCACGGGCGCGCATCTTGGTCGTGTACCGGCCCTCCTCGATGTAGCGCCGGTAGAGGTCGTCGAAGCGCTCGCCCCACACCCGGCCGAGCCCCGGGCAGTCGTTCTCGGACATGAGATACCAGGAATCGTCCGCCTCCACCCGGCGCATAAACTCGTCCGGGATCCACAGCCCGTAGAAAAGGTCGCGGGCGCGCTCGTCCTCGCTGCCGGTGTTCCGGCGGGCCAGGACGAAATCCAGGATGTCCGAGTGCCACGGCTCGATATACATGGCGAACGCGCCCTTCCTCTTCCCGCCGCCCTGGTCGATGTACCGGCTCGTGTCGTTAAAGACGCGGAGCATCGGCAGGATCCCGTTCGAGTACCCGTTCGTCCCGTAGATGTATGATTTCTTGGCCCGGATGTTGGTGATGTTGATCCCGATGCCGCCGGCATACTTGGAGATCGCCGCGGCGTGCGAGACCGCGCGGAAGATCCCGTTCACGCTGTCCCCGATCCCCATCAGGAAACACGAGGCCATCTGTGGGTGAACCATCCCGGCGTGGTACAGCGTCGGTGTCGCGTGGATGGCCGCGCCCCCGTGGAGCAGGCGGAACGTGTCCGCGACACGATCCCAGCGGTCGTTGTGGAGGAAGAGCGCGATCCGGAACCACAGGTGCTCCGGCCGCTCCACCACGCCCTCGTGCGTGCGGAGCAGGTACGAGCGGTACAGCGTCTTCCACCCAAAATACGTCATCGCGAAAGGCTCGACCTCCTCCACAAGCCCGCTAAAGAGCGCGTCGATCTTGTCCCTGTGGTGGAGCATAAAAGAAAAGAACTCGGGATGGAGCAGCGGCTTCATCCGTCCGCTGACGTCGCGGTTCTGCTGGATCCGAAACACGGTCTCGGTGAACGACGGCACGGTCTGTCGGAACAGCCGCTCCCGGGCCAGACCGAGAGCCATCCCGTCGTACCGGGGATTCGTGTGCAGACGGGACGTCAGGTACTGGATGAACGTGTCGTAATAGACCTCGATCCCGGAAACCTCTTTCGGGAGGATCTTCATCATGTCCTCACGGAGAGCCGCCGGGAAATCATAAAAAATCGAATCGCTGTCCATTTTCATGACACGAGGGCTTTTCTTTAGACTATTTGAGGATGATGCTGATCTCGTTGAGGTAGAGCGGCCACAGGCTGCAGAGGCTGCGGATCGTCTCGTCCTCGTGGGTTCGTGTGCCGGCACGGCCGTTGAGGTAGATGTTCCTCGTGACGAGGACTTTCTTGGGATAAAAGACAAAGCCCTGGATGCTGTGGATGTACCCGTCGTGGTATTCGATATCCACCGAGTTGATGGTCTTGAACATGAGCCCGATCATGAGGATGGAGAGAATCTTCTTGGCGATCCCGATGCTGAGGTTGTACTCGGAAGATTTCTGAAGGACAAAATTCTCGAGGAGCGTGTCGCGGATCATCTTTTTCTTGACGTTGACCCAGTCGTCTTTTCGGTTCACGAGCCTGTTCTTGAACACCCGCTGCCGCTGGAGGAGTTTCTCCTTGTCGGACAGGATGCCGACGCGGTGCTTCAGCAGCTGGAGCGTGTCCTGGTAGATCTCTTCGGAGGTCTTCTCTTGCTCGATCTTGTACGAGAACTCTTTCTGTCGCATGGCGCAGCACAGGTAGTTCTTGTGGAGGTAGATGCCGTTCGGGCACCGCCCGTACGCCATGTCCTCGTACACGAACCTCCAGAATGGATCCTCGATGAAACCCAGGCATTTCAGAAAGATCGGGTACAGGATTTTTTTCATTTCCCAAAAAAAAATGATTGATTTTATTCAGCCTTTATTTTTTTTATATCCATTAAAGAGACATGAAAAATGATTTTCATGTGGCGGTCGAGACCAAGGAAGACGCGATCCACCTCGGGGATCGTGGCGGACGCTTCCACGGCTTTGTGGTTTCCCTGTTGGCCATGAGCGGCCTCAAGAAAAAACACCTGGATACCCTGACGGGCATCGAAGGCATGGGTGTGTACGGACAGGCTTTTACTCATATTTCCGTCCATCCCGATAAAAATTATGAGTTCCTCGAGATCCTGGGCGATTCCACGTGCAACAAGTGTGTCGTGTGGTACATCAAGGATCGTTTCCCGCAGCTCCAGAATCCCGAAGGCGTCAAGGTGATTGCGCGGCTCCGGATCAACCTCGTCTCCAAAAAGAATTTTGCCGCGCTCGCCGAAAAACTGGGTTTCGGCGAATACATCTCCTGCGACCGCGAGATCCGGGAGCAGCGGGGCCGGAGCCTCCTGGAGGATGTCTTTGAGGCCTTTATCGGAGCCACGGAGATGCTGGTCGACCGGCTCCTCGCCGAGGGCTCGGGCTACTACATCTGCTTCCGTCTGCTCCGTGCCATTTTTGATGAGCTCACCATCTCGCTCCGCTACGAGGATCTCTACGATCCCATCACCCGGCTCAAGGAGACGTTTGATTTTTTCCGGCAGCACAACCACTACCCGCAGAACGGCATCATCTGGGGCACCATGCTATGGGAAAACAGCAAGAGAGACAATTCTCAGGTCGTCAGCCTCTACCAGTTCGACAAGAACAGCAACCGGCGGAAGCTCCTCATGACCGCGGAGGCGCCCGTCCTCGACGAAGCCAAGCAGCTCGCGGCGACCCGTTTCCTCCAGATCCTCCACCAGCAGGGCTACAAACGCCCCATCCCGGAGTATTACGCGCGGATCGCGGCGGCGGCTACTGCTGCGGAAGACTCACGGACGAGACCGGGATCGTCGGGGGCGCGCACTGGGTGAAGCCCCCGTCGCATACACGGCATCTCGGCGTGTAGCCGCCTGGATACGCGGGCTCGTACATGAAATAACCGGATTCCGTCGGTGCCGTGTCGTGGGTCAGCGACTGGTATCCCTTTGTCTTGTAATCCGCCACCTGCTGGATCGTCATGACCGGCGATCGGGCATTGATCCAGTCTGCGGGACACGCCTCCGTGTACCGGAAAGGTGGGTTGTATGTCACGAACGCCTGCCTGGGTATGCCCTTGCCGCAGTAGGTATCTGACAGAGCCGAATAATTGGATCGGTAGGACGCGTTGACCTCGTACTGCTGCTGTGCCATTTTTAACAACCACAAGAAAAAAAATAAAAATCACCAAAAAACTGATCTAAAACATCCGTTTCCGATAGAAAGGAAATTCACATGGAACAGGTGACGGATGCGGACGACCGGCTCGAGGTCGTGAATTTTTTGGAGTGCGACAATGATTCTCCGGCCGAGCTCAAGAACCTACGGGGGGTGATCCGGAACAGATCCGACGGGGAGACCGTGTGTGTCTCGTTTGGGTACACCGACTCGTACAGAGCGGACGAGAAAGAAAAGATTGTTGAACGGCTCGGCGATCTCGGGGAATGGGATTATTTTCTCTCTCTCGAAGCCTCCCTTCTGCGCGTCTTTTTTTACGAGGACCAGTGGTATCTCTGCACGCACAAGAAGCTCGATGCTTTCCGATCCAGGTGGTCGTGCCGCCAGACTTTTGGGGAATTGTTTGTGGAGGGGCTGTCGCACGTCCTCGGGCTGGAGGAACTGTACGGTGTGCTGGATCCGTCGAGGGTCTACTGCTTCCTCGTGCGCTCCAACGCGGAGAACAGGATCGCGAACCACGCGTGTCCGCGCGAGTCGTCGGTGGTTTACGTGGGTAGTTTTCTCCGGGGCGCGGTCCTCGAGGGCTTTGACCCGGAGCCGCCGGAACCGCTGCGGCCGCTCCCGCGCCCGACCGCGGTGGACGGCATCGCGGATGCGGATGCCCTCCTCGCCCGTGTGCTGGAGATCGATCCGGAGGAGCACCAGGGCGTCATTGCCATCCACAAGACGACCAAGCGCCAGGTCAAGATCTTTCATCCCCAGTACTACGAGGCTTCCCAGCTGCGCGGGAATAACCCGAACCTCCGTTTCCGATTCCTGGAGCTCCGCCGCTTCCCGGAAAAGATCGATGCCCTGTACCTCCTGTACCCGCGCTACGCGCTCGTTTTTGACCAGTATGAGGACATTCTTCAGAACGTGGCGAGGATCATCTACCGCTTCTACGTCAGTCGGTACATCCGAAACCAGTTCGTGACCCTCCCGCGCGAGGAGTTTCTGGTCATGAAAAAGTGCCACGATTGGTTTCTCCTGGATCGGAAAAACAACAAGGTCTTTTCGAAAAAGGTGTTCCAGGTTCTCATTGAAGAGCCGCCCCTCCACCTCTACCGGATCATCAAGCGCTTCCTGATGAACCAGACGATGGCTCAGCCCGAGGCTTAGACACGCCAGATCGGCAGCCGCCGACACGGCACGGCGGCCGTCCGGTGCGTCGCGGGTTCTTTAGCGCGCCGTAGAGCGTGATGGTGCTGCCGAAAGACTCGAGGACGGGATACGCGTTCTGGAGGCGCTCGTACATTTTTTTTTTATCGATGCCGCTTTTTTTTTTTCAGACCGCGGGCGTGAATTTCCCCTCACGGTACTCCTGGCTGATGGTCTCGGGATCGTATTCGGCACAGCCGCCCTCGGGATACAGAGGCTGGGTCGTGCCCTTGGCACACACCGGCTTCTCCTTGTCTTTCAGCATGCCGCCCCCGTAGTACTGCATCCCGAAACAATTATCGAACCGTTCTTTGGACAGACGGATGTAGATGAGCACGACGAGGACGAGGATGACAATCTCCAGCGCGATCTCCAAGAGGATCAGCCATAGATTCCCGTCCTCTTTTTTTTTTTGCTGCTGCATTTTTTTTTTATCTCTAGAATAAAAAAAAAAATGAATCCGAATCAGCCGCAGCAACAACGGATCGAGCGCTACCAGGGTGACAGCCTCGCCCAGCCCGTGTGGTCCGAGTCCAACCGCCTCCAGGACACCTACTCCCCGTGCGGCGAGTGCTCCTCGATCTACCAGGCCAGGGCCGCCCGCTCGGCGTACGACCAGTACATGCTCCAGTTCTACAACAACAAGGCACAGAACACGTACACCGACCTCCACAGCCTCCAGTTTGCTCCCTGAAACTAAAGAGTGATTGATGTGCTCGTTTTTCAGACAGCAAACAAGTCTGATGCTCCTGTCTGAAACAGACCAGAACACGACCGTCCGTTCGTTCCACGCCTGGTCTCCCGAATTTGCGGAACAGCTGCTCGACCGGCTCAGTCCTTTTGGCTTTCGTCGTCACGAGAACACGATCGAGGCACCGGTGTCCAGAGACTGGGTGATTGAGAGAAAAAAAGGGACACCGTTCTCCTACCGGATCCGCGGCGAGCCGATCCGGTATAATCCGTGCTTTACCATCTTATTTCGCGGGAGGCTCGTTGCCTCGATCCGGGTCACGGTGTACGGGTTCAGCACGGCCTACGCGGTCGAGTGGAAAGACGACGTGATCCCGCGGATCAGGGATTTTCTCGCCATGCGGGAAGTGGAGCAGGAATTCCCGGAATTCCTGCCTTCCGTGCTAGAATTCATGCTGATGGGCTGATTTGTCCCGACAGATCCCATGGAAGCGCCCGGGTGGATGCTCCACCCCGAAAAACGGACGCTCAAGACATTACGACAAGAGCTGCGGGAGCGAGGCCTCCGTTCTTCTTTCCCCAGGAAAGAAGAGGCCGTGCGGTTCGTCACGGAGACGCTCGGATGGCCCTACCGTATGCCCTGGCGCGAGGAACAGACCCAGATGATTTCGGGATTTCTTTACGGCAACACGCGCGAGACGGTCTTTCAGGCCATCTTTGGTGCCGGCAAGACCACCATGATGCTGGCCATCCTCTACCACCAGATCCTCCACGACCCGTCCTGCCGGGACAAGGTCTTTGTCTGTGCCTACAACGTTGGCATACGGAACGAGATCCGCAAGAAGCTCGCACCGCTGCGCGGGATCGAGGTGCGGACGTACGACTCGCTGATCTGGCACTGTGCCAGGGAGCTCGGGTACAAGGATCTCCACCTGCTCAATTTCGAGACCAAGCGCCGGTTTGTGCGCGAGAACACGGATCGTCTTGTCCCGCGGATCGGCATCCGGCTCGTCCTCGTGGACGAGTCTCAGGATCTCGAGCGGCCGTGTCTGACGCTCCTGCGCCACGTGTTTCCGGAAGCGCGGTTCCTCTACGTCGGCGACGTCTTCCAGTCCATCCAGAAAGAGCCCCGCGAGTCGCTCCTGTGGCACCTGCTGGACGACGGCGACGAGGCGCTCCGCGGCATCGGGCGTTTCCGGATGATGGTCACACCGCGCGTCCCGAACCCCATCCTGGGAGAGATCAAGACGGCTCTCACTCTCCACTACCCTGAGCACGAGTCCAGCATCCGGACGTGGACGTCCTCCAGCACGGCCGACGACGCGCGCGCGATCCGCTGGGTGCCGTTCGCCAAGTATGGCGAGGTCTACCGCTCGCTCCTCGAGGAGATCCGGGCGGGCGATCCCACCAAGATCATGATCCTGACGTTCAGCAGCGCCATCACCGTGCGCGGCAGCCTCGGTGATATCGCGCGGTTCCGCAAGCATTTTACGGAACACGGCGTCCGGGTGAACCCGAACCACAAGAGGATGCTGGACGACCGGTTGTTCCTCTCGACGGCCAATTCCTCCAAGGGTCTGGAGAGGGAGCGCGTGTTCTGCGTGCTGACATTCCCCCTCGAGCTGGCCTTTGCCAATTTTTCCGACGACCTGGTCATGAACCTGTGTACCGTGGCGCTCTCGCGGTGCAAGAAAGAATGTACTTTCTTTGTCCCGACGCACGACGACCGGTTCAGCCGCGTGCTCGAGCGCTTCGCGTCCTGCCCCCGTCCCACCGTCCGTCCTCCCGCGCCGGTGTCCGAGCGTGTCGTCGGACCGCGCAAGGAAACGAACTCGTTCGTGTACGATCCCACGGATCTTGTCGGCATGCTGGAAAAGGAACACTCGTGTACCGAGGTGCTCCGACAGAGCATCCTGTCGTTCGAGACGCGGGATCGCCTCCGCCGGCTGGCGCATCCCGTCGCGGAGCACGACCTCGGCGAGGCCGGCGACATCCCCCTCCGAACCGAAGAGGAGTGCACCTTTGCCGGCATCCTGTTCGAGAGCCTGATCCTCTCCCTGTGGAACGGGCGTTTCCCGGCGTCCGGTGCGGATCAGATCCAGCACCACGAGCTCTTTTCCGAATCGTTCGGCACGGTCGCGCAGATGAGTCGGGCATACCGGCGTTTTGTGCGCCAGCATCCCATCATCCGCGACGAGAGGACGCGGTTCACGGGATGCCATCATTTCGCCCAGCTCCAGCTCTACGCGCACCAGAAGATCCTCGTCCGTGCCGACACGACACGCAACCATAGCCTGTTCCGGCGCTGGATCCGGATCCTCCCGACCATCCGCGGCCTCCCTGTCGGTCGGACGGGCGAGATCAAGACCCAGGTCAACGTGTCCATGGAGTGTCTCAAGGGCATCATGGACGCCTCGCGCGTGAACGGCGAGAACAAGGATCTCGAGATCTTTGAGATCAAGGCCTCGCGATCCCCGGAATGGAGAGAGATGGCGCTGCTCCAGGCGATCCTGTACGGCGTCATGTCCGCCAGGGTTCGTTTTCGCGTCTGGATCATCAACGTCTTCTCCTCAAAAGCGAGAGCCTACGACATTAATCTCCAGAAGACTCTGATGGACATCCGGGGCGGAATCGCCCGGGAGCTCCTGTGCTGGAACCTGGGGTGCTACCTGGCCAAGAATCCCCTCCCCGGCGCCACCGCGCCGATGCGCCTGTCGGAGATTGTCACCATGGACACCGACAAGACGGGGACGTGCGTGTGCGAATTCGTCGGGGCGACGCGCTGCCGGATGACTTTCTGGACCACGGACGACTCGCTGCTGGAGCACCTCCGCCTCCTCCAGCGGGTCTACGGTGTGCGCCGGATCATCGTCCCACCCTCCCTCCTGTCACGAGACGACCTGCCCATCCCCGTGTCTGCGGTGGAGGACTTTGTCCCACCACCGAAGGCGGAGCCACCGGCGCGCGTCGCGTTCCTCACCGCCGCGCTCCGACAGCGCGGCCTTGTCTGATGGACAAAAACTGAAAGAAAAAAAAAATGGCTCTCTCGAAACCATTGATAACTCTCCTGACACGAAGCATTTTTTTTCTTTCCCTCAGGATGCCCAAGCGATACGATCTGATGCCGAACGAGGAGTTTTCTGGTGATGAAGCGGAGGTTATTGCCGGCTACGCGTCCGAGAGCGAGGTCGAATCCGAGGAACTCTCCGACCACGAGATCCAGGAGCGGCACCGCGAGGCGCTCCTCCTCCCCAAGATCTCAATCTACGATCGTTTTGCCGTGCCGGTGCCCGTCAACAATCCCCCGATCGAGTACGTCCAGCGGTGGGAAATCGTTCCGCGCGTCTTTGTACAGGACGAGGAAAAGGATCTGCCGGAATGGGGGAAGCGCCGGAGGAAAAAAAAGAAGACGACGCCGACGTTGTCTGCCAAGGACGTCTTTGCGGTGGACGACCACATTCCCGCGCCTCCAAAGACCTGGGCAGATGTCGGATCGTCTCGGATCGATCTCCGCGACATTATGAAAGAAACCGAAAAAGAAAACGCCGAGAAACGGATTCATCCCTCGCCGGAGCCGCGGCAGCCCTCCCTCCGCCGGCCCGCGGCCGGCGGTCATTCACCGGCACCGCGACAGCCCTCCCTCCTCCGGCCCGCCGCCGCCAGAGACGACCGCTCGCCGGCAACGCGGCAGCCCTCCCTCCTCCGGCCCGCGGCCGGCGGTCGTTCACCGGCACCGCGACAGCCCTCGCTCCTCCGGCCCGCTGTCAGAGACGACGCACCGGCACCGCGACAGCCCTCGCTCCTCCGGCCCGCGGCCGGCGGTCGTTCCCCGGCACCGCGGCAGCCGCCCATCACGACAGAAAGAAACAGGAGCAATCCGGACATGCTGTGCAATCAGCAGAAAGGGCATGATCCCGACTGTCCGATGAGCCACTCCCTGGCGGAATGGAAACCCAGGGTCTGTCGATTCGACGGCTTATGCCGCAGGCACGCCGTCTGTCTATCCCAGCACTCGCAAGAAGACAAGCCGGGCTACCTGAGGCGCCTCGTCGGGATCACGTCCTCGTATTTTGGACGCCACGCCGACGATTTCAGGCGGCTGTACATGTGATTTTTACAGGTCATGGTTTCAACCGCCCATAAAAAATGATGAAAAAGAGCATCATTTGTCGTTCCAGATGGATCAACCAAAAGCCAATCAAAAGATGGAAAAAAAATCATTCTCGTAACCGCCCATTAAAAATGATGAAAATAATGATGATTCATTGGGTAAAAATGAAAAAGACCGTTCGATTCATCACTGACCTTTTTTTTCCCACCCACAGAACATGTCGTCGATCCTGAAAAAGATCGCCAAGACCCTGCCCTACGATCTTTTGCGCAAGATCGTCACCTACGTTCCTCAGCCCGTGTCGATCCACAAGACCGGTCTAAAGGAAATGCTCCGGCGTCTCTCTGAGGATCTGTCGTTTCGATCCAAGATGATCTCGAAATATCCAATCGATTCAATTTGTTCTTTCCGCGCCGGAAAGAACAAACTCAAGACCCAGGCGGCGATGACGTACGAGGATCCGTGGTATGGCGAGTGTCACCTGATGATCCTGAACCGAAAGAACAAGAAAAATCCGATGGAATTCCGAGCGACGTTCTGGCATGTTACTGAGCAATACCCGAACTTTCGGACATACGATCGCAACAAGATATCTCTCCATTTCCTCAACCAAGGCGTGAAAATTAAACAATTATGAGCGAAAAAAAGACCACCTGTGGTGGTCAATAAAAAGGACTAAAAGCCGGAAAAAGACCACCCGTGGTCGATAAAACAACTAAAAACCGTAAAAAGACCACCCGTGGTCGATAAAACAACTAAAAACGAAAAAGAGACCACTGGTGGTGGTGGTCAACAAAAACAAACTAAAAACGGAAAAAGAGACCACTGGTGGTGGTGGTCAACAAAAACAAACTAAAAAGACCACTTGTGGTGGTTCAACGGATACGCGATCGCGAGACGGACGTCGTTCCGACTGCAGTCTCGTCTCGACGCGCCGTTGCTCGATCAAGACGACCGGAACAGCGGCAGCCGGCCGTAGTCCGCCCTGTCGTAGGCGGGGTAGTAGCGTTCGGGATCGTTGTGGAGCTGGAACGCGCCGAAGCGTCTCTTCTGCTGGATCTGGCGCTGCCTGGCCGAGAGGTCTTCCCGGAACTCGCACTGGTCGCGATCCGAGCTGTAGTCAAAAAGAAAAGAATTGTCTTTATAAACGGGCACGCGGAGGTAGTAGGGTTTGTGCGAGCCCATGGGATCAACGAGGAGGGTCGGGACAGAGTAGGCGGGGATGAGGAGCGGGCCGAGCGGCTGGCTCAGGGCGAGATCCGTGTAGTACACGCGGCTTCCCGGGTAGATGGTCTCGTAGCCGCCGTCGTAGTACCCGGTGCGCACACGGTCCCGGTCGGCCGGATCGGGTGCGAGGGGCTGTGTGCCGGCGGAGACCGGCGGTGGTGAATCCAGTCGGAGGCGCTGGTCGCGGGGGCTGTCCAGGAGCCGCGGGTCGGCGCTCGTCCAATGGCGGCCGTCCGTCTCGATAAAATCCGTGTTCCCGGAGGTTGAGATCGACCGCTCTTGGTTGAGGACATGGAGCGGCGTCTCGGTCTTTTTGTAGATGGGCGCGTACAGCACGTAGGGCATTTCTATCTGGTATTTTCTTTTCTGTGTCGTCGGAAAAGAGTTGCGAGCAGAGGAACACTTGGCTTCCCGATGAGGCGGCCGTCGCGATCCACTCGGAACAGCCCGAAATGAGCGCCGGTGCTCCCGTGATCCCACTCAAAGCCATCAAAGAGTGTCCACACGAAAAACCGGAATTAGAGACACCCAAAGACGTGCGAGCCGGAGCCGTGAAAGATGCCGTGGATAGGTTCTTTACACTCGTTGAGATGATCAAAGAGCGCAAGCTGACACGTTTTGACATGAAATACCGATCCAAAAAACAAGACTATAGCATCGTGATCCCCAAGAAAACCATCCAGACATCCAAAGACGGTATCCAGATATTCAAAAGAAAGTTTAATTTTCCTATTTTCAGATTATCTTCTAGACAAAAAAAACAAAATATCCGACCCGATAGTGATTGTCGACTTCAGCGTTGTCGTAACAAATGGTATCTTTGTGTCCCAATCAAAACCGTACTCAAAGAGCATGGTGATGTCGAGGGTGTTTGTTCTTGTGATCCCGGGGTAAGAAAGTTCCAAACAATATACTCCGAACGAGACGTGTTTTCTATCACCGTAAAGAGAGAGATCAAAACAAAACTCCTTGAAAAAATAGATCGTCTGAGGAGTCTCCGATCACGGAGAGGTCTGAGGAACAGGAAAGGTAAAAAAATAAAAAAAACCAAGCTTGTCCGATACGAACAAGCATGCCATGATCGATATCATAATCTGGTATCTGAGATGCATAATCAATTATCTCACTACCTGACCTCTAAATATAAGGTGATCATCCTACCGCATTTCGAGAGCCAAGAAATGGTGCGAGGAAAAAGCCTACGACGTTCCACGAAACGCCTGATGCTCCAAGACAGGCATTACCAGTTCAAGACATGTCTGGCACGGAAATGCGTGGAACGCAGGCGTGTTCTGATACTGGGTACAGAAGAATACACCTCCAAGACGTGTGGTCGTTGTGGAGTAATCAACTCTAACCTTGGGACATCAGAGATGTTCCATTGTA
>Ga0214917_10000793_pt1 | contig 41126 bp, 50 predicted proteins | sample LL_1208_BB_MetaG_FD_177983 | JGI IMG/M metagenome (GOLD analysis project Ga0214917, IMG submission 177983) | Freshwater microbial communities from Lake Lanier, Atlanta, Georgia, United States - LL_1208_BB | ecosystem: Environmental > Aquatic > Freshwater > Lake | place: USA: Georgia | collected... | reverse complement strand
GAAAATATCCAGACACTTTGTTGTCGTTGCCATATGATTAAAACCTATAAGGAAAAAGATTACCTTAAAGGAACTGGTCCATAAATATCTTCATGAAGATATTAGTTACTGGCAGTGAAGGATTTATAGGTAAAAACATGACGGCCTTTCTTGGCCGTCAACCCGACTGGCATGTAGAAGGATACGACTGGGATCCAAAGCATTGGCCTGATGTTAGAGACTATGATTGGGTCATACATCTAGGAGCCATTGCTGACATGACCGAAATGGATGTGGAAAAGGTCATGGTTCAGAATTATGACTTTAGCAAGTATATCTTTAAAGAATGTAATAGACTAGGCGTCAACCTACAATACGCCAGCTCTAGTTCTGTTTATGGAAATACTAACAACTTTGAAGAATATGCTCCATGCCATCCACAGACTCCATATGCTTGGTCAAAGTACCTTTTTGATCGTTGGGTATTTGAACAAGAACATAAAATCTTTGTTCAAGGATTTCGTTATTTTAATGTCTATGGTAAATGGATGCATCTTAGAGGACCTAGAGCCAATGTGATACACAAGTGGCGAGAGCAGGCTAGAAGACAAGGCTACCTAGAGGTATGGGAAACTGCTGACCAAGTGTTTAGAGATTGGACTTGGGTAGGCGATGTTTGCCAGTTACAACTAGATTTTATTAAAACTGTTAAAGGCAGTGGTATTTGGAACGTAGGATCGGGTCTAGCTCATAGCTTTTTGGACATAGCAGAAACTATAGCAGAACAAGAGGGTGTAGACATTGTTAAAATACCTGTTCCCTACGAAGAAATACCCAGATTTCGTACCAAAACCTGTGCTGACCTTAAACATCTTAAAGAAACTATAGGCAAACGCAAGTGGCTAAATGTATATGAATGGTTAGACTTAGAAGTCTAAACCATAAATATATTATTATGCTAATAATTAACAATATGCACTCGATCAATTTTAATGCTCTTGGTGTATATGGCAAAACTTCAAACATTGCAGGTAGACATTCGACACAGAGCGAATTTGACAGAAACTTAGATAAGCACGGATTTGAAATCATTGGTGAAACAGCTGATGGTTTAATACTATGGAAAAATGGTGAGTGGACCAATTATAATTCTTCACAATTAACAAAAAAAACCACAAGAAATGACCAGATCACTAAGAAGATCGCACTCATGGAGAATATTACCCTACTATTGGCACGGCATATCCGAAGAAGAAATATTTTCACTCAGCGATAGTGAATTGTTAAACCATGAAAATGTATTGCCCGAAACTAGAAAACATCTGATATATTATTATTCATTAATGAGTCTATGACTATAAAAGATTTAAAAAAAATTCATGTGTTAGCGACTCCTAGGTCAGGCGCCACTGCCTATGCTCTACAATTGTCTAAATTAGAAGGATTACCATTTATCAATGAACCTTTTAAGTTTGCTAATTATTATAAAAAAGTTCAAATAGGTGAATTTACATTCGGTGGTCAAATTTCTAAGAACACTAAAGAATATGTGTGTCATCATATTGCAAGTCAATATTTAATGCACTATAATCCATTAAAAATTCCCGAAGAACATACATTAATTTTTATTGATAGACGCGATAAATGGAAACAAATGTTGTCTTACTTCGCCGGTGTAGTTTTACATAAAAAATACAACAGTTGGCACAATGTATCCTATCAAAAACATGAAATATCTGTCGGTGAAAGATATATACAAAGATTGTTACATGAGTGGGTTCTTTTTGATGTCTTCACGTCAAAATTTCCAAATAATAAAATCATATATTACGAAGATATTGTATTTGATAAAGATCTTCAAATACAAAAAACACAGAACTTAGATAATGTAAAATTTAAAAATTATGATAAAATTTTAGATTATTATAAGTTGTATATAAAAAATAGACCATGGATTAATACCAGAGATTAAAGGAGAAATATGTTAAGCCGAGAAGAACTTACCTCAAAGTTAGACTTAGAAGTCTAAACCATAAATATACTATTATGCTAATACGAGAATTTATTACTGACGAAGAATTGGCCGATTTGGATGAAAAAGCCAGTCGTGCCCTATGTTTAAGCACCAAAGCAGATTCAGATCTAGGTGCCAGCAATCTTGCCAGTTGTAAAAGCCAAGGCCTAAGAGCGAGAGAAGGGCAAAAAAGCCATCTAGTTGGACACGGTAAAAGTGCTGTTAGAATTACAGTAGGTGGCAAGAAGATCAAGGGTAAGAAGTATGGCGGTCCTTTACCCGACTATGGAACTAGAAAGGACCAACGATGAGGGTAAGAGAGTTTACTGAACCACAAACACCTAATGCGCCTATTAATCAGACTTTAGGACAAATACGAGATACTTTAAGTGGTTCAGTTTCTCCTTCGATTTATGATCTATTTCAAAAAGTTGGTATTGCCACAAAACAAGGAACTGACAAGGTTCTACAAACTTATCTAAGCCCTGGTAGTAAAGAGGGCTTTGTTCAAATACCCACAACTCCTAGGCTAGGATCAGCTGGTGTAGAAGCCATGAATCTACAGAGGGCATTAATGGCTCTAGGTTATGACGTAGGCGAAACTAAGGATGACGGTATTATAGGTCCACTTACCAAAGCCGGAATCTTAAAATTTCAACAAGATAATAAATTACCTGCTACTGGTATCCCTTATAAAGATACTGTCGCAGCAGTAAATGCTAAACTAGCTTTGAAGCCACAATTATTAGGCCAAATAGAAAAAGCCCGTCCTGAAGAATATAAAGGAAAAGTTAGTGCTAGGCATTTAGGTAATAAAGAGTCTAGGGATATACTAATTAAAGAAGCTACTAGTAAAGGCATAAAAGGAAAAGAATTAGCTGCATTCCTAGCTCAATGTAGTCATGAAACAGGTGGCTTTAGGGTACTGAGCGAAATATGGGGGCCTAGTATTGCACAACGACGATATGAAGGTCGTAAAGATTTAGGTAATATCAATAAAGGCGATGGTTATCGATATAGAGGTAGAGGATTTATTCAGCTTACAGGAAGATTAAATTATCGATTAGCGGGTAGGGAACTTGGACTGCCCTTGGAAGAAAAGCCTGAACTAGTAGAGAACCCAGGTATTGCAGCTAAAACAGCAGTATGGTATTGGACAAAGTATGTAAGCAATCAAATTTCCAACTGGGATGATGTTAGAGCTATAACTAGAATAGTAAACGGCGGGTCGATTGGTCTACAGGATAGAATGGCTAGATATGCGGCGTTTAAACAGGATATGAATATCGCATAATGAATTACAACGGAAAACTTATTATTGCTCCTCCTTCCATCCGAGGAAATTTTTGGCAAAAATCTGTTATCTTTATCACAGAGAATCATTTTAAAGGAAGTATGGGTGTTCTGTTAAACCGTAACAGCAAGAACACTATAAAAGATTTTGGAACGCAAGTGGGATTTTCTTGTAATATTCCAGGATATGTTTATATAGGAGGTCCTGTTAGTACTAAAGCTCTTACTATTCTTCATAGCTCAGAATGGCGTTGCGAAAATACATTAGAAATTAATAATGATTTTAGTTTGAGTAGCCATGGTGAAATACTACAAAGATTGAACGATGGTGACCTTCCTAAGTATTGGCGTTTATTCTTAGGTTTATGTGCTTGGAATCCTAAACAATTAGAAAATGAGGTTTTTGGAAATCATCCATATAACCACGAAAATAGTTGGTTAATTGCTACACCTACTTATCATAATGTATTCGAATTAGATTCGACTGAGCAATGGACCTACGCCATTGATAAATCAAGTAGTGAGTTCGTTCAAAAATTATTGGATTAAATAAAATAAGATGATATAATGTAGCATCGCAAAAATTTAATTTGAGCCCGAAATGAGCGACACTTTAATACTTAACGCTGATGGACAACCTCTAAGTTTTCTCCCATTAAGTGTGATTGATTGGCAAGAAGCCATCCGCTATATGGTCTTGGATAAGTCTCATATAGTGTCTTGGCACGAGACTTGGATAGTTCGTAGTGCCAGATGGGAAACCATGGTGCCATCTATAATAATGTTAAAGGAATATACTAAACCTAAACAAACTGTGAGGTTTAGTCGCGGCAATGTATATCTAAGAGATTTATACATCTGTAACTATTGCGGCAAAAAATTACAGAAGAAAGACTGCACATTGGATCATGTTTTACCTATCAGTAAGGGAGGTAAAACTGTTTTTGAAAACACTGTAACCAGCTGTAGTCCTTGTAATTCTAGCAAAGGTAACAACCATAAAATTTTGCCGAGTAAAAAGCCATACAAGCCTGCATACTTTGAATTAGTAAATAAACGTAAGCTATTCCCCTTTAATTTAAGACATGATAGCTGGCGGGAGTTTATTAATTAATGCATCTGCGTATACAATGGAATTTTGGTAACGATTGTAATCTTGATTGTTCTTACTGTCCTAAAATACTTAAGAATAATTCTAGTCCGTTCCCTACCTATGATAAACTGTATAATGCTATAAGATTAATATCCGATAACACAAATAATTATTCTTTTGTTGAGATAGAAATAACAGGTGGGGAACCCAGTTACAGTTCTGCACTACGAGCTATTATCCAGGAAAATAACGATAGTAGAATAAAATATCGTCTCATCTCTAACGGATATGCAGAGCTTGATTGGTGGTCTTCAGTTAGATCAAAGATAAGCTCTGTTCAATTAACTTATCATCACGATTCAGACTTTGATCATTTTTATCAAGTTGTTGACTGTCTTAAAGAAATAAGACCTACAATCATGATAGCTATCAGTCCTGAGAATTGGAATAAACAATTAATTGTCTATGAAACTCTTAAGCCATTTGGCTATGATGTTCATTTACAGTTTTTATATGCAAATTTTACTAGAGGAAATGACGAATATCTTAAATACTCCGAAGAACAATGGATATATTATTACGCCGAACAAGGAATTGATAGTTCTCAAATTGAACAGCTTGAGTCTACCATAGAATTTATGAGACAAGAGCACCTAAATAATTATTATGGTCATCTATGCTGGGCAGGGGTAGATCAAGTTGTTATAACACACGATGGTTCAATTCATAAAGGGTGGTGTAGCACTGAGCATCCTTTAGGTAATGTTTATGAAAATAAGTTTAGGTTATATGACACTCCCCGAGTATGTCCTAAGTTTCAGTGTAGCAATGGTTTTGATTTGCTTGCAAAAAAAAGCGAAGGCGGATGGGGAATAGCATGAAACGATATCTTTGGCTAGCATTAGGGTTTATCAGTTTAGGAGTGGCTTACCTTGGAGTGATCTTACCTGGACTACCATATAGTCCTTTTATAGTTTTTGCTGCCTATTGCTTTGCAAAATCAAGTCCACGGATGCATGACTGGATCATGAATCATCGCATATTTGGACCGTTTATCACTAACTGGAATCAGAAGCGTGTGTTTCCGCTTAAATTAAAATTCTTCATGTTAATATCTATGTCAGCGAGTCTTGCCCTGATGTATACGGGTAATGTGCCCATGCGTGGTATTATCTATACTGCTGTATTCATGGCTCTTGTGGCCATATGGGCATGGCGTTTTCCCAGCACTCCAGAAGATTATGATCGTCGCATCGCAGAAGGTCGTAAGATAGGCTGGTTTAATAATAGCTTTTAATTAAATAATAGTAGTTTATTAGGAGCGAACTATGAAAAAACTACTGGCAGTTCTTCTGCTATTACCTGCCATTGCCTTGGCACAGAAACAACCACAAGGTGTAACCTATGACGCACAGATTGTTCGTGTCAATGACGGCGACACTGTGGTTATAGCGGCACCTTTTTTACCAGCACCACTCAAGCCTGAGTTGGCTGTGCGTATATACGGTGTTGACACCCCAGAAAAAGGCTTCCGTGCTCAATGCCCCACGGAAGATCAGCGAGGTCAAGCAGCCACCGCATTTACTAAGAACGCCGTTGCTCAAAGTCAAAAGCGTCAAGTCGTTCTTTATGGTTGGGACAAGTTCGGTGGTCGTGTATTAGGAGATCTTATCTTAAACGGAGTTAGCCTTAGAGCAATGCTAATACAAAATGGATTTGCCAGAGAATACTACGGCGAAGCTAAACAGAGTTGGTGCCAATAAGTTCGTAGGTTTCTTTAAGAGCATCAACTAAATCTTCAATCATACCTTCATCGTGCAAGGGAGTAGGAGCAAAGCGTAGTCGTTCTGTTCCTACATCAACCGTAGGTGAGTTTATGGGCTGCACATATATACCATGCTCGTTCAGTAAGTGATCACTCATGGCCTTACACTTTTTAGCTTCACCCACAAGCACAGGCACAATATGTGTAGTACTGCATGACATTAAAGGTAGCTCACTTGTAATAAGTTTTTGCTTGAGTTGTCTGGCTCTGTGTTGATGCTTTTCTCGTAACTCGTTATGATCTTTAAGATATTTCACAGCAGCCAATGCACCGGCACAAGTAACGGGACTCATTGATGTAGTAAAGATAAAACCTGCTGCAACGCTGCGTATGGCATCAATAACCACAGCATCAGCAGCAATATATCCTCCCTGTGTGCCGAACGCTTTCCCCAAGGTTCCATTTACTATGTCAATGCGATCTTGTAGACCAAGTTCTTCTAATTTACCAGCACCATGAAACCCATATAGTCCCACAGCATGAACTTCATCAATATAGGTAATGGCATGATAACGATCTGCCAGTTGAACTATGTCTTGTATAGGGCTAACATCCCCGTCCATGCTGTATACTGACTCAAATACTATACAAGGAGTGTTACCTTTTAGGCGAGACTCAGCTAATTTGTTTTCTAAATCTGTTAAGTCGTTGTGTTTAAAGATCATTTTGGCAGCACGACTATGATTAATTCCTACTATTAAACTATTATGATTGTTACTATCGCTGATAAATTCTATGTTAGGAATTATTTTACTTAAACTGATTAAGGTCCATTCATTGGCAACATAAGCACTGCTAAACAACAGTGCTCGTGCCTTACTGTGTAATGTGGCCAGTTCGTGTTCCAAGGCAACATGGTAGTGGCTTGTTCCACCAATATTCCGAGTTCCTCCTGATCCTGTTCCAGTATGATCCAGAGCAGTGTGCATAGCGTCTATGACGACCTTGTGCTGACCCATACCTAAGTAGTCGTTAGAGCACCAGTTAACGATGTTTTTTATAGCATACGGCCCATACCATATTGCCCTGGGAAAGCGTCCATTTTCACGAACTATGTCATTGAATACTCTGTATTTGCCTGTGTCTTTAAAGTTTTTAATTAAATCACTGAATGGTTGTTTGTTAATCATAGCTGTATTTAATCGCTAAATATAAGAAATTGGAAAACTTATGAAGGTAGCTGATATTATTCGTTCGTTCTTAGACGCCTTGGACCAGATTGATCCTGATCAATGTGTGCCCGATGATACTCCTATGGGATATACTGATGCAGATATTCCAAGACTGCGTCAAATAGCAGGACTGCTTCCACAGGACAATCCTATGAGCGTGTTGGCCAACGAGCCTAATCCACAGTATGCTGATGTTGATGCTGTGTTAGCCAGTGGTGATGATGTTCACAAGAGTAAGCATCCTGCTGATATTAGAACAGATGCTCCAAGCATGTATCCTGCTGCCCAATGGAGACCATAATGGCTGCGAATGGTATTTCAACTTTGGCCAATAAAAAACTAAGACAAGAAGCTAAACTGGCTCTGGCAGGACAAGATAGGATAGATAGAAATGTTGTAGAACCAGGTAGATACTTAGATACTACTGCTGACATTAGTCAATTGCCCACAAAATATAAAGCAGACAACACCTTAGAAAATAATGCTAACACAGGTGGGCTACAAGCTGGTAGGCCTTGGGCCTAAACAATGAGTCGATTAGAAAACAATTCTACAAATTATAGTCATCCTCAAGAAAGTCATCTTTATAGCCTTCATTATGCCATGGACTACCGTGAGGATGGTAAGCCTGCTCTAAGAGTTATAACCACCTTTGACGGCAACATCGTTATCGAAGGTGATGTTAATATTCCTGGAACTGTAACAGTAGATTCAACTCCAGAAAATCCCATACATAACCACATAGTTGAAGTGGGCACAAGTGGTCTATTAAATGTTCCTTATATGCCCATAGGCGGCACAGTCACAGTAAATCAACCTGTGGCAGTAACGGACAACAACGGTAGCCTTACTGTAGATGGTTCAGTATCAGTATCAAACTTTCCAGCAACATATCCTATTACAGACAATGGTGGATCAATAACAGTAGATGGTAGTGTATCTGCCACAGTTTCTGGAACAGTGGAGTTGGGTGCTACTACATTATCAGCCTTAGAAAACATTAATGCTGTTATCAGCGATGGTGGTGGCAGTATCACAGTAGATGGAACTGTGAGTGTTAATCAACCTGTGGCAGTAACAGACAATGGTTCAACATTAAGCATAGACGACGGTGGTGGCAGTATCACAGTAGATGGTACGGTTACTGCTACTATCATAGATGTTATTACAGTCATAGTTGATGAAGATGCTGGTGAAAACTTTTCCTTTAACAATCACGCCACTAATACTAACCGTGGCTGGACCATGGACAACACTATGCGTCCTGTTATTAGCATTCGTGTTACAGATACAGGAACAACAGTAGCAGATCTTGTAAAAATTACAGAATACGAAATTGGCAATAACAATGCTAATCAAAGCACTATCATCTATGAATGGTATGAAGGTCCTTTAACTATTTCAGGTGCGGCCATACCTGCCTGGACCAACGCAGGCACCAAGACACAATACAGGGTTTATCAGGATCAATATTCCAGCAATCAAGGCAATACATTCACAGTTCCCGCAGGAACACACATGCGACACAGTGGTATTATCATTGGTAAAAACTCAGCCGATGATGAAGGCCCAGCAACACTAAAAGGCGGTGCTACACCAAATATGCTAACATTGTGTATGAAGCGTGTAGATAATGCTAATAAACTAGATGTATGGTTTGCCTTTACTATCAAGGAACTTGCCTAATGTATCGTAAGTATATCCGCATAGTAGAAGCCGCATATTGATAATAAAGACCGTACAGAATAACTATAAATAAGCATATGAGAGCTCGTGACTTTTTAGCAGAAGACAAAACTGTAACTATCAATATTCCAATCAATATCACTATACCCAGTGGCGGCGGTGATCCGCAAGTATCTACTACATCAGTTAGTCCCAAGGACGCTATGTATAATGAAGGCGAGCTGCCCGAAGATCCAGTTTGGGTATTTCCTGGACAGCAGCTATTAGAATTAGAAAAGCATAAGTCAGGCAAACGCAGCGCAGTGCTTAACCAAATCCTGGACAACAACGGAGCAGACAGCGAAAACGGTCCATCCGACGGCTTTGGCGACGAAGCAGGTAATCCAGCTCATATCAATGAAGACAAGACAGTGTATGATCTCAGTCAAGATTTTAAGGAAATCACTGCTGTCTATGAGTCACAACAGCAAAAATAACCTTTAACACTACTGATAAATACTGGTAAGGAGCGACAATGAGCTTTACCCAGGATTTCTTTACCAGTAGGCGAAATTACGACGACGGTGATACCCGAGTCGAGAAAGAAGGTGTTCTTTGGTATTATCATGTGGATAATACCCTTAGAGTAGGAGATGGAGCAACTCCTGGAGGCATAATTTTAAATTCAGGAGGTGGCGGTGGCGGTGGCTCTGGCTACATACTTCCTACTGCCAGTACCACAGTTAAGGGCGGTGTCAAGATAGATGGCACAACTATAACGATTAATAATCAAGTTATTAGTGGATTCAGCGGTAATTATAATGATCTCAGTAACCAACCAACTATCCCAACAAGCACTAGTCAATTAACAAATAATAGTGGTTACATTACACTATCTACGCTGACATGGAATAATATAACTGGTAAACCTACCTTTGCTACTGTTGCTGTTTCAGGTAGCTATACTGATCTCACTAACAAACCCTACATTTTTAGTGGCAACTATAATGATTTAGATAACAAGCCTGCTCTATTCAGCGGAAACTATATAGATTTAACTAATAAGCCTAATCTTGCTGTAGTAGCAACAACAGGAAGTTATAGTGACCTTGTTAATAAACCAATTCTGTCTGTGGTAGCCACTTCAGGAAATTATAATGACTTAACGAACAAGCCATCTATTCCTAGTAATTTAGATAGTCTTACTGATGTTATCATAACAAGTCCTAGTAATGGTCAAGTATTAAAATATAATGGCACTAATTGGGTTAACGGAGCAGGTAGTGGTTCATCCTCGGTAGCCTGGAATGATATCACAGGCAAACCTGCATTCGCCACAGTAGCCACTACTGGTAATTATTCAGATTTACTGAATAAACCTGTTTTATTCAGTGGTAATTATAATGATTTAACTAATAAACCAACTATTCCAGCTGCTCAAATACAAAGTGACTGGTTACAAACTAACACTACATCATTAGATTACATAAAAAATAAACCGTCTATTCCTACTAATATAGATAGCCTAACTGATGTTATTATTACCAGTCCTAGTAATGGTCAAGTATTAAAATATAATGGCACTAATTGGGTTAACGGAGCAGATAGTGGTTCATCGTCAGTGGATTGGAATGATATCACAGGCAAACCTGCATTCGCCACAGTAGCCACTACTGGTAATTATTCAGATTTACTGAATAAACCTGTTTTATTCAGTGGTAATTATAATGATTTAACTAATAAACCAACTATTCCAGCTGCTCAAATACAAAGTGACTGGTTACAAACTAACACTACATCATTAGATTACATAAAAAATAAACCGTCTATTCCTAGTAATTTAGATAGTCTTACTGATGTTATCATAACAAGTCCTAGTAATGGTCAAGTATTAAAATATAATGGCACTAATTGGGTAAATGGGACAGATAGTGGTTCATCCTCGGTAGCCTGGAATGATATCACAGGAAAGCCAACGTTTGCCACAGTTGCTACTACAGGCAGTTATACAGACCTATTGAATAAGCCTGCACTATTCAGTGGAAGTTATAATGACCTAACTAACAAGCCTGTTTTATTCAGTGGCAATTACAATGATCTAACTAATAAACCAACCATTCCAGCAGCTCAGATACAAAGTGATTGGAACCAAACAAACACCGGTGCCTTGGATTTTATTAAAAATAAACCCTCTTTATTCAGTGGTAATTACAATGATTTAACTAATAAGCCAACTATACCAACAACAACTAATGAATTAACTAACGATAGTGGATTTATTACTTTATCTAATTTACTCTGGAATAATATAACAGGCAAGCCCGCATTTGCCACTGTGGCAATTTCTGGTAGTTATAATGATTTAATTGATAAACCAAATCTTGCTGGAACTTATAGTTGGAATATTACAGCAGATGATAGTACACAACGAACAATCTCAAGCGGAGAAACTGTTAAAATAGTAGGAACTAACGGTGTTAGTACAAGTAGCGACAGTGAGGGTAACATAACTATCACAGGAACTACATATGATTTGACCCCATATGCGACCATTACCTATGTGGATCAAGAAATTGCTGATTTAATTAATAGTGCTCCTACAACTTTAGATACACTTAAAGAACTAGCTGATGCATTGGGCAGTGATGCTAATTTTAGCACAACTATATTGAATCAGTTAGCTAACAAACTAGATAAAAATCAACAATATAAGTTCAGTATAGCAGCAGATGATAGTACACAACGGGAAATAAGATCTGGAGAAACAATTAAGTTAGCAGGGTCAGGTGGAATAACAACTTCTACTGATGCTGAAGGAAACGTTACTATACACATCGACTTAGATGATCTTGATTCTGTGACCGATAGAGGTAACACAACCACAAACAGTATTAATGTAGGATCTATAACTACCACAGGTGATATAAATCCTGCTTCTAATAACATATATTATTTAGGATCACAGACAAATCGTTGGCATTCTTTATATGTTGGCCCTGGCAGTGTAGATATTGCTGGTGCTGTTATATCAAATTATAACGGAAATATAGCACTAAATTCAGGAATAGTTTTTAAAGATTTAAGTATACAAGAAACAGCTCCTCATTTTTTCCTAGCAGGTCAAGATTCTACTGTTGTTCGTATTAACAATGGAGAAAGTGTTAAGGTAAGTGGGACAAGTGGTATATCAACCGTAGTAGATAGTGAAGGTAATTTAACCATTACTGGGCCAGATTTAAGTCCTTATGCTACTACCAGCTTTGTTAATACACAAATAAACAATCTCATTGATGGAGCTCCACAGTTATTAGACACCTTGAATGAACTAGCACAAGCTTTAAATGATGATGCTAACTTTGCCAGTAATATTATTAGCAGCCTAGGTAACAAATTAGACAAAGATCAACAATACAAGTTTTCTGTAGCAGCAGATGATAGCACACAACGATTAGTTAATTCAGGTGAATCTATTAAATTCGTAGGTGGTGTTGGTATTAGTACAGCTAGTGATATTGAAGGTAACATAACTATATCAGGATTTGGAGGTAGCTATAATGATCTTTCTGATAAACCAATTTTAGTAACTTCCTACAATCAACTCACAGACTTGCCTTATATTCCTCCAGATTATTATTGGAATATTGCTGCTGATGATAGTTCTACGACACAAGTATCAAATAGAGAAACAGTTAAGTTTATAGGAGCTAATGGAGTAATTACCAGTAGTGATAGCGAAGGTAATATCACTATAACTGGTACTACTTACGACTTGAGCCCTTATGCAACAACAACCTATGTGGATCAAGAAATAGCTGACCTAATTAACAGTGCCCCTGCTACATTGGATACGTTAAAAGAATTAGCTGATGCATTGGGCAGTGATGCTAATTTTAGCACAACTATATTAGATCGATTAGCAAACAAACTAGACAAAGATCAACAGTACAAATTCAATGTAGCCGCAGATGATAGTACTCAAAGAACTATAGGCAAAGATGAAACAATCAAGTTTATAGGAACTAATGGAGTAACTACAGCAAGTGATAGTGAAGGTAATATAACAATTACTGGTACCACATATGATCTAAGTCCTTATTCTACACAAGTTTATGTTAATCAGGAATTAGATAAAAAATTAGATAAAACTCAACAGTACAAATTCAATGTAGCCGCAGATGATAGTACCACAGCTTTAATTTCAAAAGATGAAACTCTACAGATTATAGGAACTCGTAATGTTTCGACTACTATCAATAGCGAAGGAAAAGTTACTATAACAGGCCCAGACCTAACACCATATGCTCTAACAGTAGATGTTCCTGTAAGCTTAAATGATTTATCCGATGTTCAAATTTCAGGAATTCCTGTTACAGGATATGTTCTTAAATGGGACGGAGCTAAATGGAGTCCTGCTGCTGATGCAACTGTGGGAGGAAGTGGTACTGATGCCGATACATTAGATGGGTTTGATGGATCTTACTATCTAGATTATACAAATCTTAATTATAGACCTGACTTATATCTGAATATTGCAGGAGATGATAGCACCGTAAGACGTATAGATAACAATCAAACTATACAATTTATAGGTTCCACTAATATCAGTATTGCTACTGATGCCAATGGTATTGTTACTATAACAGGTCCTGATATTAGTGCATTTGCTACAACATCTTATGTAGATACAAGGTTTAATAATCTTATCGACGGTGCCCCTCAATTATTAGATACACTCAACGAATTATCACAGGCTCTCAATGATGATGCTAATTTTGCCTCCAATGTTCTAAACAATCTTAATAATATTAAATTTAATGTAGCCGCAGATGATAGTACTGTAAGAACAATAAAACGAGATGAAACTATCAAGTTTATAGGTAGTAACGGTGTTACAACTGCTTCTGACGCAGAAGGCAATATAACAATTACTGGTACTACTTACGATCTGAGTCCTTATTCTACTAAGGCATACGTTGATCAAGAATTAGATAAAAAATTAGATAAAACTCAACAGTACAAATTCAATGTAGCCGCAGATGATAGTACTCAAAGAACTATAGGCAAAGATGAAACAATCAAGTTTATAGGTAGTAACGGTGTTACAACTGCTTCTGACGCAGAAGGCAATATCACTATAACTGGTACCACATATGATCTAAGTCCTTATGCAACAACAGAATATGTAGATCAAGAAATTGCTGATTTAATTAATAGTGCTCCTACAACCTTGGACACCTTAAAAGAGTTGTCTGATGCACTAGGCAGTGATGCTAATTTTAGTACTACAGTTTTAAATTCATTAGCTAACAAATTAGATAAAGATCAACAATATAAGTTCAGTGTAGCAGCTGATGATAGTACACAGAAAGAAATAAGTTCAGGTGAAACTTTACAGATCAAAGGAGGAACAGGTACTACAACTTCTGTTGATAATGAAGGCACTATAACAATTGATGGATTCAGCGGCGATTATAATGATCTTACTAATAAGCCTAGACCATATAATTTTAATATTGCTGCCGATGACAGCACCGCAATTGAAGTCAATAATGGTGAAACAATTAAAATAATAGGCGGCAACGGTATTACCACAGCTAGTGATAGTGAGGGTAATATTACAATCAGTGGTTCCACTAGTACACTAGATAGTGTTACCGACAGTGGAAACATTACTACAAATAATATAACCATAGGTAATTTAACAACCACTGGAATAACCTCAGGCACCATTTTACCTTCTAGCGATAATAGTTATTATTTAGGTTCGACTAGTCAACGTTGGCATACACTTTATGTTGGGCCAGGAAGTATCAATATTGCAGGAGCTACAATATCAAATGTTGGAGGAGTTTTAAGTTTCGGAACAAGTGTAAGATTCCCAGATAATACGATACAAGAAAGTGCCAGCCATTTTTATATTGCTGGTCAAGATTCTACCACCGTAAGGGTCAACAACGGACAAACGATTAAAATTAGTGGAACCAGTAATATTATTACGGTAGTGGATCCGGACGGTAATATTACATTAACTGGACCAGACCTAAGTCCATTTGCCACTACAAACTATGTAGATACAAAATTTACAGACCTAATAGATGGAGCACCTGATTTACTTAACACTTTAAATGAACTTAGTGCTGCCTTAAATGACGATGCTAATTTTGCCTCTAATGTTATCACTACACTTGGTAATAAATTAGATATTAATGATAGGTATAGATTGTATATTGCTGCTGATGATAGCACTACTATAGAAATACTTCGTAATAGCACTATTCAATTCAAAGGTGGCACTGGTATTAATACACAAGTAGATACTAATGGCATAGTTACAATAACAGGATTCAGTGGAAGTTATAACGATTTAACAGACAGTCCAGACTTATCTCTGTATCAATTAGCCAGCACAGCCTTTAATGGTGATTATAATAGTCTTACTAATAGGCCATACATTCCACCCGAATATAAACTTAATATTGCTGCCGATGACAGCACTGTAATTAGCATACAAACAGGAGAAACAGTTAAGTTTATAGGAACTAATGGAGTCACTACCAGTAGTGATAGCGAAGGTAACATAACTATCACAGGAACTACATATGATTTGACTCCATATGCGACCATTACCTATGTGGATCAAGAAATAGCAGACCTAATTAACAGTGCTCCTACAACTTTAGATACACTAAAAGAATTAGCTGATGCATTGGGCAGTGATGCTAATTTTAGCACAACTATATTAGATCGATTAGCAAACAAATTAGACAAGACAGATCAGTATAAATTTAGCATTGCTGCTGATGATAGCACTCAACGATTAATTAATTCTGGAGAGTCAATCAAGTTCATAGGCGGTACTGGAATCACAACTAGCAGTGATAGTGAAGGTAATATAACCATTAATGGACTTGGACTAACAGTAAGTTTAATTGATCCGCTAGGAACAATCACTGAACAGACTGCAAATGTTAAGGCTCTTAGGTTTGATACTGAAAGTGCTTTTGATTTAACAGATTTAGGAAATGGAGAAGTAAAGGTACAAATGAACAGTACCTTTAAGTATTGGAAAGTAGATGGCCAACAAGACCTTGTTGCCACCGGATTAGATACCATAAGATTTGAAGCTGGACAGGGAATATCAATAACCACTGACCCAAACGCAAGTCCATATCAGACTTTAAAAATAAGTGGGTTTAGTGGTAATTATAATGATCTCAGTAACAAACCAGAACAGTATAAGTTCAGTATAGCAGCTGATGATAGTACGCAGAAAGAAATAAGTTCAGGTGAAGTTGTTAAATTTATTGGCGGCATTGGAATAAGCACCAGCAGTGATAGTGAAGGTAATATTACTATAGATGGGTTTAGTGGAGACTACGACGATCTTGCCAATAAACCAAGTATACCAGTTAATACCAGTGACTTAGTCAATGATTCGGGATTTATTGATAGCTCTGCTCTAAATGGACTAGCCAGTGAGCAGTTTGTTTTAAATCAGGGTTATCTCAAAACTTCAAGTTGGAATATTTCAGCCGACGACAGTGTATCAAGAACCATTGAAAACGGCGAAACCGTAAAAATTTCAGGATCTCAAGGTATCACTACTAGTAGTGATAGTGAAGGTAATATTACTATAGAAGGACCAGATTTACCAGATTTAGCCAGTGTTGATATCGATACTTCCAGCCCTATTCCTGTGGGTTATGTGCTCAAATGGAATGGTACAAAATGGGCTCCTGCCATAGATGATACCAGTGAAACCGCAGGTACATTACAGGTTTATGACGAAGGATCCACGCATTTTACCAACGTCAATACAATGAATTTCAAAGGAACTGGAGTTACAGTATCTGATAGTGGTGCAGGTAGTGTAGACGTAAATATTAATACAGATTTTATAGGATTTAATATAGATGGGGGGCGTCCGGATTCAATTTACGGCGGAATAAATCCAATAGATGCGGGGCATATTTAATGGCTATACAAATTCAACTTAGACGAGGAAACGCTACACAATGGAGTACCCAGAATCCAATTATAGCAGAAGGTGAGCTTTGTGTTGAATTAGATACCAGTAAATTTAAAATAGGGGATGGAATTCGTCCTTGGAACCTTTTACCCTATGTAGATAATCAAAATAAATTAGGCTATTTAACAGATGTAATAGCAGTGGATCCCGATGACGGCAGTGTATTAGTTTATAATGCCAGCATAAATAAATGGGTAGCGACCGTGGAGCTAAATCAACAAACGGTAACAATGGATGGCGGATTTTTTTAAAAAACTTGGAGCAAAATAGATGGCATCAATCTTAAAAGTTAAACGTAGTAGCGGCACAAACGCACCTACTTCACTGAATACAGGCGAAATAGCCGTTACGTTTGGCAGTGGATTACAGACAAATAATGGTGATAGGGTCTTTATTGGGGGTATGGGGGCAGGAGACAACCTCAATGCAACAACAGCAGCTCCTATAGTTGTAGGTGGAAAGTATTTCACAGACATGATGGACCATGTCAAAGGTGAATTAACAGCTAGTTCAGCAATTATTACTAATGCCGATAGTAAAGTAGACAACTTAAAAGTTGATAATATTGACCTCAACGGGAATACTATTAGTACAACAGATACTAATGGTAATTTAGATCTTAATCCAAATGGAACCGGCAAAGTTTCTATAGCTAATACTTGGACTTTACCACGCGGTGCAGGTACTAACGGTTATGTTCTAACTACAAATGGTACCAATGAAGCAGTATGGGCAGAACCTAGCACACAATTAGACTTCACAGCAGATTCTGGCGCTCAAGAAACTATCGACTTACTAACTGAAGCTCTAAATTTTGAAGGGTCAGGTGCAATTAATACAACCACTGGCACCAACAAAGTAACCATAAGTGTAGATACTGCCACTAGTGCTATTTTAGGTGTAGCCAGCTTTAATACTGCTAGTTTTACTGTAACAGCAGGCGATGTTACAATCAAAAATGCTGGTGTGAGTAACGCACAACTTGTTAATGATAGTGTTACAATTGGTACAACTGAAATTGAGTTAGGAGCTAGTAGTACAACTATAGCAGGATTGACTCAATTAGATATAGATAACTTACGTCTTGATGGTAATACTGTAAGTTCAACAAATAATAATGGTAATATTATTTTCAGTCCTAACGGAACTGGTACTGTAAATGTTCAGACAACAAAGATTGTAGCCAGTACTAGTAACAATGATTTTACCTTCACAACCAATGGTGCCAGTGATTTAACACTAAGCACCAATAATGGAACTGCTAGTGGGTTCATTAAAATTAATGAAGGTTCTAACGGTAACATAGAATTATCAACTAATGGGACTGGTAAAGTTTTAATTAATGGTATCGATCTATTAACTTACAATGGTGATACTTATTTTGTAAGTCATGATAACGGACTTAATACAAATAATGGACGTACCATGCAAGGTGCCTTCCAGACTATTGCCTATGCCCTAAGTGTAGCAACAGCTGGTGATACAGTTATGATTCTTCCAGGTGAGTATACAGAAACATTTCCATTGGTCGTACCAACGGGTGTACAGGTCAAAGGTAGTGGAATCCGTAGTACTACAATTAAACCAACATTGGCTACAGATGATCTAGACTGTTTTTTGTTAAACGGGGAAACCACAGTTGAAGAGTTAACTGTAAAAGACATGTTCTATAATTCGGTTAATAATACTGGTTATGCTTTTAGATTCAACACACAGGCAAATGTCAGTATAACAGCTCGCAGTCCTTATGTACAACGTGTTACAGTATTAAACAAGGGTTCTACAACAAGCAGCAGTGATCCTTACGGGTTTGTTAGTGGTGATGCAGGTCGTGGCGTTTATGTCGATGGCAGCAGGGTAACTCGTGCTAGTCTTGAAGCTGCAATGTTATTTAATGAGTGTACATTTATTGTACCTAATAGCCGCGCATTGATTATGACTAATGGTGCTCGTGTAGAATGGCTTAACTGTTTTACTTACTTCGCTGATCTAGCTGTAGAAGGTCTAGTAGGAGCAAGCGGTCGTGCTGGCGATGGAAAAACTTATGTAACACTTAGTGGAGTAACAGGAACTTTCAGTAATGAGGTTGTTAGAATTATAAGTGGAAGCAGCACTACTATTGACCTTACTGTAGAATCAGTAGTTGGTAATACACTAGTTCTTGATGGAAAGGTTGATACACTAGAAGGAGAGGACTTTACACCAACAAGTATTACAGGTTTAGGTTCAGGAGCCACAGCGACTACTATAACAAGATATGATCGTAAAGAATTTGGTGCTGAAATGCGTGCCATTTCAGGAGCCAACGTCTACGGTAATAAGGGTGTAAAAGCAGATGGTGATGATGTATTCATCCATCTAATGGCACATAACTTTGCTTATATTGGTACTGGATATGATTTATCAAATAATGCTGCTACTGTAGTCCAGGCTGATGAAGTAATTGAAGTTTCAGGCGGTAAAGTTTATTATAATAGTGTTGACCAGGCAGGAAATTTTAGAGTAGGCGATTTATTTTCTGTGAACTTTAACACAGGGGCAGTTAGTTTTACTACTCCAAATTTTGATGTAACTAGTTTAACTGGTATAACATTTACAGACGGTACTAACACAACTATTGTTAATCCTACACAAATTTCAACTGGTAATATCACAATAAGTGGAAATACAATAGGATCGACAACTGGCGGAATAACATTAGATCCAGCTGGTACTGCGACTATAACACTTAATTCTAACACCTTAGTAAGTGGTGGAACACTGACGATTGGTGCCTATACAATGCCCACAGCAGATGGAACAAGCGGTCAAGCACTTGTTACTAATGGTAGTGGTACAGTTAGTTTTCAAACTATCAGCACAAGTTTAACTATATCCGGTGATACAGGTGGCACAGATACAGTAAACCTATTAACAGATACACTATCGATTACAGGTACAGATCCAGTAAACACAACTGTAAGCAATAATCAAATTGCTATAAGTGTATCAGATGCTACCACAACTACAAAAGGTATCGCTAGTTTTAACACAGATGATTTTGATGTAGCCAGTGGTGCTGTAAGCTTAGAAGATACTGTTCTTAAAGCAATTACTACAGATAGCGGTGCTTTAACTATCGCTAGTCATGGTATTAGTATACTAGGCGGTGAAGGTTTAGATGTTACACACTCTACAACAACTATTACAATCGCTGGTGAAGATGCCAGTAGCACTAATAAAGGTATTGCAAGTTTTAGCAGTGCTGATTTTACAGTAACAGCTGGTGATGTTGTACTTGCTGGTGATGTTGTACAAAGTGTGACAACAGATTCAGGACTAATGACACCTTCAAGCAACACATTTAGTATACTTGGAGGAGAAGGTCTTAATATTACTCATGCGGGAACAGTTATAACTGTAGCAGGAGAAGATGCTAGTGATACTAATAAAGGTATTGCTAGTTTTAGCGGTAGCTATTTTACAGTAACAGCTGGTGATGTAGCAATAGATGATGCTACTACAACTACAAAAGGTATTGCAAGCTTTGACACCAACAACTTTACAGTAACTACCGGAGCAGTTAGTGCTAAGAGTATAACATTAGGAACCACAGTATTAGACTTAGGTTCAACTGATCTATCACTAGCAGGTCTACAACAATTAGACGTAGATAATATTAGAATTGATGGCAATGAAATTAGTAGCACAAATAGCAATGGTAACATCAGTCTTAATCCAAATGGAACTGGTACGGTAGATGTAAACACAGCCCGTATAACTAATGTAGGAGTTCCTACCAGTGCTAATGATGCTGCCACAAAAGAATATGTTGACCAACGAGCTGCTGGATTAGATCCTAAAGCAAGCGTTCGTGTTGCAACCACAGGACCGATTACTCTAAGTAATACGCAAACTATAGATGGTGTAGCACTTACAGTTGGTAATCGTGTTCTTGTCAAAGATCAAGGTAGTGGCAATGAAGATGAACACGGTGTATATGTTGTTGCTAATGGTGCATGGACAAGAGCTCTTGATTTTGACGAGCCTGCCGAAGTTACTGCTGGTGTGTTTTTCTTCGTAGAAGAAGGCACAGTAAATGCCGATTGTGGATTTGTTATCAGTACTAATAATCCAATAATAGTAGGTACAGATCCAATCACATTTGTTCAGTTCACTGGAGCAGGGCAGATCGTAGCAGGCGACGGTCTAAGTAAAACTGGAAACACCTTAGCAGTAAATGTTAATAGTGCTACAGGAGGTATTGAAATCAGTGCAGACAACCTCCAACTAAAGAGCACAGTAGCTGGGGACGGCTTAACTTATACCAACGGAGTAATCGCTGTAGGAGGAACCACAGATAGAATTACTATTAGTGCAGATGCTGTAGATATTGCTAGTACATATGCTGGACAAAATACTATTGTAACACTGGGAACAGTTACTACTGGTACTTGGAATGGAAGTACAGTACAAGCAGGCTATGGTGGAACAGGATTCTCTACTTATTCGTCATATGATCTATTATATGGAAACGTAGGTGGAAGTCTTAGCAAGTTGGCTGTAGGTGCAATAGGAAAATTACTACAGGTTATCGATGATGGATCTGGAGGAGCTCAATTAGCCTACGGGGACTTTGATGGCGGTACTTTCTAATTAATGAGTAATTTATTAAAACTAAAAAGATCAAGTGTTCCAGGAAGGTTACCTCAACCAGGTGACCTTGTCCTTGGAGAGTTAGCCGTTAACACATATGACGGTAGACTTTTTATTAAAACTAATGTCAATGGTACCGAAAATATTGTTACAATTAGTAATAATTATTATGACCTAAATCATCGTCCTCCCGAGTATGATTTTAAAATAGCCGGGGATGACAGTGTGCAAAGAACTGTTTCGGCAGGAGAAACGGTTAAGTTTTTAGGATCAGGAGGTCTATCTGTAACCACAGACGCAGAGGGCAATGTTAATATTACTCTCAGTGAAAGTGTATTAAGTCCTCTAGTGTTTTCTACTTCTGGAAATTATAAAACACTAACTGGTTATACAGAATCTTCTGTAACCTATAATGTTAGAACAGCAAGTTTTTACAACAATCTATTAAGATTAGAATTAGCAACATTTACTCCATTATTAACAGCAACAACTTTACCGGGTGTAAGTTTGAATTGGGATCAGCCTGTAACTTCGTTTACTGCTGTTGTTGATAATCCTAGTGACTTTACTACACAATATATAAATGATGTAGTTAGTGTCACAGCTCAAACAGGAACTGTAAGTGCTTTAAATACTTTTACTGCCAGTTCAAAGAGTCTTATTCCAGGAGGAGGCGTAGATTGGACACAGACATTTACAGTTTTTGCTGGAGTAAGTTATATTAGACCTAGTAGTACATCTGGTATTACAGGCGGATCTAATACTTTTTTAATTAATTTTAGCTATTTTAACGGAACGACTACTGTAAATTATACTGCATCTACTGCTAGTTTAACTATAAATTGGGCTACTCCTACTAATTCAATTGTAATGAGCGATCTTACTGGCAATACATTCTTGCAAAGCTATGCTAGTACTTCTTATACGGTCAGCCATAGCGGATTAACAAATAATGCTAATGTCGCTCATGTAGTTACACCAACAGGTGGATCAGTAACTAATAGTTCAGGGTCAGGAACATTTAATTTTACCAATGCTATACATAAAAATAATACCGCAACTTCTCGATCATTATTACTAACTAGTACTTTTACAAGACCTTCAACTGTGACAGGTACAAGTTATACTGCACAATTGAATACAACTGATCCTAGCATTTCAGCGAGTTTTACTTACCCTAGTTTTTGGATATTTACAAGTAGTACGTCTATTCCGCCCACTAGAGCAGATATAATTAACGGTACAGGGTTTGAATCATCAGTGACAGTTTTAGGCAATCAAGCAATCACTTTTGGTCAAACTATCAATGTAATAGGAAATATTCCAAAAGTTTTTTGGTTCGGAGTAAGAAATGCTATCAGTCAGCCTACCAGTTTTAAAACTGGAGCTAGTCTTAGCCTTTTAGTTGATGTGGACTATACAATGGTATCTATTAACTTAGAACCCGATTCTCCGCCAGCTGGATATATTCCGGAAAGTTATAAATTATACGGAATAATACTTCAGCCTGGTAACACTTATGTAAGTATTTCTTAAATGCTTAAAAGGCTAGATATAAGAGTTTTAAGCCATCTTATATGCGATAAGCCCATCAATAATTTTAGAGAGGAAGACTTTCTTTATTACGATAAAGATGGGTTTGAACTAAATTCAGCAGAACAGGCTTATTATCATAAAATGGGATACCCGCTATCTGGTTGTTTAAATCATAATTGTTTTCAACAAACTTGGTTTGTTAGTGAAAATAAAAATCTAATAGTAGATCATTGTGTAATTTTGCAGCGATGCAAATACGATCATGAAGCTTTAAGACAGCTACAGCATTTGATGAGAACCATTCCACAGGCTAATTTACTTATTAAAACAAAAGCTAAATGGGGATTCGATTTTGCACTAGACAGCATAGATAACGATGGTAATATTTTTGAAATTATTCACATAGAATATGATAATTTAGATTATCATAAATTTATCGATATGATGATTTTATTTGATATAAAAATAAGGCATACAGATTGGATAGATGCTGCTGCTAAAATTTTAGCTAACAAAGACAAATGGCAACATCTTCGTGGATTTGAACAAAATAACTGGAAGGCCAAATTCCTTATTAACTGGGACAAGGCAGAATATACAGAAAAATCAAATTAAAAAGGGCCACATAGGGCCCTTTGATATTGACGCTATGCGTAACTTATCGTCTTTGTCCTGCTGCATTAACAAAGTCATACATCTTTTGAGCAGTTTCAAGAACTTTATCTAATCCAGGAAACTCAGGCATGCCTACAGTGGTAACGATTTGACCATTCTTCTCGTCACGCTTGGCTGACATTTCCCAACCCTGAAATTTCATAGTGTATTCGCTTTGAACAAGATCTTTAGCCATACCAAGAATCTCTGTGCGAATTTCGTAGCCGTTTTTATTAAATTTAACTTCGGGCATTTTAGGTGTGTAATCATTTGACATAGTAATCTCCTTATGTGTGTATGTCTTTTTAGGATTTTTTAGCATAGGCTTCTCTGTTAGCATCTGCCCAGGCATCCCAGCCTGCTTTGAAAAAGTCTATTCCAAAAGGATTAAACATTTTTTCAATCTTTGTGTTCAGCATTTCGTGGCCTACAATGGTAGCAATACCACCTGCCACTGTCAATGCTGTCTTTAAAAACTTTGACTGTGCGTCAATATAGATATGACAGTTGTTCTTAATATCTTCATTACGAACACATTTTTGAACCCACTGCTTCTTAGCATTCTGAACAGTGTCAATGAATAATTCTGGTTGATTAAACATAGTTTTCTCCCTGTGTGTTTATTATATAGTTTTTATTTATTAAGTCAACATTATTTCTTGGAAATGGGCTTTGTAAAATCCCATTCCTCACCTAATAGTGCGTCTCTATTTGATTTTATAGTTTTTAACTTTTCATCAAGAAATGCAATAAACACAAATAGAGCTATTATTAAAAATGTTCCTAACATGTTATTTCACCATCAATTTAGCAGCACTCTGCCAACGACCTCTACGAGTGAGATGGCTGGCCAGTAAGGCTTGGCATAATACTTCACGCATCATTGTAATATATTTCATTGTGAAGTTCCTTTATGAAGGCTTAGGAATCTACGAGCACGGGCTTGACCACTACGCTCGAGGGCACGAAAGATCGCCAATAAAATAGATTTTATCATTGTTAGTTCTCCTTATGGGAATTATATTCATACTCTTTTATATAGCATTCAAGAGTAGCAGCATCTGTAATGCTTTTTTTGCTTAGGTAGTTTTCTAATCTAGACTGATACGAATCTTGTGGAAACATTTCAGCTAGACGCTCAAGGATATTGAGCATGAATTGTGATATAGTCATATTGATTTTTCCTCTATATATGTGTACACTATGTATTTATGCGGCGTCGCAGCATTATATACTATAATATGTTAATTTCCAAGACACTTTGAGTTAAATATATTAAAGGGAATCTGTTTTATTATGCGTAAAAGCACCAGAAGTATTCTACAAGAAATAAGTGATTTAGGCATTAGTCGTGATAAAGATCGAGTGATTGAGAGTCGTGGCAGCAACCTAATTGAAAGTGCAATTAATCTCATAGGATTGATTCGGGAGCACTATGACTTGGAAACAGCAGCAGAAATCGAACGAAGGTTCATCAACGCTATTAAAACACAAGAACCCGCCAAATTCAAACGTGGCATGAAACGTATACAGGAAAGCAAAGATGATAAATGAATCTAAGGGCAATGCCATATTTCCTGACACAACTCGTATCGATCCAAGATTAGTAGAACCAGTAAGGCAGATAGTAGACAAGGCTCTTAGTCAAATAGGTCTATCAGCAGTTCCAGTGGGCAGCACATATCGCCCCGATCCTCAAAAAAGTCCGGAAGAATGGAGCGGCGATGTTGATACTATGGTGGACTTGGATCATATCATAGACCATTTCCAAGCTGAGCCTGACCTAAGTCGTAATAAAAAAGACACACTTGAAGCAGCTAATCGTCGTGCATTGAGAAACTATTTTGATGAATTAGGATTCGAAACTGCACAGGCAGGTGTTAATGTATTTGTTCGTGTGCCATTTAAGGATCAGTTTTATCAAGTTGATCTTGAATGTATTCGTAAGGTTCCTAAGGTCAGTCGTTATCATCAACACAACATACCCAAGGGCAGTCCCTATAAAGGTGTAAGCAAACAACTAATGTTGGCCATATTGGCCAAACAAAAGGGCTATGTTTACAGTGCTTGGGAAGGACTGTTTATTCGTACTCCTGATAATAAAAAGGGTGAGCTTGTAGCTGATGATTGGGATGAGATAGCAGAAAAATTAGTGGGCGTTAAAGACGGCAATGCTATAGATAGTGTAGAGTCTGTGATGAAAGCATTACCTCCTGATCAAGCAAGAGCCTTGTTGGTCACGGCCAAACAGGATAAGAACTGGGTTGAACGCACACCTCCAGTTAGAACAGGAACTAACGAATGGTTCCGTCGTATGTTGGATAAACTATGAGAGCCAAAGAATTTCTATTTGAAAATACAGTAAAAAAATTAGGTCGTGCCTTCAATCACCTAGAGGATCTTGTGTTCTTTTATGGTAGTAATGGTACTATTGAAGCACTTGAACACATAAAAGAAATGATGAGCGAAGAAGGCAGTCAGAGTATTAGAATGAAATGGGATGGTAATCCTCAAATATATTGGGGTAGAGAAATAGAAGGCGGTCCACTAATATTAGCAGGACACAATGGTTGGAGTCGCGGAGCAAAGACTGATAACCCTAAAGAACTGGCCAAGTTTATTGCCTATGGTAGTGGCGATCCTAAAACAGATGATGAAAAGAAGTCTCGAATAGCATTTGCTCGGCAGTTTGCGGGCCTATATCCTTTATTTGATCAGGCTACTCCAGACGACTTTGTTGGTTTTGTCTATGCTGACGCACTATTCTTAAGTCGTCCACAGATTGATGCAGAGGGTAATTATACATTCTGTCCTAATCCCAATAGTCAAACCTGTTACCATGTTAATCCACAAAGCCCATTAGGCAAACAAATTGGCAATGCACAGGTCATGGTAGTAGGGCATGCCTACTTTCCTGAATTTGGCATGGATGACAGTGAGCAGCAACCATTAGACGATTTTTCCATGTTTAATCAAAACCCTCTTGTCATAGTTCAAGGTCCTGTATATAACAGTAACCCAGTAGGGCTTGATACTTCAAAAATAGATGAAGTTGAACAAGACCTATCCACTAATGCCAGATTGATAGATAGCTTCTTACAAGAAACTCCAGGACTGGGTGATCTTAAAAATATTCTATATACCTATGTGAATCAAACAGCCAAGGCTCGTCAGTTAGATAACTTAGGAACTACAAACTTTCTAAGTTGGCTTAAGAGCAGTAAGGTTAGCACTCCCAAGCAAGGTAAGATAGAACAAAAACTTGCTCAGAACCAAGGAGCACTTGATGCCATATTCACGTTGGTTAGCAAGATTATGACTCTTAAAGATAATATAATCAACCAAGTAGAGCAAGGACGTGGAGAAATTTGGGCCACTAACGGTGAAGGCTATGTTCGTTATGGGTCTAAGCAGAAAAAGTTTGGCAACGTAAAACTTGTCCCCCGTCGTCGTTGGACACCGAAGTAATTTATTCTTAGCATTTTGATATATAACTCAGGGATTTTTTACCAGATTGGTAAATAAGTATACAAAGGCCTATTGAGAGTAGGTTCTGCCAACGAGGAGATATATTATGGCAAGTTTTACAAGAGTTAATCCACAGCTAACTAGCAACAGCGGTCGTAATCATGGCGTTCTATACAGCCAGATGCAGCTCAAAGCATTCATTGTTGATTGCGGAGCAAGTTTAGCAGCAAAAACAGGTATTGATAGTGCATTAGATATTCTAACACGTGAGTTAGGTACTACTGCTGCTATGTTTGAATCAAGCGGTACAGCAGGCAAGTTCATTGTAATTGGTGACGGCCATGCTTTAGATGCAGTCATTTTACAAATTCGCATTCGTCATTTAGGTACAGTAGATAGCTATGACTTTAGTGGTGCTACAGTAACTGAACTAACAAGTTTATTTGGTGTAAGCAACGCCTAATTTATAATTAGTAATTAAAGCCTGGTTTATGCCAGGCTTTTTTTGTGGCTGTTAAATACTACCAATGATATACAGCCTATATACCTTAGTAGATATAACCGAAACCAAAGCATATCGTTCTCGTTCTGATACGGAAAGATTACAACAACAAAATTTTGACACAGTCTTAGGTGTAATAAGCCTAAATGGAAATATCTATTATGATCATCCTCCAAAAAAAATATCATCCAATATCTTTGGAATGGATAAAGAAAGTTGTTGGTATTTTGAGTGGACAATGGAATTAGAAGGCTTATTTGAACGCAATAATGATCCATTATATAAATTAAAACAGAGTTTTGAATATGTGCCATATATTCCTAATCTTACCGAAACAGTTAAATTCGAAAGACCCATATTTGTGTTAGGTCGCAACATAATTTTTGACTTTAAATAATAAATAATAATATTAACAGGCACCCATAAGGCATTGATTAGGCTACACTTTTTTTGGAGCGATGATGCCGGGACCTTCTGTTGAAGAACGAGTTGGAGTAGTTGAAGAAAAAACTCGTAATATTATTGAAAAAGTTGATGATCTAAAGGTAGATGTGAGAGACATGCATGATTGTCTGGATCGTACACGGGATCAACTTGATCGTAAGTTAGACGATATGTTAGTGGAATACAGAACTAATCGTGATAACTATTATGCTGCCATGAAAGAATCTGATAAGGTTAATCAAGAAGCTCATGCCTCTATGATGGCTAAAATTGAAGCATTTGAAAAGTTTAAAACAAAAGGCACATACATAGCAATTGGTGTGGCTGCTTTTTTAGTAGGAACAGGATACCTAACACATGGAGAGGTCGGGAAGATAATTAGTATGTTACCCAAGTGATTATGATAAATGTATCTAAAAGAATTCCAAGAGGGCATAGTTGATCAAGCAGTTCAGTTTCACGACCAATTAAATCCGTTACTTTTTACCAATAATAAATTAAACCATCTTATACGATATAAACTGCTACTAATTGCAGAAAATTTCGCAAAGTTTATTGACATCCCTAATCTTAGGTTACGAGATATTACCATATCAGGTAGCAACGCTGCCTATACCTATACAGAACACAGTGACTTAGATCTACACCTTATAGTAGATATTCCTCGTGCCGCCGAGTTTCATCTTAAACCATTGTTTGATGCCAAGAAGAATCAATATAACTTTAATCATGACATAAGAATAAAAGGTATTGATGTCGAACTATATGTTCAAAGTAGTGACGAAAAACATGTTAGTTCTGGTATATACAGTGTATTAGATGATCAGTGGATCAAAGAACCTGCGCCAGTTCGTGCTCAGATCAAGGACGAAGACGTAGAACAAAAAGTAGAAAATTACTTAAATAAAATTAAGCTAGCATTAAAGTCAAAAGATTATGACAAAGCTAACAGTGTAAAAACTGAATTAAGTAAATTACGACGAGCAGGATTAGAAAAAACAGGCGAGTTTGGTGTTGAGAATATAGCGTTTAAAGTATTAAGGGCACAGGGTTGGATAGACAAGCTAAGACAACACTTGTATGATTTAGAAGACCGTGCTCTCAGTCTAAAGGAAAAAACATGAAGCGTGATGAAATTTTAAGTGAATTCAAAAAGGGCGTAAAGGCTCGTAAGTATAATAGACGATATATTGATCCTGATCGTGAATCAGAAACAGTTATTGCTCCTCGTGTTCCACCTAAGAAAAAAGATGATGTCAAAGAAACTACTGGTGCTCCAGTAGGAAAAATTACCAAGGTAGATCCTGCCACTAAAAAAGCTACTCTAACTAAACCAGATGGCACTACTCAAGAAGTAGATCCAAGTAGTCTTAAACCTACTCCAGATGGTAAAATGCAAATGGATTCTCCTGACACAGACGATTTAACTAATAAAGAAGTTGTCAGCACAGAAGATGCTCTCGCTCCTCCAGGAGATAGTCGTAGCCCAATACATGGTGATGAGGATCATGATGAAATGAGCAAATTATTAGTTCATAGATTACGCCGGTTAGCAGGGCTGGAAGAACAAGAACCCGCAGGTAGTAAGGTTCCTACAGAGCTCACAGTGAATGGCGTGTTGAGCGATCCTGAAATATCTCCACAGGATAGAGAAGCAATGAAGCAGTTATTAGTTGCTAACCCTGATGGCACTGTAAATATTCAAGGTAGTCTACGTAATGCCTCCGGGGAAATGATCAGAATGTTACCCCAACTAACTGACGTGTTCAAAGAATTATTAAATAGTGCTAATGAATTTGTTCGCACACCAGAGTTTGCACAATTAGGTCCGCAGGATCAAACCAACATTATAAAATTTGCCAAAGAGCTGCCTGCATTGATCCAAAAAATGGATCAACAGATTATGTCTATGGCTCAAGCTCATGACCAAGGATTTAATAAATTAGACAGACAAACTGGACAATACGGTGATGGACAAGTTGAGGAAAGTGATTGGACTGTGCCTATTGGAGGGCTGAGTCAAAAACAAGACCCAGCTACAGGTCATACTACTACAAGATATCAAGCAGGACCTATGGATATATCACAAACTAAAGATGCCAAAGGTAATGTAATTGGACATGACAGCAGCTATAGAATGGGTCGTGACGCAACAATTAGAGCACAACGACCTGTGGGATCAGGAATAACAACTATGACTGGTCAGGCAAATACTCCAGATGCTCAAGCAGATATAGATAATGTTATGGGTGTCCAAGCAACTGCTGATCGTAAAAAAGTAGATCCGCAAAAGTTGGCACAATCTCAGCGTCAAATGCCTAAAGAAAGTGCTGAATTAGAATCTATGCTGCGTATTGCAGGACTAAGATGAAAGTCAGTGAAGTCTTAAAAAGGTTTACTATCTTTATGACCAATGAAGAGCGTGATATGTTGCCTCGACTAAGACAGCCACGCCCTTTAAAAAGTTTTCCTGAACATGACCAATTCGTAATTGAGGGTATGATTCGTAAAAGTTTGGTAATTAAAATAGGCGAACATAATCCGAAAGTGGTAGCAAATGGTTACAAAGGTTAAAGAACTTAAGAAATATGTAGAACAGGAATTAGATCGTAGCTTACCAGTTACAGTTCTTCCTGATAATAGTCTAGCATATAAAAAGTTTAGAATTAAGCGTGAACAAGATAAATGGAATTTAAGCTATATTAAAAGCCAAGACGTGATCGATAGTTTTTATACTAAAAGTTCAGCACTATTGGCAGCAAAGTTTTATGAACATAATAATTTCAATTTGTATGTAGGCATAAAAGACTTAGATAGAAAATATTATTACAATAACGTAGACATAGATATATACAAAGAACAGATAAAACGAACTCAAGATCCTATAAAACGAGAGATACTTTATAATAGATACGATCTTAGTGAGCATAGGTCCAGACTATTCAAAGAGCAAATCGCCTCAGAGTTCAAGACACATTTCTGATAAATAAAAATAGATCCTTTAGGAATTAAAAAATGCAGATTAGAGACCTTTCGCATCCAAAGACTAGTAAAACACTTAATGAAAGTATGGCTAAAAAGTTTGGCTATAGATTAAACCTTGATGGCTTTACCTTAGAACAGTTACAGGTAGCCCGTGATCGTGTTATGGATAAAATTGCCAGCTTTGAAAGCAGTAAAGAATTTGATGCTGTTTATGAAAGCAATGACTATCATAAAGATCGTATGTTCTTAGATGTGTTAACCACAGCAATTTCAGAGCGTAGTCTTAGCAAGGATGAAGAAGGCAAGCGTGAAAAATATGTTAAAGGCATGAAGAAAGTCAAAGGCGACTTTAGCAAACGTTATGGTGATCGTGGTGAAGAAGTAATGTATGCCACAGCCACTAAGATGGCTAAGAAAGAAAGTTTAGAAGAGGCCATGGAAGTTCTACGCACAGCATTGAATCGTAGAACTCTGCGTGAGGGTGAAGAAGAAAAGGCCGCTCTAATTATGAGCGCACGAGACATGGTGGATAAGATCACAGGTTGGCTTGAAGATGTAGCCAGCCTAAAGTCCGAAACCATGTTAGAATTAGTAGACTCTATAAGAGACGAATTAGGTAGCGAAATAAGCGGACAATTTGCTGGTAAAGTAAAGCCAGCATTAGATGAAATTTATACTTGTTTAGAAGGCAATCGTCAAACTCTAGCACAGGCAGTGGCAATATTAACAGGCGAAGAAGCACCAGGAACAGGAGAAGGCGCTCCAACACCAGCACCAGGCGAAGACATGGCAGCTAATATGGGCTCAGAAGAATTTCCCTCGGGCGACGAATTTGACGCAGCTGAACCAGCAGCTGGCGGAGTTGAAATGGCAGGTCGTGCCAAGCGTGAATCAATTGAATACAGCCGTAGATTAGGCACTATTCTAAGTTCAAAAAAAAACTAACTGAAGGTGCGGATAATCTTATCCGCATCTTACTCCAACTACGCAACCAAGCTGATGCCAAGCAACAAATGGCTACTTATACTTGGGACCAGATATCCAATATGCTGCGTAATGTAAGTGGCATACACATGGACTACGAAACTTTTAAAGCAGAATATGACAGCATTCCTCAGTTAAAGAAAATAGTACATAACTTTGACGGACAAGGTATCACGTTGAAAACAAAGGAAAAGCCAGAAGCCACTGCCAGTCAAGGACAGAATAACATAATGAACACTGCTAAAAAGGCCGCAGCAAAAACTCTACAACAGCCAGGTTGACATATAAGTATAAGTCATATATAATATATAAATTATGACTTTACTTGTATCCAAATATACCTATAAACAACTAAGCAGAGATGATTCGTCAGGACGTAGATTGTATGCTACACCGGATGGTAATTGTGTGCCCAGTGTAACTACTATACTAGATCGCACTAAACCAGCAGAAGCTAGAGAAGCATTAGCTAATTGGCGCAAGGCGGTGGGCGAAAAGAAAGCTCAAGAAATTACTACAGAAGCAGCGGGTCGAGGAACTCGTATGCATAAGTTTTTAGAAGATCATATCAAGGGTATACCTTTAAAAGAAACAGTAACTAACCCTTTTGCCCAGCAGAGTTTGGATATGGCCCGTATGGTAATCGCACAGGGTTTTTGGAAAGTAGATGAAGTTTGGGGCAATGAAGTTCCCTTATACTTTCCAGAATTATATGCAGGAACTACGGATTGTGTAGGACTACATCAAAGTGAACCTGCTATATTAGACTTTAAGCAGACGAATAAACCTAAGAAAGAGGAATGGATCGAGGATTACTATCTACAACTTACTGCCTATGCTCTAGCACATAACGAAGTCCATGGCACTGATATTAAAAAAGGTGTAATTTTGATGTGTAGCAAGGACATGCAGTATCAAGAATTTGAATTAAGACCACAAGATTTTAATATGTGGGTTGATCGTTGGTGTGCTAGGGTAGAACAATACTATAAAATCAGCTAAATATCCAAAAGAGGATATTTTATGGCTGTAGTTCAAATTAGTCGTATTCAAATACGCCGTGGGCAAAAAAATCAAGGTACAGGTCTACCACAATTAGCTAGCGGAGAAATGGCCTGGGCTATAGATAGTCAAGAGTTATTCATAGGCAATGGAGCTATAAGTGAAGGAGCACCTGCTCTTGGTAACACAAAGATTATAACGCAGAAAGATAATCTATTGGATATAGCTAATCAATATAGATATAAAAAAAATAATCCTTTAGTTCTTGCTCCTGTGGTAAGAAATTTGTCGGAAAGGTTAGATGATCATGTATCTAATTTAGCCTATGGAATTTTACCCAACGGTAATGATATGACTTCTGAGCTACAATATGCTATAGATAGTTTATGGATATCAAATAGGGCAGAAAAAGTAACTTTAGAATTCTTGCCAGGAACTTTTAAAATTTCGTCTACCATATATATTCCTAGCTATGTTAGCATTCGCGGTTCTGGAAAAGGAAAAACAATTTTTGAGTACTTAGGAAATAATGGCCCTGTATTTAAATTTATAGATGATCGTGCTACAACTATTAATCGTAACGTGAACATAGATAATTTTTTACACCAACCAAAACACATAGAATTAAAAGGATTCACCATAAAAGTGAATGAGTCCGATACTGCCTGCTTTTTATTAAATTCTGTAAGAGATAGTAATTTCGAAGATATAGAGGTAATTGGAAACTTTGATTGGTTTACTGGGCAAGATAGTACAATTCCTATAGTAGATCAAAATTATGCTTTTAATCTTGAGTCATATTCAGAAGCAGTCAGCTCTAAGAATAATCATTTTAAAAAGATTAAAATAAGCCGTTATGTTTACCCATTTGTTAGTAAGCATGATATCATTAACAATGTATGGGATGATTGCGAAATAATAGAATCGAAATTTGGATTTTTATTCGGGCAAGGAACTGACACTTTTCAATTAGGACAAAGATTCGGTCCTAGACGTAATATAATAAAAAATTCTTTTTTTACAGATGTTAAGGAAAACGGAGTTTTAATTGTTAAAGGTTACGGAAATCAAACAAATAATAATGTTTTTGTAAATGTAGGCAATAATGGTGCTGGGAATATGGTTACTGGAGACGGTAGTAGTATAATTAAATTTGTATCACCAGGCAATTTGAGCTGGGGAGATATTTTTGATAGAGCCTATAATAGCGAATTTGATGGAGTTGAAATCAATACAGGGTTAGCTGCTGCTAATTTTAATCGTAGATATTATCCAGAAGTATCAGGTAGTACAAACTTTCTTAATCAAGCTAGCACCCACTTAACAATTCCGGTAGCATTTAATTCTATGCTGTTTAGAATACCATTTGACGAAAATTGCACTATTATTGTTACCTATTTATTAACTATTTTTCCTTTGGATCAAAGCAGGTTTGGAAAATTAATTATATCAGTAGATAATAACTTAGATAAAATAATCATGACCGAAGAATATGATTATATGGGTAATCCGTTATATGAAAGTAATGTAGTTTTTTCAGTCGAATTAGGTACAGGAGTGGTTAATATCTACTGTAAACATGTTAATGGTGCCTACCCAGCTGATTTTAGCTATACTTATCAAATTTTAAGTAGTTCATAGTTATTTGAATTATCTCATCATTGACTTATTAAAATAACAGCGTATAATAACCTTGTTAAAGATGATAAGTTAATATATTCAAAAAAGAAAAGAGAGTGAGCTAGAAGGCTCTCAATAAATATCGTTTCGTAATCATCTTGTAAAGAGTTTTATATGTCAATAATAACAGTAATTAAAAGAAATGGTAGTAAAGAAGAGTTAACGATAGAAAAATGGCAAAATCAGATAACAAAAATATGTAAAGGAATAGCAGATGTAAGTCAAAGTATGATAGAAATTAAGGCACAACCTCATTTCTATAATGGTATTACTACAAGAGATATCGATGATTTGACGTTAAGGGCTATCGTAGATTTAATTGACGTAGAGCATAACCCAGATGTAGGGCATACTAACTATCAATATGTTGCCGGCAAGCAGCGTCTTAGTATGCTGCGTAAAGACGTCTATGGTAGCTATAATGTGCCTCATTTATATGACATAGTTAAACGTAATGTAGAAGTAGGACTATACACTCTAGAACTGCTTGATTGGTATAGCGAAACAGACTGGAATAAAATGAACGATATGTTAGATCATGAAAAAGATGAGAAATATAGCTATGCCGCCATTGAACAACTTATTGAAAAATATCTAGTTAAAAATCGTAGCACAAAAGAAATATACGAAACACCACAAGTTCGTTATATGATTGCTGCTGCCACAGTGTTCCATAAAGAAGAACCTAATAGTGCTAGAATGAAGTATATAAAGGAATATTACAATGCTGCCTCCGATGGTCTTTTCACTCTTGCTACTCCTGTGCTGGCTGGGCTTGGCACTCCAACTAAACAGTTTAGCAGTTGCGTTCTTATCCGTAGCGATGACGACCTTGATTCTATTTTTGCTAGTGGAGAAATGATGGCTAAATATGCCAGCAAACGTGCTGGAATTGGTCTAGAGATTGGTCGTCTACGTCCACTAGGTAGTCCTATCAGAGGTGGTGAGATCATGCATACCGGCATGGTTCCTTTCCTTAAAAAATGGTTCGGTGACCTACGTAGTTGTTCACAAGGAGGTATTCGCAATGCTTCGGCTACGGTTTTTTATCCCATATGGCATCATCAGTTTGATGACCTTATCGTTCTTAAAAACAACCAAGGTACAGAAGAGACCAGGGTACGGCACATGGACTATGGTGTCGTTTTATCTGCATTCTTCTGGCGTCGCTTTAAGAACAAGGAGAACATTACGTTCTTCGACCCTAATCAAGTACCTGATCTTTATGAAGCCTTCTATAAAGATACTGCCTTATTCGAAGAACTATATGTAAAATACGAAAAGCAGTCTGGTCTACGTAAGAAGACTATGAGTGCAGAAGAAGTTTTTAAGAGTGGTATACTAAAGGAGCGTACTGATACCGGCCGTATCTATCTTGTATTCATCGACAATGTTATGAACCAAGGACCATTTGATCCTGAATATCATACTATCTATCAAAGTAATTTATGTTGCGAAATCCTACTACCGACCAAGCCTTTTAAGCGTCTGGATGATGACAGTGGTCGAATAGCACTATGCACACTAGGATCGATTAACTGGGGAGAATTTAGAAACCCAGAAGATATGCGTCGTGCCTGTCGTATCCTACAGCGTAGTTTATGTAACATTCTCGACTACCAAGATTTTCTTAGTATCCAAAGTAAATTAAGCAATGATGAAATACAACCACTAGGCATTGGTGTTACTAACTTAGCCTACTGGCACGCTAAGCGTGGACTTAAGTATGGAGACAAGGACGCTCTTACTGAAGTTAAAAGCTGGATAGAACATCAGGCCTACTATCTAACAGAAGCCACAGTAGAGTTAGCCAAGGAACGTGGACGATGTGCAGATAGTGATAGAACAAGATACGGCCAAGGCATTTTTCCTTGGGAACTAAGAGCCAATGCTGTAAATGAACTTACAGACTTCACTCCAGAACTAGACTGGGAAACACTCAGAGTAAGTATGAAACAATATGGTGTTCGTAATGCCACACTAATGGCTATTGCTCCTGTTGAATCTAGTTCTGTTGTTATCAATAGTACTAATGGTATTGAGATGCCTATGAGTTTGATCAGTACTAAAGAAAGCAAAGCAGGTTCATTCACACAAGTTGTTCCTGAATATCAGAGATTAAAGAACAAATATCAACTTATGTGGGAACAACAGGATTGCGTAGGCTACATCAAGACTGCTGCTGTCCTTGCTGCCTATGTAGATCAAAGTATTAGCACTAATACATTCTATAACCCTGCTTTCTTTCCAGATCGTAAGGTTCCAACTACTCTTATCGCTAAGAACCTAATGCAGGCACATCGTTGGGGGTTAAAGACTTTCTATTATAGTCTGATTAACAAAGCAGGTGCAAAAGCTGTAGAAGCGCCAAAGATTAATGGAAACCACAATATTCAATTTAACGGATATGAAGTAGAATTAGAGGAAAACTGCGAGAGCTGCGTATTATGAAACAACAATATAATCTTCATACACCGACAGACTACTTACAACGTAAGATGTTCTTGGACCCAAAAGGCCCAGTTACTATACAAAGGTTTGAAGAAGTCAAATATAATAAACTTGCTGACTTTGAAAAAACAGCAAGAGGATTTTTCTGGGTGCCAGAAGAAATATCATTGACCAAAGATGCTCAAGATTTCAAAGATGCCAGCGAATCTGTCAAACATATCTTCACCAGTAACCTATTACGCCAAACAGCATTGGATAGCCTACAAGGACGCGGGCCAAGTCAAATCTTTACTCCAGTTGTAAGCCTACCAGAACTAGAAGCCTTGGTCTATAATTGGACATTCTTTGAGACTAATATTCATAGTCGTAGTTATAGTCATATTATTCGTAATATCTATAACGTGCCTAAAGAAGTATTCAATACCATACACGATACCGCAGAGATAGTGGATATGGCCACTAGTATTGGTAGGTATTATGACAGACTACACGAGATTAATTGTCTTAAAGAATTAGGCAAACCCGATGTCAATGAAGAAATGCACATTCGAGCAATATGGATGGCCTTAAATGCCAGTTATGCATTAGAAGGATTCCGTTTTATGGTATCGTTTGCTACAAGCCTAGCCATGGTAGAGAATAAAATCTTTATTGGTAACGGCAATATTATCAGCCTAATCCTACAGGATGAACTATTACACAAAGGATGGACTGCTTGGCTTATCAATCAAGTGGTAAAAGAAGATCCAAGATTCGCCCAGGCCAAACAAGAATGCGAGCAAGAAGTCTATGCCTTGTATATGGATGTGATCCGTGAGGAAAAGGCATGGGCAGACTACTTATTCAAGAAAGGTCCTGTTATCGGACTCAATGCTGCCATCCTTAAAGACTTTGTAGATTACACAGCAGCAGGAGCCTTGAAGGATATTAACATCAAATATCACGCTCCTCATCCAAAGAGCACTCCTATACCTTGGTTCAATAAGCATAGTGACACCAGTAAAAAACAAACTGCCTTACAGGAGAACGAATCTACTAATTATGTTATCGGCGTAATGAGTGATTCAATAGATTATGAAGAGTTACCTACACTATAAGGAAAAATATATGGCAAAAATACATGAGGAAATAATTGTAATGAAGTTAAGCACCTTAATAAAGAATACAGATTCGGCAGGACATTTAGCCACCACTGAATTGCTTGATGCGTTAGTCAGCGTAGCAGAAGAGCTATCTGGACATGGTGTTATTGTAGAAGCGGAGATAGCAGAATGAAAGCTATAGTTTGGTCAAAATATCATTGTCCTTATTGCGACAAAGCCAAAACACTGTTAAAGATGAAAGGTATTGACTTTGAAGAACGTAAAATAGGCGACGGTTATACTAAAGAAGAATTGCTAGAGGCAGTGCCAAATGCTCGAACAGTTCCACAAGTTTTTATTGACGATAAATTAATTGGTGGCTATACAGAATTAGAAAGATATTTTAAAGAGGCAGCATAATGTTATTAGAAAAAACAAAATTTAAAGAAGGTGATATTATCAGCTTGAAGCTGATTAGTGGCGAAGAAATTATTGGTAAATATATCAGTGAGGACATAGCAGATATTGTAATTAAAAATCCAATTATGTTAGCAATGACTCCAAAAGGACCAGCAATGACTCCTATGATGGTTACAGTAGAATTAGACCAAGAATTTAATATTGCCAAAAGTGCAGTAATTCTTAGAGGAAATACTGTTAAAGATGTTGCAGATCAGTTTACATTTCAAACTACAGGGATACAGCCAGTGAGCGCTGGAAATATTATAAGATAAGATTGACATGAAGGGTGAGTTTGTGTTTATAATTAATGGAGAAACTAAAGCATTTACAGATTTTAGAGATATTCCAGATAAATTCGATCATGTAATTAAATTTATCCCTGAAATTCCAGATGGCCCACATACAGAAGAGCAACACAACGAAATAGATTCTTGGAATAAAAGATTTCAAGAAATCATGGATAAAGAACGTGCCCGCAGTAACTAGAATCGGTGATGCAGATGTAGCACATTGCTCGGGTATGGTGAGGGCCGTAGGAAGTCCTAATGTTTTCGCTAATAATATTCCAGTAAGCAGACAAACTGATGTTAATACAGCACACCTATTACCTGGAGGTAGATCATGTCCAATTCATGCAGCACCAATAGCATCTGGCAGTAGCACGGTTAAAGTGAACAATTTAGGATGTGGACGAATAGGTGATAGTATTTCAGGGTGTACTGCTGTGGCTGCTGGTTCACCAAATGTCTTTGCTGGCGGATAAAAATATTATATAATATACTGATGAACAGTATAGAAAAAATATGGGCTCGTGCCACTGGACATCTTATGGGGAAAACAGACGATGATCGTCCTGATATTCCTATACTCACTGTAAAAGAAGCTCGAGTAGCATTATTCTTAAAAACTTTTTGGGTAATAATCCATGTAATCACTTGCTGTTTCATAATCGCCAATGTTATAAGGCACTGGTAATAATTATTATATAAAGGAGACACTTATGTCACAAAATAGATTTCAAGATTTCGCAAAATTAGTAGAAACCATGGAAGGCGACTTCGAAAAGTTCTACGACAAAGAAGTAGGAGCAGCAGGAACTCGTGTTCGTAAACACTTGCAAGAACTGTCTAAACTCTGTAAGGATGTTCGTAATGATGTTACCGCAGTAAAAAACGCACGAAAAGAAGCAAAATAATTCAATAAATATTAATATCCAAAAGGAGTTGTAAAATGTTGGATATTATATTTTGGGTTTTAATCGGCGCATTCATAGGTTGGCACATTCCTGAGCCTTTTTGGGCCAAGGCTATTAAAGAAAAAGTTCTTTCTATGATGGCAAAAAAAGATAGTCAACAATAATTAGAGTTAGGCGTTATATAAGCATCAGGAGATACAAAATGAAATCAATTCTTACAGCGTTATTTTTAACATTTGGTTCGTTAGCCATTGCTGGTCCCTATGGACATGGTCACAGGCATTATGGGCATTATAATCATTTCCATAATAGACACTGGCATCATAATCATGGTTGGGTGATTCCTGCTCTAATTGGTGGTGCTGTAGTCTATGCTGCTACAAGACCAGATGCAGTTATCATACAACAACCACCTGTCATATTACAGCCAAATCAAGTTATTATCGACGGCGTGGTTTATACCAAACAATATATTATAATGAACGGTGTTCAAACAGAAGTTTTAGTGAGGCAATAAAATGTATAAGTATCAACTTTGGGTTCGTATCAATGAATATCAAACTGCCAATACTATTGTTTGGGCAGAAAATGACTATGCTGCCAAGATGCTTGGTGAAGCACAATATGGCACAGGTAATGTTCTTAATTATACAAGGATAGATGAATAATGTCATACTCAGCTAAGGTAATTGATCATTATGAAAACCCACGTAATGTAGGTAGTTTCGCCAAAGATGAAATAGACGTAGGCACTGGTATGGTTGGTGCTCCTGCTTGTGGTGATGTAATGAAATTACAGATAAAAGTAAATGAAGACGGAATTATTACAGATGCGAAATTCAAAACCTACGGTTGCGGCTCAGCGATCGCAAGTTCATCACTCGTTACGGAATGGGTCAAGGGTAAGACGTTGGATGAGGCGGGAACTATTAGAAATACTGAAATCGCCGAACATCTTGCACTCCCCCCAGTTAAA
>Ga0214917_10000792_pt1 | contig 41141 bp, 39 predicted proteins | sample LL_1208_BB_MetaG_FD_177983 | JGI IMG/M metagenome (GOLD analysis project Ga0214917, IMG submission 177983) | Freshwater microbial communities from Lake Lanier, Atlanta, Georgia, United States - LL_1208_BB | ecosystem: Environmental > Aquatic > Freshwater > Lake | place: USA: Georgia | collected... | reverse complement strand
CTTGTTCTTTGGCCTACTATATTTGTTCTGCTTTCGTTTTCTTTTGCTGACAAGCCTTTTGTCGTTCTTTTGTATTTCGGTGCGTACGATATTTGCGTTTGTTCCTTTTTAACCCGTTTTACTTATTTGTATTTCTTTTGAATTATGTTAAATTTGTGTATGGTTAATGGCGTAAATGACTTAAAGGTTCATTTGGGAAATCGTTCTCGTAGCGAAACCTATAATGATGCTATGTCGTTTAGAATGTCGCAAAAGCATCGAGAAAAACTTTCTGCCTTGTCGGTTAAATATGATGCTGATATGGGCTCTATTATTAGGGCTTTAATTGCGTTGTTTAGCGATGATGATGGTTCTGATATTCGTGGCATCGTGGTTTCCAATTCGGGAACAATCGAACATCCTTTGAATTTGAAGGTGGACTTATTGGATAAGAAGATAGAATCGCTATTGTCAAGTGTTGGTGGTTTGGGTAAGGCGAGTTTTTTTGCCCCTGCTCAATTCCCCTCGGGTAATTTCCCTTCATATCCCCCCTATGAAGTTTTGCTAGAAATGGCTAGAATGACAAAGGGCGACGGCGACTGCCCTCTTGGTGTTTTTTTGGAAAAGGCTAATGGTTGGCTTCCAAAACACGTTTCTGCTCGTTTTTTGTATCGCAACCACTATTGGCAAGGTCTTAATGAAGTCTTGCACTTTATTGGCGTCGTTTACCCTAATGGTTCTTCTGCTAAGGGGGTGCCCTTTCCCGAATACCCCCAAAAAGAATGCTCGTATGATGATGCCAAAGGGGAATTCCGTTCTGAGTTCGTCGAGGGATGGACAAAGGATTGGACGGGGTGGGATTGGTATGGCGATTGGTATTGCATTAGTAGGATGAAGAAGGAGGGTAGTCTTGAGCGATTTGTCCGTTCCGTCCAATTTGACCTTTACGCTTCTGAATCCACTTTTAAAGGTAACGGCGCGTCGCTTCGGAAAGGTTTGGAGTGGAAGAGCGTTGGCCATGAACCCGAACATTGGTTCGGCAATCTTTCTTTTGTTGGCAAAGACGGGCAGCCTATTAAACTTGAATCAACCTATATTATATGAGTTCGTTTCTCCCCTTTTTAATTAAGGTATATTATAGGTATCATAAAAAGGCCTCAATGGTCCTTATTAAGCACATAGGCTTTTTTGAAAAATATTTGCAGCGTATTTGCAATGTATTTGCAAATCAAATATTTGGAGGGTGCTTAGTTGGGTCTAATGAATCCCTTAAAAGCGGTATGCGTATAATAAACGTGTAAAATCGAATACCACCTCCAGCTCCTTTCCCAAGAAGCCCTGCAGAGAATACCAAAAAATTTCAATTTTCTATACCTTAACTTAAACTCCAAAAAACCAAACCCCTCTTAACCCAGCCTCCGCGAAATTTCCAGCAAATCCTCATCCCTGTTCCTAGCCGTCATTAGTTGAACCGAGGCAAACAAGGGACTGCCCTCAATAGGAATAGGCAAACTTATGGCCGGATGCCCCGACAGGTTGGCCTGCACCGTAAAGGCGTCCTCCATATACATAGCTACAGGGTCGGCATCGTTTTCGCCAAAAACAAAGGGCAAATTCGGACTGGTGGGCAGCACAAGTGCATCAGCATCCTGAAGCAGGCTGTCGGTAGCCTCCCGGATTTTTCGACGAACCCTTTGGGCCTGCAAATAGTACGCATCAAAATAGGCAGAACTCAACACAAAGGTTCCGGTCATGATACGCCGTTTTACTTCTGCTCCAAAGCCTTGACTCCGACTTAAACGGTATGTGCTTTCCAAATCCTGTGCATCTGAACTTCTAAACCCATAGTGAATGCCATCGTAGCGCCCCAAATTGCTAGAGGCCTCGGCCGTAGAAAGCACATAATAGGTGGGAACCAAGCTGCTTAATAGGGGAAAAGAACGAACCTCAATACTGTGGCCTTGCGTTTCCCAATATGCCAGGCGCAATTCAAAAGCAGATTTCACCAATGGATTTATTCCCCGGTATTCCAAGGCTTCTTTCAGCAAAACCAATTTTAAAGGGCGGGAATCTGCTTTCACCTCAACCCATGGCTTTTCAACACTGCTGCTGTCTTGAGGGTCAACACCTGCCATCACGCTCAAAATCCGCTCTGCATCTTCTACAGTATGGGTTAGCGGACCAATTTGATCAAAGGACGAGCCGTATGCCAAAAGTCCATACCTGGAAACCCGACCATAGGTCGGCTTCATTCCTACTACCCCACAAAATGCCGCAGGTTGACGAATGCTTCCTCCGGTATCGGTTCCTAGAGCTGCAACGCAAAGCCCTGCCGCCACTGCCGCGGCCGAACCCCCTGAACTGCCGCCCGGAACCCGCTCAGAATCCAATGGATTTTTTACCGGTCCGAAATACGATTTTTCGTTTGAACTGCCCATGGCAAACTCATCGCAATTTACCCGACCTATTACCAAGGCTCCAGCATCCAATAGGCGTTGCAATGCCGTGGCTGTATAAACACTGCGGTAATTTTCAAGCATGCGGCTTCCGGCCGACATGGTATGCCCCTTGTAGGCAATGTTGTCTTTTATCGCCAAAACCAAACCAAGCAAAGGCAACACCGCCTTTTGCGCTTTGCTTAACTTGTCTTGAGCCTCGGCCTGAATCCGCAACTCCGCATCAAAGGTTTCTAAAAAAATATTCAGATGGGCTTTCGCTTGGACTCTTTTCAAAAAAACATCAACAACATCCACCATTCGACCTCCGGCCTTCAGGTGGGCCTGCACTTCGCCCAAGGTGAAGAATGACATGGAATTAATTGTTTTTGGTGGGCGTACTTTCTTGGTTGTCTTCTCCTTTTACCCCTGATTTGAATTCGCGGATTCCTTTGCCCAATCCTTTCATGAGCTCAGGAATTTTTCGTCCACCAAACAGCAATAAAATGGCCAAAACAATAAGCAGTATTTCCCAACCGTTAAATTTGTTCATAGTGCAATCAATTATTAAGCAAAGGTAGATATAAATATGTGAGAATTATTAGGTAGCCTTGTTGGAGTTTTGAAATCTAAGGTTCTAGGTGTACCTTTAAGCTATGACTGCAGGCCGATTTTGGGTTTTCTTGTTTGTAAGTGCTTGCTCCATTTTACATGGGCAGGTAAGCAGCCGGGTTGGAATTCATGGAGGGCCGATGGTTTCCGAGTTGCAAGCCGATCCGATTGACAACGTTCGGTACTCTGTTTTGCCCAGGCTCTATATTGGTGTGTTTCATGAAACGGTTTTCTCAGACCATATTGGGTTGCTCTCTGAATTGGCCTATTCAGGATTGGGCGGTTTGCGTCGTCAGGATTTGCTGGTAGATGGAGTGATAGTTGGCCAAAGCGATTATCAGGTCAATTTAAATTACCTGCAACTGCCTGTAGTGATTCGGTTTAAAACAGGGGGCGAACGGGTTCGGATTTTTGCCGATTTGGGCGGTTACCTTGGCTTGTTGGTAACCGCAAAGGGCTTTTTTGTGGGGAACACTGTGGTAGGAGACCAAACTCAAACAGGAACGCAAAACTTATATTCCAAATACAGGCCCCTAGATGGTGGAATTCGAGGTGTCTTGGGCTTGGAATTTCATGCCGCCCCCGGACACCTACTTACTTTGGGACTTCAGTTTCAACAAGGATTGGCCGACATTTACGCGGGAAACAATCCTCAGAACAACCGGCAATATGCCCTGACTGCCGGATATTTCTTTGATTTTAATCCATAATTGAGCCGGCGATTCCTACGGTTTTGCTTTGTTTTTACCTCTGAGCACACTTTTAGTATTTGCAACCCGCAATCGTACTCCAGACTCTTTTTTACCGAAAAATACCCATGTTGGCATTTCTGCGGCACAGATTTTCAGGAGGTTGTGACCGACTGATTTTTTTCTATTGATAAATCCACATCAAGACCGGCTTGGAGCTCTGCCTTAGATACGGATCAATCCGCCAAAATGAGGCGTTCGAAACGGCAGGGCAACCCCAACCCTCCGGAGTCCCATCAGGATAGGGCTCTGAATCTGGTATGACTTCCCAGGAATGAAACACAATGGCACGCTCCAAGGCCCTGCTGTTAGAGGCCTCTAAACCATGCAACAGGTATTTTACATGCACGCCGAACATGCTGTAGCCCCGTTCCCCAATTTTATACTTACCTAAAGAAGTAAGATGGCTTCCATTTACATTGCTAAAAACCGGATTCTCTTTGCTGGCATCGGTAGTCCAGGGTTGTGTCCCGCATCCGTGCGAAACCAGACAGGAATACAACAGGCTTTCCGCCTTTAAATCCCACAACATCAATCGGTTTTTCCCGGAATGAACACTCATATCAATTAAAATAGACAGGTTTGAATTAAAGCCATTTGCTTCACAGTAGTCAAGTGCCTCTTGAACTTTTTCTTTGGTTTTCATTTCTTGGTGTATCAAGCCGTCTTCTGAATCCTCCTTGTCGTCCGATGAAAGTCCAGAGCAGGAACTGAACGGTAAAACAAGGCAAATCGTGTAAAAAAGACTTTTGCTTCCGAGATACCTAAGGTTGAGGACTGGATGGGTTATACGAAACATAGAAATGAATTACAAAAACGAACGTTGAACCCTATCAATTATTGTGCCTTGATTGGTTTTTTACCACAAACACTCCAAGCAGGTGCAAAGTACACAAAGCAGATGCAAAAAACCCAAACACGCCCTCATTCAACCCCAAATCTTGGTGAACGTTGCGGCTCCCATTGTGTGCTTTGTGGTAAAAAACGGACAGTCAAGCCTGAACCCGTTTTTCCCCCACAAAAAACTATCCCAAAACACCCATCGCCATGCCACGTGCCTGTGTCAACGCCGCCCCCAAACCACCCGGATTTTTACCCCCGGCATTGGCTAAAAAGGCCTGTCCGCCACCACCACCGTGGATGTGCCCCGACAATTCCTTTATCCATTGTCTGGCATCTACACCCGCTGCCACCAAGGCATCAGAAGCAAATACAGTCAACCCGACCTTCTCTCCCTCGCAACCGCCCAAAACCACCAACCAAGTTTCCGGAGCCGAACGCAACGCAAATAAGGCATTCCGTACAAAATCGGCCTTTAACTCAGTTTGAGCAATCAATACCCGATGCCCGCCCACCGTTTCGGCCGATTTGAGCAACTCGTTCCAGTTTTGCTGCCCTGCTTGCTGTTCCAGCTGCTCCAACCTGGATTTTAATTGCGCCAGTTCCTGAAGGGTTTCCTCCAGCGCTGCCAAAGGCTTGGCCGGAGCTTTCAACAACGCCCCCGCCAGTTTCCAATCCTTCGCCGTATTTCGAGCCAGTTCGTAGGCCGCCCGCCCTGCCAAAGCCTCAATGCGACGAATCCCCGCCGCCACAGAACCTTCCGACACAATGCTGAACATTCCAATGGCGCCGGTAGCCTGAACATGCGTACCTCCACACAATTCAACCGAAAAGGCAGGATCAAACACAATCATACGCACCCGCTCTCCATATTTTTCTCCAAATAAAGCCATGGCTCCTGAAGCCAATGCCTCCTGAAAAGGCACGTCCCGGCGTTCTTGCAAAGGCTGATTCGCCCAAATGCGGCGGTTTACTTCCTGTTCTATCTGCTGCAATTCTTCCTCACTTATTTTTCCGGGATGCGAGAAGTCGAACCGCAGGTAATCGGGATGCACCAGCGAGCCGCGTTGCTCAACATGCTTACCCAAAATCTGCCGCAAAGCTGCATGCAGCAAATGCGTAGCGCTGTGGTTTCGTGCTGTGTCAAGCCGCAAAGATTCATCTACCTGCCCTTCAAAACGTTGATTTGGGTTTTCGGGCAGTTTATCCAATACATGCACAATCAGTTGGTTTTCGCGCAAGGTGTTCAACACCTGCAGTCGTTCCCCGTCTTGTCCAATCCAAACGCCCTTATCGCCCACTTGTCCACCTCCTTCCGGATAAAACGGAGTGATATCGGTAACCAGTTGGAATCGGGTTTGCCCCTTGTATTCTACCTTGCGGAATTTGATGGGCCGACCACTGCTGTTCAGTTGATCGTATCCCACAAACTGCACAGGTACATCGGCCTGAACTTGTTGCCAATCGTCCGCGGTAATTTTTCCCGCCGAACGCGAACGTTCTTTTTGCTGTTCCAGCGCAGATTGAAAGCCGGCTTCGTCCACCTCAGCGCCTTGTTCACGAGCAATCAGGGCCGTTAAGTCGAAGGGGAATCCATAGGTATCGTACAGTTCAAAGGCCGTTTGCCCATCTAAGGTTTTACCCGGATGTATTAAGGTTTCCAACCGACTCAGTCCATTTTCCAGCGTGCGCAAAAAGGCCATTTCTTCTTCCTCCATCACCTTTGATACAAAGGCTTGTTGTTGTTTCAGTTCGGGGAAGGCCTGACCAAGAGACTCCACCAACAAGGGTAGAAGTCGAAAAAAGGTAGGTTCTTTAAAATTCAAGAAGCTGAATCCGTAGCGCACGGCCCGGCGTAAAATGCGGCGAATCACATAGCCGGCTCCGGTGTTGGAGGGCAATTGTCCATCGGTGATGGCCAGGGCCACCGCCCGAATGTGGTCGGCCATCACCCGCATGGCAATGTCGGTGGCTTCAGCCTGACCGTAAGGAATGCCGGAGGTTTTAGTTAGCCACTGAATGTAGGGAGTAAATACGTCGGTGTCGTAGTTTGAGGTGGTTCCTTGCAGCACCATGCACAAGCGCTCAAAGCCCATTCCCGTGTCCACATGGGTGTTGGGTAGGGGTTTCAGCGAGCCATCGGCGGTGCGGTTAAACTGCATAAACACCAAGTTCCACACTTCAATAACCTGGGGGTGATCCCGGTTTACCCATTCGCTGCCCGGTTTCCCGTTAAGGCGCTCAGCCTCGGGGCGGATATCCACGTGAATTTCGGTGCAGGGACCGCAGGGACCGGTATCGCCCATTTCCCAGAAATTGTCTTTTTTATTGCCGGTAAGAATACGATCTTCGGGCAGAAACGTGCGCCACAGGGCTCGGGTTTCTAAATCTGGCTCCAAATTTTCCCTGGCATCGCCTTCAAAATAAGTAACGTACAGTTGATTGGCGGGGATTTTATACACTTCCGTCAGCAGTTCCCAGGCCCAGGAAATGGCTTCTTGTTTAAAATAATCGCCGAAAGACCAGTTGCCCAGCATTTCGAACATGGTATGGTGGTAGGTGTCGCGGCCCACCTCTTCCAAGTCGTTGTGCTTGCCGCTTACCCGCAGGCACTTTTGGGTGTCGGCCACCCTTGAAAATCGGGCCGGTTCGTTGCCAATAAACCAATCTTTAAAGGGATTCATCCCGGCATTGGTGAACATCAGCGTGGGGTCGTCTTTCAGCACCATCGGGGCTGAAGGCACAATTTCATGACCTTTTTGGCGGAAAAAATCCAGAAAAGTTTGGCGTACGTCGCGGGCGTTCATGCAAAAAAATTGATTCCAAAGGTAGAAAGTTACGGGGAATTGCAGTGGGCAACCATCCAGGCACAACCGCCCCTTTTTTACCACAACGTTCGCGATTGGAGCCGCGAAGATTCGCAAAGGCCCCTCCAAACTCCTTCACACTCTCGCCATACGACATCCCCTTTGCGCCGACTTGGAGTGCATTGCGGTAAAAAACCAATCAAAACCTCAAACTCAACCAGCCCCCATAAGGTTTTCAATTTCAACCCTGAGCTTAGGCAAATCTTGGCAAACAATCGTGAAAATCACCTCATCTGAAATGGAGTCATACCCATGAACAATTCGATTTCTAGTGCCAATAATATTCAAGGCATTGTTAATTTGAATACTAGAATCTGCCCTTATTATTCTTTTCATGGCTTCACCCATGATTTCGAGATTGCGTTCCACCGCCTTTTTGGTTTTTAAGTCCAATTGATATGCCTTGAAATCGGGTTCAGGACCTAAAAACAAAAAAATCTCGTCTATGCACTGTTGTATATCCAGCAACCAAACCTGAATTTTAATGTCCATAGATTTCAACCCTTGTCTCTTCTAAGTGCTTTTTAAATAGCCGATTTCGAATGGCCCGTGCTTCCAGCAAATCCACCTGTCGTTTCAGAATCGCCTCAAGCTTTGCTTTCAAAGTAAAGTAGAGCTCAGCATATTTAAACGGGTCATTTTCATTAAAATCCACCACCATATCAATGTCGGATGATGCATTATAATCAGAACGGGTAACCGAGCCAAAAGCAAACAACGATTTCACCTGGCTCTTTTTGCAAAGATCCCGAATCAAATCCAAATCTGTTTTTTCAATGTTCACCTTCAAATTTAACCAATTCTAGTCTTTTTATCAAAACTGGGGCTCTTGTACTGCCGGAGCGGTAAAAAAAACCAATCAATTCATAACAGGTCTTTTTTCACCGCAAAGGCCACAAAGGGAGCCGCAAAGGTTCGCAAAGGCCCCTCCAAACTCCTTCACACCCTCGCTATAACTACATTCCCTCTGTGCCCTTTGCGCCGCCATAGAGCCCTTTGTGGTAAAAATACGTCAAGAAAAAAATCCAAGAAGAATTCAGCTGTTTTTCTTTTCCAACAAATCCAAGACCTGTTCCCTTAACATCGGCAAATCCTTATTAATAATTCCCCAGATAATAACGTTATCAACATTGTCATACGCATGAATAACCCAATTTCTAAGGTTAACGATTCTACGTGAACTTGAAATATTGATTTCAGGGTCCCGCTTTAAAATTCGACCCACTGCTTCGCCGATGATTTCTAGTTCTCGTTCAACAGCCCTGCGTAAAAGTTTATTTGATTCATAGGTTGTCAGACTCCGTTCCTCGCCCAGATAATCGTAAATCGAATCTATGGCATTCAAAATATCAATCAATTGCGTTTTTACACTATGCTGCATAAAGCAGTTGCCTTGTTTTTTCTATGCTTTCAATCAAATGAGGATTCGTCAACGATCGTTCGGTTAATAAATCCACTTTTCTATTGAATAAGGCTTCCAATTTCCCGTGCAACTCGAAGAAATTATCGGTGTATTTTTCAAATGGAATTTCTTTGAACGAAATAAGCATATCAATATCGCTTTCCTCATTGAATGCCAAGGTTGCCGCAGAACCAAAAACATACATTGTTTTTATATCATACTCCTCGCAGAGCTGTTTAAGTTCAATTTTATTGTCTTGAATCAAGGAAATCATCCTTTGATATTTATAGTTTCGAATATACGAATTTTAAGCGTTTAATGCAATAAACCTGCGCCAACATAGAGCCCTTTGTGGTAAAAAAACAAATCAAGCCATAACAGGCCTGTTTATACCACAAAACGCTGCTCAAGCCTCCCCGCCGCTCAAATACGGATTCAACTTCCGTTCCCGCCCCAGCGTCGTGCCTGGCCCATGTCCCGGATACACCTGCATCGCATCGGGATAGGTTTTCAACAGGTACTGCAGCGATTGCATCAGCACCTCCTGATTCCCTCCCGGCAAATCGCTCCGGCCAATGCTATCGTAAAACAATAAATCTCCGGCAATGGCGAAGCCTTGATCGGGTTGAATCAGTGCGATATGGTCGGGCGAATGCCCCGGCAAGTGTGGCACATCAAAATGTTCCCCTTGCCAATCGAACCCGGTTTCCGGATTTATAAAATGCGTGGGCAGCGGACAATGGGCGGGTGGCAGTCCATACATCGCGCAAATTTGAGGCAGGCGCTCAATCATGCCCTTCGACAGCGGGTGCGCCCACAGCGGAATTTGAAAGGTAGAAACCAGAAACTGCACCCCAAAAATATGGTCCAGGTGCGCATGCGTCAGCAGCACCGCATCGGGTTTAAGGTTGCGTTCGCTAAAAAAATCCAGCAATTGCTGTTGTTCCTGCGCATTAAAGCAACCGGGATCCACCAGCAAGCAAGCACCATTCGGGTGACTCAGCACATACGTATTCTCAGAAAACGGATTAAACGTAAAGTGATCGATTTTCAGCATGCCGATGAATTTGGGCAAAGATAGGCGCTTAGCCCGAAATGAGGGCCGTTTTTATGCCGAATAGATTTGGGCGGCAGACGGGCTTTCGCGGGTAGTCCGCGGTGGGCGGAAGGCTGGCCCAGCGGGCTTGCGGTGGCTCCCAAGGTCGCCTCCGCGCCACGCGGGCCAGGCTCCGCCCCCCTTGCGGGCAACCCTGCTCAATCCCTGCCGCGGGGCGTGGTAGATACGAAGCCCATAAAATTGAGAAACGCAGCTCATTTTTTCGATGTCTTATTTTACCACGAAGCACTCCAAGTTGGCACAACGTTCACAGAGGAGTTGTAGTTATAGCGAGTACGTGCAGGAATTCCAAGGCTCCTTTGCTCCCTTTGCGCCTCCCTTTGAGCTCTTTGCGGTAAAAAAATGGACAGTTATGCCTGAATTTCACCCTCTACTGCACGCGAATCTTAAACTAAAAATATGCGAAGAGATAGACTTTTCCATATGATTGCACCCCTAATGCAATAAGGCTCAAAAATTTAGGAAAAGAGAAGGGCAGTAGAATTTAAACCTCCTTACATCTGGGGAACAAGTTTATTGAGCAGTTGCTGGTTTTGGGCTTTTAAAAACGTGTTTTCCTGAACCAGCTGTTGAATGTAGAGGTCATAACCGGAGGATAGCTCCTGTCCGATAAGTTTTTGACTTCCTTCCTTATTATTTTGGGTTAGCTGAAAAATATTGGCCACTTCGAATGAAAACGCCTGTTGCAGGGTAATTTTATAGTGGTTGCACAACTTAATAAGCAGATTAAGTTGCAGCGTTGGATACCTGCCGTTTTCAATTTTACTGATGATGGGGTGGGTAATTCCGATATCCGCGGCCACAGATTGCAGCGTTTCTTTTCGAGCATTCCGTATGGTATGGAGGTTCTGCCCAACGGTGATAAGCAGGGACTGGAATTCAATGGTTTTCATGCGAGGCTATGTTTTTGAACACCAAATTTACAAATTGTAACGATATGGCACAATTTTTATTTGGAAAGGGAAGATTTTCGGTTGTGGTTTGTGTTCCTTTGACTGTGTATACAATATATGTTGTCAATCACAATCCTTATAGACTGATTTTCTTTTGAGAATTATTAATAAAAAATCAAGCAATTGAATGACTTTGCGTACAGTAAATATTCTTGACCGTATTGGCAGTTTAATTCCTGGTTACATTGGATATTCAAAACGAGACAACCAACGCAAATCGGATAAGCTGCTACGGTTTAAAATAGCTTCCCAGCTTGAAGAAGTGCAAAGTACAATTAATAGTCTGCAAAAGAAGGCTACAAGGGGAGATGTAGATTGTGATTTAATGATTTTAGAAGAACTCAGAAAAGCCTCTTCTACCCTTTGTTCTAAGATTCGCCATGCTGCTTATGGGGCTTCTGCACTTTTTGATAGTGAACAAATAAAAGAGGATGAACTTCATGAAATATATAGGCTTGACGAATTCATGCTGGACCAAGTCGAACATTTAAAATTATTAATAGAACAAGATCAAGAAACCAACTTTTTGGTTGCGGCAATACGATCAAAACTCAAGGAGGTAGAGAAAGCATTCAACAAACGTGAAAATTTCATTCGATTTAACGGGATAAATTAAATGGAAGTACTTGAATTTTTAGATGATAGTGGGCAAGTACTAGTCAAGCGAGAGCCGGATAAGGGATCACTTGAAATTAAATGGGGTTCTCAACTTACGGTGCGTGAAAGTCAAGAAGCCGTTTTCTTCCGTGATGGAATGGCATTGGATGTTTTCGGGCCCGGTAGGCATATCCTTCAAACGCAAAATATACCCTTGATATCCAAATGGGTAACACGTTTTGGTTATGGACCAACATCTCCATTTAGAGCTGAAGTGGTTTTTGTGGGCAAGAAACTTTTTCCAAATCTAAAATGGGGTACCAAAGAACCAATACTTTTTAGAGATAAAGACCTTGAAATGATTCGATTAAGGGCTTATGGGTCTTTTTCAATCCAAGTTAAAGACACCATGCTTTTTGTAAACAAAGTAGTGGGTACAATGGGCTTATTTACCACGCAATCCATTGAAGATTATTTACGCGGAATGATTGTATCTAAATTGAATGTGGTATTGTCTCGAATTTTGACCAGTGTTTTTGACATACCGGCTTCAATGGATCAGTTAAACACCTTAATGCGTGTGGAATTATTCACAGATTTTGTTGGCCTTGGTCTTTCGATGCATGATTTGTATGTGCATGCCATTTCACTCCCCGATGAAGTGCAACAAAAAATCGATACGAAATCAGGAATGAATGTGTTGGGGAACCTCGACCAGTATATGAAACTAAAAATTGCAGATTCACTTGGTGATGCAGCCAAATCTGGAGGCGGTATGGGAGACGGACTTGGTTTAGGTGCCGGTTTGGGAATGGGAATGGCGCTACCCAACATGATCCAACAAAACATGCAGCCCGTATCAGGAAGTTCGGTTGCCTTAAAATTGAAAGAGCTAAAAGAACTCCTGGACTTGGATGCCATCACTCAAGATGAGTTTGATAAAAAGAAACAAGAATTATTAAAGCAATTGTAATGAAAAACCAGGATTTGAAAACAGCAATCCATGATTACTTTAAGGCTTTCAGAAGATTGAAAGAATTAGGAGTTGTAATCAATAAAAAAGACTTTACATCGCAAATTGGGGAATGGCTTGTACAGGAGGTGTATGGCGGGAAAAGAGCAGAAAGTGGCATTCAAAAATATTGGGATATAGAAACTGACAAGGGAAAAATTCAAGTAAAATCTCATGCGAAATCTAAAACCACAGCAGCTCGCTGGTCCGCAATAAAGTATGACGTTGATGCTGAGGTCGATTTGGTTGTAATTGTTGTCTTTTCAGAAGATTATCAATTAACCGAGTTTTACCAAATCCCTTGGAAGGATTGTTTGAACCTCATTAGAAGAAATAAAGATAGGGATGTATTGATGTGGGATCATCTAATAGATTATCAACAAGAAATCGCTCTATTAAATAATCAAGAAATAGTATCAATATTCACAAAGTAAAATAAATAAGATGCAGATCAAGTGTCAATCATGTGGAGCCTCACAGAACATAAATGAATCCTTAGAGTGTGGTTTCTGCGCTAGTACGATGGTAGCAAGCGAAGAAATTAAAAACAGAATAAATAAACTAAATGAAAACGGCAACCTTTTCAAACTTGCTGAGGTTGCCTTTGAGGGTGGAGATTATGATGAAGCAATAAAATACTATAATAAATGCTTGGAAGTCGATTCGGACTTTTTTGAAGCTTGGTATAAAAAGGGGTTATCAATGATAATGACCTCTACTATTGGTGATTTTAAATCCCAACAATCCATATCAGCATTTAAACAAGCTATCAACAACGCCCCTAAAGCAGATAACTTCAAAATAAGATTAAAAAAGGACGTGATTCCCTTTATATGTGATTACTATATAATCTCATTTAATCACTTTAAGCAATATAAAACACTTGCAAATTCAGGAATAGAATTCGCGGAAAAACTTACTCGTGCAAATGATACAAATGAATTTATAATTGACCAAATAGGACTCGATATTGATGAAATAAAAAAGCTTCATGGAATTCTTGCGGAGATTGAGGGGAAATTGGCTTTAGTGACCTTAGGGACAATGTGGGGTAAAGGAGGTTTGGATAAGGTTAATAACGATTTTTCTCATGCTATTAATAAAATCGATTTCATAAAAGATGAAAAATTATTGAAACTTTGGCAAAATTTAGAACCAGAAACAGCTCCTAAAAAAAATAGCTGTTTCATTGCAACGGCTGCAATGGGTGATTATAACCATCCAGCTGTTGTTGAATTGAGACTTTTTCGTGATAATTGGTTGCTTAAGAGAGACTGGGGTAAAAATTTCACAATATTCTATTACAAGCATGGCCCAAAAGTGGCAATCGTGATTGAAAAATCAAAGTTGATGAAGTTGATAACTTTCTTATTAGTTGTAAAACCGCTATTGCTTCTAACCAAAAGGTTAAAATAATATGCCATAAATAGTTTAAAGTTCACGACGAAAATAAATCAACCATGCAAATCAAATGTACCTCCTGCGGGGCAACCCAAGAATTAGCAGCAAACAACCAATGTGGGTTTTGCGGCAACGCCATAGAACAAGAAAAGGCACAAGAAAATTACAAAGCATTTTCAACGGGTGAGGTGGGCAACTTGATGATGATGGCAGAAACAGCTGTGGATGCCACAAACTGGGAAGAAGCGCTGCAATACTACAACAGAGTTCTAGAAAAAGATATTTCGAACTCAGATGCGTGGTTAGGCAAAGGTGTAGCCATGGTATATACTTCTAAAATAGGTGACATCAAAACCAAAGAAGCAATCGCCTATTGGAAAAATGCCATCAAACATGCCAAAAACCCGGATGCCATGGGCAAACGTGTGGCAAAAGAAATAAACACAGTGGTAAATGCGTTTTATCCTGCGATAGAAAATCATTACATTGAGTTTAATGATTTGGATAATTCATATCAAGAATTGGTTTCTCGTTTCGCCACCTTAGAAACTACGCTGAATTATGCCACGGAACTGGATAAAAAAGAAATCAACTATCCGGAAACAGGTTATGAATTGTGTAAAAGAGTTATAAGTATCCCTAGTAAGATTGCTCGCACTTCGAGCAATGCGGCTTGGGCTGAAGGAGTTGTTGGGCAATTTAGTAATAATGAATATTCCCGAAAATTTGCCAGAGAAAATGCAAACGAGAAATTAGTTAAGGCCGAAAGACGAAAGGGTGAAATAGCTGCCGCAGCTAAAGTCATAAAAGGATTAACAAGTAAATATATTGGTTTAATTGCTGAACTTGACCCCAATCATTACGCAGTCAAAGAGTTTCAAGAATCTATAGAAGTTAATAGTTTAATTGAAGAGAAGCTTAAAGTCAAAGAAAGTAAGAAAAGATTTAATGGATTTACCTTAATGGTAGTAATCTTATTATTCATTATTGGAATTAGCTTAGGCAGTACTAACGAAGCAGAAAATAAAGAAGATTTGTTATTGGTTGGAGCCCTAACAGCATTTATGGGTTACTTATTAACGAAAGTGTTCTGGAAGCAGATTGACAAAATGCTGACTAGAAAAAACTGATTATTTTATCTAAAGACTAAATTATTCCATGAAAAACTTTAAAACTGCAATAATAATTGAGAGGCTGCGTCAATTCATAAATCGTTTACCTCTGGCTATTTAGGTTTCAAAGGTAAATGTACTTTGCTTTTCTGGTAGGCCTACCATCTATTTAAGTAAAAGTTCCAAAGTGAATCCAGAGTATTATTAAACTTACTTCACTTGCAGCCACCGGTAAAAACCAATTCATATGCTCATGAAATTTATTGCAGGCACAGCAACAGCATTGCTTTTTAGCACAGTGATTATTTGGTCTATAGAACATGCATATTCATTTTGGCAAGTTTTCATCGGGTTTGTATGCTTCATTTTGCCTGTCATTTTCTTTTCTGGAATAAAAAGCAACGCAGCAGTATTTATTTTTCTAACAGCATCCATTTTATTTGGTTACCTAACATTCAAGTGGGATTATACCAATGTCTGGGCGGGCATTTTACTCGCACTTATTTTGGGGCTTCCAATACACTATTTGAGAGTAAAGAAAACAGAAATTAAAAGCGGGAAGTAGAGTAAGGCTATTTAGCAAGAAGATAAGGAGACCCGGCCATCCCCTACAAAAACCCATCGTAATTCCCCCTATGAACAAAGGCCGTTTCGCAATTCGGATAGGCCCGGCTAAAGGTTTTGGTAATCCGTTGATTGGCTTTTTCCTTCCATTTAAATTCGTAAGCCCGCAATTCTCCATCCACTTCCTCTATGTAGTCGATTTCTTGCTGTTCTTTGGTTCTCCAGAAATAGGCATTCCCATAAAACATGCCATAGGAATTTGACTTTCTGCGCTCAGAAACCAAATAGTTTTCCCATAAGGCACCCATGTCTTGCCGCCCTTCCAACAATTGAAAAGAGGAGATCAATGCGTTGCGGATTCCATTGTCGTAAAAATATATCTTTTTCGAGGCCTTCAGCTCGTTCCTTAAATTGCGGCTAAAAGAAGGCAAACGAAACACAACAAACGATTTTTCTAACAGCTGTACATAGGCCTCTACGGTTTTGCTGTCTAAACCAATTAAGGTACCAACCTCGTTGTACGATACCTCCTGACCAATTTGATAGGCAAGGGCTTGCAACAACTTTACCAGCTTTTCCGGTTTCTTGATGCTTTCCAGCATCAGCAAATCTCGATACAAGAAACTGTCCGACAACAACTTAAGCACTTCCACCTCATTTCCTTGGTTGTTCACTACTTCCGGATAAGTACCAAAGACAAGCCGGTGTTCCAATAGCCTTTGCTCGATGAGCACTTGGTTGTGATCCGCCAATTCCCGATACGAAAGCGGAAACAATTGGAATTCAATTTTTCGACCCGTTAAGGGCTCACTGGTTTTGTTTTGCAATTCAAATGCGGACGAACCGCTTGCAACAACTTGGATTTCAGGGTAGGTATCCACCAACAGCTTCAAAGCTATGCCTATATCTGGAATTTGGTGCGCCTCATCTAGAATAACCAGCTTCTTGGTTCCAATTAATGCTTTAATCGAGGTGGACGTTGGATTGTTAAATCGCTCTTTGATATCATATTCATCGGCATTCAACCAAAGTGCATCGCTTCCGTATGAATGAACGATTTTTTTCAATAAGGTGGTTTTTCCCGTCTGCCGAGCCCCAAAAAGCAGAATGGCCTTTCCTTTAAAAAGGCGAGCCCGCATTTGATCCTCTATGATTCGTTGTACCAAAACCCTTATTTTGATCAAAAATACAACTTTTTCGGAATAGAATCCAAAATTATAGCGACCTTTTCGGAACAGAATCCAAATTGGTTGTCTTTTTCCCGGCCGTTATGCCCTATTTTCCTGTTGGTTTTTACCGTAAAGATCTCCAAGTCGGCACAACGTTCACAGAGAAAATGCAGTTGTAGCGAGTGTGCCCAAAAATTCCAATCCTCCTTTGCTCCCTTTGCGCCTACCTTGGCGCACTTTGCGTTAAAAATCGGCAGTTAGGCATGAAGGTTTTTTACCATAAAGTACACCATGTCGGCACAACGTTCTCAGAGAAATTGCAGTTGCAGCGAGTGTGTGCAAGAAATCCGTGGCCAACCTTGTTTTCATACGCAGAACTCCAAGCGAAAACTACCCCCCCACCCACCCCCCGCAAGGCCGGTTAAAAAACCGAAACGGTTTGACTTAATATCTCCTAAAAACCAACCTTAGGTCATTACGATGGCTTAAAATCGCTACCTTTGGTCAGTATAATGTTTGATTTTACCATTCAACGAAAGAAATGTTTAGCCGAACCTTAGAAAAATCCATCCGAGAAAAGATTAAAGGGGGAAAAGCCATTGTAGTGGTGGGAGCAAGGCAGGTAGGTAAAACAACCCTGTTAAACGAGATTTTAAAAGACAAGGATTTTTTATTTCTGGATGCGGACGACCCCGCAACACGCAACTATTTGCAAAACCCTACCACCGAACAACTTCGCTCCTTAATTGGCCGCCATGAGTTTGTTTTTCTTGATGAGGCACAACGCATTCCTGGAATTGGCCTGACGCTAAAAATTATTGCCGATCAGTTTAAGCATGTTCAGCTGTTTGTAAGTGGATCGTCTTCATTTGATTTAGGCAATGCGCTGAATGAACCATTGACCGGCCGAAAATGGGAATACGAATTGTTCCCTCTTTCTTGGGAAGAGTACGAAACCCAAATAGGTCTTATTAAGGCGGAGCAAAACCTTGAGAACCGATTGCTCTATGGTTTTTATCCTGAGGTGATTAATCGTCCCGGGCAAGAACGTGAAACCTTGAAAAACCTTGTAAACAGTTATTTGTATAGAGATGTTTTGGCGTTTTCAGAAATCAGAAAACCAGACGTTCTTGAACAGCTGCTTCAAGCATTGGCCTTGCAGGTGGGCAGCGAAGTAAATTACAATGAACTTTCGAAACGGATTGGAATTAATAAGGTTACCGTTCAAAAATACATAGATGTTTTAGAAAAGGGTTATGTTGTTTTTAGGCTGAATAGCTTTAGTCGAAACGTTCGAAATGAAATTAAGCGCAACAAGAAAATATACTTTTACGACAATGGCGTTCGAAACATGCTCGTTGCTAATTTTTCTCAACTGGATTTGAGGGTTGACAAAGGGGCCTTGTGGGAAAACTTTCTGGTCTCAGAACGCCGAAAACAGAATCTGTACAAAGACACCTTTGCAAAAATGTATTTTTGGCGCTCGAAAGACCAGCAAGAGGTTGACTTCGTGGAAGACGTGAACGGGAAAATAACGGGATTTGAATTTAAGTGGCAAGCTAAAAACACGAAATTTCCAAAGTCTTTTATAGATGCCTACAACGCGGAAGGGATTCGAATTGACAGAAGCAATTTCAGGGATTTTGTGGAAATATAGCCCTGTTTGGGCTCCGGCTATGGACTTGCCACCTTCGGCTTCTGCCGCTTGACGGCAGTTTCGTTAGGGAAACGTATTCCTGAGCAGATCCTGTATTTGATTCTTTATAATCCGATGTACCAAAACCCTTATTTTCATCAAAAACACAACCTTTTCGGAATACAATCCAAAATAATATCAACTTTTTCGGAATACAATCCGAATTTGTTGTGATTTTTCCGGGCATGAAGGTTTTTTTACCGCAAAGCACTCTCAAACTACCACTATCAAAAATCAAAGCCACAGAAAAATCAGACCTGCTTTCGGCTTCATCTTAAATTTTAGCGTAATTTTGACAATAGCAATGTAAATTTTACGCCAATTTATGAGATACAGAGCCAAGTCGGCTACCCTAACTGAGCGGACTAAAAGTCCTCTAGGTCGGATTATTGTGCTGACCGGGGCTCGGCAAACAGGCAAAACCACATTGGTAAAACACTTGTTTCCCGACTATCCATACCTGAGCATAGAAGACCCCGTTATGCGGGTTCAATACACCAACTTGACGGCGGCTCAGTGGAATCTAATTTACCCCTATGCCATATTGGATGAAATTCAAAAAGAACCAAGGCTTATTGAAAGCATTAAAGCCGTGTACGATCAATTTGAAGCCCCGAGTTACCTGCTTTTGGGCAGCAGCCAAATTATGCTTTTGAATAAAGTGAAAGAAAGCCTGGCCGGCCGTTGTGTTATTGAAGAGCTCTTTCCTTTAACCTTGCCCGAACTGCAAACAAAAGACTTTAAGGATGTGCCAGCCCTTTCCCCCTTTCAACGCTTGTTGAATACCCGGGAATTGCGGGAATTAATGCCGTCACTGCCCTTGCATCCCAGGCAATCAAACATCATGGCCGCCTTTACCCATTACCTGCAATTTGGCGGCTACCCGGCACTGGTTTCAGAGCTACTAAATGACTCCGACCGCCGGGACTGGTTGCAAAATTATCAGCGGACCTATCTGGAACGCGATGTGCGAGATTTGGCCGAATTCCGAAATTTAGAGCCTTTTATCCGCATTCAAAAATCGGCGGCGCATTTAACAGGGCAGCTTTTAAATTATTCTTCTTTGGCACGAGATGCAGGTGTAAAGTGTCAGACCGCACAACGGTTTATCTATTACCTGGAATTGAGTTATCAGGCGATATTATTGCCCCCTTGGCACCGAAACTCCTTAAAAAGGCTAAGCAAATCGGCCAAAATTCATTTTTTAGATCCGGGGGTACAGCGCAGCATTACCGGGAACTTGCAAGGGGAACTTTCTGGCCATGAATTTGAAAGTGCTCTTGTGGCAGAAATGTACAAACAATCGAAAAACCTGGGGTTTTCAGGGGCATTCTACCACCTGCGCACCTTAGACGGAAGAGAAGTGGATGTGTTAATTGAAACCCCCGATGGCTATTTCGGCATTGAAATTAAAAATACCCGCCACATTCATCCAACAGATGGAAAAAACCTAATCGGTTTGGACAGCATTTTAGACAAGCCGGTGTTGCAACAAATTATTTTGAGTCAAGACCCTCAGGTGAAAACCGTAGGAAATGGCATCACGGCAATTCCTGCGGCTTTGTTTTTAGGCTAATTCAAAATTCTACTGGTTTATGATTGCTGAGATTCAATTGGTTGAGCGGCAAAAAATTGCCGTTTATGCCTTGATTGGTTTTTTACCGTAAAGAACACCATGTCGGCGCAAAGTTCAAAGAGGGTGCAGTCGGGCGAGTGTGTGCAGGAATTCCGAGGCTACTTTGTAAACTTTGCGGCTTCCTTGGTGGCCTTTGCGAAAAAAATGGGCAGTTATGCCATGGGTTTGCCTTAGACATTCCTGTCAAAAACCCAAAAACCGCTGTAATTGAATGTAAACATACTTGCCCCCCAGAGGCCTGCGGCAGGGATTGAGCAGGGTTGCCCGCAAGGCCGGGCCGGCCGTTGCCCGCGCGGCGCGGAGGCGACCTTGGGAGCCCCCGCAAGCCCGCTGGGCAAGCCGGCTCCGGCCGCGGACAACCCGCGAAAGCCCGTCAGCCGCCACAAACAAAAATTTATAAAACCGAGATGTAAGCGGCCTAATGCCCGGGCTCAAAACGGACATTTTAAGGATGCTTAAAACCCTTAATAATTGAAGGTGGAAAAAAAATGGTCGTGGCACGCAAAATGCAATGAGGATGTTTTGCAATAAAATGCGTAAAATTAGCGTTGGCATGCGACAAGTTGGCACTTGAAGCCAGAAACACAATACCACGAAACGGACAATATGACATATCATTTGATTGGAGAGGACACTGATTTTATTCCCCTGATGACCACCGAGGAAGAGGGGCATTTGGAGGTTTCTGAAATTCCGGAAGAACTACCTATACTACCGCTTCGCAATACGGTTTTATTTCCGGGTGTTGTGATTCCCATTACTGTAGGGCGCGACAAAAGCATAAAATTAATTCGTGATGCCTACAAGGGTAAACGGATAATTGGAGTTGTGGCACAGCGGGATGCCGAAGTGGAAGAGCCTGGTAGGGGGGATTTATTTGAAATCGGCACGGTAGCCAGCATATTGAAGATGCTGCGGATGCCCGACGGAAGTACCACTGCCATAATACAGGGTAAACGACGTTGTCATCTAGAAGAGATTTTGAGCGAGGAACCGTATTTGACGGCAAGGGCCAGCCTATTTGAGGAAGGAAAGCCCGAGGAAGGGGATTCGGAATTCAATGCAATGGTATCGTCCATCAAAGATTTGGCGCTTGAAATCATTCAGGCCAGTCCGAATTTGCCGAGTGAAGCGTCGTTTGCCATTCGAAACATAGAGAGTCCATCTTTTTTAATCCATTTTGTATCTTCAAACCTGAGCAATACCATGGAAGAAAAGCAGGCCATGCTAGAGGTAAAGGATTTAAAGGAAAGAGCCACTGCACTTTTGCAGGCCTTGCATACGGAGTCGCAGTTGCTGGAATTGAAGAATCAGATACAAAGCAAGGTGCGTGTAGATATGGACAAGCAGCAGCGGGAGTATTTTTTGCATCAGCAAATGCGTCAGATTCAAGAGGAATTGGGCAATGGGGAGACCATAGACATTAAGGAATTAAAAAAGAAAGCGGCTCGATTAAAATGGGGCAAAGGGATTCAAAAGGCATTTGATAAAGAGTTGGCCAAGCTGGAACGAATGAACAGCATGGCACCGGATTACTCGGTTCAAATGAACTATTTGGAGTTCATGACCGACCTGCCGTGGTCGTTGTACTCTACCGACCAGTTTGATCTTCAACGGGCTCGAAAAATTTTGGACAGGGATCATTTTGGATTGGAGAAGGTAAAGGAGCGCATTTTGGAGCATTTGGCGGTTTTAAAGCTTCGGGGAGACATGCGTTCACCCATTTTATGCCTGGCCGGTCCCCCCGGGGTTGGAAAGACCTCATTGGGACGGTCGGTTGCCGAGGCACTTGGTCGGAAATATACCCGGATGTCGTTGGGTGGTTTGCGCGATGAAAGCGAGATTAGAGGCCACCGCCGGACCTACATAGGTGCCATGCCCGGAAGAATACTGCAAAGCTTAAAAAAATCGGGTACTGCAAATCCGGTTTTCATTTTAGATGAAATAGATAAACTAAGCCGGGATGCCCACGGCGATCCATCCAGTGCTTTGCTGGAAGTGTTAGACCCGGAGCAAAACAACACATTTCATGACAACTTTCTGGATTTGGATTTTGACCTTAGCCGGGTGTTATTTATTGCCACGGCCAACAATCTATCTTCGATTCAACCGGCACTTCGAGACCGAATGGAAATCATTCACATTAGTGGGTATTCGGTAGAAGAAAAAGTAGAAATTGCCAAAAAGCATCTGTTGCCAAGGCAATTGAATGAACATGGATTGGGAAAAAATGCCGTACAGATTGGAAAGCCGGCTTTGGAATTTTTAATAGAGTCGTACACCCGCGAAAGTGGTGTTCGGAATCTGGAACGCAAAATTGCAGCCTTGGTTCGAAAAGCTGCGGTTGCGGAGGCCTCTTACCTACCATTTCAAGCAAAATTGAGCAAAAATCAGGTCAGCAAAATTTTAGGGGCCCCATTGCCAAGGGAGAAATACGAGAACAACGAACAAGCCGGAGTGGTTGTGGGATTGGCTTATACGGCGGTTGGCGGAGACATTCTATTTATAGAAACCAGTTTAAGCCGAGGAAAAGGTCGTCTTACCTTAACCGGGAACTTAGGAGGCGTGATGAAGGAATCGGCGCATATTGCACTGGAATATTTAAAAGGCAAATCAGACCGACTTAAAATTCCGCATGAGGTATTCGACAATTGGAATGTGCATTTGCATGTGCCGGAGGGGGCCACGCCCAAAGACGGTCCTTCTGCGGGCATAACCATGCTTACAGCCTTGGCCTCTGCGTTTACGCAACGAAAAGTTCGGCCCAAACTGGCGATGACGGGCGAAATCACCCTGCGAGGTCAGGTATTGCCGGTAGGGGGCATAAAAGAAAAAGTTCTGGCTGCCAAGCGGGCCAATATACAAACCATAATAATGGCCGAAGACAACCGGCGGGATGTGGAAGAAATTGAAGCCGGTTATCTTCGTGGTCTTAGTTTTGAGTATGTGAGTACCATGGATCAGGTTTTGGAATCTGCTCTGCTGGGCGCGAAAGTAAAGGATGCCATACCGCTAACGGCGGTAGTGTCAAGCAGTCCGGCGAAGGCTTGATTCCGCTGAAAACAGGATGGATTTTACAAAGGAAATCCATACTTTTACTTAAAGTCTTAGAGTATGAAAACTGCCTTGTTGGTCTTTTTTATGGTTTACTCCGGTTTCGCTGTGGGCCAAAAGGTCTTCAGTGTGGCCAATGAATACCAAGCTGATGTTAAGGTGTATGTGGTTGATGCCGAATATCAGGCCGACTTGCTGGTGTATAAGGTAAAATCGGATTACCAAGCCGGGCAAAACGACGGAAAGTGGTATTTTGCTTCATCTGAATACCAAGCCAAGAAAAAAGTGTTTTTTACCGATGCGGAATACCGGGCCGACCTAAAAATCTACTTTGTGGAATCAGATTACCGGGCCGGTTGGAGGAACAGTTCTAAAAAACACCTGTTGTATTGAGGTTAGAGGCTTTAAAATCCCTTTTTTGGGCTTGGGGTTTGCCTCTGATATCGGTGTTTCTGCTGTACTGGCCGCTGCCCATTCAGCTAAATAAGGTACTTTTTTCCTATTGGAGCGATGCGGATAGGGCGTATCGGGTGTATGCCGAGTTTGCCTTGGGCCAAGCCGGTGGTTATTGGTTGGAATCCTGGTTTTTTCCGTTTGGTGAGCATTTGTTTTATTTGGATGCGAATCCGCTTTTGTGTTGGTTTTCTGCCGGATTTTTTTCATTAATTCCAAGCATGCGACCATACATGGCGGGTGTATTTAATGGCCTGGTGTTGGCTCAGTTGCTTTTTACGCATTTGGGTTGGTTTAGGTTGGGCCGTTGCAAAGGGATGTCTGCCATGTCTGCGGGCATTTTGGCCTTGTCTTTAACTTTATTGGCTCCCCAATGGCTAAAAAACAACGGCAACTTTTCATTGGCCTACACTGCACTTTTTCCCTATTTATGTTTGGCTTTGCTTAAATCAACAGAGCGGTCAAATTCCTTTCGGTATGTAGGTATTGCCTGGTTTTGGGTGGCCATATCGGTGTTAATTCATCCGTATTTAGGGTTGGTAAACGGTTCATTTGCCTTGTTGTGGGTTTTGTTGCGAAACCCCTTAGCCATTCAAGGTTGGTTTAGGGCAATTATTGTTGCCCTGCCGCTGTTGCTGTTTGTTGTTGTTTTGAAATGGAGCGATCCGGCCTATGCATTTCGAACCAAAGAACCTTGGGGTGCCACCGAAAATCAAATGACCTTGGCACAGTGGTTGATTCCGGGAGTTGGGCATGTAAATGAACTGCTAAATCATTGGGGTGGGGATGCAGGGAGTTCAGAGGCTTGGGAGTTTGCCTTTATTCCCTGGTCGGTTTGGTGGGCTTTGATCTGGGTTCTTGTTTTGGGCCATGGAAAAATGCTATTTAAGGCCTTACCCCGTTCGGCTGCAATTGCGGGGTTGATATTGTTGCTTTTCAGCAGTGGCATGTTTGGTTTGAGCCGTTTTTCATGGTTGTTTGAAGTGGTTCCCTACTTAAAACAGTTTCGATATGTAATGCGGTTTGCATGGCCTATGTATGGAGTGTTGGGATTTTCAGTTGGGTTGGCCTTCTTTGTTGCCATAAAAAACACCACTCCCTTGAAGCGGGGATTATTTTTGGTTTTGGTATTGATTCCGGTTGGCATAGAGGCCCATGGACATGTTCGGTTTTTAAAAAGCATCCACCTTCAAACCGCCAACCTGTATTCAGAAACTGAGCAAACTGAACAATTGAAATCCGGGATCGTGTTATTAAAGGCTGAAAAACCTGTGGCGCTAATTACGGAACCCTTTTTATTTGAAGGCAGTTTGATGACAGCGGGAGAAAACCCCGGGGAGCTTCGACGGTGGATGTATGTTCTTAGTGTACTTGGAAATGTGCCTACGGTTGGCGGCATATTAATTCGGCCAAACGAGCATCAGGCATTGGCAACGGGAGGCTTCTCGACAGAGCCTTGGTATGCAGTCAACCCCCAATTTCGGCGTAAATTGAAAGGCAAGACGCTGGCTCTCATTTTTCCGAAGGGAATGGATTGGAATCAAAGCCGTTGGTTGCATCGAAAGCCGTATAAAGTTTTGGACTTAGATACCAATTATAGTTTGGGGCTTATTGGTGCGGATGATTGGATGCGGGTGCTTCCTTTGCCGGCGGCGGCGGAGTCAGATTCGGTGCATTTCAATTTGCTTGCCGACCAAACCTACCGGTCGGCACCGCCCTTTGGGAATAAAGCGAAACTGATTAAGCGGAATGAATACCATGTATTGTTGGATACGGTTGGTTTGGAGGCCCAAGGCTATGAAGTTAGCCTTTGGGTGGATGCCGGCCGGGTCAATTCGGTGAATGGAGTATTGTTTGTTGAGGAGGTGGATAAAAACGGTCAGGGGCAATGGTTGGCTGAAGCCAACCCGGCCCGGAGCCGTTGTTTGGATGGTAGATGGGCACGTTGTGCGCTTGTCTTTCAGGCGGTTCCAAAAAAGCGCTACCGAATAATATTAACTGCTTACGATTTTCAAACCTACACATTCGGGGTGAATCGATTTATGCTGCGGCCCATGGAAATAGATGTTGGCGGTGTTTTTGGGAATTATCGTATGTGGAACAATCATTGGCAAGAACAGCGATGAGTCAGTTGCAAGTGGTATGTGGCCTGGTATGGAGGGAAGGATTGTTTTTGGCGGCCAGGAAAAGGGCAGGGAAAACGAATTCGGGGTATTGGGAATTGCCCGGGGGGAAAGTGGGCGAGCAAGAAAGTGTTGAGCAGGCATTGATGCGGGAGTTTCAAGAGGAGTTGGGAATGGAAATACGGGTTCGGGGTATTTTAGGAAGTGTTGAGCAGGCGGGGATTGTAAACCTAAAGTTAATTGCCCTTGAAGCCAGCTGCGGCTCAGAACGGCCCGGGCACATCATTGACCACGATTCGGTAATTTGGGTAAATCCCGGGTATTGGCATGCGTTAAGGTGGTGTGAGAATGATGCCCGCTTGCTGGGGGAGATTTTAGTTGGGGCATTAAGGGGTTGAATTGGGGGTGGGTTATGGGTTTGGGTTGGGAGCAATAGCATCGCCTCGTAACTGCGACAGCAGGATGGACTCCCTTGGGCGAGCCTGCCTTCTCCGGAAAAAAACATTGTAAAAAAAAGTGGATTTTAATCTTTTGCTTTGCTCCCCTATTGCTGTTCCCTCATTTTGATTCCAATCTTTTTAATCAACGCCTAATGTAAAAATGGTGAGCCGCCACATCGCCCGTCTCATACCTGTAATTTCCGCCTCCTGACTTCAACAAAGTTGCATTTGTTTGCATCCGGAGGCATTTCTGAGACCCCCGGGTGAACCTCAAATTTGCCTATTGGCATAATTTTGATTCACCGCCAAACTTCAGGCTTAAAAAACCCGAAGCGTTCCTCGCCATCCCTTTACGTGGCGAGGCAAAATTTTAAATATTGTTCACTAGTGATGGGGCAAAGTTACGGGATTGGAATTTACTTGTGAAGGGTAAAAAGCAAATTTTTTTAAAAGTAAAGAAAAGGGGTTGCAGAGGGATTGGTGGTGGGGATTGCAAATGGATTAGCTTCTGGGGTTTCTGGGGCTAAGGACAAAGTTTTGGCCCAAATAGACACGTCGGACCTGTTCGTCGTCGGCCAATTCGCCGGAGCTGCCTGTTTTAAGGATTTTTCCTTCGAAGAGAAGGTAAGCTCGGTCGGTGATTGAAAGTGTTTCTTGGACGTTGTGGTCGGTGATTAGGATTCCAATTTGGCGTTCTTTTAGGGAGTAGACGATGGATTGAATGTCTTCTACGGCGATGGGGTCTACCCCTGCGAAGGGTTCGTCTAGCAGTATAAATGCAGGGTTGGTTGCCAGGGCTCGCGCGATTTCGGTTCGTCGGCGTTCGCCACCGGACAGCAGATTTCCTTTGGTTTTTCGGACCTGGTTCAGGCCAAATTCATGAATTAAGGATTCGCAGCGGTCACGTTGAACGGTTTTGGATAGGGGAAGGTGTTCCAGGACGGCCCGGATATTGTCTTCGACGCTAAGGCGACGAAAGACGGAGGCTTCTTGGGGCAGGTAACCAATACCACGGCGGGCTCGCTGATGCATGGGCAGGTTAGTAATATCTTCGTTGTTCAAAAAGATGCGGCCGGCGTCGGGGGCAATCATGCCTGTAACCATGTAAAAGGTGGTGGTTTTTCCTGCACCGTTGGGGCCCAGAAGGCCCACGATTTCACCTTGATTTAGGTGAATGCTGACCTTATTTACGACGGTTCTGCCGCGGTAGGATTTTTCCAAATTTACTGTTTTCAGTTCCATGCTTACAGCTTTACTGAAATTTGAGCGGTAATACCCCAGTTTGGGGCATTGGGGTAGAGTTCTTTTCCGGGATTCAAAGGGTCGGGCCCATTTTGGTGGGTAAAGCGGTAGTGAAAGTCGAAGCGAAGGATATTAAAAATGTTTTCGATTCCCACGTTCATTTCAACGTAGGGCATGATGTTTCCTGTTCGTTGGTCAATTAGTTCATAGGTATTTGGAGGTAGGGCGATGAAATTTCGGTTTTCCTTGCTAATGCTTCCAATGGCGGCGCGAGCTCCGATGGTTTCGCGCCATTTCAGTTTTCGCAGTCCGGGGATTTTATTGAAGAATAAGCCGTCAAAAAAGTGTTCAAGTCGAACGGTTACCCATTGGTCGCTAACGAACTCAAAGTAATTCATCAGGTTAAAACCGAATCGGTCGAACATATAAGTATCGTTACCCAGGTGAATTTCCATGAGGGGGTATGGAACCTGGCCAAAGATTTTTCCTGCTTTAATTTCCCAATCGGTATAACCTAGGGGGCGAATACGGAATCGGTCGGCGATGGAGCAACGCAGAGCGTGGTAATTGTTTTGAATACCAAGAATATTGCAAAGGCCCAGTGTGTATTCCAGTTTCACAACGGGGTATTCGCCGCGCAGAGGTCGGCGTTTAACTCGGCCGCGCAGCCATTGTTGACCGTAGGCGAATTCGGTTTCGAGCCTCATTTCGGCACGGCTAAAGTTGGGCAGGTAGTTGCTGATTTTATTTTGATTGTCGAGCAACCCGAAGCGGAGGGTACCGGTGTCGTGGACGCGCATCCAGCTCAGGGTGATTTTGCTGTTGAGGCCGGTGAACCAATCGTGTTCATAGTAGACCAAACCTTCGTCGATGTAAGAAAGGTCGGCCAGTCGTCGTCGGCGAAGGAAAGTTCCGAGCAGGTTATCGGGGCGCCATTGGTTGGTTGAGAGGCCAAGTTGCTCGATGTCTTGTCGGAATTTGAAGCCGATCATTCTCCAGGGGTCTTTGTCTTTGTTGATGTGGTAAATTCCTGAGAAATCCCATTTAAAGCGTTGATCGAGGGTTCCGTAGATAATGTGGGATTCCAGGTAGAATCGTTTGGAGATGGAATCGGAGGTACGTCCGCCAAATTTGAAACGGTGTCCTTCGATTTCGTTCATGGACCAGACTTCATAAATGGGGCCAAGGCCAACCCAGCCGAAGTTCCAGAATCCGGATGCGACCAAATCGCCCAAACGGTAGAGTGTTCGGAAGATTGAATTTTTTTTCAGGTCTTCGGTAATGCTGTCGAGTTTGCTTTCTGAAACGGAGAGGGTGACGGGGCGAATGGAATCCCATTCGGTTTTGCTTTTATGGACATCGTTTAAGATGGTAATTTCGGCACCGGGTGTAGGGAAGATGGATGAGGGAGGTTGGTTGTAGATGTAGTTATTAAAGTGACGAGTTCGGTGAAGAACAATTTGGTAGTTGGTGTCTTTATCGCCGATGTTCAGGGTAAAGTCGACGAAATCTTTGGGGTTGATGTCGAGGGAGGCGTTGTCTTGGCGTAGGATCCATGTATGGTTGGCGGTGTCGAGTTCAAATTCTTGGTTGATGCGAAAGCCGGCAATGAAATTGACATTGGCTTTACGGTTCATTTTTAGTTCTACTTTACGGACGCCCCAGGTTTTGTCGTGCACCCACATTTTGCCGTCGTACACCATTTCGCGGGGAACGGCCTCGAGGGGGCGGAACGAAATTTCGTAGCATCGCATGTTGCCAATCATGGTGGAATCTTCCAGCACGTATTTGTAGTATGCGGAGCCGAAGGGTGAGAGAGGGCCTACGAAATTTTTTCCCAGGATGAGTTGATTGTCGTCGTAAAAGTTAAAATTTTGGAAAGTAGCCCCGAGCATTGTTGCGAAGTTGTCGTTTTCTACACCTGTAATTTCAAATTTATGGATGACTTCTCGGATGGAAAAGCCTTTTTTGCGGTGGATGTTGGAAACCAATTCGATGAGTAAAAAAGGATAGTACACGTTGGTGTCGCCGCGGAGGGTGTCTTGGTAACCCAGGTCGTAAAAAGATTGGAATATTTTCCCCACCTTGGATTTTCGGATTTTATCGGGCAGGTTGTAGGCGTCGAGTTTGTTTTTAACGTAAACGGTGGCTTCAACGCTTTCGAATCGAAAGGGGTCGTTATCGCGGCGGTATTTTTTGACTGAATCAATAACGACAAGAGCCGGGTTGCGTGTTCGTTGGTATTTGAAATTAAATTCCTTCAGAGAAATGCCGGTCATGGGCAGGGTGAATTTAATTTCGTTGATGGTAGAAGGTCTAATTTTGATGAGGGTATCGGCGTAGTTCAGCATTTGAATGCGAACAAATTCAGGTTTTTGGTCTGTTTTCAGTTCAAATCGGCCTTCGAGGTCGGTAATAGCACCTACTTGGGTGCCTTTTAGCAAAACATTGGCACCGATCAGGGGTGTTTTTTTGGCTACGGAGGGATCGCCATCGTAAACGATTCCGCGCACCACTGTGGTTTGACAGAATGAGGCTAGGGGCAAAGCAAAAAGCAGAAAAAAAAGAAAGCGCAAGCTCATGCAATCCAGATAAAAAGTGGCAAGGAAAACGATACAAAGAACGCAAAAATGATTCCAAAAAAAAGGGCAAGGAACTTTCAAAAGGAAGGGGGCTGCGGGGGGTGGATTGAAGCAAAAGATATGGAAAAATGGAAAATACCCGAAAAATGGAATTGAAAATAAATTATTGATTGTTAGGCACTTCACAAATTGTTAATAAGTTTTTTGGTGGATTTTTAACAAAAAGCCTTGCGACTATTTGAAAGAGGGTGTATCTTTCATTTGGGAAACATTAACATTTGGGATACTTATGAAAAAAAACAATTGCAAAGTCTGCAAAGAGCCATTGGTGGGTCGTGTTGACAAGAAATTTTGTTCGGATGCTTGTCGATGTTCGTATTTCAACCGGGTAAAAATTCGGGAGCGGCGGGAGTTCCGTAAAATTGACCAGATATTGAAGAAGAACAGAAAAATATTAAAGTTTTTGTTTGATTCGGATCGAGCGGAAGTGAGTCATCAAGAACTGGCAGTAATGGGTTTTGAGTTTGGTTATGCAACTCAGGTTGTGGTGGCGAACGAGAGCGAAGTAAAGTATTATTGTTATGATTTGGGTTTAACCTCGGCACGTGGTCAGTTGTATTTTTCGCTGGTACAAAGGGGATAGCAACCGATCAAAGGGGGTTTAAGGAGGAAAAATTGCACTGGTTTAAGGGAAGAGGATTAAAGGAGAGGAGGCCCATTTTAGAGTGTGCGTAAGGTAAGGTGGATGCCAATCAGGTTAAGAGCGGCAGGGATTGAAGCGGCTAGCCCGAGGTTAGCGGAGGACTGGCCCGCGCGGCGCGGAGGCGACCTTGGGAGCCCCCGCAAGCCCGCTGGGCCAGCCATCCGCTAAGCGAGGACTAGCGCTGAAAGCCCGGCTGCCGCCCCAAAACGAATGCAAAGGAATTTAGGTCAAAGCCAGCCGGAGCAACCCAGGGTCCAGGCTTGGATGTTTGAGAAGCCGGCGGAGTGCAATGCAGAGCAACAAGCCTTAAGGGTAGAGCCGGTGGTGATAACGTCGTCGACCAAGCCAATGAGCGTGTTGGTATTTGGCATCAGAGTAGGTTGGCAGGAGAATGCATGTGCCACATTTGAGCTGCGCGCATTTTTGGAGTTTTTGGTTTGGCTTTGGCTGAAATTTGTTCTTTTTAAGAGCTTTGGTTGAATGCGGCCACCCAAGATGGATTGCAGACCTATTGCCAGGTCTTCGCTTTGGTTGTAGCCGCGCATGCGAAGGCGTTTGGGATGAATGGGAACGGGGAGCCAAACCTGGGGGATGGAAATTCCGGGGAAGCTGCCCAGATCTTGGCCCATGGCTTTGCCCAAATCAACGGCCAAAGAGCGGTCTGACTTGTATTTAATGCGGTGAATGAGCGTTCTGACTGCATTTTGTTCGGAAAAAATGAGCCAACTTCTTAATTGGATGTTTAGGGATTGACTTTGACCTTCGCAGGGAATCTGAAGGTAATCATTCAGCCATGCAAAGGGGAGCAAACCTTTGCATGCAGTGCACAAAGCGGATTCCTGAGGCAGTAATTCTGCGTTGCACAATCTACAAGCATTTCCAAACCAAAAACTTAGCCATGCATTCATAATTCGAAATTATTAACATGGGAGGCGGAAAACTTCTGTGTTCAAAATTACGCCATTTAATTAACAATTGTAACTTTGAAAAAAAATAAACATGCCAGACAGTCCATTAGCTCAAGAAACAGCATCGAGAAAAAAATCAGGTCGAGGAATTTTACTCTTTTTCTTGTTGCTTTTGCTCCTGCTTCTTGGCGGGGCATCAGGGTATTTAGGAATGCAATACCTAAGCCATACGCAAATGATTGCGGATCAAGAAAAGAAGGTAGTGGAATTGGAAGCGGGTTATCAGCAGGCCATGAGCGAATTGGAAAAGGCCAAACAGGAATATGCCATGTTGGCTGCCGAGAAAATGATTTCGGATTCTTTGGCTGAGGCGCGTGCCGCTGAAATCAATCGGCTTATGGCGGATTTGAAGGCCGCCAGATCGAGGGGTCTTAATACCGGAGGTGGGGCGAAGTACCGAGACTTGATTGAGGAGCGCGACAGGCTGATGGGTGATTTGCGGAAGTTGAAGGCGGATTACGTAAAATTGTCGGGGGTGCGTGATTCCATTTTGGTGAATTTAAACACTTCGGAGGAAGTGCGTCGTCAGCTTGCGGATACGAACCAGTTGCTTACGGAAAAAATCAATATTGCCAAGAATCTTAAAGTTTCCCGAGCAAAATTGACGGGTGTTCGTGAAAAGCGCAATGGAGATGTGCTGCCTGAGGATCGATTGAAAAAATGCAGTCGTTTGGAAGTAGAATTTGATGTTCAAGAAAACGAACTTGCCGAACCGGGAGAGCGTACGGCGTACATTGTTATCTATAGTCCCGGAAATGCAACTTTGAATGAAAACGGTGGTGAAATTTTTGATTTTAATGGCACCAAGAAAATATACACGATGCAGAAAACCTTTACTTATTCGAATAAAGCCCAAACGGTGGTTGCAGAATACAACATCAGCGAGAGCTTGCCCGAGGGTACTTATTCTGTCGAGTTGTATTTGGATGGGTCATTGGTTAATACGGCCAAGGCAAAATTCCGGAAATAAGGAATGGATGGCCGCTTAATGGCTGCAGGGAATATTGGTTTTTTTTTCATTGACCGATTGAAGTTGGCAATCGGAAGTAGTGTGTTGAAAAGGTAAGCATAGGTGCATTGACAGGGAGTTGGCAGTTTCAGCAGGTATTGCGTTATTCCAGCGTGTTGGCCTTGAGTGTTGTGTTGGCCCGTGGAATATCTGATCGAGTGATATTGGCCTGGATTGAGTGGACATTTTTGATGGGGTCGTTGTTGAGTTCGGCCTTGGTTGGTTCTGTATTGCAAGCCGGGCTTTTGCCCGGTGTACCGAAGCGGAATTTAAAATCCAGTGTATTAATATTAGGGATTTATGGAATTGTAGTTGCGCTGCTTTTTTTGGGGTTTAGCAAATGCATACCGGGTTGGGAGCCGCTAACGGAAATTCAAAGGTATTGGGTTTCGGTGTGGTTGGCGTTTTTACCCATGGGATTTGTGGTAGAACATGCCTTATTTCGGCACGAAAAATCCAAGTGGCTGGTTATTAGCAGTTTGATTTCGGGAATTGGATATGTACTTATGGGCAGTTCCTTTTTATGGATGGGGTCGGCATTTTCCGCAGAGCCTGTCTTTTTGGGATTGGGCCTTTATGCGTTGATAAAAGCAATAGCAGCGGTAGTATTGACGCTAAAATTTGAGGGTGAGAGCCTGATGTGGGGTGGTATTGTGCCGATAATAAGGAAGGCATGGCCCTTGATGCTTGGGTTGTTGTTTGGGGTATATTCCATGTATTTAGATGGGGTTTGGGTAGCGACCTGGGCGGGTTCGGCAGCCTTTCTTGTATTTAGTTATGGGGCCAGGGAATTTCCCTTAAGTCAATTGTTGGCGAATGGTTTCAGCGAAAATCAGTTGCGGGAATTTAGGAGGAATGGGAAATTTGGACGGATGAAAGAAGAACAGGTACGGATTGCGTGGCTAACGGTACCGGCGGCAATAGTGCTGATGTTTATTGCGCCATTGCTGTTTAGGGAGGTTTTTGGATTGGGGTTTAAGGAATCGGCGGGGGTATTTCAGATTTATTTATTGTTGGCCATCCCCCGTTTGTTTTTTCCACAGACCGTATTGTTTGCCTATGGACATGAGCGTTGGGCGTTGATGGCTTCGATTGTAGAATGGGCAGTGAATGTGGTGTGCTCGATTTGGTGGATGCATGTATGGGATTGGAGGGCGGTGGCATGGGCGACGTTGTTGGCCTATGTGGTAGAGAAGGCCATTTTATTTGGGATATTGGTTTGGAAGGAGCCCTTTCGGTGGGGAGAATCGATACCTCCGCGGCAGGTAGTTTTGTTGCTAATGTGTTTGGTAATGTCTTTTGGGCTAAGCAGGATGCTGGTTGGGTAGATAGAGAGGCATTAGGTGTAGCCCAACCAATTTAAAGAGGCATCGTTGTCGCGCCAGTCTTTTTTGACTTTCACCTGAAGTTCCAGGAACACCTTTTTGCCTAGGAAGGCCTCGAGGTCGAGCCTTGCCTGGGTGCCAACGGTTTTAAGTCGGCTGCCTTTGTGGCCAATAAGGATAGCCTTTTGGGAATCACGGCCGACATAGATTTCGGCGCGGATTCGGTCGATGGAATCTTCTTCTTTGTATTCAATAATTGCCACGGCACAGTGGTAAGGGACTTCTTTGTTGTAGTTAAGGAGGAGTTTTTCGCGGATAAATTCAGCGACGAAGAAACGCAGGGGTCTGTCGGAGAGCTCTTCTTTATCGAAATAAGGGGGATGATGGGGGCAAATACGTTTAAGGGTATCGAGGAGTTTATCGAGTCCTAGGTTGAGGATAGCGGAGCCAAAGAGGACATGTGCATGCGGGAAGCGGTGTTGGCAGATTTGGTTTTTGAGGAGTTGTTGTTCTGTGCTAAGTTCTTCGGCTTTATTGACAAAGGCGAGGAGGGGGAGTTGAGGGTTTTGGAGTCGTTGTTCCACGTTATCGGGCCATGGGAGGTTATCCTGCCAGTGTTGTTGGTCGGAGGCATCCAGAACGAGGAGGTAAATGTCGGCGTCTTCCATGCTTTCTTCGACACCTTTCATCATGCGTTCCTGGAGTTTATAGGCGGGTTTGATGATGCCAGGGGTGTCGGAGAAAACGAGTTGGTGGTTGTTGTCGTTAAAAAAGCCCAAGATTCTGTGGCGGGTTGTTTGAGATTTGTGTGTAGTGATGGTGAGTTTTTGGCCAAGGAGGGCGTTGAGCAGGGTTGATTTTCCTGCGTTGGGTTTGCCTAAAATATTTATGAATCCTGCCTTGTGCATAATGGTTGTTTGGGGGTAAAGGTAAAAGTTCTTATATTTGTGCTTCGAGTTGAGGTAAAACTTCCAGAAAAATACAGTGCGGGGTGGAGAAGTAGGTATCTCGTCGGGCTCATAACCCGAAGATCGTTGGTTCGAGTCCAACCCCCGCTACCAAGGGAAAAGCCGGTCATGGGATCGGCTTTTTTTGTAGAGGTCCCGTAGTAGAATGGATACTACGTAAGTCTCCGGAACTTAAGATACAGGTTCGATTCCTGTCGGGACCACAACAATAATTCGCAACCCCTTTATTTTAAGCGAGTTGCGATTTTTTATTTGAAATTTAGCCGACGCTTCGCTGGCAGTGCAGCCTTATGGGTCCAAAATTGGCACTTCGGAGCATTTTGAGAAAGAAGTTCATTGGAAATTCCATATTTATCAATTCCATAATCGAAGGTTAAACCCTAAGAAAATGAGGTTTATCTATTTTTGTGCATGCGTCGGTTGTACTTATTGTGTTTTACATTGTTGGGTGGCCTAAATGCCCAAAACATTTATTTGGAAAATTTTAGCGGGTATCTGAATCCTACTTTGCAAAATTTACCGGATTGGTTTACTCAGGCCACCGATACCGACGACCCCAACCTTAACCAAGGCAATTACTGGGGAACCTTTAATGGGGAGTTTCGGTGCAACGACGTAGAGGGGCCCGGAAACAACAACTTAAATTACATTACCACCCGGTATTTTTCCATTACAGGTGCGGGAAAGGTTAGTCTTTCGGTAGATTTTAGGCATACGGGCAGCATGGAATGCGGCTGTGGGCCTAATTGCGAAGACCTAATGACCTTTGCCTACAGCTTGGATGGAGCCCCTTATGTGGCTTTTGCACAAAATGGGGTGATTTGTGGCTCGATTGGTTCACCAGGTCAGGCACAGCAAAATTGCCTGGAAGGAGATTCCATTTCGGTTCGGATTACCATCGGAAATCAAGCCAATGGGGAAGACTATTTTATTGATAATATTCGCATCGATGCTCAGCAGGTAACGCCCATTTCCGCAGGTCAGGATACCTTAATTTGTTCGGGAACTCAGGGACAGCTTTCAGGAAGCGGGGGCAGCAATTACCAATGGTCCGGCCCCGGACTTTCGTGCACGGCTTGTGCCAACCCCTTGGCCCAACCTTCACAAAGCACTTGGTATACCTTGAATGCGGTGGACGCACAAGGCTGTCTTCAAGACGACTCGGTATGGGTAGAAGTAATTTCTACGCCGGCACTTAATCTGGGTGCCGACACCGTAGTTTGTTCCGGAATTTCATTATTGATTGGAACCTCGGCAGACACCCTTTCGCAATTCCTTTGGAATACCGGAGATACCCTATCTCAATTGTCGGTGACCCAAAGCGGTCTTTATTACCTTATTCAAAGCAATATTTGCGGTGTTTCGGTTGACAGCATAACGGTTTCCATGCAGCAGGGGCCTATGCCCAACTTGCCGGTAGATACCCTGCTTTGCGTTTTGTCTTTTCCTTTGGATTTGTGGGCGGGACAGGCCGACAGTTATGCCTGGAGCACCGGGGAAACCTCTGACAGCATTCAGGTGACTCAAGCCGGTTGGTATTATGTGGCCCTTAATTCGGCCTGCGGAACGGTTATGGATTCGGTGCAGGTTTTAAGTGACAGTTTAGCATGGGTTGTTTCAGGTGGGGATACTTCATTGTGTGGTTCCAGCAACATTCAACTATTGGCAACTTCCAATGCCTCTGTTTTTCTATGGAATAATGGTTCCACCCTACCTCAAATCAGTGTTAATAGCCCTGGGACTTATTGGGTGCGCGTTACCAATCTTTGCGGAACGGCGACAGACACAGTAGTAGTAGAGGCAGGGCTGGCTCCCATGCCTATTTTTTCTGATACCATCCTTTCATGTTTGGGCGATAGCCTTCAAATAGCGCTTAACGATGGTAGTTATGGTGTGGTTTGGCCTGATCAAAGTACCGGATCGGAGTTTTGGGTTGCCGACACAGGGCTGTATGTAGTATTGCTTCAACGTTGTAACCAAAGTTTGGCTGATTCCTTTAAGGTAGCTTTGGGCAGCTCCTCGTTATCGGTTGTTTTACCCAATGTATTTAGTCCTAATGGCGATGGCATAAACGATATGTATCAAATCCCAATTCTTGCGGAAGATTTGGAATTTTGGGTGTTTAACCGATGGGGACAATGCTTGTTTCAAGGCAACCAAAATAAGCCTTGGGACGGGTCAAAGGCCCCTGAAGGGGTGTATCAAGTTACAGCACGCTGGACCGACCCATGCCTTGGAACGCCTGTGGAGGGAAGGACCACCCTACATGTATTTCGATAATTGCCATTCGTTCCATTGGACTTAGCTTCTCAATAAACAGCGAAGAGCCAAGCAGAGCCTTTTACCTTACCCTTTCAAAATCGCCTCGGCATCAATATGGTGGTGGCTGCTGTTGTAGATGGCTGATTCTCCCTTCAAACAAATCACTTGTGGACTTTGGTGTTGAACACCACTGCGCTGTTCAATTTGATTTGACACTTCGCGAAATTGGATTAAATCTAAAAAGTGCAGTTCGAAACTGGCCATAAGACGGCCGGAATGTTCTTTTAAATGGTTCCAAGAGGCGGTGGAGATGGAACAGCGGGTACTGTGTTTAAAAATCAATTGAGGGCGATCGTTGGAGGCCAAGAAAACGGCGTCCAATTGCTCTAAATTTTCAATAGGATTCCATCCTTCGGGTAGGACCTCCGTATCATTCGATTTTGACCGGAACCAACTCATTCTCCCTGTCCTAAAGAATATCCCCGAACTCCGTCGAACTGGTAAAGGTTCTCAGTTTTAATGACCTCTAACCCTGACTCCAAAAAATGCTGAATTAATTCAGGAATGGAATTTCGTTGGGGGCTTTGACCGTCAACACCCAACAATCTGCACCGCCAATGGTCGGTGCAAAAGGTTTGTTCAAATCCGTTGGGATAAACCTTAACCCCGCGGTTTGTAATCATTTTCAGCATAAAAGGATGTATAACTGCGGCTTCCACCAAGGCTCCAAGTTCAGCAGGATTATCACCCGGCCATTCCAGAAAAATATCTACCCCGAGCAATTCCTTTTTCACGTTTTTGCGAACGTAAGGAGGGGTTTCGATGGGTTTAGAGGGTTTGGATTGACTTGAAGCTGTTGAGTGAAGGGGAGCAAAGGCAAGCCGTTCAATAATGGAATCGGCAAATTCAGCGGTTCCTACTTTTTTAACGCTGCTTTCTGCCTTAAAAATATCGGCCGTGTGCAACCCATCTTCCAGGGTTTTTAACCAGGCCCAACGAATGCGTTCGGCCACATCGTGCTGCCCTAAATGCTCCAGCATCATCATAGCTCCATTCAACATGCCTGAAGGATTTGCAATTCCTTTGCCTGCAATATCGGGAGCTGAGCCGTGAATGGCTTCAAACATGGCCAAGTCAGTACCTATATTGGAGGAACCGCACAATCCTACCGAGCCACTGACTTCTGCGGCAATGTCTGAAATAATATCTCCGTACAAGTTAAGGGTAACTATCACATCAAACCGATCCGGGTAGCGGGCCAACCGTGCACTGCCGATATCAATGATCATTACTTCCTGTTCCAATTCGGGGTATTCAGCACCAATTTCACGGAAAATGGAGGCAAAAAGACCATCGGTGATTTTCATGATGTTGTCTTTGACCATGCAGGTTACCTTTTTCCTTTTGTTTTGACGGGCGTATTCAAAGGCATAACGCACAATGCGTTGGGTTCCGGGGATGGTAATAAGTTTAATGCATTGAAAGGCGTCGGAGGATTGCCGATGTTCAATACCTGCGTAAAGATCCTCTTCGTTCTCGCGAACAATGACCATATCCATATCCGGAAATGGCGAAGGAATATATGGTTTAAGGGTAAAACAAGGACGAATGTTTGCGTACAGGCCCATTGTTGTGCGAATGGTCACATTCAGGCTTTTATAACCGCCACCCTGCGGGGTGGTAATTGGTGCTTTTAAAAACACCCCTGCACGAATTAGGGCATCCCAAGCCTCTTGAGGAATGCCTGAGGTATTGCCGGCAAGGTAAACCTTTTCACCGATGTCAATAAAGGTAGGGGTGTACCTAGCTCCGGCAGCATCAAGAATTCGTAGGGTTGCATCGGTAATTTCTGGACCAATTCCATCGCCTTTGGCAATTACAACTTCCGGATAATTTGAGGTACTCATGATATACTTTATGGGGCTTAGGATTTCTGTACTTTCTTAAAAGTCTAAACAATTTTTCGCCATCAAAGGTAAAAAAATAAAAAAAGGGATGGCCCAAAGGACCATCCCTTTCAGAATCGTTAACGAGAAATTAGTGACCGCGCACCACCCTGCTGGTGAACAGTTTGCCGTTGATGTCTAAGGTCAACATATAAGTGCCCATAGACAGGTTCAACGGAGCTGTTTCCAATTCAACCTGATGGTTGCCCATTGAACGCTGACCTAAGTCGAAGGTAGCAATCAATTTACCGGTAACATCACGTAGGCTGGCTACAACAGCAGAGGATTCTGTCAATTGCATACCTACCATCACATTCTCAGTGAATGGGTTAGGATAGGTATTCAGGTTCATAGCCTCGGCATCGGGTCCGTTGAAAGAGAAGATGTCTTTTGCTACTACCGAATCGCATTCGGTAGAGGTGCAACCGTTTTTAGAAACGCTAACGCAGACATAGTACGTTCCGGCTTGATTGTAGTTCTTCAGAGGCGTAGGCTGGTTTGAAGAAGTACCGTCACCGAAGTTCCACAAGTAGCTGGCTCCGTTGGTAGGGCTATACAAAGTGAATTGAACCTGGTTAACACCCATGTTGTTGGAAATCCAAGTAGCATCGGGAGTTTGGTTGATTACCACGTTTTGCACATAGCTGTCGGAACAACCTTGACCTGTAGAAACGGTTAGAGTAACAGGGTAAGTTCCAGGCTGAGTAAACACATTGGTTGGGTTCGCCACGTTGGAAGTACCGTTGCCAAAGTTCCAGTTGTAGTTTGCGATGTTGCCTGTTGAATTGTCGTAGAAATTCAAAGGTTGGTTTGTACATCCATTCGAAGAAAGGAAGTTGGCATCGGGAGTACGTTCAATGGAAACTGAGCCATTGTAGGTAGAAAGGCAACCATTCACCGCAGTTGTAACCAAGGTGTAATAGTAGGTTCCGGGGCCGGCGTAGGTGTGAGAAACAGACTGACCGTTTCCTGTGCTACCGTTTCCGAAGTTCCAGTTGTAGTTTGCCACGTTTGTTCCGCTAACAAAAGCTGTAAAGGAAGCAGGTGCAGGGAAGCAAACGTTCAGGTTTTGAACCGAGTCAACCGAAGGATTGGGGTTCACAAGAACCAGTTGCGACAGGGTGTCGGAACAACCCTGTGGGGTAGCAACAATCAAGGTAGCTTGGTATGTTCCGGCGGATGCATAGGTGTGGTTGGTTGTGAAACCTGTACCTGTGTTTCCGTCTCCGAAATTCCAGTTGTAAGAGGTAATTACACCCCCTTGGCCGATGCCAGAGTTTTGAGCGAAGGAAGTTTGGTTTCCGGCGCAAACAGTGGCCGCGGTCATTTGATATACCACAGGATTTGGCAGAACGTTTACCGTAACCGGGGCAGATGTAGTGGTACAACCGTTGGCATCGGTTCCTACCACCGAGTAGCTGCCGTTGCCTGAGGCGGTGTAGTTTGCTGTGTTGGCTCCACTGATTGGGCTGCCGCCATTGGTCCATTGGTAGTTAACAGCTCCTGAAGCACTCATCGGAATGGAAGAACCGGAACAGATGTTCTGAATTGAGTTGGGAGTAACGTTGACCACAGGCATGGGGTTTACCACGATGTTCACGGTATCGCTGTTGGTGCAATTTGCATTGGAGACCACATAGATGATTTGTGCAGTGCCTGTTCCGGCCAATTGAGCGTCAAACAATCCACTGTTGCTGTTTGCCATTCCATTTCCGTACCAGTTTCCACCTACTGTAGAGGCTTGAAGCAGAATGTTGGCCGAGTTGGCACAAACTTGAGCCGGTGAGTTTGAAATGGTTGGGTTTGGTGAAACAAACACCGTAAACTGGGTACTGTCGTTGTTGATGCAGCCGTTGGCTGTTACATTGTAGTACACCATGGTGGTGCCAACCAGGTTGGGGTTTGGAGTGAATACACCCAATGTT